>Ga0070727_10001431_pt1 | contig 25211 bp, 23 predicted proteins | sample tdAd472_FD_66722 | JGI IMG/M metagenome (GOLD analysis project Ga0070727, IMG submission 66722) | Marine sediment microbial communities from the Atlantic coast under amendment with organic carbon and nitrate - tdAd47.2 | ecosystem: Environmental > Aquatic > Marine > Coastal > Sediment | place...
AAGTTCGACGTGATTGTTGTCGACTCGACCGACCCGATCGGTCCGGGCGAAGTTTTGTTCACCGAGGCTTTTTACCGCGATTGTTATCGCTGTCTGAGCAAAGGTGGAATTTTGGTCAACCAAAACGGCGTACCGAACTTCCAGCCTGAAGAAGTGACGACCACTTACCGGCGGTTAAGCCCGATTTTTAAGGACGTGCGGTTTATCGTGGTGCCGGTGCCAACCTATATCGGCGGATTTATGACCCTTGGTTGGGCTTCCGATACTGCCGAGCACAAGGATCAGAATCCGGAAGTCATCGAAAGCCGGGTTAAGGCCGCCGCTCTGTCGACTCGGTACTACAATGCCGACATTCACAGGGCTTGCTTTGCGCTTCCCGAATACATCCGTAAATTGATGGTGAAATAATTCCCGTCACCTTTGGACGACGAGAAGACGATTGATCGCCGATACAGAGGGAGTCCGGGTTTCCGGACTCCAGTCGTTAAAGACACGTTGATTGCTCAAGAAAAGTCTTTTATCCCTTTTAAATTCTTCTTTTCTTCGGTTCCGATAGCGGGACTCCATTTCCCGCAACGCACAATTTACCAAAATTAACTGTGAAAAAGGAGCGCCGATTAAACAAGGCTCCTATGCGGATTAGGCAATGGCTTAGCCGAATGAGCTCGCTCTATCCGCCGAAGCTTTTCACCAGACTTCCCGCAACGAGGTGCCAGCCGTCGACTAAGACGAAGAAGATGATTTTAAAAGGGAGGGCAACGATGATCGGCGGGAGCATCATCATACCCATGGACATCAGGACCGAGGCCACGACCATATCGATAATCAAAAAAGGAACAAACAAGAGAAAACCGATTTCGAACGCGCGCCGAATTTCGCTGATCATAAAAGCCGGTATTAATGCTTTCAGCGGGATGCTGGCCGCCGTTTCGCCAATCTCAGCTTTGCTGAGGTCCATAAACAGCGTCAAATCTTCCCGCCGCACATGGTCGGACATGAACTTGTGGAAAGGTACGAATGCCCGTTCCATGGCTTCAACCTCTTCAAGCTCCCCATCCATCAAGGGCCGGATTCCCTCTTCATAAGCCGCTTCGAAGGTCGGCGTCATAACGAAAAGAGTTAAGAACAGGGCGAGGGCAACCAGGACCTGGTTCGGCGGTGTTTGTTGGGTGCCCATTGCCGTTCGGATAAAGCCCAGCACAATAATAAAGCGCGTGAAAGAGGTGATCATGATAAGCAGAGACGGAGCGAGGCTTAAAACCGTCGTCAGAGCAATGATCTGGACGATGCGGGTTGTCGCTGAGGTATCTCCGCCGAGGTCGAGTGAGAATGTTTGGGCTAAGGCGGGCTGAAATGCAAAAAGGCCGGTGAAAAAAAGGGCGGTTGCGGTAAACAGATAAACATGATGGCGAGGCTTCACTGAACCGGCTCCCCTTTTGATGTTTCCTCGACCATTTGTGCGAAGCTTTCCTGGTTTGGGGATGGCGTGATGCCGGATTCGACAAGCAAGCTATGGTCCGGTCCCATTAAAATTAAATGTTCCGTTTCGTCGCGCCGTATCAAAACCAGCCGATGCTTGGTGCTAAGTTGGGCGAATTCGAGGATTTTCAGCCGCCGCTGTCCGCCTTTGCGCAAAGCTGCGGTTGGCATAAAGCCGCTGCGCTTGATGACGACGGTTAATAGCGCAATCAGCCCAAGAACAATGACTAAGGCGAAGACAAACTGGAGGTAGCTGCCCATGTCCATGGATCAATGTGTCTCCGCTACTCTTTTTTTGGCGTTGCCTGATAGGCCTTGGTGGCGTTTTGCAAGGCTGTTGCGCCTAAAGAGCCGGCTAATCCGTCGAATTGTGACTGTACGTCGCGGGCCAGGCTGTCGAGGCTTAAAATAATTTCGTCGACTGATTCTTTAATGCCGCTTTCCTGGCTCGGAGGGTTGGATTCGATCGTCAAGCAGAGTTCTTTGACTTTGCCTTGAAGCGCTGAAAGGTCGACGATCTGACCATCGGCCAACAGGCGGCGCGCGGCATTGATTAACGCCGCAATTTTTTGCGTTTTGCTTTCTATGTCATCGCGCGCGGTTATGGTCATTGTTGCGTCTCCGAAGCCAAAGGGCGGGGCGAAAGTCCAAATTCAGTGGCGACACTCTCCGGCGGTTCATCGCCGCTCGCCCGATAGACATAGGCGAGAATTTCAGAGACCGCGGCAAAGGCTTCAAGCGGGATTTTCTCTCCAACGTCAAGAGCCGACAGCAACTGCGCCAAATCGGCGTCTTCACGGACCTTGATGTCGTTGGCGAAAGCCAGTTCTAATATCTTTTCCGCGAGTTTTCCGCGTCCGCTTGCGACAACATTCGGTGCATCGCTGGCGTCACGATCATGCTTTAAGGCGACGGCCAGACTCTGTTGTTTAACTTTTTCACCCTGCTCGAGGGGGCGGTTTTCGGACACGCTACATTACCGTATTTGCGGAAAAAAGAATCGCTTTACCTTCCTGTGCAAGTTTGGCCCCAGCAAGCTTAAGAAAGGTTTAAATGGGCTGTGTGTCCTCTCTCCTAAGAGGGGGTGTTTATGAATGAAAAACACAGCATAATCAGTTGGTTACCATGCGTTCCTTGGGGGGTGTTTGGATTCATGCTTTCTTAAGTTAGGTGCTTCATACTCAAATGAGATAAGTGGATTCTGTTTTGATTCGGTTGAGACGCTCCAGAAGGTGATAGGTGATGGATTTCAGTAGTCTGAAATTGTTCGGCATGATCAAGCAGCGGGTTGGGTGGTTGACTCAACGCCAAAGCGTCCTGTCGCAAAATATCGCCAACGCCGATACGCCCGGCTACAAGGCGCGGGATTTGAAGGCGCAAAAATTTCGCGACGCTTTGAGCAACGATGCAGTGCGTTTGAAAATGGCGCAAACCAATCCGTTGCACGTGAGCGGCAATAAGCCCGGCGAAGGCACCTACCGTGAGCTCAAGGAACGCAAGCCTTATGAGACGGCCTTGGCTGGAAATGCCGTAGTGCTTGAAGAGCAAGTGATGAAGGTGACCCAGACATCGTTGGATCACAAATTGTCCAACGACTTGTACAAAAAGCATCTCACGATGATCAAAACAGCGCTGAGGGGCCGTTAAGGGCGAAGGGGCTTAAGAGATGGACGATCTTTTTAAGAGTATGCGAATTTCAAGTTCCGGGATGAAGGCCCAAGGGACCCGCTTGCGCGTTATTTCAGAGAATATCGCCAATGCCAATTCGTTGCCGACTGAGCCCGGCGGGAAGCCCTATCAGCGTAAAGTCATTCTGTTCCGCAACGAGCTGGACAAAAATTTGGAAGCCAATTTGGTGACCGTGCATAAGGTGCGGCCCGATCGCTCGGATTTTAAGATGCGTTACGATCCGAACCATCCGGCCGCCGATGAAAACGGGTATGTCTTGGCTCCGAATGTGAATACCCTTATGGAGTCGATGGATATGCGTGAAGCACAGCGTTCCTACGAGGCCAATATGAACGTGATCAAGGCGTCGAAGGAAATGTTAAACAAATCCCTCGAAGTTCTACGGTAAACGATAAGGAATCGACGCAATGACGGTACCTATCAATCAGGCGATCAGCGCTTACAACAAGGCCACCGAAAAGGTTACCGAAGGTCTTGGGGTAAAAGAAGAACCCAAGGGTCAGGATTTTTCAAACCTGGTCAAAGACAGTGTCCGGAAAGCGATTTCCGACAACAAGGACGCTGAAAAACTCTCCATGGCGGCGATTGCCGGAAAGGCCGATATCAATGAAGTCGTGACAGCTGTCGCGGAGGCTGAAGTGACGGTGCAGGCGGTTGTGAATATCCGCGACAAGGTTATCGAATCCTATAAACAAATCATCCGCATGCCGGTCTAGAGGCGAAATATGAACGAAGTCGCCGTTCTGGAAATCGCTCGCGAAGCTTTTGTCGTCATTTTAAAAACCGCCGGGCCGATCCTGTTTATCGGGCTGGCGATCGGGTTGTTTATCGCGTTGTTTCAAGCGCTGACGTCGCTGCAGGAAATGACTCTGGTTTTCGTGCCAAAAATCATCGGCATATTTTTCGCCATCCTTCTCTTTATGCCTTTTATGATGCGGGTTGTGATAGAGTTCGGCGAAGCGATGATTGGACGAATCGTTCAGCTCGGCTAAATGTTTGCCGAAATCCTCTCTCTCAATCTTTATGTCTATCTGACCGTTGTCGCTCGTATAACCGGAGCGATGATGTTTTTGCCCGGCTTCAGTTCCGAAAACATCTCAACCAATATTAGAGTTCTGCTGTCGTTGATGATCGGTTTGGTGATTATGCCTTCGGTGGCTCACCTTGTCCCGCCGCTTCCGGCAAGTCCTATCGAGCTTGGTTTGATTTTAATGGGGGAGATCCTTTACGGATCGGTCATCGGCTTGATTGCCAAAATCATTGTCGGTGCGCTTCAAACCACGGGAACGGTGATTTCCTTTACCTCCGCCATGGCCAACGCCATGGCGACCGATCCGATTTCCCAGCAGCAAAGTGCGGTTGTCGGTACGTTTATCACGACGGCGGCGATGACAATGCTGTTCGTGACCGACATGCATCACCTGATGATTTCCGCTGTGGTGGATAGTTATACGCTGTTTATTCCTGGCAGTTCCCCGATGACCGGAGACCTTGCCGCCTTGGTGACCAAACACGTTTCCGGGGCTTTCGAGTTAGGTGTCAAATTGGCTGCGCCGTTTATCGTCATTTCGTTCGCTTTCAATTTGGCGCTCGGCATTACATCGAAATTGATGCCTCAACTGCAGGTCTATTTCGTCGGCTTGCCGCTCGGTATAATGATCGCATTCGCGACCTTGATGATTTGCATCGGAGCAATCGTCATGCTCTTCATTCGGTACTTTGAGACCTCTCTCGAAACGTTCCTGGCGCCGTAAAGGGCTAAGATGGCTGAAGACGACGACACAGAAAAAACAGAAGAGCCGACAGACAAAAAACGGCAAAAAGCTGCGGAACAGGGCAATGTCGCCAATTCTCAGGAAATAAAAAACTGGGCGGTGCTGCTGGGCGCCACCATGATCGTCATCGCCTTGGGGCCGTGGATGGCGGATCGAATCTACATGATCGTCAGAAAATTCCTCGAATCGCCCCACGGCATGGCAACGGATGTAGAGGGGATCCAGCTGATATTCGCCCATCTCATCGAGGATGTCGGGATAACAATTTTGCCGGTGATGGGCCTGATGATCATATTGGTCATTCTCGCCTCGGCCGGCCAGACGGGCTTGGTCTGGTCTCCAGCTAAGCTGGAACCCAAGTTGAGCAAGTTCAACCCGATTTCGGGGGCCAAGAAAATGTTCTCGGTCACCCAAATGCTCGAGTTGGTCAAAGGGTTGGTGAAGCTGGGAATCGTTGGGGCCGTTTCTGTGGTCGTCTCCATCCCGCTGCTCAGCGACGTCGAGCTTCTTCCCGGGCGTGAGATTCTTGAAATACTAAACCGCATGTGGCTTTTAGCCATTGGGCTCGCTTTGGGCACGGTGGGCGTTATGACCGTGGTCGCCGTCCTCGATCTGCTGTATACCCGCTGGAAACATACCAAGGACCTGCGGATGACCAAGCAAGAGGTTAAGGACGAACGAAAGGGCCAGGAAGGCGATCCTCTGGTAAAATCCAAACTCCGAAGTATTCGCATGCAGCGGGCAAGGGTCCGTATGATGGCGGCGGTTGAAGACGCGACCGTTGTCGTGACCAACCCGACCCACTACGCGGTTGCGCTTAAATATTCGATGGAAGACACTCGGGCGCCGATTCTCGTGGCGAAAGGGCTCGATAAACTGGCGATGCGTATTCGCGAAAAGGCCGACGAGCATGATGTGCCGATTGTCGAAAACCCGCCTTTGGCGCGGGCGCTGTATGCCGCCGTTGAATTGGATCAGGAAATTCCCGAAGAACACTTTAAAGCGGTCGCCGAAGTCATCGGCTACGTGATGCGGTTGAAAGGAAAGCTGAACTGATGGACGGCCTGTCCGAACAGGAGCTAGACCCCGTCGTGCTCTATGGCGCGCATGCCTGGCAAAGACCGCCGTTCTGGATTCTCATCCTGACGGTTGCGGTTTTGGGGGGCGCGATAGCCTTTGCCGTTTTTGGCGGTTTTTCGCCTATCTTTGCCGGTCTTTCGGTCTTATCGGTCGTCGCTTTCGGGGCTCTATGCTGGACTTTGGGGGCGACTCGCCGTTCCAACCGTGTCGGTGCGTATTTAGCCGCTGCGGCGCAAACGGCTTCGGAAGCCATTTTAATCGCAGACCCTGAGATGACGGCGGTTTATGCCAACAGCGCTTTCCGAAAACTTTTTGCCGTGCCGGGGGGCGAGGGAAACGTCGTCGGTATTGGGGCGATCAAAGCCATTGTGCATGGAGAACGGTCGGCGGAAGAGTTCCAAAGGGTTGCCGCCAATGCCGCCGTTGGAATCGCCGACCGGGCCGAATTGAGCGTACGCAGTCCGGCTGGCCGGATCGAGTGGCGGTCGATTTCCGTTGCCCCCATCCATCGTATTCCCGGCTACAGCCATTGGATCGCGAGGGATATAACGGCGCGCCGCGAAGTAGAGGCGGCGCGGCGGCGCGAAGAACGGCTGGTCGAGGACTTTCTGGGCCGGATGCCGGTTGGGTTCTTTTCGTCGGACGCGCAGGGACGGTTTATTTATGTCAATAAAACCTTGGCGGATTGGTTGGGGATTGAGGAAGGTGAACATCCAGGCGACCAGGGACTCGTCGATTTTCTGGCGCCGGACCCCGATGGTATCGAGCATCGCGATTCGGGCGAGCACGGCGAGGTTTTGCTCAATTCTTTGGATGGCGAGGGGTTCCGCGCCTACCTGCGCCAGTCGCAGCTAACTGGCCGCGACGGCGAGTTTATCTACAGCCGGTCGGTTGTTTTACGCGACTTCAGCGACCGTGGCATCGTCACCCGCGCCATGCGGGAGCTGGAACAGAAATTCCGCTCCCTATTCATGGATGCGCCGGTTGGAATCGTTTTGGCCGATCTTTCCGGCGAGGTTGCCGACGTCAACCGCACTTTCCTGAAATATCTTGGTTTGCACCGCGATGCCTTGATCGGCAAGCCGCTGACCAACCAGGTGAAAAAGGAAGACCGCTCCGATCTCGAAGCGCATTTGTCGAAATTGGTTATGGGGGCGGTCCCGGCGGCTCGTTTCGAAGCAAGATTGCCCAGCAGTTTAGGGAAAGAGTTAATTACCTCGGTCTACGCCAGCCGTATCGACGATAGCGATGGCGACGTATCGGGGTTGCTGCTCTATTTCATCGATACCACTGACCGAAAGGAATTGGAGGCGCAGTTTACCCAGGCGCAGCGCATTCAGGCGGTTGGCCAATTGGCGGGGGGGGTTGCGCACGACTTCAACAACCTGCTGACCGCGATGATCGGGTTTTGCGATATGTTGCTGATGCGGCACGGTCCGGGCGATCCGTCGTTTGCCGATATTATGCAGGTTAAACAAAACGCCAACCGGGCGGCCAATTTGGTCCGCCAACTGCTGGCCTTCTCCCGCCGTCAAACCCTGCAGCCTAAAGTTCTCAACATTACCGACGCGCTATCCGATATGACCAATCTGCTTCGGCGGCTGATCGGCGAGAATATCGAGCTTAAGATGGAACATGGACGGAACCTGGCATCCGTTCTGGTCGATCCGGGGCAGTTCGACCAAGTGATTGTCAATTTAGCGGTCAACGCGCGCGACGCCATGCCAAAGGGCGGCGTGCTGACCATTTCGACGCGCAACCTCAATCTTGAGGAGCCTTTGAAGCGGGGCGATGAGGTGATCGAGGTTGGCGACTATGCACTGATTGAAGTGAGCGATACCGGAACAGGGATTGCCAAGGAAGATATCGAAAGCATTTTCGAGCCGTTCTTTTCCACCAAGGGGGTTGGTGAGGGAACCGGCTTAGGGCTGTCGACGGTCCATGGGATCGTCCACCAGACCGGAGGACGCATTACCGTGGATAGCGCCGTCGGCGAAGGGACGACATTCTCCATTTATCTGCCGCGCCACGTCGGGAATGAAACGAAAGCGGAGCCCGATAATGGTGAGAAAGGCAAAAACGATCCGGGCGTCGATCTGACAGGCAATGCCACCGTACTGTTGGTGGAAGATGAGGATGCCGTCCGTTTGTTTGCTTCCCGGGCCTTGTCCAGCAAGGGATACCGGGTGATCGAAGCCGACAACGGTGAAGTGGCGCTGGATGCGGTCAATGAGCATAAAGAGAGTATCGATCTTATCGTCTCGGACGTTGTGATGCCGGGAATGGACGGGCATACGATGATCCGTTATGCCCGCGAAAGTCTCCCCGATGTGAAGGTGATTCTGATGTCGGGATATGCGGAAGACGCCATCCCTGAGGAAATTGGGTCGGATACGTCGATCCACTTCCTGCATAAGCCCTTCAGCCTTAAGGAGTTGGCCGGGAAGGTCAAAGACGTTCTCGAAAGTTAGGGCGCTTCCCCGATTCTGCCTGTTTCCGCTTTTAATTCTTGATTCATTTGCCCGGACTTATTTTGGCAAAATGAGAACAATATGTGAAAATAAATAGAATATCTCTTTTGTAACAAGAGGATAAAACCTCCTTTCCAAAAGAGAACAAATCATGTACATTGCTCCTCATTGAAACCGAGTACGCCCTGTGGAATAAGGAAGGGGAGCGACGATGAGTCAAACTGCATTACGTTTGGTGGACAAGGACAGCATGGACAAGAGCAAGGCCCTGGAAGCGGCGGTTTCCCAGATTGAACGGGCGTTCGGCAAAGGTTCGATTATGAAACTCGGCCAGCGGGAAAACGCTGTCGAAACCGAGGTGATCTCAACCGGGTCTCTGGGGCTCGATATCGGTCTTGGTATCGGCGGCCTGCCCTATGGTCGGGTTATTGAAATTTATGGGCCGGAAAGCTCCGGTAAGACGACACTGGCCTTGCATGCTATCGCCGAGGCGCAGAAGGCCGGCGGGACTTGCGCTTTCATCGATGCGGAACATGCGCTGGACCCGGCGTACGCGCAAAAGCTCGGAGTCGATGTCGACGAGTTGCTGATCTCTCAACCTGACGCCGGGGAACAGGCGCTGGAAATCGCCGATACCCTAGTGCGCTCCGGGGCGATCAATGTCTTAGTGATCGACTCGGTCGCCGCCCTGGTGCCCCGGGCCGAACTGGACGGGGAAATGGGCGACACCCACGTCGGGCTGCAGGCGCGGCTGATGAGTCAGGCATTGCGTAAACTGACCGGTTCGATCAGCCGGTCCAATTGCATGATTATCTTCATCAACCAAATCCGCATGAAGATCGGCGTCATGTTCGGCAACCCGGAAACCACGACCGGTGGTAATGCGCTCAAGTTCTATTCTTCGATCCGTCTGGAAATTCGCCGAATCGGTCAAATCAAGGACCGGGACGAAGTGATCGGCAACCAAACCCGGGTCAAGGTGGTTAAGAATAAGCTCGCGCCGCCGTTCCGGACCGTCGAATTCGACATTATTTATGGCGAAGGCGTGTCAAAGATGGGCGAACTTCTCGACCTCGGGGTCAAAGCCGGAATCGTTGAGAAATCAGGTTCCTGGTTCTCCCATGCCGATCAACGGATCGGCCAGGGCCGGGAAAACGCCAAGCAGTTCCTGCGCGAAAACCCGGATATTGCCGATAATATCGAAAAAGCGATTCGTCAGAATGCGGGTTTGGTTTCGGAAAAGCTGATGGCTGATCCCGGCGATGAAAATGCATCGGGCGGTGAAACGGAAGAGGCGTAAGAGACCTGTTCGTCGATTTGGAAAAAGGCGGCGCGCGTCCCTATTTAACAGGGACGCGCGTTTTTCTTGTCACAGTTCCGCCGCAACTCTGGCAATGGGGTGGCAGTTTCTGGACAGAGGGGGGCGGACCCTGTAAAACCCGTTCGGTTGTTTTTGAGTGTTTTTGAAGAGTTACACTGGCCATGCAGACCGCAAACGATATCCGTACTGCCTTTCTTGACTTCTTTGCCGACAAAGGGCATGCGAAGGTTCAATCGAGTTCGTTGGTTCCCTCCAACGATCCGACGCTCATGTTTACCAATGCGGGCATGGTGCAGTTCAAGAACGTTTTTACCGGCTCCGAAACGCGGGACTACACGCGGGCGGCCAGTTCGCAAAAATGCGTCCGGGCCGGCGGAAAGCACAACGATCTTGAGAATGTCGGCTATACGGCCCGTCACCACACATTTTTCGAAATGTTGGGGAACTTCTCGTTCGGCGACTATTTCAAGGAAGACGCGATCGATTTCGCGTGGGAACTGGTGACCAAGGTTTACGGCCTTCCCAAAGAAAAGCTTTTGGTCACCGTCTATTCGGAAGACGACGACGCCTTCGATTTGTGGAAAAAGATCGCCGGATTGCCGGAAAGCAAAATTATCCGCATTCCCACTTCGGACAATTTCTGGTCTATGGGCGATACCGGTCCCTGCGGCCCTTGTTCGGAGATTTTCTTCGATCATGGCGACCACATTCCTGGCGGCCCGCCGGGCAGCCCCGATGAAGATGGCGACCGGTTTATCGAAATCTGGAATCTGGTCTTCATGCAGTATGAGCAGATGGCCGATGGAGCCCGGGTTGAACTTCCTAAACCCTCCATCGACACCGGCATGGGGCTCGAACGTATTTCGGCGGTTTTGCAAGGCACTCACGATAACTATGCGGTGGATTTGCTCAGGAACCTGATCGAAGCATCGGCCGACTTTTCCCACACCGATCCGGATGGCGACGGTTCCGTCTCTCACCGGGTGATTGCCGACCACCTGCGGGCGAGTTCGTTCCTGATCGCCGACGGGGTGCTGCCGTCCAACGAAGGGCGGGGATACGTTCTTCGCCGGATTATGCGCCGCGGCATGCGGCATGCCCATTTGATCGGCTGCGAAGATCCGCTTCTTTACAAACTGGTGCCGACCCTGGTCGGCAATATGGGGCAGGCTTTTCCCGAGTTGGGCCGGGCGCAGGCATTGATCGAGGAAACGCTTAAACTCGAAGAATCGCGGTTTAAGAAAACATTGGATCGCGGGCTCAAGTTGCTGGATGAAGAATCGGCTTCGGTCGGCGAGGGGGGAACCCTATCTGGCGACGTTGCGTTCAAGCTGTATGACACTTATGGCTTCCCCGTCGACCTGACTCAGGATGCGTTGAAGTCGAAGAATATCTCCGTCGATATGGACGCCTATGAAGCGGCGATGGAAAAACAACGCGCCGATGCCCGCGCTGCCTGGGCCGGGTCGGGCGACGCTGCCACCGAAAAGGTTTGGTTCGAGCTCCGCGAAAAAGTGGGGGCGACGGAATTTTTGGGGTACGACAACGATGAAGCGGAAGGGCAGATTACCGCGCTCGTCGTTGAGGGTGAGCCGGTTCAATCGGCTAAAGCGGGCGATAAGGTGTTTTTGGTCGCCAATCAAACGCCGTTCTATGCGGAGTCGGGCGGCCAAGCCGGAGACTCCGGCGTTATCCAGCTTGAAAAGGCCAAAATTACCGTCACCGATACGCTGAAAAAGCTGGGCGACCTGCATGTTCATGTTGGGGTTGTCGAAGACGGTGAAGTGTCGGTCGGTGATGATATTCACTTAGCGGTCGATGCGGACAATCGCAACGCCACACGGGCCAATCACTCGGCGACCCACCTGCTGCATGCGGCGCTTCGCAGAAGGCTCGGCGACCATGTCACCCAAAAGGGATCGCTGGTGGCGCCGGACCGTTTACGTTTCGATATCAGCCATCCTAAAGGCGTCAACGATAACGAAATGGCTGATGTGGAAGACGAGGTAAACCGGATCATCCGGCAAAATGCAGAGGTCTCCACCCGCTTGATGACCCCCGACGAAGCCATTGAGGCGGGCGCTATGGCGCTCTTCGGCGAAAAGTACGGCGACGAGGTTCGGGTCGTCTCCATGGGAGAGCTGGATGACGCCAACTATTCGACCGAGCTTTGCGGTGGTACCCATGTGCGCCGGACCGGCGATATCGGTCTTTTCAAAGTGGTTTCCGAGGGCGCCGTCGCTGCAGGCGTTCGGCGTATCGAGGCTCTGACGGGGGCGGGCGCGCTTGCCTATCTCGAAGCCCAGGACAAGGCACTTCACGACATCGCTGGATTGCTTAAGGTTAACCCCAACGACGTTGTTGGGCGGATTTCGGCGCTGCTGGAAGAGCGTAAAAAGCTCGAACGCGAGTTGATGGACGCGCGTAAGGCGGCGGCCTCCGGTGGCGGTTCGGCCCGTGGGGAGGATGCAGCCAAAGAGGTCGGCGGCATTGCTTTCATCGGAAAGGTTATCGAGAACATTCCGGCAAAAGAGCTAAAGGGAATGGTCGATGAGATGAAAAAACAACTGGGTTCCGGCGTCGCGGCCCTGGTTGCGGTGAACGAAGGAAAAGCCTCGCTCGTTGTTGGGGTGACTTCGGATATCGCCGAAAAGGTAAGTGCGGTCGATCTGGTCCGTGCAGGCTCTGCGGCCGTCGGCGGCAAAGGGGGGGGCGGACGCCCCGAAATGGCGCAGGCGGGAGGACCCGACGGCGCCAAGGCGCAAGACGCCATCCAGGCGATTGAAGGGGCTTTGGCCGGATAATTTCATAAAGGGTGGGTTTAAAATGCCCGTCCGATTCCCTATACTTTAAAGAGAGAAACGAAGTTCTCGTTACGAAGGGGCATCCCAGCGGGTGTGCCCTTCATCGTTTAAAAGACCTCAAAAAAGGTCGTGGCGGCAGGACCGCCAAGCGGTTTGAGAAACTTTGTCGCTTTGCTCATCCCCTTAAAAATGGGGCACTGGTAGGGAAAAAAGAATGAACGGTTGGCCGAAAAACGCCGACGGAACGACCGATTGGGATGCCGTCTTTGACGCGCCCGAAAACGGTCTTATTCCGCTGATCAAACAAGCATCGACCTTGGACGCACTGCGGACAATCGCAGGGCTCGTCATCGAACGTCTGTTTACCCGCAAAAAAGACGGCCCCTATCGGAGCGCCTATTCGGCGGCTCTGGATACGTTGCTGCCTCTGGACGGCCTGGAAGAAGGCAAGAATTTCGATACGGCGCTGTCGGAAGTCGTCGCATTGTTTGCGACGATTCGTGAAGAACGTAAACGCAAGGCGGCGGAGTACATCTCGCGGAAGAAAGCCGAAGAAGAGGCAAAGGAAAGCGAACCCACCGACGAAGAACGGCGGGATGAACCCACTGAGCACCCGAACGTCGTTGAGTTTCCGGATGGCGATCCGGTCGCCGAGAACGAACAGGAAGAACCGGAAGAGGTTAGCGAAACCGATGCCGCTGTGGTGGGGCGGTTATTTGCCGAAGCTTTTATGCGCTACTATCAAGTCCGGTTAAGAGCATTCCGCGCCGGATTTGATTCATCCGTCTTTAAAGGGGGCAAGGCTCCTTTCATTCTTTCCGAAGAGTTCGAAGGGAAGTTCCTCAAAATTCTCAATCAGCACTTTCTGCCGGTTCTGACCGAACGCAATTACGGCTTGATGCACAGGGCGACGGAAACCCCGCCGGACAAACGCGAAGCCTTTTTTGAAAACGTCTTCACCAATAAAAAACACCGTCAAGAGGTTTGGAGCCGATGGCAGTTGGCCTGGGAGGATGTGTTGATGGAACGCAACATTCCGCCTAAGCCGGAGGGCAAAGAGGAAAAAGGTGGGCTGTTAGGATCGCTGGGGAAATTGGCGCAAAAGAAACAGCCGTCGTGGAAGAAAAACGAAATGACCCTTCCCGAATGGAAAGAGCAGGTCAAAGAGATCAAAGCCCATAACCGCAAACTTGAAAAGCTTTGGGCGAAGCTCACCGAAGAGGGGGAAACCTACGATCCTCCAGAAAAGCCGGATATGACGACCTTGAAGGAACTTTTCGGTCGAAGCCCCGAGGCCATCGCCAATCAGCGCAAAGCCATTCGCCAAATTTTCGAACAGGGAGGGAATTTCGCTCAGGCCTTCGACGCCTATATGCGCAAAACGCGCGCCATCGACGCTTCCCTGCTCGCGACCTGCTACGAGCGTCCGGATATTTTCTTTGGCAAGAACGCGCAGCTTTATACCGTGATGTCGGGGTACGACGATTCGTCGCGCGACAAAATCTTCCGTCTCACGTGGCGGTATCATGGCGAACGGGCCAAGCGGGAGCGCCGGGCCATCGCCTAAATTATTTTGTCTTTGATCGAGTGCGGCGACGTCTTATTTATGCCGCATGACAAACTGGATCGGACATTGGCGGGGGCAGATCGCCCTTTTAGCGGTCATGGCGGCGGCAATGCCGTTGTCGCTTGGCACCTGGATGGCGCTGATCAACAATTTCTCGATTGAGCGGGCGGCGTTTACCGGCGCCGATATCGGTTTGCTTCAATCGGTTCGCGAAATCCCTGGATTTCTGTCGTTTACCGTCGTGTTCCTGCTGGTCCTGTTTCGCGAACAGCGTCTCGCCTTGTTGTCCCTCCTGTTGTTGGGGGCCGGGACCGTCGCGACAAGCCAGTTCCCCACCTTTTGGGGGTTGATGTTCACCACCTTTTTCATGTCGGTGGGCTTTCACTACTACGAAGCTTTGAACCAATCTCTGCAGTTGCAGTGGCTCGACAAAAGCATTGCCGCCACTACCATGGGAAAACTGATCGCCGTCGGTTCGTTTTCTTCCTTGCTTTCATACGGGGCCATTTATCTGCTGCTTGAATGGGGCGGCATGACCATGGAGTGGGCCTACATGCTGGGGGGAGGGGTGACGTTCGTTCTGGCTCTGGTGGCCTGGATTGTTTTTCCCAAATTTCCGGAAAAGGTCGAGCAACGCAAAACCTTGGTCTTGCGCAAACGCTATTGGCTTTACTACGCCCTGACATTTATGGGGGGTGCGCGGCGGCAAATTTTTACCGTTTTCGCCGGATTTTTAATGGTCGAAAAATTCGGGTTTGATGCTGCGGCGATCAGCCTGATGTTTCTCGCCAACATGGCGATCAATATTTTCACCGCGCCGATGATCGGCCGGTGGATTACCAAATGGGGGGAGCGCCGAACCCTGACGTTGGAATACATCGGGTTGATCGCCGTGTTCAGCGCCTACGCTTTTGTCGAAAATCCCTGGTTTGCCGTCGGACTTTATATCGTCGACCACCTATTTTTCGCCATGGCCATCGCAATGAAGACCTACTTTCAAAAGATCGCCGATCCGGCCGACATGGCGCCGACGGCGGGAGTGGCCTTTTCGATCAATCACATTGCCGCCGTGGTTATTCCGGCTTTATTCGGTTTGATGTGGCTGGTGTCTCCCTCGGCGGTTTTTTTGGCCGGTGCGGGCATGGCTTGTGTTTCGCTGGTATTGGCCCGCTTTGTTCCTCGGGACCCGATGGACGGAAATGAAACGACCGTGCCAGTTCCTTGGCACCGCCCATCGGCGCCTCCCGCGGCTGAGTGAGTTTTAAAAGGCTCTCGTGATACCGGCACCTATTGTGGAGAAAACTATTCCTGTCGGTGCGTCACTTTTGCGCCCTTGATCCTGTCTCTTCGGCCCCTTAGTTTGTTGGCAACCAAACCAATCAAAGGGAAGTGATACCCCCATGAAGTTCACTGGAACAAAAGACTATGTGGCGACCGAAGATCTGATGGTTGCCGTTAATGCCGCCGTCACCTTGGAGAGGCCTCTTTTGGTCAAAGGCGAGCCGGGTACCGGCAAGACCGTGCTGGCCATCGAAGTCGCCAAGGCGCTCGGAGCGCCGTTTATGGCCTGGCATGTCAAGTCGACGACCAAAGCGCAGCAAGGCCTCTACGAGTACGATGCGGTGTCGCGGCTTCGCGATTCCCAATTGGGTGATGAGCGGGTCCACGATATTTCCAACTACATCAACAAAGGCAAGCTTTGGGAGGCCTTTGAATCCGATAAGCGTCCTGTTTTGCTGATTGATGAAATCGACAAGGCGGATATCGAATTTCCCAACGATTTGCTGCTTGAGTTGGACCGTATGGAGTTTCACGTCTACGAAACCCAGGAGACCATCAAAGCGGCCCAGCGACCGATTGTCATCATTACCTCCAACAACGAAAAAGAGCTGCCGGATGCCTTTCTGCGGCGCTGTTTCTTCCACTACATCAGTTTTCCCGACGAAGAAACCATGGCGGAAATCGTCGAAGTGCACTTCCCGGGTCTGAAAAAAGGTTTGCTGCGAGAAGCCTTGAGCGCATTCTATGAAGTGCGCGACGTTCCAGGATTGAAGAAAAAGCCTTCAACGTCGGAACTGCTGGACTGGATCAAGTTGTTGCTTGCCGAGGATATTCCGCCGGAAGCTTTGCGGTCGGACGACAAGAAAGACCTGATCCCTCCGCTTTATGGCGCGCTGCTCAAAAACGAACAGGACGTACACCTGTTCGAACGGCTGGCGTTTCTGAATCGCCGCGGAGGAAACTGATTTGGAACAACTCCCTTATTGGGCGGATATCCAGCAAACGGGGCTGACGGTCTGGGAATGGCTGTTGGCCAACGTTTTCGTGTTGGGCAATGCCGTTCAATTGGGTGTCGTTCTTTTTGTTTTGGTCCTTGGGCGGTTTGTCCGGGGATGGTTCGTAAAGTGGGCTCAACAGGCGGCAAGCTCGAAAGTCTTTGAGAAGCACCTAAGCGACTACGGTTGGGCCAAGGCGATTATTTCGGGGCTGGAGGCCATTGCCCTCCCGGCCTTTTGGTTTCTCGCCCTCTGGATCGCCACTCTTTTCGCAACCGCAGCTCAGTGGCCGCATCATGTGATGCAAAGCGTTGTCGGCCTGATTACCGCCTGGATCGTCATCAGGCTGGCCTCGACCGTTATCCGCAATCCGGCCTGGGCGCGAGCCCTGGCGTTGATTGCCTGGACCATTGCCGCTCTGAACCTGCTGGGGCTTTTAGGGCCGATTTCTCTGTTTCTCGATGGTCTGGCGCTCGACCTGGGCGATACTCGTATCTCTATGTTGGGATTGCTCAAGGGAGCGGCGGCGCTGGTCTTCTTGCTTTGGGCGGCCGGTTTTATCTCCCAATTGATCGAGGGACGGCTCAAGACCGTCGAGGCCTTAACCCCGACGGTGCAGGTTTTGTTCGGCAAGCTGACCCGGATCATCCTGTTTACCCTCGCCTTGTTGATGGCGCTCAACTCGGTGGGCATCGACCTGACGGCTTTAGCCGTTTTCTCAGGCGCCGTCGGTCTCGGTCTCGGCTTCGGCTTGCAGAAAGTCGTTTCCAACCTGATTAGCGGCGTGATCTTGCTGCTCGATAAATCGGTCAAGCCGGGCGACGTAATTTCCCTCGGCCAGTCCTTCGGTTGGATTAACAAGTTATCGGCTCGCTACGTTTCGGTAATTACCCGGGATGGAACCGAACATTTGATTCCCAACGAAGAACTGATCAGCCAGCGGGTCGAAAATTGGTCGTTTACCGATAGCCGAATCCGGTTGCCGTTGCTCATCGGAGTGGCCTACGAAACCGACGTGCCGAAGGCCATGGAATTGTGCGTCGAGGCGGCGAAAGTCGAAAAGCGGGTGCTGACCTATCCCGAGCCGGTTTGCCGGCTGATCGGATTTGGCGACAGTGCGATTAATCTGGAACTGCGCATCTGGATCGACGACCCGCAAAACGGCATGGCCAATGTGAAAAGCAATATCTACCTGCGCGTTTGGGAGCTCTTTAAAGAACATGGGGTTCAGTTCCCCTTCCCACAGCAGGACGTCCATATCAAAGAAATGCCGCCGATCCAGGTGCAAGCCGCCGGACAAGGCAAGGAGACGTAATCCGTGTTCATCAATTTCTTCATGGAACTCCGCGAGGCCCGCGTTCCCGTATCGTTGCGCGAATACCTCACGTTGCTGGAGGCTGTGGAAAAAGACTTGGCAGGCTATTCGATCGAGGACTTCTACTATCTGTCGCGCTCCTGCATGGTCAAAGACGAACGGAACCTGGACAAATTCGACCGGGTGTTTGGCCATGTTTTTAAAGGCGTCGAGAAGCTGACCGAGATGTTCGGTGAGGAAATTCCCGAAGAGTGGCTGCGCAAGCTGGCCGAAAAACACCTCTCCAAAGAAGAGATGGAAAAGATCCAATCGCTGGGCGGGTTCGAAGAACTGATGAAAACCCTGGCCGAGCGGCTGGCCGAGCAGGAAAAGCGTCACCAGGGCGGCAGCAAATGGATCGGCACCGCCGGAACCTCGCCGTTTGGCGCTTATGGCTATAACCCGGAGGGCGTCAGGATCGGCCAGAAGGAATCGCGCCACCGGAGAGCGGTGAAAGTATGGGATAAGCGCGAGTTCAAAAACCTGGACGACTCGGTGGAACTGGGGACCCGGAATATCAAGGTCGCCCTACGCCGCTTGCGCAAGTTCGCCCGCGAAGGAGCGGCGACCGAGCTTGATTTGGATGACACTATCCGCTCGACCGCCAAGCAGGGCTGGCTGGACGTCAAAATGGTGCCCGAGCGCCACAATACGGTGAAGGTGCTGATCTTCTTCGATATCGGCGGCTCCATGGACGACCACGTGAAAGCCTGCGAGGAATTGTTCTCGGCGGTCAAAAGCGAGTTCAAGCACCTGGAGTTCTACTACTTCCACAATTGTCTCTACGAAGGCGTTTGGAAGGACAACAAGCGCCGTTGGGATGAAGGCGTTCCCACCTACGAAGTGATCCGTACTTACCCCAAGGACTACAAACTGATTTTCGTCGGCGATGCGTCGATGAGTCCCTACGAAATCACCTATCCAGGCGGTTCGGTGGAGCACTGGAACGACGAACCGGGGATTACCTGGATGCAACGGCTGCTCGACCAGTATGAACATGCGGTCTGGATCAATCCGGTGCCCAAGCGCTGGTGGGCTCATACCCCGTCGATCAACATGATTAGTCAAATCATGTCGGGGCGTATGTTTGGTCTCACCCTGGATGGACTGGACGAAGCCATGCGGGAACTCAATAAGTAAGAACCAATAAACGGGGGAGGGGATGGCTAAAATCCTGATCGTCTGCGGTGCGCAGAAAACCTACATTTCCGAGGGCCGCTTCAACCGGTCTCTGGTCGGCGTCGCCCAGGACGTTTTAGAGCCCAAGCATGACGTGAAAACGACCTTCGTCGAAGATGGCTACGATCCGGAAGAAGAACGCAAAAAGTGGCTTTGGGCGGACAGCGTCATCCTGCAGTTTCCGGTGTTCTGGTTTAGTTGTCCTTCTATCCTGAAGGCCTATATGGATACGGTTTACGTTCGCAAGGTGTTTTACGACCGTGCCTCGCCTTACGGGTCGGGTGGCCTTTTGAAAGGGAAAACCTACTTGGTTTCCACGACCTGGAATGCACCGGAAAAAGCCTTTGGTGACCCGGACACGTTCTACGGTGGGCTCGATGTCGACGAGGCGCTTGTCGCTATTCACAAAGCCCATCAATACATCGGGATGGAGCCTTTGCCGTCTTTTACCGCTTACAACGTGATCGCGGAACCCAGCTACGACGAGCATGAAGCGCGGTTCCGCGAGCACCTGTTGGAAATCTATAGCTAAGTTAGCGTCACTAACCCTTTGGGCGTCATGATTTGGGCGCTTAAGTAGGCGTCCTCATCGGAGGGGATGACCTGCACCAAGCGGTCCGCACCGACGGAATGAAGATGTGTTCGGGTTTCCGCCGGTGTTGGCGTATGGACTCTCAAGCGTTTTAAGATGCAGCCGAGATCGGCCATGTTTTGCGACGGGTGCTCCCCTTCGGGCCACTCAATCAGTGTGGGAAACAGCCCGTCGAGCGGCATGCTGCCGTCGTCGCGGATGGCGATTTCCCATTCCAGTTCACCACGGCTCATCGGAACGATCATACCCATTTGAACGGTGCTTTCAGCCGCCAGGGAGTAGATGTCGTTTGTCCTGGCGACCCAGGTCCGCAAAACCGGTTCGTCGGGGATATCATCCATACCGAACCAGCGGGGTCTGTCTGGCGCGTCGAGATGAGGTGCGATGGCGATAATTTCCAAATAGACGTCGTTGCCCAGCCCCATGACCCGGTTGTGCGTGCCCATGGCCAGATGTTCGCCGCCTTCCGGCACATCAACGCCAAGTTTTTCCTTTATGTATGCGGCTCCCTCGTCAAGGGTCGCGGCAACAAGAACGATGTGATCCAAAGCAAGCATCACGCGTTTAAAAACTCCTCAATTGACAGATTGTCGATTTGTTTGGGATGCGTGTACCGATGAGCATACTCCTAGTGGTTTGAGTCTGACGAATGGTTCCCATTCGTCAGGGGTCAAAAACCACGAGATTTCTAAGAGTCGTGGTGCGCAAGACACAAAACGGAAAGGACTCTTCCGTTTTGTTCGCACCACTAGTACACGCCTGATCGTAAAAAAAAGGTCGCACAGTTCCGCATCAATGTGCCTGTGGCGTTTGGGGAAGGGATGTTGCGACAGCATAACGATGGTCTGAATAATGTGCTCGTTGATTTTAAACCGTTCTTTCTCGGACAGAATACCCCGTCCAACGAGAAGATTGTAGAGTTCTCAGGGATTGTAGGGCAAGTCCGGAACTTGAAAATAGAATTTCAAGATATTTTCCTGTTGGCTCGTAAGTTTAGCGGTAAGGCTGAAAATATAAAGAGTGCCGGTCACTTGGTTTCATTTGTCCGACCAAAATACGACTGCCCTTCAGCAACAGATTTGAAACCTCTGTTTTTCATAATAGAATCCGGTTCACCCGATCTCCTCTTTATCAACGCCATGGAGCTCACTGCATGAAGGAAAAAGAACTTCGTCTGGCGCTTGTGTGTTATGGCGGCGCTTCGCTGGCCGTTTATATGCACGGCATCACCAAGGAGGTTCTGAAGCTTGTCCGGGCTTCGGCGGCGTTTCACGAAATTTCGTCAATGCCGGAGCGTAGGGTGAAAACCTACGCAGACCAGAGGCTCCGACGCACCGATCCGACCGATACGGAAGCCGTTTATTTCGAGCTGCTGAAACTTATCGGTGAAGAGTTAGACCTTCGTGTCGTCGTCGATATCGTCTCCGGGGCCTCTGCCGGAGGGGTCAACGGCATTACGCTCGCGAGGGCGCTGGCCCACGACCTTGACTTGGAATCCGTGACGCGGTCTTGGTTGGAGGAGGGGGATGTTGAGGCCTTGATGACCGAAGAGGTTCGGGCAAAGGCGTGGTCCAAAGCGTACCTTTCTCCCTTTATTCACTTTATCTCCAAATACAAGCTGGAGGACATCGCTCCCGACGATGAGATGCGCGAGAAGCTTTCGATGTTCTTGCGCTCCCGGTGGTTCGAGCCGCCGTTCGATGGCCCGATCCTGTCCGATATGTATTTCCGCTCAATCGATAAGATGGAAGAGGGAAAGCAGTCCGGCGGAAGTCTTTTGCCTTTAGGGCAGCGGTTGCATCTCTATGTGACGGTGACCGATTATTTTGGGCATGAACAACATTTAAGGATCCACGATCCGGCGCTGGTGGTTGAAAAAGAGCACCGCCATGTTTTTGAGTTCGATTACCGGCGCTCGACCACGAGCTATGAAACCGATTTCGATAGGGATCATCTTCCGGGATTGATCTTTGCCGCCCGGGCGACCTCCTCCTATCCGGGCGCCTTTCCTCCGGCGCAAATTGCCGAGGTGGAGGCCTTGCTGAAAAAGTACGACCGCGATTGGCCGGGCAAACAGCGGTTTGTCGACCGCAATTTCAGCGCCTATCAACGGCAGAATATCGAAGTGGAAACGGCAAGTTTTATCGATGGCGGCGTATTGAACAATAAGCCCTTTGCCGCAGCTGTTTCGGCGATCAAAGGCCAACCGGCTTATCGGGAGGTCGACCGTCGGCTGGTTTATATCGATCCCGACCCCGAAGACGTGGTGGCGAATGAAAAACGCGAACCGCCGGGGTTCTTTTCGACCCTGCTCGGCGCGTTGTCAAACCTGCCGCGCAGCGAGCCGATCCGCGACGATCTGGCGTTTGTTGGCGGATATAACGACCGTATCCGCCGGGTCAAATCCATGATGGATTCGGCCCGGCCCCGGGTTGAAAAGGCCGTGGCGGCGCTGGCGGAAGAAGCTGTCGACTATGGTTTTGAGGCGGCCAAGCGTGCGCGTCACCAAGCGCACCGTGCCGTGGTCGATGAAGTGGGGTTGTTTTACGAAGGATATCTCGACCTCAAAATCGATATCACCTTGGAATACGTGACCGATTTGCTAACCGATTTTGCCGGACTGCAAGGCGAATCTTTGGAGCGGCACCTTTTGGCGGAGGTGTTGCGTGCCTGGGCGGAGAAAAAAGGGATATCGAAACGCGAAAACAAAGGCCCGGCCAACGAAGGGGAGAACCCGGCCTGGCTTAAATTTCTCGACCGGTTCGATGTGGGGTACAGGGACAGGCGAATTCGTTTCGTTATCCGCTCACTCAACCAGCTTTACCCAAAGCTTGGCACGGTCGGGTTTGAAATGGTCTCGGCGAACGATTTGGACGCTCTAAAGCAGGAACTCTACGAAGTCCTGGAAGTATTGCGGCCTTTCCGAAGCGGCGACTTCATTGACCGGTCCATGGAAACCGAAATCGAGGTTTTGTTGGCCAGGGTGAAAACCAACGCGCCGGAAGATTGTATTGAGGCCATGGACCGGATACTCAATCAAATACACAGTCAGATGAGTATCGGCGACACCTGTTCAGCCATTGAGTTGTTGTTATGCAAACGAAGCGGAGCGGGGTTATGCCGTGAGGTTCGCAAAGAGCTGCTCTATACCTATATCGGCTATGCCTACTGGGATGTTTTGACGTTCTCCATCACCAATTGGCGCAGCATCGGCGAATTTGACGAAATTCGGGTCGACAGGATCAGTCCGTTGGACGCCGATGGTATCCGGGGTGGAGGGACGCGGGCGTGTCTTAAGAGCGTCGATTTTGAGGGCTTTGCTGGGTTCTTCAGCCGTAGGGCCCGAGAGAACGACTATCTTTGGGGGCGGCTGCATGGTGTGGAGCGTCTCATCGATATCGTGATTTCGTCCGTTCCGTCGCTTGCCGAAAAGAAAGCCGACGACGTTCTCAACCTCAAAAGGCAAGCCTTTAACGCGATCCTGGAATGCGAGATCAAACACCTCGGAAATATCCCCGAAGAGTTTGAGCGGATAAAAAGGGAGTTGGCGGCAAAATCTAAGGCCGCCGATTAGGCCGACCAAGCCGTCACATTCTGATTTTGCTCGCCTAAACCTTCAACGCCCAAACGGAGTTTGTCGCCGGGCTTTAAGAACCGTTGCGGCTTAAGGCCCATTCCAACTCCCTGCGGCGTTCCCGTTGCAATCAGATCGCCCGGCAGCAGGGTCATGAAACGGCTCATATAGCTGATGATCTCGGCGACGCCGAAAATCATGTCGGCGGTGCTGCTGTTTTGCAGCTTATCGCCATTAAGCTCGAGCCAGAGGTTAAGCTTTTGCGGATTGGGGATTTCGTCGGCGGTCACCAGCCAAGGCCCCACCGGGCAGAAGCTCGGCGCGCTTTTGCCTTTGATCCATTGTCCACCGCGTTCAATCTGAAATTCGCGCTCCGAAACGTCGTTGACGACAACATAGCCCGCGACATGATCGAGTGCGTCGTCTTCGCTAACATGACTGGCTTCTTTGCCGATAACCACCCCGAGCTCAACTTCCCAGTCGGTCTTTTTCGAATCTTTCGGAATGATGACGCCGTCGGACGGGCCGGTCAGGGCCGAGGTCGCTTTGCTGAATATAATCGGTTCGCTCGGGCGCTCCATACCCGCTTCGTCAGCATGAGCGCCGTAATTGAGGCCGATGCAGAATATATTTCGGATGCCTGCCACGGGGCATCCTAGGCGGTTTGTCCGGTCGACTTTCGGTAGGTTTTCCAGGTTGAGTTGCTGAAGCCGTTTAAGGCGGTCTGGCGTCAGCGCCATAGGGTCGATGTCCGCTTGATGGTCCGATAGATCCCGGATTGCGCCCATTTCATCCATGATGCCTGGTTTTTCTTCGCCGGGCTTCCCCCATCGCAAGAGCTTCATGTCCAATCTCGTCCCTACGGTTGTCGATTTCGGATTAAAAAATAACGCAGTCTTGCAGCCATGGAAAGAAAGGAAACCTTGCTGTACTCTATCGGAGTCGTTTCAGTGGGGACCGGAAAGTTGCAAGAAAAAGCCATCAAAAGTAGAGCGTTAGCGGCCTGTGCCGCCTTAAGCGCCGTTTTGTTTTGTTGGTTGGCGCCGGTTGAAAGTTCTGCGGCCGAAATTCTAAAAGCCAGGGCCGGTCTTCATGCCGATAAAACCCGGTTCGTTTTGGAGCTTTCGGAAAAACCCGATTATTCTTTCGATAAGAACCCCGAAGACGGACAGGTAGTTATCGAGCTTAAAAATATCGGAGTCCCCAAAGGGCGGGCGGTTCCGAGTTCGCCGGTCGGACTGGTTAAGCATACGATGTTTATTTCGAAAGGCGGACAAAGCTCCCGGGTCGTGCTATTTTTGTCCAAACCGGCAAAGGTGAAGAGCGCGTTCGTCATTCCTGGCGAAAACGGTAAGGCGCATCGTCTGGTTGTCGATCTTCTTCCGACGCCATAGGGGCGATTATTTGTCATAAGGTATTGGTTTCCTTTAAAACCTGTGATTGGGGTCACAGGAAAATCGGCTGGTTGGACGTATTCTCAAGGGTATTCGTGAAAGACCATGAGAAAACGTCATGTTGCTGAAAATCAACAGAGCCCTGAGGCGGTTTAAGAAAAATTCGGATGGCGTCGCCGCTATCGAATTCGGCTTAGGCGCAAGCATTCTCCTGATGATGCTGATGGGTATCATCGAAGTTGGGATGATGCTGTTGGTCAACGCGTTGGTCGACGGCGGGCTGCGCCAAGCCTCCCGTTATGGAATTACGGGATACGAAACCGGCGAAGCGTCGCGGATGGATGAAATTATTAAAATTGTTTCGGATAACACCCTGGGGTTTATCGATTTATCTGCCGCAAATTTGGAAGTTTTGGTTTACCCGAGTTTTTCCGACATCGGTAACGGTGAAGCGTTTGTCGATGGCAACAGTAACGGCACTTACGACGAGGGTGAAACCTTCACCGACGACAATGGTAACGGAACCCGTGATAGCGACGTCGGTGTGGCGGGAGCCGGTGGGTCCGGCGAGGTCGTCGTCTACCGGCTGACCTACGACTGGACTTTCTTTACCCCGATGATCTCCCACTTCCTGCCGGATGGGAAAGATAAAGTAA
>Ga0070727_10001434_pt1 | contig 25176 bp, 32 predicted proteins | sample tdAd472_FD_66722 | JGI IMG/M metagenome (GOLD analysis project Ga0070727, IMG submission 66722) | Marine sediment microbial communities from the Atlantic coast under amendment with organic carbon and nitrate - tdAd47.2 | ecosystem: Environmental > Aquatic > Marine > Coastal > Sediment | place...
GGACAAAATTAAAGATCTTATTTATCCACGTTGTTGGGTGTCCGTGGGTAAGATGTCCTCCATGCGAGAGATCCATACCAAGTACTGTGTCTCCCGGTTCCATAAGTGCAAAATACATTGCCACGTTTGCTGGCGCTCCAGAAAGTGGCTGTACGTTCGCAAACTTACAATTAAAGAGTTCCTTCGCTCGCTCTATCGCAATACGTTCCACTTCGTCTGTATAGTCTTGCCCGCCATAGTATCGCTTGCCTGGGTATCCTTCCGCATACTTGTTGGTGAGTACAGAGCCATTTGCTTCACGCACCGCACGAGACACATAGTTCTCGCTTGGAATGAGTTCTATTCCTTCAGTTTCTCGCTTCTCTTCTCCCTCAAGTGCAGAGAATATTTTTTCGTCTTGGTTTTTGATGTATTCGTACATAGATAAAACAGTTAGTGATTTAATAATATGCTGCTTGTACGAGGTTAAATCATATTATTTTTTCTTCTCATCAAAGCCGCCAATGTTTGCAATCTCTGCACGCAGTGGTGGGTGTGATTCGTAATTCTCGAGGGTAATGTCATCGAGCGTAAACGCATCGATATCTTTGATGTCCGGATTAAGTTGCACTTCTGGGAATGGAAACGGCTCTCGAGCAAGTTGCTCCTTCACTTGGTCAAAGTGATTTGAATAGATATGTACATCTCCAAACGAGTGTACGAATTCTCCTGGTGGGATATCTACCACCTGAGATACCATTTTAAGTAGTAGTGCATAACTTGCGATATTAAATGGCACACCGAGGAAGAGGTCTGCAGACCGTTGATAGAGACCGAGATTTAGTTTCCCGTTTGCCACCTGGAACTGGAACATGGTGTGACAAAACGGTGGCACATGAGACTTTTGTCCTTCTGAAGCCATTGCGTAAATGAAATCTGGATTCCATGCAGAGACAACATAGGATTTTCGGTCTGGTTTTGTCTTAAGCCCTTCAATAACCCAGGCAAGTTGATCTATCTCTCGCCCATCCTTTGCCGGCCATCGTCGCCACATGCGACCGTAGATAGTGATGAGGTCCCCCCACTTTTGTACGAATGGATCTTCTTCAGGAAGACTCTGTATCTTCTCAATGAACTCCTCTTGGGTCATATCTTCTTCAGGCGCATGCTCCTCTGCCCACATGTGATACATCTTCCATGCCCACTCGTCCCAGATATGATTATTCATATCCACGAGCGGTTTCAGATTAGAACTTCCTGAAAGAAACCAGAGCAGTTCTGTGGTAATACCTCGCCAAAATGTCTTTTTGGTAGTGAGGAGTGGAAATCCTTCAGAAAGGTCGAAACGGATTTGTCGTCCAAAGACAGACCGAATGAAAGGAGGCTTTTCTCCCTTCTCTTCATACTCCTTAAGCACAACATCATTGAAAAACAATTCTTTATCTGCTCCATTCTCAAGAATGTCCTTGCAGAGGTCGAGATATTGATATTCTGGATGTCGTGTATCGCTCATAATTATTTCTTTTTCTTAACTGTCTTCTTCTTTGCTTTTGGTGGTACATATGACGCAAAGTTATTTGTGCTGTACCGTCCAGTCTGCCGATAGTTCTGCTTGGTGTGTGAAGACAATGTCGAGAATGAGAGTTGTGCAATCTCCATACCTGGACGAAGGACAATTGGTACGTTGTTGAGATTACATAATTCCAGCGCAATGTTGAGATAGTGTCCTGGATTTACAATACTTGCAGAGTTATGCACGATAAGTCCAATACGTGCCAGACTAGATTTTCCGTTTACTTCAATGAGGTACTGATCTGATCCAAACTTCTCCTTAGAGTACCCAAGAATACTCACTCCAGGGTGGAGTACAAACTCTTTTCCGTCTGCCACTTCAATAGTCTGGGTTTGTGGGTATACACCCTTTGCAGGATCTATCGCCTTTGTAGAGTGTGCATCATTTACGATAAACGTATTTCCAAGACGTATATCATACGTCGCCGGCTGTAATCGCTTTTTATCAAATGGCTCAAGGGTAATATTTCCCTCCTTCACTTCCGCTAAAATGTCTTTGTCTGAAAGAAACATACTATTCTATGGTAAATACTTTATCCGTCCCGTAATATTCTGGCCAATTCGCATTGTAATGTGCGAACATGCGCTCAAGGCGATCTTGTGCCAACTCTGCAACACCAAGTTCTGCCATGAGTGCATCAAGTTCCGCACGTGCTTCGTTTACATCCTCGTCTTCGAAGACTTTCTCAAACTCTGCAAGATATCCATACCCTGCATTTTTATCAAGGCACACATTTACTCCTTTGTACGCATACTCCTCTCGTTCTCGAGACCACTTTGCCTGATATACAAAACCAGCGTCGAGAAGTATCTGGTCGAGTGCCTCGAGTGAGATATCTACCTCCTCCTCAAACTCCAGACGAGACACGGTGTTTGCACTACTCCCCTCATCGACTGAAGCCTTCACTACGAGATATATATTCTCATTCTTCTGTCGTGAGCGGATGGAATACTCCTTTCCCTCGTCAATAACATGCTTCAATTTTTCTTGATCGTCTTCATTGAAAAGATGCTTTGTCTTCTCATAGAGTGTATTGATGTCTCCTCCTTCGAAATAGTGATTCAGTTGTTTGTTTTGTGATACCAAATTACACCCCGTATCAAGTGCACACATCTTGTCTTTTAGTGCGCGTGCATTCTCTTCCGAACCCAGCAAACTTTTTATCTCTACTTCATAGTGTGCCATAGTGAGCATAGTATACCGCTCTCCAGCCGGATACACAAAAAGACACGCCTGCCTATCTATGGCATAATTCCTCCATGATTACCGCTATCGCAGCAATTGGAAAGAATGGAGAACTTGGGAAGAATGGAGACCTCATTTGGCGTGTTCCGGACGACATGAAACGCCTCAAGGAACTCACTACAGACCATCCGCTCATCATGGGACGAAAGACCTATGAGTCTATTGGACGTCCCCTCCCCAACCGTACCAACATCATTATCACGAGAGACAATGCATATACTGCAGACGGCTGTGTTATTGCATCATCTGTGGAAGATGCACTTGAGAAAGCAAGAGAGTCTGAAGGGTCTGATGAAATATTTATATTTGGTGGTGCAGAAATATATGCTCAGGCACTTCCCTATACAGACAGGCTTTATCTCACACGCTTTGACGCAGGAGATGCTGACGCAGATACATTTTTCCCAGACTATAGTGCTTTTACACAGGTTATTGAAAAAGAAAAAAGAGACCATGACGGTCTCTCCTTTGAGTGGGTTACTCTTGAGAAATAAAAAACGCCGACAGGATATCCCTGTCGGCTTCTTTTTGAGAACGATACAAATTTACGCAGCAACGCTCTCTTCTTGGGGTGGTATCACCTGTTGTTGTGCAAAACAACTGTTAACACCCATGACCATATCCCTGTTCACACGTCCTTTGAGATTGCGAGAAACACGATCAATACTTCCGCAAAGCATCTCCAGCGCGATGCAGACAATCGTGCGTTTCTGCTCACTCATGTGGACACCGTCGCAGTTGCACATGGACAACAGTCCGCTGATTTCCTGCCAGTCATATGATCCAACAACCTCAGTATTCTTGAGATCAACATTCATATTTTCCGCGACAGACACAACGATGTGGTAGTCACGAGGTTTACCGGAAAGTTCACCATACTTCTCATAGTCTGGATATTCACCATGAAAGGTAGTCAGATACATCATGTGGTGATCCCTTACACCCAACTCGTTACCGAGCGCACCGGAAGTGGTGTTGAAAAGGGTCTGATATCCACCACGAGAGTCAAAATCAGCTGGAAGGAGTACATCCCCCTGCGTTAGCGAGAAAGCATTGTTCGGACCAGCAGATGTTGATTGATAGAGACCTATCATCAGCGACCCGTTTGCCGGAAAACACCGAAGTATCACGACCGTCTGTCCGACCTTGCCTTTATTTTTAGCAAGATGTTCCTGCATTCCTTTTTGAGAAATTACTGTACTTTTATGTCCGTTCATCAAAGAACTCCCTATGTCATTTGTTTTCTCCAAACTCCAAACCAAAGGATTTTATACCACATTCATATAAAAACACAAAACCCCGCATATGCGGGGTTTTGTAAAAAACGATGACTAGTCCACTACGTGTACTCCCATTGAACGACATGTTCCTTCAATGATCTTCATTGCAGCGTCAATGTCGTTTGCAGAAAGGTCTTGCATCTTCTCTTCTGCAACCTCTCGAATCTGTGCCTTGGTGATTTCACCTGCCTTTGATACGAGGTTCTTTCCAGACCCTTTATCCTTTCCAATTTTCTTAAGGATAAGGCGTGATGCTGGAGATGTTTTGATAATGAAATCAAAACTACGATCTTCGTAGATGCTGATTTCTACAGGAACAATCTCTCCCATACGGTCACGAGTCTGCTCGTTAAACTGGTTAACGAACTCTCCGATATTGATACCCGCCTGACCAAGAATCGGTCCAAGAGGAGGTGCTGGTGTTGCCTTCCCTCCTACGGCTTGTACTTTGATTTTGTTGAGTAATTCTTTTGCCATAATTATGTGTTGCTATGTGTGAAGCATGCGTAACAGTGCGGGAATACTACACAATATTACGTACCTTCGCAAGGTTAGATTTTTTTTACCTGAAGGAAATCAAGCTCTACTGGTGTCTCCCGACCAAACATTGAGACCAGAACTTTAATCTTTCCGTGTTCTTCATCTACTTCTCCCACCTTTCCTTCAAGCTCCTTGAATGGACCGTCGACAATCATAACAATGTCGTCAATTGCAAGATCCACCTTGTGCTTTGGTGTATCTTCATGCATCCGGTTCATAAGAGCGTTAAGTTCTTCTTCAGAGAGTGGTACCGGCTGTGTACCACTTCCTACGAATCCAGTAACACGAGGGGTGTTTCGTACCACATACCATGATTCGTCAGTCACAATCATGTCTACCAATACATATCCAGGATACACACGTTCCTCTTCAGTCACGCGCTTACCTCCTTTTACACGAATCTTCTTTTCTGTCGGTACTACCACATCAAAAATCTTGTCCTGCATACCAAGTGAGTCGATACGCTGCTTAAGATTACGCGCAACCGCATTTTCATATCCAGAGTATGTATGAATTGCGTACCAATGACGCTCTCCGTCTGTATGTTGTTTTGCCATAACTATGTGAGGGTTATCCGATAATCCAGTTGAGTACCTGGGTAAAGACGTAGTCGAGCGCTCCAGTGAAGAGTGCCACTACGAGTGAGATGAGTACCACAAGCACGGTCGCAGTCACTGCCTGACGTCCTGTCGGCCATGACACGTGCTTAAGCTCCGCCTTTGTATCTTTGATGTAGTTAATGAATCGACTCATATGGTAGAAAAATTATCCAAAATTAAAACGCCCCTCGGGGCGATGTACAGGTATATTACCATACCGGATGAGATTGTAAAGATGCATAGAAAAAGCCACCTCAGTCTCCTGAAGTGGCTTTTTCTATATAATATCTACCGTACTTCGTAACTAATGTTAACCCGTACTGTTGTGGTGTTTTCTCCTGTTGGAAGATTTGGTGAAACCTTCATCTCCATTGAAGAATCAGACGCAAGATATGCTCGCTCCATTCCTCCAAGTCCATATCCGTATGACTGTTCTTCCCAGAATCCAGTCATGCGTACGATACGTACTCCAAGATCATCTGCGAGTGTCTCTACCTTTGCACGTGCATCTGCGACTGCATTTGCACGAGCCTCAGAACGAAGTACCTCATCGTCTTCAGTAGTGAATTGTACTGAAGATACATTTGTTGCCCCACGCTCCCCTACTCCAGAGATAAGGGTTCCGGTAGTGTCAGTGTCACGCACCTTCACAGATACTGTCTGATTCACTTCGTACCCAACAAGTACACGATTCTGACTCCCGAAGTCACTTTCGGAGACCCATTCGTACTTTGGATTGAGGTTGTAATATTGTGTCTTGATATCCTTCTCTTCTACACCTTCGTCTTCAAGGTATGCAAGAATCTCGTTGATTGCCTCTGCAGACTGCTCTTGTGCCTCTGCAGCATCAGCACCTTCTGCAAGTACTCCGAAACTGAATGTTGCAATATCTGGTACTGCAACTGCCTCACCCTCTCCGGTTACAGAGACGATAGTTGGTCCAGTCATCGCATATTCTGCTTCACGAAGTGTAAGGTGTGTGTATGCAAACAGTGCCACGATTGCAGCAAGTGCAACAAGTGGAGTCAATACACGCATGTATGGTAATGAAAACATATATATAACGTTCTAATAGTAACGTTGTTTATGATACCATTTCGGTAAACACTTTTCCTCAAATGCTTCAACGTCTTCTGGGGTCAGGCCCGTAGAGAGACTTTGCGCTCCCATGAAGTAGTACATGATAGACTGCGGACCTTCGACATGATCAATTGAAAGTGCGTGTCCTAACTCATGTGCGAGCACAATACGGAGTTCTGCACCATCTGCATACTCGTAGATATTTATGAACTCTCCTTGATAATCTCCTTGCGTGAATTCTCGTTCGAGATCAAATCGGTCATTGTAGTCTTCAACAATTTTGTTATATGTCGTAACCAGAGAGTCTCCCTGCTGCCCTAATGCATTCAAACTATCAACCAGACCATTGAGTTCTTCTACCATTTCATTCAACTCCTCACCCTCTGTCGCAAGACGCTCCTGTTCCCTATTTAACCGTGCATACTCTTCTTCAGGAGCGCCACCTTTTGTATTCCACTCTGCAACAGTCTCGTTATATGCTTCAAGTTCTCTTGTATACGCACGCTCCCGCTTTTCATACGCTGATTTCAGTTCCTCATATGCCGCTGCATACAATTCATACTCTTCACGAATACTTTCGTTCAAATTCTTCTGTGTATCAAGTTGATGACGCAATGTCTTTTCCTCATCAGTAAGTTGCTGTCTCTCATCGTAGACAAAGTTAACCGTGAATGATGACTCTGGATCATATACAAATACATCCTGTCCTACCGCACCTTCCCACATCGCTTCTGCATCAGAGAGCGCAGCGCGCGCCTGACTCTCCGTGAGACCAAAACTATCATCGATAGAACCAATGCGGTACGTAAGTGGAATTCCACACGGTGCAGAAGACAAAAAGAAATATCCGATAAGGAGTACTGTCACAAGAGATATTAGGTTTTTCATCTTTAGAGCGTACACTAAAAAACCACTCCGTAAAAGGAGTGGTTTTGTTGAGAGTAATACTACTCACATGACTCACAGAGAGAATCCTCTGCAACGTGGAGATTTACACCACCCGATTTCTTCTGCACTGCCACCTTCGCGCTCTCTATCTCCTCCTGACTCATCGGAGATGGTGTACTAGCTGCATTTGCCTCTCCACTTAGCGTAGAGTTGCTCTCCTTCTGCTTACGCGTCTGACTTCCTGTCTGTCCTACCGTCGCCTTCTCCACCTGTGATGCACCAAGTGACCGGAGGTAGTAGGTAGTCTTCACTCCCGCTTCCCATGCGTAGAGGTAGAGGTCGCTGATCTCCTTACCGCTGGTTCCAGAATAGAAGATGTTGAGAGACTGTGACTGATCAATCCACTTCCCTCGTGCAACTGCAGCACGTACCAACCATCGCATATCAATCTCGAAAGTTTCCTTGTACATATCTTTAATATCCTGCGGGATAATATCAATATCCTGAATACTTCCATCGTTGTACTTCAAGATATCAAGCATGTCCTTATTCCACAGTCCACGCTGCTTTAGCGTATCAACAAGATGTGTGTTGGTAACAATAAAGTCTCCAGAAATATTACTCTTCACGTAGATATTCTTGTAGATTGGTTCATTTCCTGGAATAGACCCTGCAATGTTAGAGATAGTTGCCGTTGGCGCAACTGCCATACAGTTACTGTTTCGCATTCCATGCTTTGTAACTGATTCTCGAACCACACTCCAGTCCATACGTTCCGTACGTGTTGCATCTGTCTTCATACCCCGTTCTTCTTCAAGAAGTGCAATGGTATCAATTGGGAATAGTCCTCTGTCCCACTTAGACCCTGCAAAACTCTCATACGCCCCTCGCTCTCTTGCAAGTTCACTCGATGCAAGAATTGCAGCGTGTGAGATCATTTCCATTGAGGAATCTGCAAACTCTACACACTTCTCTGATGCAAATGGAATATCAAGCATGTAGAGTGCATCTTGGAATCCCATGATTCCAAGCCCTACCGGACGATGCTTCATGTTTGAATTCTTTGCCTCCTTTGTTGGGTAGAAGTTAAGGTCGATAACATTATCGAGCATACGCATCGCGATTGTTACCGTCTCACGCACCTTCGCCTCATCAAACCGACCATTCACAACATGCTCCTTGTAGTTTACCGATCCAAGGTTACACACCGCAGTCTCTTCTGCTGACGTGTTAAGGGTGATCTCTGTACAGAGGTTAGAACTATGCACCACTCCCGCATGATCCTGTGGTGAACGAATATTTGATGGGTCTTTGAAGGTAATCCACGGGTGTCCTGTTTCAAAGAGCATACCAAGTTGCTTCTTCCACAAATCCACCGCAGGCATTGTCTTGTAGAGTTTTATCTCTCCACGCGCTGCCTTATCTTCATACATAGTATAGAGTTCTTCAAACTTCTTTCCGTATGTCTCGGTAAGTTCTGGTGTCTCGTCTGGAGAGAAGAGTGTCCAGGTACCATTTTCTTTTACCCGCTTCATGAAGAGGTCTGAAATCCATGCAGCCGTATTGATGTCGTGTGTACGACGTCGCTCATCTCCGGTGTTCTTACGAAGCTCGAGGAAATCAAGGAAGTCATAATGCCAGTTCTCCATGTAGACACAGGTAGCACCTCGGCGACGTCCTGAGCGGTTGATGGCAACAGTCACATCATTTGCAATCTTTAGGAACGGCACCACACCCTGTGAACTGATGTGTGCCTTCTTGATAAGCGCTCCTGTTGCACGCAGTTTACTCCACGCTGTTCCAATACCTCCTGCCCACTTAGAAAGTTGTGCGTTGTCTCCAAACACCTTGAAGATATGCTCAAGATCATCTTCCACAACGTTGAGGTAACATGATGAAAGCTGTGGGTGCGGTGTTCCAGAATGGAAGAGTGTTGGTGTTGATGGTACAAACCGAAGTGTCGACATGATGTTGTAGAACTCAATTGCCTTCTCTTCCTTTTTCTCTTCATTGAGACAGAGTCCCATAGCAACACGCATCCACATCATCTGTGGTGTCTCCATTACCGTACCGTCATTTCGTCGAATGAAGTACCGATCATGCAGTGTCTCTACTCCAAGATACTTGAAGAGATTGTCTCGTGACGGATCCATTTTCTCTGCAAGCAACTCGAGGTTGAATTCCAACATTTTTGGATCAACCTTCTTCTCTTCCACGCCATGCTTCATGTTCGTAATGAACGCAGCACGGTACTGCCCTTCGTATTCACTCTTACCAACACCGATAGTTGTTCCGACTGCCTGGGTACATACACGGTCATTCAACTGCCGTGCCGCAACATAAGAGTACGCAGGATCTTCTTCGATACGCGCACGAAGAATGAGTGTCACCACCTTTGCCATCTCCACAGTCTTGATGCCATCGTACACCTCACGCTCCACCTGAGAGACAATTCCCTCAAGATCAATTTCTTTTTCATATCCTTCGATGAATCGAGAGATATACTCGCGCATCTTGTCGCGAGAAAATTGTTCAGTAGACCCATCGCTTCGCTCTACCATGAGACGATTCTCATCAATCTCTTTTACCACCTCTTGCTTACGCTCCTCTGTCTGCTTAAACCGATACAAAATAAATGCCTTTGCGACATCGAAGTACCCACGCTCCATGAGCGTCTCTTCTACAGAGTCCTGCACTTGTTCTACTGTTGGACACTGCTTCTCCCCCTCACAACGGAGTGTGAGTTTTGCGACCACACGGTCGGTCATCTGTTGTAGAAGTTCGTCGGTAACAGAGACACTCTCTGCAGCAAATGCTTTCTTCATTACTACCGTAATTTTTGTCTCATCAAATGGGACGGTAGTGCCGTTGCGCTTAGTAATTTCAGTAATCATAGTCTATCGGTTTAGTTGTATTGGTAAAGCGAGGGTGACACTGAGAGCCACATGCTGAACATGCGTGAAATGTTTCTCTCAATGAGTTGCCCCCACGGTCTACACACGAAGAGCACAAGGGCGTGTGATATGTCCATTCTACCTCTCATCGTCCATGCATGCAAAACAGACCCTCCTCTTCCGATTTTGGTATGTATGCTGAAAAATAAGGGTGTTTTCTTTCACCTGTGCATGTACGTCTGTGGATAGCCACACATAAAAAACCACCGCAAGACTTGCGGTGGTTTTTTATGTGTTTTGTGACTATTCTTTTTTCAAAGAATCTCTAATCTCACGAAGCAAAAGTACTTCTTCGGAGTCTTTTTTCTTTGGCTTCTCTTCTTCCTCCTGCAGCCTATTCATCACCTTAATCGCAATAAAGATTGCAAATGCGATGATGACAAAATCTACGATAGATTGAATGAATGCCCCGTAGAGAAGATTTGTATCTCCAATTGTTGCTGAAAGATTTGCAAAATCTACTCCTCCAGTAAGTACACTTGCGAGTGGTGTGATGATATTTTCTACGAGAGAAGCAACGATCTTTCCGAACGCTGCACCGATGACAATACCGATTGCCATGTCGACCACATTCCCTCGCATTGCAAAGGTCTTAAATTCTTCAAAAAACTTTTTCATAGAAATACAATTGGTGTGAAATAATACCCGAAACCAATTCCTAACAAGAAACTGAGGGTGATGAAAAGAAAAATGTCTGCTCGTTCCATGGGTGTATTGTAGCAGATATATAAACAAAGACCTGCAAATGCAGGTCTTTGTTTTCGGGGCGGCTAGAGAGAATTGAACTCTCGATGCCGGTACCACAAACCGGAGTTTTACCACTAAACTATAGCCGCCATGTGCTCGACATACTATCTTTTTTATAAGAAAAAGTCGAGATGTAAAAAACACTCTTCCGAGTGCTTTTCTGTGCCCAGGAGAGGACTTGAACCTCCACGCCTTGCGGCACTAGAACCTCATTCTAGCGTGTATACCAATTTCACCACCTGGGCAAGTGTCGAACATTATGCACGATAACGTCCGACAATTCAAGAAAAAGAGCGGAATCATTCCGCTCTTTTTGTTTACTCCTCTTTCTTCTCTTCCTCCTTTGGAGTCTCTTCTGTAGATTCCTCTGCTGGAGTTTCAACTGTCTCTTCCTGTTTTGCTTCCTTAGCCGCCTTTGCTGCCTCCTCTGCTTTCTTTGCCTCCGCCTCTTCTGCCTTCTTAGCAAGTTCTGCAGCTTCTGCTTCCTTCTCTGCTGCTGCCTCCGCCTCAGACTTCGTAGCAATGTCCATGAGACGCATACGACGCATCTGTCGCTTGATCTCACGTGCTACCTTCTCACGGATGTAGTAGAGTTTCGCACGACGTACCTTAGAACGCTTCACAATCTCAATCTTGTCGATGAGTGGAGAGTACAGTGGGAAGATTTTCTCAACACCAATACCATCTACCACCTTACGTACGGTAAATGTTGCGCCTGGCTCTGAGCCATGCTTTCGTGCAAGTACTACACCTTCAAATACCTGGATGCGGGTCTTATCCTTATCCTGAATCTTCTGGTGAATACGTACAGTGTCTCCCGGACGGATACCGAGATTCTTTCGCTCCTCCATATTTACCGGAGAAATCTGTACTGCGTCTAATACTGTGTTCATAATTAAAAAATAGCGCTTCTAAGCGTGCCGTACTCTACCATACTCCCTACATGCCCGCAATACGCTCCTTCGCTACCTCAAAAGATTGCGGTAACGGTGCCGTAAAGGTATGTTCTTCCCCGCTCGGAAGTTCTATGGTGAGTGCATATGCATGAAGTGCAAGACGTCCTATACCGAGATCTGAAGAATGGAGTTGTGTCTCACTTGCATACAGAGGATCTCCCACAATAGGTCTCCCTATTGCCTTGAGATGCACACGAATCTGATGTGTGCGTCCTGTCTTTGGAAGTACACGAAGATATGCATATCCTGCATTTTGTGTCAGCAACTCCCAGTTCGTTATCGCTTTCCGCAACATTCCTCGCGCTCCACGCTCTGCACTACGCAGCCGAAAATCCTTTGCACTTCGTCCAATAGGACGCTCTATCGTGCCATGCAGTTCTTTCATAGATCCATATACAAACGCACGGTATTCTTTTCGTGTTTTCCTGTCATGAAATTGTTTCTTGAGGTGTACAAACGCAGCGTCATTCTTTGCGAGAATCATAACACCAGAGGTTTCTCTATCAAGACGATGTACAACACCAGGACGTGCAATCTTTTCCCCGTTAGTGAGTACTTGTGTCTCTCCAACAGTAGCAGCATCGGGGCAATGCGAAACAAACCAATCGACAACGGTTTCTTCTGTAGCGTGTCCATCGGCATGCACCAAGACACCAACCGGTTTGTTGATGACTACTACATCGTTATTCTCAAAAAGTATTTCTATTTCCATACCTCAAAATCTTCAAAGTGTCTCTTTGGTGTTTTCCAATCCACACCAACAGAATCTACCTGTGCAAGAGACGAACCAATCTGCAATTGTGTCACAAAATCCTTTAATACATCTGGTTCTGCCTGCCCCACAACTTCCACCGTACCATCTGCATTGTTCCGAATCCAGCCATATACACCTAATTCTTTCGCATAGCCCACGACAAAATCTCTGTACCCAACTCCTTGCACCTTCCCAGATACTTTTGCATGAATCTCGCTAAACATACGAGGAGTATATACTAGATATTGAAATTATTGAAAAACACGGTAGTATAGTGCGTACCCGAATACGGGCGATTAGCTCAGTTGGTAGAGCAGCGCATTTACACTGCGAAGGTCGGGGGTTCAAGTCCCTCATCGCCCACCAAAACAAAACCCGCCATATGGCGGGTTTTGTTTATACAAATGTAAACGGTAACTCTGTAAATGATGCAACTTTGATGCTTGCAGCATTCTTATGTCCTCCCCCACCGTACTTCTCTGCAATCTTTGCCACATCAACATCCCCCTTACTCCGCAAAGAAATGTGTACTCTTCCCGCGTAGCGGAAATATACGATACCCATTGCGATGTCTCCTGCCTCTTGATTGAGATCAACCAAATGACTCCCAAGAATAGACCGATATATTCTCGATGCGTTAATCGCCCACACTTCGTGTCCTTCAAAGAGTACCCTCTCCTTATACTCCATGATTCCTGCAACAAGTTTGTCTTCAAACTTAGCGAGCAATGCTCCTTTAGCAATAAAATTAATCTTTGTGTTCTCGTCTTTTAGAGACTCTGTCAATTCGTCCCATACTTCGAATATACGTTCATACTGCCCGAGTGCAATATTGAACTCTCGATGCTCTGGGAGTGCAAAGCGCCACAGGTCATGATCTTCTACATAAAGAAGCATTTCCGGCACTGGAGTATCTGGATGAAAATACTGCCATGCAAGTACCGCACCCGAGTGGTCATTATCAAAGATATTCTGCGAGAAAGACTCTACCGCACTTCTTGCACTTTCATGATGATCTATCACAACAACAGACGTGTTCTCATCAACCAGTTTCTGTAATGTTTCTTTGTCGTAACTGTAATCAACAATGTATACCTCTTTGCCAACGAGGCCTTCTGGAGCGTCCGTCTGTGTTTTTCTTGGAATGTATGATGCGGTGTCACCAAACTTCTTCCACGCAGCATATGCTGCACCAAACCCATCACGACAGTCTGCGTGATATATAACGACGATGTCTTTATATGATTCCATGTCCTGCATAATACACTACCGTCCTTCTGTTACAATACGCTCATGATTATCTTCGGCATCATCGGCGTCCTTTTCGGAGCAGTTGCACTCTGGCTCACAAATGAGGTGCGACAAAACACTCTTTTTATACTCGCAGGTATCGCTCTTCTTATATACAGCATACATATTGAAGACCCTGTATTTATCGTCCTGCAAATTATCTTCATGGGTTCTGCAGCGCTTGAACTACTTAAGAAGCGGTAGAACGAAATCCTTTGATGCCTAACGCAGCAGCAAGTGCGGTAACCCCCGCAAGTGCAAGAAGTGTGTTTCCTTGCCCCATAAGGGTGATAGACAGTCCAACAGCAACCGGACTTACGACCGCAGCAAGTTCTGCAACTTCGAGAATTGCGCCAGAGAGTGAACCATACTTCCTGTCATCACCACATCGTGTCATTTCTGCATCGATGATAATAATTCCCAGTGATGCGAGCGTGTTAAACGCAAAGACAATGACCAGGTACCACTCATACGCAGAAACAAACGCGAGACTTCCGACAAGAAGTGCAAGACCCAGAACAACAAATGGCAATAGCCGCATACCATACCTATCTGCCACCTTTCCGGAATGATATCCAAACAAGAGTGGTACAGACGAAATAATTGAGAAGATAATGATACGGTCGAGCGACACACCGTCTGTATACAAAAAGATGGGTACAAAGAGCATCACTGCTGCCATGAGTCCGTTGATAACAAACGAGGTGAACGCTAAGCGTTTCAATGAATGTTTCCAAATGAGAACCTCTTGGATAAATCGCATGTAGGTACTTCCTTGTATACACGACATCCAATTTGACGTGTGCTGATAGTCACACGGACTGTCTTGTACTCGCCACACAATTGCCATGGCAATGAGCGTCGTTGGAATTACCAAAAGAAAGAGTTCGTGAATCTCAAAGTACGCGATAGCGATAATTGCCAAGAGCATCGCAAAAATCCGCCAAACCTGTGTGAAAATCTGAAAGAATCCAAATGCCGTCCCCACCTTCTGCTTATCGGTATGGCGTCGTACATATGTTGCTCGTCCCGTTGCATCAAGTGCATAGGACACACCATTTAATGCACGTGCCACTGCAATGAGTGACGCCATACCGTACACACCTGCAAAATAATATGAAAGTGCAATGAGTGGGTATATAGCGAGTCCTGCAAGAATCACGTACTTTGCTCTGATGTGATCAGAAATAAAACTCACAATCGGAACAGAGAGAAGGAACACCACACTATATATAGATGCAAGGAGCCCTGTCTGCACGAAAGACTCGCTAAACATAAAGATGAAGATGGGTAGCACCGGATCAACAACAGCCCAGCCAAACCAGCGAATCGCCGTTGCAACTGTTATGTTATGCACCCCTGTCGAAACCGACGCTGGCTGTAGTATGCGAAACATAGATACTATTCCTTCTCTTTGATGTGATAGACCACTCGTTGTGGGAATGGAATCTCAATACCTGCTTTATCAAACGCAATCTTCAAACGCTTTCGTAATTCTCCCGTCACCGCAAACTGTCGACTTGGTTTTGTATCACCAAGAATCTTGAGGAGAATTGCAGAGTCTCCAAAGTCTTCTACACGAAGGAAGTGTGGCGCTTCGAGAATGTCTCTTCCCCACTCTGCATCTTGGGCAAGTTCGTCTCCAACGGTATTAATAACACCAATGACTTTCTCAAGGTCTGCACTATACGACACCCCTATGTTTAGGTTCACTCGAGAGAATTGTTTCGACTTATTCGATACCAATGTAATTTCTCCATGCGGCACGTGGTGTGCAACACCATCGAGGTCTCGAAGGGTTGTCATGCGCATCGTGATATCTTCTACGGTTCCACATGTGTCTCCTAAACACACAGAGTCTCCAATGCGGTACTGATTCTCTAGAATGATAAAGAGTCCGCTGATGAGATCTTTGATGAGATACTGTCCTCCAAAACCAAACGCAAGACCAATAATTCCAGCTGCAGCAATCATTGGACCTACTTCAATACCCACTTCTTGTAGAACCATGAGTACTCCAACAATCCAAAGTACAACACGCATGGTGACTATGAGAATACGTGCGAGTGTCTCTTCTCGTTTCTTCTCAGACTCTCGAGAAGAAAACTTATCTGCCACAACCACCTTTTGAATAACACGTGTAATGACTACATCGAGAGAAACTTGAGCAATAAAAATAGCCCCGATGATAACAATGATGCTCAGTCCGTGTTCTACAATCCACGGCGTAATGTATGAAAGTATATCCTGCATATACAGGAAGTGTAGCACACTCTATATGTGCCCCCACTAGGAATCGAACCCAGATCAAGAGCTTAGAAGTCTCCTGTTTTATCCATTAAACTATGGGGGCAAGACTATAAAACCACATTTTTTGTGGTTACACCACCAACATCACCGCGTATGCGGTGATACCAATGAAGAGTGCGGTCATTCCCAAAGAATACTTCCAGGTAAGTTTCTGAAGTACCTGTTCCCCGAATGTTTTTGTAATATACGCAACAAGATAGAAGCGGAAGGCTCTACCGATAAGTGAAGCGATGATGAAAAGTGGAAGATTAATCTTCAGGAGTCCTCCGGTGATAGCCACCAACTTATATGGCAATGGTGTTATCGCTCCAATAAGCGTAAATGTTACAACATTTCCATCGAAGATGGTCTGTGTTTTGAGAAACACCTCCTCAAGACCATAGGTGGCAATGAGACCTTGTCCAATTGTGTCAAAGAAGATGTATCCAATACCATATCCAATGGCTCCACCAATGACTGACGTTACCGTTGTGATAAGTGCATACCGTGCCCATCGAAGTGGCTTGGTGATAGTGACAGCAATAAGGACTGGGTCGGTAAACACTGGAAGGAATGAAGATTCTGCAACAGAAAAGAGACCGAGTGCTTTCTCCACATGCTTACTCTCCAGTATTTTTCTGATACGTGACTTCTCTTCCATAATTATGAAATCCTTGTTCCCGCAGGAACATCTTTGTGTGGATGAAGGAGTGTAAATGTTTCATCATCTCCTCCCGCAAGAATCATACCCTGACTCTCCAACCCCCGAATCGTACGTGGTTCTAAATTGATAAGAAACGGACACTGCTTCCCTATCAATACCTCTGGGTCTCCAAAAAAGGTGCGAATACCGGACACAATCTGTCGTGGTGTTTCTTCTCCAATATCAACAGTTAGTTTTAGAAGCTTATCCGCATCTTCTACAATCTCAACGTTTGTAATTGTTCCAATGCGTATATCCAGTTTTGCAAAATCTTCGTATGAAATCATGATGTGTGTTTCTTTCTTGTTAAAAAACTGTTCAAAATTACAGCAGCAGCGCTTGCGTCTGTCAGTTCACTCTTTTTCTGATACCGAACGGACTCCTGCGTAGAATACTGCTCTGGTTCTAGGTGTACAGGTATACCAATATGAAGCGTGAGGTCTCCAACAAATTCATTGATGGACTCCTGAATTGGATTACCTTCAGAGAGACCAATAACAATCTCTGCCACCGCACGCTCTTCTACGAGTGTTTCAATCTCTTGCAAGAGTTTCTCATCATTTGGAAATACCTGATACGGAAACCCCATGTCTCCATTTTCATTTGAAAGCGCAATACCAACACGTTTCTTTCCATAATCTATACCCATGTACCGCATGAGAGAAGCATACCACATGCTTTCATTTTCGTACTTTTTTTGGTACTATCCATGACACCACACAGGGAGAGATGGCTGAGTGGTCGAAGGCACTTGTCTTGAAAACAAGCGACTCTTAACGGGGTCCGTGGGTTCGAATCCCACTCTCTCCGCAAAAACAAAACACCGCACAATGTGCGGTGTTTTGTTTTACCCAAACGTAAACGTAAACGCCTGCAGTCCCGGACTTTCTGGAATAATCTCAATGGTATGTTCTTCCTTCTCTTCAGAAGAGACAAGGTTGTAGAGTTGCTCCTCGTCTACCGTGATGTACCCATCACTATCTACCGCACTCCCCTGCGCAGGTACACCGTCTACCAAAACTTTCGCACGAACTGGTGTTTCTGCTCCCGCAACAAAGTTCACCTCTTTTGCTTTGAAACGAAAGATAATCTTCCCGTCTGCAGTCACATTCTCCGCATACTCTTCGGTGATACTCCACACACCATCAAGATACAATGTGTTTAGCTTCACTTCCTCCGGTGCGTAGAAAGACTGAGATCCGACTGCATTTTGTGGTCCGCTACCGAAGTGTTCATTTCGCCATGCACCAAAATATATCTCTGGACTATCTGGGCGTGATGTTTTTGACACCTCTTTCGTAATGTCTGTAGAAACGTTCCCTTCCTCTCCCAAGACTTCCATGCGTTCCTTAAGGAGTTCCTGAATCTTTTTCTCTGTTTCTTCATAGCCACCCTCTCCGATGTGGTCGTATACAACATATCCGTCTATGTCGATAAGGTACTTTCGTGGCCAATACCTATTCTGGTACGCAGTCCATGTGGAGAAATCATTATCAAGCACGACTGGGAACATGATGCCAAACCGTTCTGTAGCAGCGAGTACATTCTCGTACTTCTTTTCGAACTCGAACTCTGGTGTGTGAACACCGATAATCTCAAGTCCCTGATTCTTATACTTCTCATACCAACTGTTGAGATACGGTGTCGTTCGCTGACAGTTAATACAACTGTATGTCCAGAAATCTATGAGAATCACCTTCTTTCCAATGAGGTCTGCAAGTGCAATCTCGTCCGTGTTAATGAATCCGTCAGGAGTAGTGATTTCTTTTGCTGTTGGATACACGCGCGCTTTATCTTCAGCATCAAATGTACGTGGTGTAAGTGAAATCACATCCGCAAGTGACGTTCTGTCTGCACTCTGACGCTCAAGGAAATATATAGATCCTCCAATAAGTGCCAATACTGCTATAAGAATAATGGATCGCATAATTTAGATAAGGAAGTTATTAAGGAATTCGAAGTTTGCGATAAGCGCAAGTTTATTCGTGAAGATAAGTACTCCAAGCGCCAAGAGAATGACTCCAAAGATGATATTTACCACCTTCAACACCCGAGCATAGCGAGTGATAAACCGTGTTGCACGCCCAGTAAACGCTCCGACCAAAAGGAATGGGAGTCCCAGTCCAAGAGAATAGGTGAAAAGCAACAAGAAAGCACTTCCTGGTTGCGTTGCAGCAAGACCAAGAATCACACCAAGCGCTGGTCCTACACATGGTGTCCACCCTGCTGCAAAGGCAAATCCAAAGAGGAGTGACGTAAGATATCGTGAAGAGAACTTTGTTTTCACTGCCATTTTATGTTCTCTATCAAGGAATGGAATGTGAATCAATCCAACAAGATAGAGTCCGAAGAAGATAATGAGCGCTCCTCCAATTCGTGAAAGCCATATCTGTACATCGTACGCAACACTCTCAAGAATAGTGTTGAGCAACACCCCAAGAAGTGCGAAGACCGTAGAGAATCCAAGTACAAAGAAGACACTATTGAAGAATATCTCTCGCTGCTGTCCTCCCTCTGCTTCAGTACTCGTACCGGCAAGATATGCCAGGAATCCTGGAATGAGCGGAAGCACACATGGCGCAAGGAAAGAGACAAGTCCTCCAATGAATGCTCCGATAATAAGGCTGGTGGTCATGATTAGTTTTGTGCGTTTGTTATTTCAGTGTGATACCGCTCTTTATCCCATGTATCTGGTGCTTTGAGGATACGCTCACCGTTTTTAATAAAGACTTTTGTATGTTGGTACGCAACACCATACTCTCGAGCCAATCCTTTTTCATACGCATCGGTGTCACTATCATTATAGTTTACACGGAAACCAATAACATCTTCTCTATCAAGTTCATTGAATGCTGGCAACAGAGCATTTGCAACTTCTTCACGACAGTTCGGACACCATGTCGCGTAGAAGTACAGCACTACCAACTTGTCTCCTTCGAGTGCTTTCTCATAATCTGCCTGCACAAAGTCGAGGAGTGGTGCAGAATCCCCCGCAAGAACCTCTCCTGCATATCCGTCTGACATCATACTGTCTTTCTCCATCATACTCTTCTCTTCAGACATTTTGTCTTCTATCATCATGGAGTCAGATTCCATAACACCATCACGATCTGTACTAAGCAGATATCCTCCTCCGAGAAGTGCCGCAACGATAATGACCCACCCCACTGTTCCAAAACCTTTCATATATTCTCTTACGTTTATGTATGTAATGTTTCCATGATATCGAGGTGGTGTCATATGTCAAGTCCACTTAACATTATCGTGTGTACAGTTATTGCAATTTTTTTGCAAGTACTATACACTCCTTTACATGGATATCACTTCCCTTATTCAAGAGAGCGGCTTGCGGGCAACAAAGCCACGCATTGCTGTTCTTTCATTCTTGCATAAACAGAAACATCCAGTATCGATTCAAGATATTGCAGGACACCTAGACGGTATTGTTGACCAGGTAACCGTTTATCGCATTATAGACGCTGCAAAGAAGATTGATCTTGTGAAGGAAATACACTTCGGGACAGGAAGTATCTTTTACGAACTCACGCCTGACGGACACGGACATCATCACGTTGTCTGCACATCGTGTCACACCATTGCTGATGTTTCGTCCTGTCATGAAGCACTGCTTTCTAAAGATGCACTCAAGGAAGCGCCGGAGTTCGCATCCATTACCGGACATTCGCTTGAGTTTTTTGGACTTTGTAAATCATGTAGTTAATCTATGAAAAAAATAATTATATTTCTTTGTATCGTTGGTGTTGTTGGTTTCGGTATTCTTTCATATACCCAAAAACCACAACAGGAGACAGAAAAACTTTCTGTACTTACCAGTTTTTACCCACTCTACTTCTTTGCTACTGAAATTGGAGGGGAATACGCAACAATAAAAAATATCGTCCCCGCTGGCGCAGAACCACATGAATACGAGCCTACTCCACGTGATGTTATTGCTATGGAGAAAAGTGATGTTCTTGTACTTAACGGCGGAGGATTTGAACCATGGGAACATGATGTACTTGAGAATCTGCATGCAGACGAAATTGTTATCGTACTTGCAGGCGAAGATTTCATGACTCTTGAAATTGAGGAAGAACATCATGAGGACGAGGAAGAAGATGGGCATGAAGAAGAACATCATCACGAAGGATTCGATCCTCATGTGTGGCTTTCTCCAGAAAAAGCACAACGTATGGTAGAGAAAATTGCAGATGCAATGATACTTGCTGACCCAGTACATACCGATGCGTATACGAACAATGCTGAAAGACTCATCGCAACATTGCAGACACTCGACACTGACTACCGTGACACACTTTCAGTGTGTGCCACACGAACCATTGTGACCTCACATGAAGCATTTGGATATCTTGCGGATGCGTATGAACTAGAGCAGGTCGCGATAAACGGACTGTCTCCAGAAGCAGAACCATCAGTACAAGACCTTGCGGAAGTAACTATGTTCGCAGAAGAACACAATGTGACGCATATATTCTTTGAGACACTGGTGTCTCCACGTCTTGCAGAGACAATTGCACAAGAAGTAGGCGCACAAACCTTGGTGCTTAACCCTCTTGAAGGACTAACTGTAGAGGAGCAACGTGCGGGTGAAAACTACTTCACCGTTATGTATGCAAACCTCGACAATCTTATCGTGGCACTTGGGTGTACACTATAAACATGGCTGTCGTTAATCACTCAGAAAATATAATGGAGTTGGAGAATGTCTCATTCTCATATGGAGATGTCGATGTAGTACACGATGTCTCCTTCTCTATTCACCGCGGTGACTATCTTGCAATAGTTGGGCGAAACGGTTCAGGAAAAACCACGCTTCTTAAAATGATTCTTGGACTCCTGAAACCCACCACAGGAACGGTTCGTCTTTTTGGAAAAGACGTCCATAAATTCAAGGAACGTTCCAAGATTGGATACGTTCCACAAAAAGCAACTGCGTTTGACCCCTCCTTCCCTGCTACTGTTGAAGAAGTAGTACTGATGGGGCGCCATGGTCGTGGTCTCTTTCACACAACGGATGAACGGGACTATGCAGCAGTCGAGAGGGCGCTTGATGCAGTCGATATGCGTACGTATCGACATCGACAGATAGGATCCCTTTCTGGTGGACAGCAGCAACGTGTTTTTATTGCACGCGCACTTGCTGGGAATCCAGAAGTACTCTTTCTCGATGAACCCACCGTTGGTGTAGAGCAAGAAATTCGAGAAGAATTCTATACGTTGATAAAACAACTCAATGAAAAACTTGATCTTACCGTAGTGCTTGTAACACACGACCTAGAGTCTGTCGCACACGAAGCAATGCACATTGCCTGTGTAGACTGCAGTGTGTTCTTTCATGAATCTCCAGAGGAGTATTCTGCTAAGACGCATACTCATTAACTATGTTAGATATTTTTACCTATAGTTTTATCGTTCGAGGATTTGAGGCGGGACTCATTGTGGGATTTATTGCACCCCTTATTGGCATCTTTCTTGTACTCCGTAGATATTCGCTCATTGCAGACACCTTGGCACACGCTTCTCTTGCAGGCATTGCGGCAGGACTACTCGTGGGTATTAATCCATTCTTCAGTGCGCTTGGGGTAACCGTTCTCTCCTCTCTCGGACTTGAGAAACTACGCGCAAGCAAACGTCTGTATGGAGAATCTGCATTGGCACTATTCCTTTCTGGAAGTCTTGCACTTGCGACCGTACTGCTTTCTTTAGGCGGCGGGTTCACCTCAAATCTCTTCAACTATCTCTTTGGAAGTATTGTGACCGTCACCCAAGCAGACATCTATGTCATTGCTTTACTTGCCGTTATTGTGACGGTACTTATGCTTCTTTTCTATAAAGAACTTGTGGCTATAGCATTTGATGAAGACTATGCTCGGGTAAGTGGTATTCCCGTACGTATGCTTAATACCATTCTGATTATTCTTGCAGCAGTTACCATATCTCTCGCTATTCCTGTAGTGGGTATCCTTCTTATCTCTGCACTTATTGTCATTCCTGTACTTGCAGCACTGCAACTAAAGCAAAGCTTCCTTCGTACCTTGCTCTATGCAGAGTTTGTGTCTCTCTTTTCTGTCACCAGCGGTATGCTGCTCTCTTTCTATTTTGACCTTGCCACAGGAGGAACAATCGTCCTCATGTCACTCTTTCTTTTCTTGGTAACGACACTTTTTACCCGCAGTGCGTGATACAATCTTGATATATGGCAACCGAAGAGACAATACAGTCTATTACCTGGGAAGCCCCAGAACACGTACATATTGAAAAGACAACCGACTGGTTTTGGGTGGTGGGACTGCTTGCAATTGCAGGAGCTGCTGCTGCTTTTATCTTCGGAAATATTCTCTTTGGACTGGTAATTATCTTTGGTGCAATTGCACTCGTGGCACATGCACTTCGTGACCCAGCGATACTCCCCTTTGCTGTCACTGCACGTGGCGTTCGTGTAGACGGAGAACTCTATCCGTACACCACACTTGCAGGATATGCAATTGACGAAGAAAATCGACACGGTCCACAACTCCTGCTTCGTAACAGGAGAGCCTTTGCTCCCCTTCTCATAATTCCTGTCCCTGAAGACTATGTAGATGAAATTGAAGATATAATTTCCCTCCGTCTTCCTGAAGAAGATCTTGAAGAACCCTTTTCTCATCAACTACTGGAATTTTTCGGATTTTGAGGTATGCTGTCCTCACCATGCTCTCGTAGTTTAACGGATAAAATACTGGTTTGCGGTACCAGTGCTCCAGGTTCGATTCCTGGCGAGAGCACCAAAAGAAAACACCACGTATAGTGGTGTTTTCTTTATATCTGTGGCACACTTGCGTTGGTTAAAGAAAAGGAGGTGTATATGCGAATGCTTATATGTGCCATCTGTGTACTTACTTTTTCAGTACCAGTGTTTTCCGAAGAAGTTCCGTACTTCTCAACAATAAACGCTCGTCTGAAAAACCTTGAAGAGACGTTCGTGTTTTTTCAAGAACATGTCTGTCCAGAAGAGTCAGAACCTTTGCAGTGCACAGAAGTTTTCAAGAAAGAACAAAAGTCTAGTGTGCAACTTCGCGCACTACTTGAAGAAACAAGAGTGCTTTATGTACGAATGGAGACTGACCCTGGCTTGGCTATACAAGCCTGGGAACATATGCAAAAAGTCCGGAAGGATATCATCCCATTCATTCGACGAGGACAACGACTTGCGTACCAGTATGCTGAATAACTAAAAAGCCGACCAGTAGGTCGGTTTTTCTTTATGCAGACTTCTTAATGAGTGCGCTGAGGCGTGACTTCTTTCGTGCTGCAGTATTCTCTTTAATGATTCCTCGCTTTGCAGCCTTATCGATTGCTTTCTGTGCAGTTGGCATAAGTGCTGCTGCTTCCTTAGTCTCCCCTGCAGCAACAAACTTACGAATCTTTTTTACCACATCCCCCATCGTATTCTTACGACGTGTGTTAAACACACGCTTTCGTAGCGATGCTCGGTGTGTTTTTACTGCTCCTTTAGTGATTGGCATAACGAATATATGTATTTGAGCCGCCACTATAGCGTATTTGCCCCAAATATGCAACCAAAAAACACCCCCTCAGGAGTGTTTTTTGTATCTACGAATCAAACACCACCGGTATCAACTCTATGGACACTTCCTCAGAGCCTCCGGTACAGGAGAGAGTGTAGGTAGAGTCTCCTGATACGGTGACGTCTATGCTTCCTGTTTGCTGGCTAAAGGATCCGGCAAGGTACGATACCCCTGGTCCTGTGAGAGAACATGATGCGGGACTGTTCCCTTCCATGTCGTATGAGAGCGTGACAGACTCTCCTTGGCGTACTCTCTCGTTGTTTGCAGAGAGTGAGGGGTCTTGTGCTTGTGCGGTGACGCGGAGAGTGTCGCTGTCGCTTCCTCCGGAACCGGTACAGGAGACACCATAGGTGGTTTGGTTGCCTGCTGATGGTTCAGTGACAGATGAGGTGGTGCCGTCGTCAGCTCCTCCAGTACTGAAGTTGCTTCCACTACAACTTGAGGCGTTGGTGGAGTCCCAGCGTAGGGATATTTGGTCTCCAGGGATGATGGTGATGTTGGATGATGTCCAAGAGCCTCCTTGGGTGGTGTTGCGGACTTCGAGGGATGCTGTGGGTGATGGGGGTGGAGAACTTACAGAGATGGTGACAGAGTCGCTGTCGCTTCCTCCTGTACCAGTACACGTGATTGAGTATGTGGTGCTGCTACCTGGAGAGACCCTGTCTGTTCCTGAGGTGCTGCCTCCGGTGCTGAAGCCTGAGCCGCTTCCA
>Ga0070727_10001435_pt1 | contig 25176 bp, 14 predicted proteins | sample tdAd472_FD_66722 | JGI IMG/M metagenome (GOLD analysis project Ga0070727, IMG submission 66722) | Marine sediment microbial communities from the Atlantic coast under amendment with organic carbon and nitrate - tdAd47.2 | ecosystem: Environmental > Aquatic > Marine > Coastal > Sediment | place...
TCCATTCAAAGTCTATCTCAACGATTTTGATAATAATAATACCCCCGATATTGTTTTGAGTTATGAAAAGGGGGAAACAGAATTCCCTGTGCGTGGACGCCAATGTTCTTCCCAGCAGATGCCTGCTATCAAAGCAAAATTCAAGGATTATAATTCCTTTGCGAGCGCTTCACTCAAGCAGATATATACCACTAAACTTTTGGACGAATCCCTGAGTTACGAAATCACTTCTTTCGCTAGTATCTACCTTGAAAATGACGATGGTCAGTTTGTAGCAAAAAACCTACCGCAATTGGCGCAAATTTCTAGTATTAATAAAATGCTGGTAGAGGATTTTGATGCCGATGGCCATTTAGATGTGGTACTCGCGGGTAATCTTTATAATTCAGAAGTCGAAACACCTCGCAATGATGCCAGTTTTGGCTTGTTCCTGCAAGGTAATGGCGCCGGAGATTTCAGTGCCAAACCCATGATGGAATCAGGATTGAAAATAGTGGGCGATGTCCGAGGTATGGAGCTGATTTCCAAAAATGGGCAGCGGCATATTTTGGTGGCGAAAAACGATGATAAGCTACAACTCCTGAAAGTGAATTGAGAACCTGTTTTGATGTTATAAGGTAGGTTTAGGCAAAAAGGATAGTACATCGATCCAGAGAAAGTTTTATCTAATGCAAGTACCCATGAGTTTGGCGCACAATTTGGGATAGGCATCTCATACCACTTGTAAACGCTACACTGCATATAGGTAAACACCTACTCTATCAGTCCTTGATAGCCCTGCAAATCAAAATACCGAGTAATAGATTCATTGATAATTATATCGGTCATTCCTAAACCAATTTTGATACTTGGCATATTCGTATCAGCATTTCGCAGTAGGCAGGATAATTCACACCGAGTCTGTGGTAAAGTAGAGAAGTTTAATACAATCCACCGGTCCTTATAGATCTGATACAAAAACGGTAGTGCCAGGTCGCAGACTTCATTCGATATATTTTTAAAGGTAGCCATTCCCTCCCTTCTACCTTTGGTAAAAACCAATGATGTGGTGTAAATCTCACCATTACTGCACGAGTCTTCCCTAATATACTTAGCGCTAAAATGAGTTGTCCCTATTGTTCCTATCCCTGCTGGTTTCAAAGGCTTATCGTGCATAGATTCGCGAAATCCGCCACTGAGTAGGCCTAAGCGAAAAACCATAAAAGCTAAGGTAATTAGCAGCAAAATGAGTTTGAAAATTCGATTATTCATCGCAAAATAGTTGAATTAAAAACAAGAATCAAGTCGTCCTTGAATAGCCGTATGATCATCAAATAAGCCCTTAGCGTTCCGAAATTACAAAATCCGCCACTTCATATATTAAGGAGGGTTTCCCAGTGAATGTATCAGACCGAACAGATAACTTTTTAGAAAGGATCAAGGCATAAGTACGCTATCCTTTTTAAGGTATCAACATCAATGTATTTTTCATTGAGAGATCGACTGACAAATGCATTAATTTTAGGCGTCTCCTGAAGATTTTTCAAAGTAAAATTGATATCTTTTTCGCAGTTCTTGCATAAAATGCTAATTTCTAGTGTATGGCCAAATGACGAAATAGTAGTCGATCGAGAAGGAGAATTAATGGGGAATGAACGGTGAAATTTCACACTATACAGTATCGACTTACTTTGCATCGCAGCATGATTTTAGCGTTCAAAAGTGTTAACTTAGAGCGTTAGCCATTAATAGCTATGAGACAAAATAAGACTATTCTTATAAAAGAAATGGTTCTCGTAGATTTGACTGAGAGATGAGGCAGAAATGCCATCCCTAAGCTTTTAAGCTTACTAATTTCCTTCTCTGACAATTTAAGGACACATGTTGCATAAAATACATCTTCTAAGTCCAATATTGGGACTTTTGCTATCTGCTTGCACCTCCCAGCTACCGAAGGATGTGGCGACCGCCTATCAGCAATTACCCGAAACCATTGACTTCAATTATCACGTCCGACCCATCCTTTCTGACCGCTGCTTTAGTTGCCATGGGCCGGATGAGAATACTCGGAAGGCTGGGCTTCGACTAGATGTCGAAGCAGAAGCTTTTGCAGCCTTGAAAGAGGGGCAGGGCTATGCCTTAATTCCCCGAAAACCTTTTGAAAGTGAAGTGGTCCGACGTATTTTATCTACTGATCCAGATTTGGTCATGCCGACACCAGAATCTAAGATGAGCCTCAATGCGCTAGAGAAAGCAACCCTCATTAAGTGGTTGGAGCAAGGGGCAGCATGGAAAAACCATTGGTCCTTTATTGCCCCGCAAAAAGCTGCCTTGCCAAAGGTCAACAACAAGGCGTTGGCCCAAAATCCGATCGATTATTTCATCCTAAAAAAACTAGAGGACCAAGGTCTTTCCTTTTCTGAAAAAGCAGATAAGACTACACTTATTCGCCGGATTTATCTAGACCTAATTGGCTTGCCGCCCAGCTTGGAAGAAGTGGATGCCTTTCTCGCAGACGACAGCCCGCTGGCCTTCGAAAAAGTCGTGGATCGCTTATTGGCCTCGCCTAGTTTTGGCGAACGATGGGCCTGGGATTGGCTGGATGCGGCTCGCTACGCCGATACCAATGGATTTCAAGGAGACCCCACCCGGAAAATGTATCCCTGGAGAGATTGGGTGATTCGTGCTATTAATGATAATATGCCCTATGACCAATTTACCATCGAACAGTTAGCTGGAGATTTGCTGCCTAATGCTACTGACGACCAAATATTAGCGACCGCCTTTAATCGCAACCACATGTACAATGGCGAAGGCGGTAGAATTCCCGAAGAAACGCGAGTGGAGAACGTCTTTGACCGGGTAGAAACCACCGGGACTGTTTTTATGGGCTTGACGCTCAATTGTACCCGCTGCCATGATCATAAATTTGATCCCATTACCCAAAAGGAATACTTTCAACTCTACGATTATTTCAACCAAACCTCAGAAACAGGTTTAAACGGCAACGGCATGATCCCTCCTGTTCTGGATTTAAGCCCGCCAATTGACAAAGAAAAAGTAGCGGAATTTCAGGTCTTTATTGATAAAATAGGGCAAGAAGTAAGGACATATGAAGAAGAAATCTTTCCTAGTAAATCAGGGGTAGCAGCAGATTCTCCTGCCGCCCAACACTTAAATGGGGATGACTTATATGTGCTGACTTTTGCCCCCGAGAAACGGAATGCCTACTATCTAGGACTTTTGGCTAGGTCCTTCAACAATGTTGATGATCGCTACGCGGAATTACTAGGGGAACTCAAAACGGCCATTAATAATAGAAATCGACAAGGATCAAAAAACCTGCAAGTGATGGTGATGGATGAAATCGACCGACATCGCCCCACTTTTGTCCTCGATCGCGGGGCTTTCGATAATCCGACAAGCCAACAGGTCGAAATGGATGTTCCACAAATGCTACCTCCCTTACCGGAAAACGCTCCTAAAAACAGGTTGGCTTTAGCCCAATGGTTAGTAGCCAAAGAGCATCCCTTGACTGCAAGGGTCACCGTCAACCGATTCTGGCAATCCCTATTTGTCAATGGCTTGGTGAAAACGGCGGATGATTTTGGCATCCAGGGTACGCCCCCCTCCCACCCTAGTCTATTAGATTGGTTGGCAGTAGATTTTGTGGAAAGCGGATGGGATGTAAAAGCCTTAATCCGGCAAATCGTTTTAAGTCGAACCTATCAACAATCGTCTAAAATCAGCCAAGAAGCCTTGGCGCTCGATCCCGATAACAAATGGTTGGGTAGAAGTCCACGGCATCGTATGCCGGCTTGGAAGATTCGAGACCAGGCTTTGGCAATTAGTGGTCTATTGCATGATACGCTTGGAGGCATTTCCGTAAAACCCTACCAGCCAGAGGGGGTTTGGGCGGAGGCGACTTTTGGAAAAATCAGGTATAAACAAGATCAAGGAAATGCCTTATATCGACGTACACTTTATACCTTTTGGCGCCGAATTGTTGGTCCAACCATGCTCTTTGATAATTCGACCCGACAGCTTTGTTCCGTAAAACCCAGCTTGACGAATTCTCCGCAACATGCCCTGATTACCTTGAATGATATTACATTTTTGGAGGCAGCCAGGGTCATGGCCGAAAGGGTCTTGTTGGCCAAACCTGCGCCAGCCGAGCGAATCGAATGGGCCTTTCGTCTAGCCACTTGTCGAGCGCCCACTACCGCAGAGGAAGCAATTCTAGAAAAACAGCTACAGTTATTTTCCGATCAATTTGCTGAAAAACCCGATTCCGCCGCCGCTTTTATTGCCGTGGGCGAATATCGGCAGAACGAAGAATTGGATCCCATTGAACAAGCCGCTTATACCGCTTTTTGTTCGATGATTTTGAATTTAGATGAAGTATTGTCCAAGCAATAACCCGGCTTAAAGATGAGTTTATGAATCCACTGCAAGCACATAACGCCTCCATTACCCGCCGCCATTTTTTTGGCAAAGCTGCTTTAGGAATCGGTTCTTTGGCGCTCGGATCCCTTCTGAAACCCACCTTATTATCAGGACAAAGTCCAGACTTGTCGCCTGCTAGTGGACTTCATGTACCCCACTTTGCGCCCAAGGCGAAACGAGTCATTTATTTGTTCCAGAATGGTGCGCCCTCCCATGTCGACCTGTTTGATTACAAACCCAAACTAAGAGAATGGCATGGCCAGCAAATTCCTGATCATTTGATTAATGGGAAAAAATTCAGCACGATGACGGGCAATCAGGTCAATCGTCCCGTTTTAGGAGAAATTTCCAACTTCAAACAACACGGCAATAGCGGGGCTTGGGTATCTGACTTCATGCCTCGAACCGCTGAAATCGCAGATGAATTGTGTTTCATCAAATCCATGTATACCCAAGAAGTCAATCATGCACCTGCCATTACCTTTTTTCTGACTGGCGCCAACATGGCCGGAAGGCCGAGTATGGGCTCCTGGTTGACCTATGGCTTGGGAAATATGTCGGATAACCTGCCCGGTTTTGTCGTCATGACCTCCCGGGACAAGGAAGCCAGCTGCGGTCAAATTTTTTACGACTTTTATTGGGGAAGTGGCTTTTTACCCAGTAAATTTCAAGGCGTGAAATTTCGCGGAGGAGGAGATCCAGTCCTTTACCTCAGTGATCCTAAGGGGATGGATCGAACAATGCGGCGCAGTATCCTGGATGGCTTAGCTGCCCTAAATGAACAAAACTTAGCCGCGTATGGTGATCCAGAGATTAATACGCGAATTTCCCAATATGAAATGGCCTATCAGATGCAAATGAGCGTGCCAGAACTGACAGACCTCTCAGATGAACCTGCTCATATTCTGGACATGTATGGCCCCGATGTCCATCGCCAAGGCAGCTTTGCCTATAACTGCCTCATGGCTCGCCGTTTAATCGAAAGAGGTACTCGCTTTGTACAATGTATGCACGCCGGATGGGACCAACACAAGAACCTCAACCACCAATTGAAAATCCAATGTGATGATACCGATGCCCCTAGTGCCGCCTTGGTCAAGGACCTTAAGCAAAGGGGATTATTAGACGATACTTTGGTAATTTGGGGAGGCGAATTTGGCCGGACTCCTTTCCTACAAGGCCGTATTGAAAAGCGGGAAGTATGGGGTAGAGACCATCACCCTTATGTGTTCTCGCTTTGGATGGCAGGCGCAGGTGTGAAGCCTGGCATCAGCTATGGTAGCTCGGATGAATTTGGGTTTAACCCGCAAGAGAACCCGGTCCACGTCCATGACTTCCAGGCTACGTTGATGCACCTAATGGGTATCGATCACGAACGATTCACCTTCAAGCACCAAGGGCGCCGATTTAGGCTGACGGATGTACACGGACATGTGGTCAAAGATATTTTGAGCTAAAAATACCAGGAAAAACATAACGATTTCCGATGTTGGGTGTTTTCCACCAACCAACCTCTCTCTCTGAATCTAGACTCCAAGGATGTCGCAGATGAAAACTACCTGCGACGGCGGGTTTGGCTATTAAGAACCTCCTACCTCGTTTTGCTAAGCCATTTCTTAATCACTTCCGCTTCTTTTTTGGCAGAATAGTATTTGACTTGTTGGCCATCGACCATTTCTCCAAAGCGAATGTCATTTTTGGGATACCTGCGCTTATAGCCTGTCAGCTGATCCGATATCATTTCTACCATCGGGCGATTGACCAATCCTGCTTTCAGCGCTTTTTGAACATTGAAATAGTAGGCGCCTTGAGGTCGGGATCGCCATAAAGGCATGATTTGATAAGGTGTAATTCCATTTTCGATTAAAAAATCACCATCAATCCAGTGCATTTTTTCAGGCATTGCAGTGGCATGAATCAGGCTCGATACATAATCTTTGAAGGGAGTGGGCTGGCCAGCCACATTATAGGAGCCGTATAGTTTTGATGCCGAGCAATGCACCATAAAGTTGACCAGACTTGGGACATCTGTAACTTGCATGTGATGATGCTCCACTTTGGGTAAGAGTATTTCTCCTCCCTGATAGAATCTAACCGGCCAAAAAGGCTCAGAATCGGGATTACTTGGACGGTTAACCCGGACACTCTTCATGCCATGGGATCGATAGATCGTGAAATTGCTGATCCGCTCCCGAATAGCTTCTTCCGCAAAGGTCTTTCTAATGGCATACCTAAATTCTTCACTGATTGTCCTGGGAAATGGAGGGAGTGGATTCAAGGGTGCTGATTCTTCGATAAACTTTTCATCCCATTTGTCATACACAGAAATCGTCGATACGTAGTGATAATGTCCAAACTGCCCTGCGAATTCATCCAGAAAATCTGATACCGCTTTGGGTGATTTTTGCCAGGTATCGACCACGATATCCCAGTAGGTGTCTTTATACTTTTTATCGATAGCTTTCAGTCCTTGCTTATTCTCTTTTTCTCGATCACAAATAATGAGAGGGAGTTGCTGAAACAGATGTGTGTTCGTTTTCCCTCGATTCAGTAAAGTAATTTCGTAACCGGAGGCTAGAAAAGCCTCGACAATGGTCGGGCCCAAGAATCCTCTCCCACCGAGTATCAGTACTTTTTTGTTAGCGCCAGCAAAGGGTGTATTAGCCAAAGCTGTAAGTGGGTACAGAAAAGCCAAGGCTGAAACAGTTCCGGCCGTTTTGATAAAATCTCTCTTGTCCATAATATTCGTCTGGTTTTAGTTCACTTCAGTAAATATTAGGACTTTGGACAGGACAATAGACCCGCTCAATTAATCCGTACTTATTTCTTTCTTAAATTTTCCTGGTGTTTTGCCCGTGTGTTTTTTGAAGTGATGAAAAAAGGCCGATTTGGAATTGAAACCACTTTCATAACCAATTCCTTCTAGGCTTAGCTTTAATTGGCCCCCTTCCCTTATTCTGCGCATGGCATAATCTACTCGCTTGGCATTGACCAAGTCATAGAAAGTTGTGTCCATTTCAGAATTGATGATTTGGGAGAGATGATGCTTGGGAATCCGTACGGATTCAGATAAAATCGCTAAGGAGAAGTCTGGGCGGAGATAGGCTTCATTTTCCTCAAAAAAATGACTAATCCGATCTACAAAGATGTGGATCTCGGTTTCTTTCAATGGACTATGTTTATACTTTTTCTCCGCGGCGGCCACCTCAAGAGGTACTTCCGGATGATAAACTACCCCATATTTCAAGCCAAAAAAACCAATCAGGGTAACAAACACAACATAGCGTAATACATCGAAAAGCTCAAAGTAAGCCACCCCTACTACCAACTCAGTACTTAGCCTTAGGATACTGACGCCCATACTGATCAGGAGCAGGGTCGCAATGATTCTAATCCAGGAAAGTTGCAGCAGGCGATGATCAGCACGCGTGGATTTTAATGTGGTCATCCGCTTCTTATAAACATACAATATGTAGGAGGGGTAAGCTATCAAAGCCCCTAATTTGGCAAACAGGATGCTTATTTCCCAGAAAAGGGCCCAATGGGATTTAATGAAAAAACTAAGCGAGAAAAAGAAGATGAAAGGCAAAAAGTGCCACAAATCTAGTCGGGTAAACCGCTCATCAAATATCGCCTTTGTGTAAAGCCAAAAAAACGGGCCATGTAAAAAACTAATAGTCGTAATCAGTATTTGGATAACATGAGTTGGGGCAAACTTCTCCCCTACCCCCAGCAGTAAATGAAGGCAGAATACGAGGAACCAAGCCAATAATAGCCAATCTGACAAGGCCCGCTTCTTTTTCACTACAATGAGCAAGGCGAATAAAAGGCTTTGCACAGCGCCAATGATGGAGATGATATCTAAGGTACTAGACATGGATTAGTGCAGACTTCTTAAAGAATGTTAAACTTTCCGTTTTCAAACATAGGGTCTCTGAGGGATTAAACCAACTGTCCAGCAATTTATCAGTGCTATCCGTTTTTTCATATCTTGTTGAGGTAGAAGAAAATCAAGAGAAAATCAAAAAGTGGCAGGCTTTACTCCAACGGAAATGAAAAAAATACTAGACTGGGAAAGCAAAGAAGTCGTAAATGTTTTCGATGAAGTTACCTTATGGTCAGCCCCATTTGGAAGGATGTTGCTTGAGAATATCCCCATGATGCCCCGAGCAAACATTGTGGACATTGGTTTTGGAACGGGCTTCCCTTTAATAGAGCTAAGTCAACGATTTGGTGATAAAGCTAAAATATACGGTATTGATATTTGGAAAGAAGGCATCAATCGGGCGAAAGAAAAAATCAAAACATTAGAGATCACTAACATCGAAATACTTGAAGAAAGTGCCACAAAAATCAATATCGGAGATCAGCAAATAGACTTGGTAACGTCCAACCTGGGCGTGAATAATTTTGAACAAAAAGAGGCCGTTTATCAGGAAATCCACCGAATTTTAAAATCGAACGGACGATTATCTATCACCACTAATCCGGTTGGGACATTTGAGGAACTCTTTGAAGTATTCCGCTCCATTTTTAAAGCCTTGAACCTTAAAGAAGAACAAACCAATTTAGCCAAAAGTATTGGGCACAGGAGTACTGAAGGAGGTATAATATCAGCATTGAAACAACATGGGTTTACCTGCATTAAAACCCAATCAGATTCAACCAAAATGCGCTTTGTTGACGCTGAAGCACTGCTGAATCACAGCTTGATAAGAATAGGTTTTCGGAAGTATTGGGAAGAAATGATTAGCGAAGAACATAGCGCTCATTTCTTTGAACAACTAATTCTAAAAATCAATCAGCTTATTGAATCGAACGGAGAATTTACCCTAACCATTCCGATGCTGTATCTAGAATTTGAAAAGACATAAAATCGACACAGTACAGCAGGGAGAGTCGCCTTGCTACCAGCAACTTAATATTTTGAACCGCTTTATTCCCACCTTTATGCTTAAACTCAAATTCTCCGTTTATTTTTTCCTGATTATTGTTCTAGTGCCCATGTCCTGCACGCAGACCTACAGCCCGCTAGATCTCAACTTCACCAAAAGTTACACCGTACGAAATTTTTATAATTCGAAGGTCATACTTCATGAACTGGATTTATCCGAGGATGTACTGGATGAGTCCAAGTATCCTCGGATGCATCTGACGGCTCCGGGTTGTACCTTCACCCAAAATGAGAAAACCCTCACGCTCTCCAACCACACAGGAAGTGATCAGGAAAGTTATATCAGCCTAGGTAAAGTGTATAATTACGCCGCCATCGATCTAGGTATTCAGCAACAGTCCCACAAATCCCATACGGCTAAGGCTTTGCTAACTCTATACCAGGATCAGAATAATCAGATCGTGCTACAGCAGCGGGACATAGATGCATCCAATAAATCGATTAGCCTGGAGGTGACCCAAAACGGATCAAAAGTACTATCCGAAACATTGTCACCAGAGGGCATCGCTGCTCCCCATACCCTACGTGTGCATTTGATTTGGACGTTTCTGAATGTGTTAACACTTAAGGACGGTATCTGGAAACCTATTGGAAGCATTGACCTTGCTCCTTATTTTGATTTGAGAGACAAGGCTCTGCTAGAAAAATTCACCCTGTATGCAGGAGCTAGTCTGGGTGACGGCGAAAGCATCTCCATTGATAAATTTGAACACTACCTCAGCAGTGGCACCGCACAGGCCGACCCCAAGGTCGTTCACTACGAAGACGGTTCACCAATTATCGAAGGAAATAAGATTTGGGTAGCCCTGACCACACGCGGCTATGGTGTCCAACTGTATCAGCAAATTTTCAGCTATGATCTGGTCACCAAGGAATGGAATGTGACCGGGACCTTGGTCTTTGACAAGGGAGACGGTATCCTGCGGCAGTGGGCCGCTGGAGATGTGTTTTACAATAGAATGGATTCAACTTGGGTTGTCTTCACCAATTCACACCGAGAGGAAAATGTTATTGTCTTTTCCGGTTCAATCACCGAAGATGTCCGATTCGGTTTTCATGAAATACCTGTCGAACAGGCCATTTATCCTGATCCGGGAAGAGAGGAAGACCCTTCGGTGATATATGATGCGAAGGCTGGCAAGTGGCGCATGGCCATGTGTAACTTTAATGAGGGCTTTGAGACCCTATTGTATGAGGCGGATGAATGGGACGGGAATTGGAAGGAAATCGCTAAAAGCCCCGCCACTTCAAGTACCGGAATTCTCATTCAGCAGATCGGCGGGCAGCGATATGTATTTCAGGGGCGCGGCGACACGCCCTGTCCTTTGGAGGTGCTCAGTTATCCTGACCTGAAAATACTCGGCGAGTTAAACCTTTCCGAACATCCGGAGGGACATAATATATGGCCAGTGATTATACCCATTACCAGAGATACTGGCACCCACTATCATCTACTCACATTTGACAGAGATGCATGGACCGGCCGCCGAACCTACGGCAATATACACTGGTACGATGCAGAGGAGTTTGCCCGAGGTTTTCAGGAATATGAGGTGAGGCAGGAATGAATTATATATAAGTGGGTTCATTTTTAGCAGCTTGATATTGGCTTATTTCGTACCCAAAATCCAACGGAAGGAGAAGCCTTCCCTTTCAAAATAAAAAGAAAGTCCCCTAGCCTACCCAACGAAATCCGCTCTTCCAGCCGTCTACCAGGGTAATGATTTCTAGAGCCTGTCTAAAATGCTGACCCGCTATGAAAGTAATCACCCTAAGTCTTAGTTACCTATGCTTACTTGTTCTGACCACCCATTGTTCTCGAGAGGCACTTCCCCAAGCCGCTGAATCCACTTGCTTTGAGGACCAAGGCGAGGACTTTGGCGCAACGGCCTACTTAAATGATGAGCCCTGGCTCGCAGAACATGCTAACTATTTCCAGGTAGCAGAAAACGAATATTGGCTACGTTTAAAGAAGGCTTTTCCCGATGATGTGAATAGTATACTTCAAATTGGATTCACTGGTATTGATATCAATAGAAGGGATACCATTATCCTATCTAATGATTTGGGAACAAATGTTTCCTTAGCGGAGATAATTGGTTGTGATGCCATTGCCGGAACGGATACGCTATACTCGCCGGCATTTTTCCAGAATTGGATGATTATCGAAGAGGTCAGTAATGACCGCCTTGTCGCAGGATTTCAAGTAGCCTTAAAGAAAGATCGGGATAGTTATCTAGATAGGCCTGATGAATTGTTTTTTACTAAGGGAAGAATTGTGGCAAAAAGAAGAGAACCCTAAGTGCATGTCCGAAACTAGTTCTTAAACTGATCTCGAGGTTTATAATCATTTTCAAATTCGTTTATTTGTTACCCCCCTTACTTGCCTTCTCTCGCAATCGAATGAGTTCCTTTTCCTCCTTGATCACATTCTCACGGTGTGGGTCAAACCACCCAGGTGCCATATTCTTGGCATCCCATGCTTGGTAGGCTTTTTCCAATTGAGCGACCACCGCTGGATGCGCAGCTGCTATATCTTCCCTTTCATAGGGGTCGTTTTTGAGGTCAAAAAGCAAGGTCTTCCCCTTGTAGGCGCTCTTGTACAGCTTGTAATCTTGTACCCGCACTGCATATTCAAAATTCCCCACTGAGCGCCAAAACAACTGTTCATGCGGTCGTGCGCCATTTTCTCCCAGTACATAGGGCAGTAAGCTCGTACCATCCAATTGATTCTGCTGGTTCAGCTTCTCTCCTGCTGCCTGTAAGAAGGTCGGAAATAAATCCAGTGAGCTGATCGGATGCGCATACTTTTGTTGGGCCGGTAAAGTTTTAGGCCAGGTCATGAAGAAAGGGACTTTGATCCCTCCTTCAAACAACATCCCCTTATGTCCCCGAAAAGGTCTATTATCAGCATGCGTGATCCGGCCACCATTGTCACTCAAAAAAACGATGAGGGTATTTTCTTTCATTCCATTAGCGATCAAGGTAGAATCAATTTTCCCTACGCCAGCATCCACCGCATTCACCATCGCGGCATAAATGCTTCGGCCACCATATTCGATGTGTTGGGTTTGGTCTAAATATTTTTGAGTAACCTGATCCGGTGCATGGGGCGCATTATAGGCCAAATAGATAAAGAAGGGCTTTTCGTCTTTTTGATTGATAAACTCGATGGCTTCCGCAGTGAAATCATCCGTCAAATAGCTTAATTCATTTGGTGGAACAGCTTTGCCATTTCGATAAACCGTTCGAATCGCCGAACTAGGTTTCCCCCAATAATTCATACCGCCAGCAGGGAAGCCAAACCAATGGTCGAAGCCCTGTGAGGTGGGATGTAGATCGGGATGGTCGCCGAGGTGCCACTTACCAATGGCGCTAGTTCTATACCCCAATGGTTTGAGGGCTTCTGGCATCATGATCTCAGTCAGTGGAGTCCCCACCGTATTATCGTTTTCTGCATCATAGGGCATATTGCAATCATGACCAAACCTGGCCTGATATCTTCCAGTCAGCAAGCCGGCTCGAGAAGGACTGCAGTACGGGTGTGATACATAGCCATTCGTAAAAATGATGCCTTGATCAGCTAGCCGATCCAAATGAGGCGTAGGAATATCTGTAGCGCCATTAAATCCCACATCTGCCCAACCTTGATCATCGGTGAGAATGACAATGATATTGGGCTTTTTGGCCGCTGCTGCTGTTTTCTCTGCTTTGCTATCTGTGGTATACCTCAATACCTTAGGTTGGTCGGTGCCCCTGGCCATTTGCAGGGATGATTTCCAAGCTTTCTTTAATTCTTGTAAGACTGGGGCATGTTCTTTCTCGGCAATGAGATTATGAAGTTCCGCTGGATCCTGGGCCAAGTGGTATAATTCTTCATATACCGGCTTCTCCCCTTTCAAAGAAGATTCCGCCAAATCTCGATACAATGCAATATCCGTATCATGCACACTGTAGAGCATCTTATTGACACTAATGCCCAGTCGATTGGCAATTTCTATCTTTTTCAAGGCTGGAAAATTATCGTTTTTATAATAGCGGATGTATTTCCAGTCCTTGGTTTGTACAGCTTCGCAACGAGGGTTGCCAAATTGAGTCGACCATAGGTTTTCGGTAAAAACATAGTCTCTCACCTCCCTTTTTTCGCCTGCAATTAAATGGGAAATATCTTTTCCTTGAAAAGCAGTAGGAATAGCAATACCTGCTTTGGCCAGTAGCATCGGTGCTATATCAATGCTTTGCACTAAAGCATCACTTCTCTTTCCGCCAGCTGCTTTGGGTAAAAAGGGATCAAATACGATTAATGGAACATGGGTCGTTTTTTCATAACACAGCGCTTTCCCACCCAGCCCCTGTTCTCCTAGGAATAAACCATGATCCGATGTAAAAACGATAATGGTATTGTCCTCGAGATCTAAGTCTTTTAGTTTTTGGCGTAAATTTCCGACGAGGCGATCGATCCCTGTCATCGCTTGAAATTGACGGATTGATCTTTCTTTGACCGCAGCTGGCGTATCTACATAATTGTAGCCCACTTGCCTATTTTCTACCTTCAAGAGATCGGCGGGTAGCTTAGGGATTTTGATGTCAGCTTTAGCCACATAATTGGGGGGTAGAGGAATGTCGAGGTCACGATATAGAGATTTGTAGATTTCATCATCTTCTGCTTTCAGCTTCATACTACTAGTACCTGCCCCATGCGGCAAATTGAAATTGACGGAAAGCATAAAAGCCTTGTCTTTGGGGCGTTCTTCTAAGAAGTGTAGTGCTCCTTTTAGTTTACGCGCATTGGGGTCTAAAAAATCATTGATCCCTTCATTGATGATTTCCGGCTGGGTATGAGTCAGCGCATCATTAAAGATGTCGTGCCTGTTTTTGGGGTAAAAACTGAGGTGTCCATGCCCTGCATACCAATAGTCAAAACTCCTTTCCATCAGGCCACTTTCGTAGCCTCCTGCACCAATCGGCGCATGGTTCTTCCCGATCCATCCCGTATAATATCCCGCCTTTCTCATCAGCACCGGATACGATAATTCCCAGGCCTCTTCAGCTGCACTTGTCCCGGAATTGAAATTCACGCCGTGCTTTCGCTCGAACTGGCTCAATAGAATCGACATCCGACTCGGCGTACAAATGGCACTGGTTACATGGGCGTTATCAAAAAGAATTCCGTCCTTGGCCAACTGATCCAAGTTGGGGGTCTGTACAAGTTCATTACCCGTACAGCCCATCATTCCGTAAGACTGGTCGTCGGTTAGAATAAAAATGAAATTGGGCCTTTCTTGTGCGGAGGCATCGACCAGAAGCAATAGCCAAAATAAAGGAAGGGTCAGGGTGATTCTAAAAAAAGCCATAATTATCAGGTTTCTATCGAGTAAAAGGAAAAGATAAGGAAATCATAGCTTCTTATTATCACTCCTCATGCGCCTCGACCGTCCCTCCAATATCGTTTTCTTTATAGCCTTCCAAGCTGATTTTAAAAGCATGGGCATAGGAAGAACCCCACTGTTTAGGCGCATGAATAACCAATCCTTTTTCATTTCTTTCCCATTTTATAGCTTCCTTACTACCTAATAGTTCGATGGCTTCAATTTTTGAATTCAAGACGCCAAGCTGTGTGCTGAGCGATTTGATGATCAGCTCGTCTTCTGGCTGATCCATCACAATGGCATAAAAAACTTTATCTGATTGCTTCGTGAAGCGAATATCCGTATTAGTATAGGCAATTTTGATTTTTTCAATTTTATGCCCGCCTTCTGGTAAACGAGTCGGTCCTTCGCCAAATATCGTCCAGGGACGAGTTCCATAAATAGCTTCGCCATTAACCGCAAGCCATTCTCCCATATCTGTTAGCAAATCAACCATGACTGGGGGAATAGAACCATCCGGATTGGGGGGAACATTGAGTAGCATACAGCCGTTCTTGGACACAATATCGATGAGGATATCGATCAGCTCATTGGAGGTCTTGAATTTGGCATTCGGCCGATAAAACCAAGCACCAGGTGAGGTATCCGTCAGCCAAACATTCTCTTTCGGCTGGTTGGGGCGGCCACGTTCATAATCCTTAATCGCTGTATTTTCGGTGAAAGTACTTTCCTTATAGCAAACCACGACATCTTTCTTCCATTCCAAGCCTTTGTTGTAATAGTATGCTAGAAATTTTTGACGCGCCTCTCCCGTCATGTTTTCCAACCACCAATCAAACCAAATCAGATCTGGTTGATATACATCGATAAATTCCTTCAGTTTCGCCCACCATTCTTTATAAAAACGCTTGGAAGGAGTATCAGAATCCAAATCGTGAACATCTGTATAGAGGTCATAATCGTCTGGACTTACCCCACCATAAGCATGGGCAGTGGAAAAGTACTTCCAAGTGAAGGCATGATGAAAAGACCCCATAAACTTCATGCCTTTAGCTTCTATCTCTTTTTTCAGGGCAGCAGAAGGATCAATTCCACCATAGTTCATCGCATTCCAGCGAGTTGCCTTACTATCCCACATGGCAAAATTATCGTGATGCATGGCTACTGGGCCCGCAAATTTGGCACCGGAAAGGGCAAATAAGTCCGCCCACTCCTTGGCATTAAACCCAGAGGGATCGAACTGTTCGATAATATGTTTATAACCAAACTGGGCAGGATCGCCATATTTCTGCTGGTGATGGATGTAGTTATTGGTGGGTTTGCTGGGCTTGTTTGGGTCCAGTTTCCCGTTATCATACATTTTCATCCCGTGCCAGCCGGCATAATGTTTGTCTGGATCAGCGCCCACAAAAGCAGAAGAAACTGGCCCCCAGTGGGCGTAAATCCCAAATTTGGCATCTTGAAACCAGGCAGGAGCAGGATTGACTTTATTCAGCGAAGTCCAATTTTTTTTATATTTCTTCTGCGCTTGTGCGTAAGTCGGCAGGCACAAAAGCACGATCATGAAGGTAAAAAACAGCATTCTTCCATAAGGGGCTAATTCCTTCCAGGCCACGGAGGCATTGATTTGTCTCATAAGATCTTAAATTAAAAGTGTTTTTTGCGTCTTGAATCGGTTATTCGGCCCTTATTCAATCGGTGCAAAGCCTTGTTGATTCAGTAGAATTAATTGTAAAGTATCATTGTTTCGTGCAATCAGAAAAGCAGTTTGCTGCTGAGCGCCCCATCGTATGGGAGCAATGTTTTTGACTTCTCCTGTGACAATTAATCCGCTTTCTTGCGCTGAAACTGGGGTAAACGAGCCATGGGGTCCGCCTACCAATACCTGCCCAAGTCCGGCGTCATTTCGAGGGGTTTCTACTTCTGATCCATATAAATTTCCAAAAAGCAGTAGGTCCTGGAAAGCATCTCCGTTGTAATCTATCCATTCAATCGCATTGATAGAGGATAATTGTGCTATAGCAGGTAAGGGGTGACGCTCAAAACCTGCGGTACCTTTATTTTCCAACCAACAACTCTCGAAGGTTTTTGAGTCTAAGTGCAAAGCGTTTGCCAACATTTCATCCCCGTACAGTTCTGGCAGATCGGCATCGGCAAAGGCTTCAAAGGTTTCAAAGCGGGCAGCAATAGCCGGAACTTGCTGAGCCGAGCATTCCCTGCCTCTCACTGGTAATAACTCGCCTTTTTTATGATAACTGAGAACAATATCTAAACTGTTATTTTCATCAAAGTCATTGGCATATATTTCAAAAGGCTCATCCGAGCTAGCTTTGTATTTGTAGTTGAGCCCCAAATTACCGGCTATATAGTCGGTATCACCATCTTGATCTGGGTCGCCTGCAGCTAGGCTGTACCACCAGCCTTCCAAGTCTTCCAGCCCCGGAATATCCTCCGTCATTTCCTCCAGCTGCTGACCATTATTCTTAAAAAATCGAATAGGCATCCATTCTCCCGTTAGAATCAGGTCCGTTAGGCCATCCTGATTGTAGTCATTCCAAATGGCAGCCGTAACCAAGCCCGCTTCTCTTAGATCCGGTGCATAATTCAGGGTCACATCCAAAAACCGCAGATTCTCATCTGTCCCACCTTCGTTTTTCAGGATATAAGCTTTTGCCGCCTCGGGATACTTCCCCGCTACGATCCTACCTCCCACAAATAAATCAGGTTTTCCATCCTGATCGAGGTCGCCGATGACTACTTCTTGTCCACTAGTCGGCATCTTAGGCAGGGCTATCAGTGATCGCTTAAATCCGCTTGGTGTATTAATGTATAGGCGATCTTGGTAATAATCTCCAGCACGCATCGGATCATTGCCCCCATTGACTACATAAAGATCCTGATCGCCATCCTGATCTGCATCAAAGAAAAGCGCACCGGTATCTTCATACTGCGCTTCTGTCTCCCAAGGTCCGCTTTGAACCTGGAATAACCCGTCCTGGTCTTGTACATATAAGCGACCGGGCTCTCCAGCGGCATTACCGATAAAGAAATCATCCAGCTGATCACCATTGACATCACCTACCGCTAAAGCAGGGCCCATTGCTGAGTTTTTATGAGGTAACAAAGGCTCCCGTCTAAAATCGTCAAAATCATCCTCTATATGCTTAAAGTCTAAGCCCGCCGCCTCGGTGATATTTTTGAACCTTTTACCCTTCTGTTCTACTAGCTCACTACCGGGATAGGCTTTCCGGTATTCCAATTCTAGCACTTGATCTGCCGCAATATGCTCCAATATCTGTTTTTTGCCATCGGGCCAACTTACTTTAACCTTTTTAACCATTTTCCGTTCTCCCAAGCCAAAATGTAATAAGGGAGCTACACTGGATTGAAAACCACGACTCAATGTTAGTTCCTGAAATTGATGCCAATCTTCATCTTCAATCATCACTTTTGCACCTAAACCAAAGGGGTTTTGTTTGGGTCCCTTCAGTTTAACTTGCAGGTAGTGATGGGTTTCCTTTTTCGTTTTGTTTTGAAAAAAAGTAGCTTCATCATCCAGGTTATTGATAATAAGGTCTAAATCCCCATCATTGTCTAAATCTCCATGAGCAAATCCATTGGAAAATCCAGTGTAGGATAAGCCCCAATCCTTATTGACTTTTGAGAAGGTTAAATCTCCATTATTTTTAAATACGTAATTTTCGATCGGTTCGCTGGGTAACGCCGCGAAGTCGGGAAACTCCTCACCAAAAAAAGAACCTTCTTTGAAGGCGGCCAATACATCATTATTATTGACATCCCGTTTCATCCCGTTTGAGATGAAGACATCCTTCCAGCCATCATTATCCAGGTCCATGAATTGTATTCCCCAACTCCAATCTGTCGTGGCCATTCCTGTCATCCGAGCAATATCACTGAACTGCGGCAAGCCCTGCTCATCTACTCCCCTATTCAACTGTACACTGTTCTGCATATATTGATAGTGTAGCCCCAAATCCACCGCTTGCCAGAAAGAACTTGGACTCATACTCGCCATATTCGTTTTAGCTCGTTTGTAGTCTTCAGGGGTCATATCGACCTGTGCAATGTCCATCAAACCATCGTTATTAAAATCGGCGGCATCTGTACCCATCCCGAAAAGGGAAGTATGTCGGGTAGTTTCTTTGATGGTTTCGCGAAAGGTTCCATCGCCATTATTCAGATATAAATAGTCGGGTACATTGAAGTCATTAGATACATAGAGATCAGTATATCCATCATTGTTGAAATCGGTGGCGGCCACGCCGAGGGTGAGGCCAAAGTTTTGCACCCCAGCCCTGGCAGTAACATCAGTGAAATGCCCATCGCCATTATTCTTGTAGAGATGACCTGATTCTACCAACTGATTCTCCTGCATTTTCCGGTAGTAGTACTCATTTCCCATCGTGACTTTTAGCTGGGGATAGTTGCCCACAAATACATCCAAAAAGCCATCATTATCGTAGTCAAAAAAGGTAGCTTGAATCGAAGTTGTCGGATCATCAAGTCCATATTCCGCTGCCTGCTCAGTAAAAGTATTATCCTTATTATTGATAAACAATTGATTATTAAAAGGCGGGTGCTTGCCCGACACACAAACGTAAATATCCAGCCAGCCATCATTATTAATATCGACCATACTAACGCCCGTGTACCAACGATCATCTCCACTAAGCCCCGCAGTTTCACTGATGTCCTCAAACTGTAGATCGCCCTTGTTCAAATACAATTTATTGGGAACCATATTGCCAGTCAGGAAAACATCTGATAGTCCATCATTATTAATATCGCCAATGGCTACCCCTCCACCCATGTATAAATAGGGGAAGGTATAGTAGTTTAGGGTATCATTTTCAACGATATCATTAGAGAAGGTAATGCCAGAATGCTTAGCGTTTACTACTTCAAACTGAGTGGCTGAGCGGCCAAGTTTTTGGGCATCTTGGCGACAGGCGAGCATAGTAATAGCTAAGAGGCAGAATGAAATAATACCGTTTCGCATAAAAAGGAGTATGTGTAAGAAGTCAGACTCCGCTTAATCCGTAGTCTGACTTCATTACGAGGTAAGTGTTTCCCGGTTTTAATAGACTTTATCTAATTAATATCCAGGATTTTGTTTAAAATTCGGATTGCCATCGATCTCATTTTGTGGGATAGCTATGTATTCTCTGCCAGGTTTGTAAGCGCCAGTACCTGCACTCTCTGATTTGAGTTCAGGATTATTTACGATTCTACTTACCACTCGATCCCAACGCAAAAGATCAAAATATCTAGTGCGTTCGAAGGTCAATTCTTTCACCCTTTCATCCTCTATATCTTGCATCGTAATAGTCGTAAAAGCAGGCATATCAACGCGTGCTCGCACTTGATTGATCGCATCCAATGCATCAGCACTAGAACCATTCAACATAAACTCTGCTTCCGCAAACATCAACAAGATATCCGAATACCGAAGCATTCGTAGATTATTGCCAGATCCATGCCAGCCACCGTCTTGAGAACCGGTATGACCGTTGAATTCCCAATCTAGGTATTTATTCGCAAAGGCAAAGGCATTGCCATTAGGAAAAGCTTCGGCATAAGTTTTATTCTGGTAAGTTCTGGAAGCCAAAGTTTTGCCTTGATAAGTCGTGGTTTCTTCGGTATCGAAAAACAAGGTGGTAAAAGTTCTTGGATCAACTTCATTATTGATCGTGCGCTCATCCAAAAAGAGCTCCAATACCCAATCATTGATTCGCATCCCATTTTGATTCGTAAATCCAGCTGGCGCCAAATCGGGCTGATAACCCGCTCCCTTACCTCGACCAGGCGCATCGGCCCCCCAGCCACCATTACCATCCGCAATCAATTGGATTTCGAATAGTGATTCCGCGTTGTTTTCTGCTGCTTCTGTAAAGTTATCTGCATAATCAGCCATCAATTGATAGCTGCCATCCATTACTTTGGCAAACTCAGCCTTTGCTTCAGCATATTTCTTTTCGTACAGGAACACCTTCCCTAGTAGCCCAGAAGCAGCTCCGGAAGTCGCTCGACCTACAAATTCTGAAGGCCAGGAGCCAGGCAATAATTTCTGTGCATTGGATAAATCTGACTCAATTTGTGCCCAGACATCTGCTGGATTAGCTTGCTCAATCAAGTTAGGCTCATCTATTTCGGAGATAGGAACCGTAATCAAAGGTACATTCAACCAGTTATTGAGTAAGTTGAAATAGTTGAAAGCCCGAATGAAATAGGCTTCACCGACGATATTATCCCTAGTAGTAGGGTCCATATCGATATTAGGTACATTCGCAATGACCTCATTGGCTCTTGTCACACATTGAAACATGGCACTCCATACCCAAAAGGTGGCGTTACTATCTGATGTACCACTGAAATACCCCACCGCTGTACGTTCGGAGGTGTTAAACCCATTGATCACATCGTCTCGATAATCGGAAGTAAAGATCTCAAACCGAGTATAGTACCAAATATTAGTAAATGGGCTGTAGGCCCCGATAATTCCCTTTTGGGCATCTTCTGCTGTTTTCCAAAAGGAAGCAGGCGTGACTGCATTAGGGTTGACTTGATTGAGGTTTTCTTCACTACAATTCACAGTGATCAACACCACAGCCAAGAGCGTAAAAAGCGCCTTTATTGATATTTTTATATTTTTCATTAATCTCAATTTTTAAATCTAGGAACCTTAGTTAAAATGATACTTGTACGCCAAACCTGACATCTCTAGGAACGGGATAGGCTCCTTCATCCACACCAGAGTTGAAAATACGTCTGCTTCCTCCTCTACCATTTCTTCCAACTTCCGGGTAATAACCCGTGTAATCTGTGAGGGTAAAGAGATTGGTAGTCGACACATACACACGCAGTCTACTAATGCCTAATCTTTCTATCACTGCATCTGACAATGAGTAGCCGATCTGCGCATTTCTTAGTCGAAAATAAGCTCCATTTTCTAGGTAGAAAGTAGACATGCGGCGGTTAAAGCCAGGATCAGCTTGTGTATTTCTTGGGATAGTAGACCCCGTGTTGGTAGGTGTCCATGCATTCAATGCATCCGCAAAGTAGTTACCATTAAAGTCAAAATATCCTCTGTATTTAGTACCATTTAGGATGGTATTTCCAGATACCCCATTAAAAAATAAATTGAGGTCAAATCCTTTGTACTCCAGTGAGAAGTTTAAGGCATATTCGAAATTCGGCGTTGGGTTTCCAATATAAGTTCTATCGTCTTCATCGATATCTCCATCTCCATCCAGGTCTTTAAACCTGATATCTCCTGCCTTAGGATTTCCTGCTTGGTCATTGGCATCAGCAGCTTCTTGGTCCGATTGGTAAATACCATCTACCACATAGCCAAAGAAGGAAGAAATGGGTTGGCCCACATCTGTTTTTGTGCTATTAATGGTATTGGAGGTAAATGAACCTTGGATGATTGGCGTCGCATCTCCTAGCGCTGTCACTACATTATCCAGAATAGAGAAGTTACCGAACAGGTTAAAGTTCAGGTCTCCGACTCGCTTGGAGTAATTGGCCGAAAATTCAAATCCCTTATTTTCTACACTAGCCGTATTGAAAGGTATTTCATTACCGAAGCCGGTATAGAGTGGCAGTCGAAGTCCCACCAAAACATCCTCCGATTTCTTAATAAAGTAGTCCATCGTTACATTCAAGTTCCGATCCAACATGCTGAATTCTACCCCGATATCAGTCGTCTTGGTCGTTTCCCAAGTGATATTAGAATTTACGCCTCTCGTAATGGCATAACCCGTGACTCTTCCTGGGGTATCTCCTAAAATGTACTCACTAAATAAGTTTAAAGAAGGATCAATCGCATAAACCCCTACATTGTTAGATCCAATTTCTCCGTAACTCGCTCTCAATTTAATATTGGTGATGCCCTGGACATCTTTCATGAATTCTTCATTACTAAGATTCCAACCTACCGCCATGGATGGGAAGGTACCCCAACGTAGACCATCTTTAAATAGAGACGAACCATCTCTTCGTATTGTAGCCGTCAACAAATAGCGATCATCGTAGGTGTAATTCAATCGACCAAAAACCGATTGGATGGCAGAAGTCAAATCTTGAGAAGGTGCACTCGCCAATTCTTCCGCTGCCGAAGCAATCCGAATTTCATTGGAGGGAAATCTTCTTGCTTCGATCCCCAAAGATCGATTATTCGTTTGTTGCGTTGTATATCCTCCCAAAAGATCGATGCTATGTTTATTGATCAGCCGTTTGAAATTTAAGGTATGCTCGATCAGTTCGGATTGAAAGCGTGTATTTCTTTCCGATAACTCAGCAAAGGCATTGTTTCCTGCAGCTACGATAACAGGGTGAAGGGGAGTAAAAGTATAATTATTGAGATCATAATACTCGACCCCCAAATTCAACTTATAGGTAAGTCCATTGATGATTTCATAGGACGCAGCGATGTTGCCCAATAAGGTATTCCGGGTAATAGTGCGATCTTCTACGGCGGCCATCCCCAATTCGTTTATGATAGTCCCTTGTCCATAAAAAGAACCCAATGTAGGGGCGCCTGGAATATCTGGAATATCTGATGTACTCCAATCTCCATTGTCATCCTTTAGCCGGATAGTTGGTAATAGATTTCTCTCTTTGTTAAAATATGGATTAGGATTATTAACCGTATTGGTCAGGCCTATCGTACTTTCCAATTTGAATCTATTTTTAGTAAAAGATCCATTGGCTCTTGCGGTTAGTCTTTGAAAGTCGGAAAACTTCACGATACCTTCCTGGTCATAATAATTCAAGGAAAGACTGTAAAGAGTATTGTCTCCTCCTCCAGAGAGGCGCAAGTTGGTGTTCTGCATCGGAGCCGTCCTCAAGGACTCATCGTAAAGATTGCTCGCATTATTCGGGTTAAAATCTGAATCATTGGCCGGAGATCTTGGTGCACCATCATTATCATCGGCTCGATTGACAATGTCTGCGTACTGCCGTGCATCCGCCCAATCAAATGTGTTGATGACCTTTTGGAAGCCATAGCTGGCATCTAGTTCAACATTGATTTGGCCTCTTACTCCCTTTTTGGTGGTAATAATGACCACACCATTCGCCGCTCGCGAACCATAAATAGCACTAGCAGATGCATCCTTAAGCACCGATACCGATTCGATATCGGATGGATTAAGTGCGCTAATATTGCCCGTCAACATGCCATCTACCACAAAAAGAGGGCCGGCATCAGACAAGGTACCTGTACCTCTAATCGCAATGATCGCATCCGCTCCGGGGGCTCCCCCTTGCGCTTGCACACTTACCCCAGCCATTCGGCCCTGTAACGCCTGTGAGGCATCACTGTAGGTGTATTTTTCAATGTCTTCTCCGCTAACTTGTGCTATGGAGCCCGTCAAGTCACTTTTCCGTTGCGTACTATAACCGACCACAACGATTTCATTTAATTGAGCAACATCAATTTCTAAAATAGCATCGATACGCGTTCGGCCATCGACTGCCATTTCTACGGAGGTATGACCAATGTAACTGAAAATCAGTACGTCGGTGGGCGCTACATCTAGGGAATATTTGCCATCAATATCGGAGACGACTCCCGAAGAGGTTCCCTTAACCATAATGGAAGCTCCAATGAGGGGTTCATTTCCTGCTGTAACTGTACCAATTACTGTTTGCGTTTGTCCCATGGCGGCGCCAAAGACAAATAAACAGCCCAGGATCAGAAGGGGGATTCTGGGGTTTAATTTGAATCGTAACATCTTGCTTAATTTCATATACCTATTTTTTAGAACTGCTTCTTGGATCGAGGGCATAAACCTTCCACCTAATCATAGCTCATGAGAAGCCTATTAGCCTGATTCGAATCCAAAAATCTAATACAAAAATCCAGGTGTCGCTACCTGGCATTTGAGTGTGAATGAAGAGTTACTAAAGATAAGAAGTGAGGGATTTCTTCTATGCTACAAATCAATTTTAGATTGCCACAAATCAATTTCAACCAAATAGTTATGTTGTTTTGTCTGTAAAAACGCACTTTTCTTCGGCCTTAGCTGTTTATTTTAGATTAAAATTCGATTTAACTTGCTGCGCATATTCGCTCGGTAGGATGCCAAATTGCCGCTTGAAGCATTTTGAAAAGTAGGAAGCGGTATTAAATCCGGTTAAAGACATGATCTCCTTGATAGAATAATCTCTTCTTTCTATCAGCTGTGCCGCTCGTTTTAGGCGGATGGTTCGGATAAACTCATTAGTAGATTGCCCCGTCAGGGTCTTTATCTGTAGATATAATTTGCTCCTACTTATTCCCATTTCTTTGGCTACAAACTCTACACTAAGGTCAGGGTTTGAAAGGTAGGTCTCCATGATTTCCATGGTTTTCTGCAAGAAAATTTCGTCTGAAGACTCGGCGCTTATCTCGCTAGGCTC
>Ga0070727_10001436_pt1 | contig 25173 bp, 20 predicted proteins | sample tdAd472_FD_66722 | JGI IMG/M metagenome (GOLD analysis project Ga0070727, IMG submission 66722) | Marine sediment microbial communities from the Atlantic coast under amendment with organic carbon and nitrate - tdAd47.2 | ecosystem: Environmental > Aquatic > Marine > Coastal > Sediment | place...
GGCCCAGCCGCCGAGCGTCATGCCATACACGCTCAGCGCCGCCACGGCGAGGAGGAAGATGAAGCCGATGTCCACCGCCGCGGCTCCGACGACCGCGTCGCCACCGCTGACGAACTCGCGCCCGCCGATCACGATCGGGTCGATCGCGATCACGCCGCCCCAGGGGATCACGGCCCAGCCGATAAGCGCCGGGATGACCGAAAGCATCGGCGCGAGGCTGAAGAGGATCTTGTCGGTCTGCGGCGGACGGTAGTCTTCTTTGAGAATGAACTTCAGCCCGTCGGCCAGCGACTGGCCCAGACCCCAGAACCCGAAGCCGCGAAACAACTTCTGCAGCAGAGGCAGCCCGAGGTCGAAGCCGACGCGGTTCGGGCCGATCCGGTCCTGAATGTACGCGGAAATCTTGCGTTCGAAGTACACCAGAATGCCCACCGTCGCGAGGACCAGGTGGATCACGATGACCGCGACGATGACCCCAACGAAAAACTGGGGCCCGATCGGGAAAATGGCGTCGAGAATGCTCTCCATAGGGTGGGCATGGTACGCGGCTGGGCGCTCGACGGAAAGCCGCCCAGAGACTCTGGCACCGAACAGATCGAGAGAGATTCCGGTGCGGATGGCTCAAAAATGAACGGGCCCTCGGGAATGTCCCGAGGGCCCGCTGGAGAGTCGGTTGAACCGGACGTCTTGCTCAGCGACGACGGCGAGTCGCGGCGAATCCCGCCAGCGCCATCAGCGCCGCCGAACCGGGAGCCGGGACGATGTAGAAACCACGAGCGTGCTCACCTTCGAGAAGCACTTCGTACCCCGATCCATCGATCGCGATGCTCGAGATACGGCTGTCCGTGAGGTCGCCACGCTCGGAAAAGACCAATTTGCCCGTCAGCGGGTTGTAGATAATGGTTTCGGGCTGAGCGAGATTGCTCGCGACCAGCGACACCGAGCTGAACGAGCCGTCGGAAGCGAGATCAACACGCAGAATCGAGCCGTTGTCGAAATCGGTGACCCAGATGCTGTCAGAGCCGGGAACTGTCGCGATGCCGCGGATGTTCGTGAGGTCGGAACCGAACCCGGTAAAAGCGTCGGCGAAATCCACGACGGGGTCGTTCGCGAGCGCGTAGTCGCCCGAGCCCGCGTCGTACTCCATCCGCCAGATCGTGGACGACCGACCGTCCACACCGCCGGCGTCGAAGGAGCCGCCATTTACCGCAGTGACAAAGAAGTCATTGGAGCCGTTGGCTCGTGCGAGGCCGAAGCCGTCGTCAAAGCGGACGCCGGTCGCGTTGTTGTCCTCGACGAAGATCGGGCCCGTCGCCCCGCTCAGCGAGACGCTGAAAATGCCGTCGATCGTGTCGCCGGTGACGGGTGAGCCCGGGTTGGAAACCGTCAGGAGATTTCCCGACACCGAGTCATACGTCAGGCCGACGGGGTTCTGCAGAGGGTTGCCCTGCGTCAGGTAGCTCGCGCTGGCCGAGCCGCTGAACGGCATATCGACCCGGAGAATGCCTGCGTCGGTCGTGTTCGGGAACGGAAGTCTTCCATCGGCGACATAGAGCTCGCCGGTCGGTCCGGCGGTCACATTCGCGAATCGGGTGTCAGGGTTCACGGAGGCGTACAGCGTGCTGACGCTTCCGGTCGAGTCCAGGAACCGAACGGCGTTCTGTTGCTGGCTCGTGAACACAATGCCTTGGAGGCCCGCGGAGGCGGTACCCGCTGCCCCGGCGACAAATGCGGCGGCAAGCGTAAGTCGGATCGATGTCATCGGAAGTCCCATTCTCTCTTTGGTGTCAACGGGCGGCGGGCCGGATGGCGACCCGCTTGAGGTGTCATTGTAGTCTGCGACCGGACGGCAGCGAGTCAATAGGAACCGCTGCCCAGAGGACCGGTTTATCGGCCCTTCTGCGCATCTTTCGTGTCCCGGGCACCCTCGGATTTCGGATTACGCGGATTGGGCCAAAAATTTAGCCGTGCGCCAGATCAGCGAGCTCAGACAGGTTTCATTGCAGATTGACCGGCATCACCACATAGACGAAATCGTTTCCGCTCTTGATCATGCCGGGCTTGTTCGGGGCCTTCATCTCGATCATGACCTCTTCGCCGGGCAGAACCTTCAACGCGTCGGTGATGAACGCGGGGTTGAATCCGATCTCGATGTCGTCGCCGTCGAATGACTTCATTTCGACATTGATCTCGGCCTCGCCCATCTCCGGGGCGCGACTGGAGATCTTAAGGGCCTGGGTGTCCTTGCCGAAGGCCATCCGAACGCCACGCGACTCCTCGTTCGTCAGCAACGCGGCACGCCGAACCGCCGAACCGAGCGACTCCACGGCGAAGGTGGCCCGCTTGTCCTGGTCCTTCGGGATCACGTCCTGATAGGGCGGGAACGTTCCGTCGACGAGGTTCGACGCCAGCACCGTTCCGCCGGCACCGGCCACATCCGAATCATCGAACTTGAAGATGATCTGGTTGTCGGTCACCGCTACGCGCACCTGATCGCAGCCGCTGAGCAGTTTATTGGCCATCGTCAGCGCTTTGGTTGGCACAATGCAGGTCGACGGACCGTCGCCCGTGAACTCGTTCGCGCTCGCCTTCGCCAGCGCGAGGCGTCGGCCGTCGGTCGCGACCATCTCGATCTTTTTCCCCTCGCGTCGCATCAGGACACCGTTGATCGCGTAGCGCGAGTTCTCGCGGGCCGTCGAGAACGTCGTGCGCGAGATCAGCGTCGAGAGCGTGGACGCGTCGATGGCGAACGAGTCGTCGCCGGAATCCTCCGGAAAGTCCGGGACCTCGGGGAAGTCGCCGGGCGAGTAGCCGTACACCTTGAAGTGCGCATCAGCACCACGGATGCTGGTCATTTCGCCGTCCGAGTCGAGCGTCAGCGTGGGATCCTTGTCTTCGGCGCTCACGATCTGGCGCAGTTTGTCCGCCGGGATCAGGGCCTCGCCTTCCTTCTGCACTTCCGCCTGTGCGCTCGACATGCGGATCGAAATCTCGGCGTCCGTCGCTGAAAGCGTGATTGTCCCCGCGCCGCCATCACCGTCCTTGCGCGCATCGAACTTGATGCAGGTCAACTGTGGGCGCGGCGATCGCGATGCCACCACCCCGGAGACTAGGTTCACCGCGTCCATGAGTGCGGCTCGGTCACAAATCACCTTCATCGATTTCCACTCCGATCGTCTTACCTGGGCCCACCGCGACGATCGGCGGTGCGCACCGGTTCTTCGCGCGGGATTGTACTCCACATCCACAACACCGCGAGGACCGAAGCGACGGGCCCACTACGGCTGGGGGCAAACACCGCCCCTCCAGCGGTCGCGTCAGAGTAGATCCCGACGAACCACCGCAACGCTCGACGGACAGCCCGCCCACGGGGAATCCACACCAAGCGCCCGCACGTCTCACGCCCCGCGCGACGAATTTCTCGGTTGTTCGGTGGGCAAAATCGGTTGTGGCGAAACCGGCTATGCGCGATACTGGCCGCTCCCGCAGATCCACGCCGAGCGTGGTGCGCGGTTTGTTTGAGTTTCATTCGGGTACACGCGCCGCGCATCGCTCTCCGAGCCAAGACGCAGCGCCTTATAGAAGGTAAGGACCAGCCCATGTCATTCGAAGCAGCGGTTCACGCTCAGGCCATCGAACTCGACCGTTTGGCTCTTGAGATGTGTGCCAGCGCCGGGAGCGGCCACCCGACGACCGCCAGCAGCCTCGGACACATCACCACGGTTCTGTACTTCCACACCATGCGTCACTCGCCGGAACTGCCGGACTACCCCACCGCGGATCGGCTCGTGCTCTCCGAAGGCCACGCCGTCCCGATCGTCTACGCCGCCGCCGCCACTTTGGGCATCCACTTCGGGGCCGATCCGAACAACCGTCGTCCGATGACCGTCGAGGATCTCGCCACGCTCCGCGAGATCGATTCGGCCCTCGACGGCCATCCCAACCCGATGGAAGGCATGCCGATGTTCGATGCCGCCACCGGTTCGCTCGGCCAGGGCCTTTCCGTTGCTGCCGGCCTCGCCGAGGCCGCCCGCCTCGACGGGCTCGATCGCCGGATCTTCTGCATCATCGGCGACGGCGAATCGCGCGAAGGACAGATCTCCGAAGCGCTCGACCACATCGTCGATCGGGGCCTCACCAACGTCTGCCCCATCTTTAACTGCAATCAATACGGACAGGCGGCCAAGGTCAGCGCGCAGCAGTCCGCCGAACGCATCGCCGCCAAGCTCACCGCCTACGGCTACGAGACGATCACGATCAACGGCCACGAGCCCGCGGAGATCAAGAAGGCCCTCGACCGATACATCGAGATCTCCGGCGATCCGAGCGCGACGCCCGTCGCGATCGTTGCCAAGACGGTCAAGGGCTGGGGCACCCCCAGCCTTCAGGGCGGTGGCTGGCACGGCAAGCCGGCCTCCGGCCAACACCTTGAGAATGCCCTCGCCGAGCTCGCCGAGCGCCGCGCCGAGCTCACCAGCGCCCTCAGCAGCACCGACTCGTTCACGATCCAGCCGCCCGACGCGTTCGAGTCGGACGGCTACACCGCGACAGCCGACCTGCCGAGCTTCACCGAAGCCATGGCCGCCCGCGACATGACCAGCGTGGTTCACACCGGTCGTTTCGCGACCCGGCGTGCCTACGGCGTCGCCCTGCAGGCGCTCGGCAAAGCCAATAAGGACGTCGTCTGCCTCGACGCCGACGTGTCCAATTCCACCTTCGCGATCGACTTCGCCTCTGACGCCGACCTCTCCGGCCGGTTCATCGAGTGCAAGATCGCTGAGCAGAACATGGTCTCGGTCGCCGCGGGCCTGTCCGCCGCCGGCAAGATCCCGTTCGTCTCGACCTTCGCGAAGTTCCTCACCCGGGCCTACGACCAGATCGAGATGGCCATCAACTCAGGCGCGAACATCAAGTTCGTCGGTTCCCACGCGGGGATCTCGCTGGCTTCCGACGGCCCGAGCCAGATGTCGCTCCCCGATGTCGCCTGGTTCCGCAGCTTCGCGACCGCCCGCGACCATCGCGGCAACCCCGCGTGCTATGTGCTCCAGCCGGCCGATGCCTACGCCGCCTACGCCCTGACGGAGATCATGGCCGAGTACGAGGGGGCCTGCTACATGCGGACCCTGCGTCCGGACACCGAATTCCTCTACTCCGACGACGATGTGTTCAATCTCGGCGGCTTCCACCAACTCGCCGAAGGCCGCGACATCCTGCTGGTTGCCTCCGGCTACATGGTGCACGAGGCCAACAAGGCCCTGGAAGAACTCGACAAGGCGGGCGTCTCCGCCGGTCTGGTCGACCTCTACTCCCTGCCGTTCGACGAGGAGAAACTCCTCGACGTCGCGAACGCCTCGGGCGGTCGCATCCTGACACTCGAAGACAATTACGGTGCCGGCTTCGGTTCCGCCGTCGCTGACGCCCTTTCGGCCTCGGGCGACGGCTTCGAACTCGCCCAGATGCACGTCACGCGCATTCCCAAGTCGGGCCGCACGCCCGAAGCGGTCCTCGAGTACTGCGGCCTGAGTGTCAAGGACGTCGTCGATCGCTGCCTCGAAGTGCTGGAAGTCACGACCGCCTGACCCGCGGTGCGGAGTTATCCACCGTCGCGAACGCGCCATTTCAAAGTTTTTGCCTGTTTTTTTGCCCCTCGACCGGGTCGTTTTCGCCAAACGACCCGGTTTTTTTGTTTCGGGGGGTGCGTTTGCGTCCGAAAACTGTGATGCGGGTTCTCGGACCATGTGGCCGAAATCTGCCGAGATATCGGCGTTTTTCAACACTCGAACGACCGGTTCGGCCCAACCTGAAAGCTCGGCCGAGGGGCGTCGACCAGCCCGCGAGCATTTGCACTCGAAAATACGGGTGATTTGTGGACACGCCTAGCGGGAGGGGTCGAAAACACATAGCGTTGTTGTTTGCGTTTGCTATCCTGGACGTCTAAGATAGCAGTCACTCACTTGGCGATCGTTCCATCTGATAGCGGTGTTCTGGTGGTCGCTGGAGCGGGACTTCAAATCAGGGCTGAGTTGGCTCTGAATCGTGAAAGCCAGAAGTTCCGGCCTGACGGCCACAGACCAGCACCGCGAAGAATTTTTAGGAGAGTCTCATCATGAGTCTGACCCAGTGCCTGTCCCTGATCGCGGGCGCCACGCTCGCCGGCACCGCCGTCGCTGATTCCGCTATCACCGCGGACGAGGCGCGGGCCATCGTTGCCGAAATGCTTGCTGACGCCGAAACCCGTTCGAGCCTGCAGTCCTCCGGCGGTACCGCCGGCCACGACGGCAAGTTCTTCATGTCCAGCGCCGGCGGCAGCTTCCGCCTCAACGTTGGCGGTCAGATCCAGTTCCGCTACATGCTGAACCTGGGTGACGACCTCGGTGGCACCACCGACAACGACGACGAGCGCGGCTTCCAGACCCGTCGCACCAAGCTCGACTTCACCGGTACCGTCTACGACGATATCGACTTCAAGATCACCGGTGCGTTCGATCGCGACGGCGGCGCCTTCACCCTCGAAGACGCCTACACCGTCTTCAACATGAACGAGAACTCGGCCTTCCAGGTCGGTCAGTTCAAGCTCCCGTTCGCCCAGGAAGAGCTCGTCAGCTCCCGCCGTCAGCTCGCCGCTGACCGCTCGGTCGCCAACGAGATCTTCAACCAGGGTCGCTCGCAGGGTGTCATGTACCGCTACAGCAGCGACGACTGGCGCTTCGCCGCGGCGTTCTCCGACGGCTTCAACACCGCCAACACCGACTACAACACCTCCAACGGCACCGGTCTCCTCGGCGCTGGTGAGGCCGACTGGGCCTTCACTGGTCGCTTCGAGTACAAGGGTGCCGGCAACTGGAACCAGTTCCGTGACTTCACCTCCGAAGCCGGTTCCGAAACCGCTTGGATGATCGGTGCGGCCGCTCACTGGGAAACCGGTGAAGTCGGCGGTGCCGGTTCGACCGACTACGACAGCCTCGCGTACACCGTTGACGCGACCCTCGAGGGTGACGGCTGGAGCCTCTTCGGCGCCTTCATCGGTCGCTCGCAGGACGTCGACGGCGGCATCGACGCCGACGACTTCGGTCACGTCCTCCAGGCCGCCTTCCGCATCCCCGAGTCGAAGTGGGAAATCTTCGGTCGCTGGGACGGCGTCTACGCGGACAGCAGCTACACCAACAACGACGACTTCAACACCCTCACTTTCGGTGCCAACTACTACATGCACGGCCACGCCGCGAAGTTCACGGTTGACCTGCAGTACTTCCTCGACGACTCCGCGGACAACGACATCGTCTCCGCCAACAGCGGCATCGGTCTCCTGACCGACTCCGACGACGGCGAGATCGGCATCCGTGCTCAGTTCCAGCTCCTCTTCTAATCGAAGCTGAACTGATCACGATCATCTGATCGAATCGCAGGCCGGCTCCTCGGAGCCGGCCTGTTCTTTTTTGCCGGTGCGCCGTCCGCCGCGTCCGCTCAGCGTTACACTCTCGAATCGTCGCCGTTCGATGGCGACACAGCGCACGCCACGCGGAGACAGCCTTGACCCAGACCACCCTCGCCGACTCACCCGCAGCCATGCTCCCCGGACCCGAAATCAAACCCGCAAAGCTCTCCGGCAAGAAGGGCTCTCGACGCAACCGCACGGGCAAGTCTCTCGCCGAGGTCGCCGACCGCCATGTCTGCTACGAGGCGTCGGTCCAGTGCGTCGAAGCCGAGATCGACTTCGTCACCGAGACCTTCGAGAAGATCCGCAAGCGCCCGCTGCGTCTGCTCCGCGAGGACTTCTGCGGCACCGCGAACACGTCCTGCGAGTTCGTCTCGCGTCACGACGACAACCGCGCCATCGGCGTCGACCTCGATGAGCCCACGCTGCAGTGGGGGCGCGATCACAAGATCAGCAAGCTCTCCGAGTCGGGGCAGGCACGGGTCGAGCTCCGTAACGAGAACGTGCTGACCGTCGAGACCGAACATACCGACGCGATCCTGGCGATGAACTTCAGCTACTTCATCTTCCAGCAGCGCGACCTGCTCCGCTCCTACTTTGAAAAGTGCCGCGCTGCGCTGAAGGACGACGGCGTCCTCTTTCTCGACTGCTTCGGCGGCCATGAGAGCTACGCCGAAACCGAAGACGAGCGCGAGATCGAGGACGACGACGGCAAGCCCGTGCTCATCGGCATCAACCAGTACTCCAAAGAGGGCTTCGTCTACGTCTGGGACCAGCACAAGTTCAACCCCATCACCGGCGAAGCCGTCTGCAAGATCCACTTCCATTTCCCCGACAAGTCGAAGATCAAGAACGCCTTCACCTACGTCTGGCGCATGTGGACCCTCCCCGAACTCCGCGAACTGCTGACAGAGGCCGGCTTCAGCCAGGTCGATGTCTACTGGGAAGGCACCGACGAAGACACCGGCGAGGGCAGCGGCGAGTACTACCCCACCCTCGAAGGCGAAGCCGACCCCGCCTGGGTCGCCTACATCGTGGCCCAGAAGTAAAGATCGCGTCGAAGCCGCGTTTCTGCTCCGAAAATCCGGGTCGAGGCCCGGATATTTTCTTTCAATTATTTCTGAAACCAATGCAAACCGGACCGCTCCGGCGTACGATATCGACGCTATGCCGACTCTCGTGGACATCGCGCCAGCACCCGCTCAAGTGGCCGACCTCGTCGCCGCGGGCTTGGTTCGCGCAGTTGAAGTCATGCACGCCCAGCTTCGCACCTCTGTCGGCGAGGTCGAGCAACTCGTCCGCCTCGCTGAGCGATACCACGGCAAGATGCTCCGCCCGGCGATCTCGATGGTCAGCGCGATCGCGTCGGGGCCGCTCTCCGGCGAGGTCGGGCCGATCGATGAGAGTGACCCGCGCTTCCATCGCGTCGCGACCATCGGCGCCGTCATTGAACTGATCCACCTCGCGACCCTTGTCCACGACGATGTGCTCGACCACGCCGAAGAGCGTCGCGGCGGGCCGTCGGTCAACGCTCTAAAGGGCAACGAGCAGTCGGTCATCCTCGGCGATTACCTGCTGTCCAAGGCCTTCCACCTCTGCGCCAGACTCGACGCCGAGGCCGGAACCCGCTGCGCCATCCGCGTCGGCGAGATCACCTCGACGGTCTGCGAGGGTGAGATCCTCCAGCTCTCACATCGGGGCGACGCCGAACTTACACGCGATACATATTTCAACATCATCGAGCGCAAGACGGCGGCGTTGATTGCGGTTGCCTGCGAACTGGGAGCGGTGCTCTCAGGCGCTCCGCAGAGCGTAGCCGATGCCCTGTATCGCTACGGCATGAACCTTGGCACAGCCTTCCAGATTCAGGATGACCTGCTCGACCTCGTCGGCGAGGAGCGACTGGTCGGCAAGCCACTCGGGCGAGACCTCGAACTTGGCAAGCTCACGCTCCCGCTCATCCACTTCCTCGAGACCGGCGGCTCCGAAGCCCAGGCCGTGCTCGCTCAGGTCCGCAGTGGGGCGGAACTGGACGCCCCCGCGCGTCGCCGGCTTGTCCAACGCCTTGAGGACTGTGGTTCACTGGATTACGCGCGGACCATGGCATCCGATCTCGTTGCCGATGCTCGCCTCGCCATCGAGGCACTGCCGGACAGTCCGGCCCGAACCTACCTGCTCGATCTCGCCTCTGCGGTCATCGAACGAGCGTTCTGAGCACCACCCAGAGGGCGAGAGGCCCTTTGGAGGCCCGTCGTCGCTTGGCGCGTGCGAGGCGTTCCGGTACCATCCTCGACCCGCTTGAGTGGAGCGGGATACAAACCCTACCCGTCGCCCGGAGATTATCGCCGGGCCATCGACGACCACGACGGAGCCCACGCATGAGCCAGTTCAACCGTTTCGGCGGCCCTCGCACCAATGTCCTCAAGGAAACCGCCAGCGGCGAGACCTACGTCGATTGGAAAGACGTCGAGTCCCTCCGCCGGATGCTGAGCCCCAACGGCAAGATCTACAGCCGCAAGCGCCTTAGCACCACCGCCGCCGAGCAGCGCAAGGTCGCCCAGGCGATCAAGCGCGCGCGTCACATGGGCCTGCTCCCGTTCACCTCGGCGACGCTCTGAGCCGAGCGCCCGACCGGTTTTCGTTGACGAGACGCCCGAAACGGGCGTCTTTTTGTTGCGCGATGGTGGGGATTTCCGAGTTTCGATCGAAATCCGGCGAACATGTGAGCCGTCAGGGCATCTGAAGGGGAAGAGCCTGCGCGCCGGCCGACCTCGATTCAAGACGGTCGCGGTCGAGGCGTTCGCTCCGCTCGCGCGCGGATGGGCCCCCGACCCGGCCCATCCACGCTTTTTCCTTTGCACGCCACTAGCATCCGGGCATGAACGCAAATGCCCGAGCTGTGCGCGACTACTCTTCCATCGAAATCCCCGATCGCTCGCTCTCCCGTGAGGAGCGCATGGGTCTTCTCGTCGATCAACTGTGGCGGGTCTTCGGCAACCCGAAGACGACCGCTCCGGGCCTCAGCGCCGACGAGGCATCGAAGTTGGCCGGTTATTCCTGGGTTGGCTTCTATTTCGGCCCGGGGCATCCCTTCGTCAGCGCGTTTGGTCAGCATCTCACGCCCAGCGCGCTCGAGATGCTCCTCGACCGGCGCCAGCCCAAGCCCGCGTGTTCGCCGATAGGACTCGGCGGCATGTGCGGGCGGAGTTTCCGCGAAGCCGTTCCGATCGTGGTGCGCGATGTTGCAACGCTTGAGGACGGCTACATCGCCTGCGACCCGCGCGATCGGTCGGAGGTCGTCGTGCCGTGCTTCGACGAGCACGGCGAGGTCTACGCCGTGCTCGATGTCGATGGCTACGCCCCGAACGACTTCTCCGGGGACGACGCGGACGCCTTGCACGACCTGCTGGTCCAGAGCGGGTTGTCCAGCGGCGAACCCCGGTCCGCCATCATCATCTGAACGGTGAAGTCAGTATTCGACGCGCCGCTCTTGACAGGAGACAGTGCATTGATATAGTTGCATTATGGTGCAAGTAAGCAAGCAAAGTGACGAGCCCTCGACGAGCCCGAAGCAGGCAGCCCGTCGGCGTCACGCCATCGATTCCCTGCTCGATCCGGACCTGTTCAAGGCCCTCGGCGACCCGACGCGGGTCGGCCTGCTGGCCTGCCTGGCCAAGTGCGGGCGGTTTTGCTCGGTCGGCGAGGTCGCCGAGTGCTGCTCGGTCGACCTGTCGGTCGTCTCGCGCCACCTCAAGCAGCTTGAGCAGGCGGGCATCCTCGATTCCGAGAAGCACGGACGCAGTGTGCTGTATCGGGTCCGCTTTGGCGAACTGTCGTCGGCGCTGCGCTCGCTCGCCGACGCCATCGATACCTGCTGCCCGGGCGGAATCTGCGACTCGAACGCCTGCTGCGACGGTGAAGGCTCCGATGGCTGCTGCTGAACACGCCCGCCCGACCCTGCTGTTCCTCTGCACCGGCAACTCCTGCCGGAGCCAGATGGCCGAGGGCTGAGCGAAGCACCTCAAGTCTGACGCCATCGACGCGTACTCCGCCGGTACCGACCCGCACGGCCTGAACGCACTCGCCGTCAAAGCAATGGCCGAAGCCGGCGTGGACATCTCTTCTCACACCTCCAATCGCCCGGAAGACCTCGGCATCGACTTCGATTTCGTCTTCACCGTCTGCGATGCGGCGAACGAGTCCTGCCCGGTCTTCCCAGCACGAACTCGCATCGTGCATGCAGGCTTCGAAGACCCGCCCAGACTCGCCGCCCATGCCGCAACCGAGGAAGAGGCCATGCACCATTACCGTCGCGTGCGTGACGAAATCCGCGCGTACATCGAAACACTCCCTGAGTCACTCTGAACAGATCGACTTCACGCGAAAGGCGCAATCATGAACGACCAAACCAAATCACCCTGCTGCGGTCCCGACTGCTGTCCTCCGACTTCCGAATCGAAGCCCCAGGTGAACGCCGACACGGTCCGTGACCACGTCCGCGCCGGCTACAGCGCGATCGCCACCGGCGGCGGCTGGTCGGCGATGCAGGAATCGGTTACCTCCACAGATCCTGCCGGTTCGTCATGCTGCTCGCCCGCCGGCGGCTGCTGCGGCCCGGTGACCTTCAGCCCCGACCAGCTCGCCAAGGCCATCGGCTACGGCGCGGACGAACTCGCAGGGTCGGTCGAGGAGGCAAACCTCGGCCTCTCCTGCGGCAACCCGACCGCCATTGCCGCCCTCAAGCCCGGTGAGGTCGTGATCGACCTCGGGTCCGGCGGCGGGTTCGACTGCTTCATCGCCGGGCCGAAGGTCGGCGCGAGCGGACGCGTCATCGGCATCGACATGACCCCGGACATGCTCTCGCTCGCGCGCAAGAACACCACGATGTACCGCGAGCGCACCGGGCTCGACAATGTCGAGTTCCGCCTCGGCGAGATCGAGAACCTCCCGGTCGCTGACGCGAGCGTTGATGTGGTCATCTCCAACTGCGTGCTGAACCTGTCTCCCGACAAACCTCGCGTGTGGGCGGAAATCGCGCGCGTGCTGAAGCCCGGCGGGCGCGTCGCCGTGTCCGACCTCGCGTTGCGGCGCGAACTGCCCGAGGCCGTGAAGGCTGATGTCGAGGCCCTCGTCGGCTGCGTCGCCGGAGCGGTCCTGATCGACGAGATCCGGGACGCACTCGTCGATCTCGGTTTCGACCGGATCACGCTGAACGAAAAACCAGAGTACATCGACGCGATGGGCGGCTTCCAGGACCCACTCTACGCACGCATCGCCTCTTCTCTACCCTCCGGCACGCGTATGAGCGATTTCGTGACCAGCCTCGACATCGCGGCGGTCAAGCCCTGCGGCACGTCCTGCTGCTGCTGAACCATGGCTGAGTCACTCATCAAAGCCTGCGCCCCCTGCGCCCCCTGCGCGACCGACGCACCGAAGCGCCTGGGCTTCCTCGACCGCTACCTGACGCTCTGGATCTTTCTCGCGATGGCGATCGGGGTGGGGTTCGGCAAACTTGTGCCCGGCATCGGTGAGGCGCTCGACGCCGCGTCGATCGGGTCAACCAGCGTGCCGATCGCTATCGGCCTCATCGTGATGATGTACCCGCCGCTCGCAAAGGTGCGATACGAGCAGCTGCCCGGGGTGTTCCGCGACTGGCAGATCCTCGTTCTCTCGCTCGTCCAGAACTGGCTGGTCGGTCCGGTGCTGATGTTCTCGTTGGCGGTGCTGTTTCTGCGCGATCACCCAGAGTACATGATCGGCCTGATCATGGTGGGTCTCGCCCGCTGCATCGCGATGGTGCTGGTCTGGAACGATCTCGCGCGTGGCAGCAGCGACTACGCCGCGGGCCTCGTGGCGTTCAACAGCATCTTTCAAGTGCTGTTCTTCGGGGCCTACGCATGGGTGTTCATCACGTGGCTGCCAAGCGTGCTCGGGCTCGAGAGCGCGGTGGTGGACATCACGATCGGTGAGGTCTTCTTCAGCGTGCTGATCTACCTCGGCATCCCGTTCTTCGCCGGCATGATGACCCGGTTCATCCTGCGCCCGATCAAGGGCGACGAGTGGTACACGCAGCGGTTCATTCCGCGCGTCGCTCCGCTCACCCTCGTCGCACTGCTGTTCACGATCGTCGTGATGTTCAGCCTGCAGGGCGAGACCATCGTCGATCGACCGTTCGACATCGTACTCATCGCGGTACCGCTGACGATCTACTTCGTGACGATGTTCCTTGTCAGCTTCCTGATGGCAAAGAGGGTCGGCGCGGACTACGAGCGCGCGGCGACGCTGGCGTTCACCGCCTCGGGCAACAATTTCGAACTCGCCATCGCGGTCGCGATCAGCGTATTCGGGATCGGTTCCGGCGTCGCGTTCGCCACGGTGGTGGGGCCGTTGGTCGAGGTGCCGGTGCTGGTCGGACTGGTCAGCGTCTCCCTGTGGCTCGGGCGCCGGCTTTACACCGGCACCAGCGCGCCGTAGCCGGCGGACCCGTTGACGCAAAAACAAAGAACGCGTCGTGCTCAGCACGACGCGTTCTTTTGTTTCACAACGGTCGATCAGCTAACCAGCGGATCAGTCTTCCTTGACCTCGTACTCCGCGTCGACCACGTCGTCGGAGTCCGAACCGCCCTCATCGGTGGCCTCGGCGTCGCCGGTCGCGCCGCCGGCCTTCTGTTTGGCGGCTTCCTGCTCGTAGACGATCTTGCCGAGCTCCATCGACGCGGTCTCGAGCTCCTTGAGCGCCGCTTCGATCGCGGACTTGTCGTCGCCTTTGATCTTGCCTTCGAGGTTCGACAGAGCCGACTCGATCTTGCCGCGGACTTCGCTGGAGACCTTGTCGCCGTGCTCGTCGAGGGTCTTTCGCGTCTGGTGGACCACGCCGTCGGCACGGTTCTTCAGGTCGACCAGTTCGCGCTTCTGCTTGTCGGCCTCAGCGTTGGCCTCGGCTTCCTGCTTCATGCGCTCGATCTCGGCGCTGTCGAGACCGGACGAGCCTTGGATGGTGATGTTCTGGCTCTTGCCGGTCGCCTTGTCGGTGGCCGTCACGTTCAGGATACCGTTGGCGTCCAGCGCGAACTCCACCTCGATCTGGGGCGTGCCGCGAGGGGCGGGGGGGATATCGGTGAGCTGGAACTTGCCGAGTTCGCGGTTGTCGTTCGCGAACTCGCGCTCGCCCTGAAGCACTCGGATCTCGACCGACGGCTGACTGTCCTGAGCCGTAGAGAAGGTTTCCTTCTTGCTGGTCGGGATGGTCGTGTTGCGCTCGATGAGCTTGGTCATCACGCCGCCGAGGGTTTCGACACCGAGGGAGAGCGGGGTCACATCGAGCAGCAGGATGTCCTTCACATCGCCCTGCAGCACGCCGCCCTGAATGGCGGCGCCGACGGCGACGACTTCGTCGGGGTTCGACGACTTGTCGGGCTCCTTGCCGAAGATCTCCTTGCAGAGTCGCTGCACCGCGGGCACGCGTGTGGAACCACCGACCAGCACGATCTCGTTGATCTTGCTCGTGTCGATCTTCGCGTCCTTGATCGCCGCGAGGCACGGGCCCTTGATGCGTTCGAGAAGCGGCTCAATCAACTGCTCGAACTTGCTGCGGGTGATGGTCACCTGCAGGTGCTTCGGACCGCTGGAATCGGCGGTGATGAACGGCAGGTTGACCGAGGTCTCCTGGCTGGAGGACAGCTCGCACTTGGCCTTCTCGGCGGCTTCCTTCAGGCGCTGCAGGGCCATCGCGTCGTTGCGGATGTCGATGCCCTCGGCCTTGCGGAACTCTTCGGCGATGTGGTTGATGAGCACTTCGTCAAAGTCGTCGCCGCCGAGCGCGGTGTCGCCGTTGGTGGACATCACCTCGAACACGCCGTCGCCGACGTCGAGGATCGAGATGTCAAAGGTGCCGCCGCCGAGGTCGAAGACCGCGATCTTCTCGTTGGTCTTTTTATCGAGGCCGTAAGCGAGGGCCGCGGCGGTGGGCTCGTTGATGATGCGCTCGACCTTGAGGCCCGCGATCTCGCCGGCTTCCTTGGTGGCCTGACGCTGGCTGTCGTTGAAGTAGGCCGGCACGGTGATGACCGCGCTGGTGACGGTCTCGCCGAGGTAGTCCTCGGCGACCTTCTTGAGTTCCTGCAGGATCATCGCGCTGATCTGCGCCGGAGCGTACTCTTTGTCGCGGATCTTGATCTTCACGAGGTCGGAGCCGGAGCCGGTGACCTCGTAAGGCACCCGCTTCTCTTCTTCCTTGACCTCGCTGGCGCGACGGCCCATGAAGCGCTTCACCGAGTACACGGTGTTCTTCGGGTTGGTCACCTGTTGGTGCTTGGCGGGCTGACCGATGAGGCGGTCGCCCTTGTCGGTGAAGCCGACAACCGAGGGGGTCGTGCGGTTGCCCTGGGCGTTGATCAGCACTTTGGGGCTGCCCGCCTCCATGACGGCGACGACGGAGTTCGTCGTGCCGAGGTCGATTCCGATGATCTTTGACATGGTGTTCTTCCTTCCCCGGCGGGGCCGTCGCGGCGGGCCGGTGCTCGAGTCGTTGTGAAACGGTAGTCCGGGCGCGGCCCGTCCTGAGTGTGTGGTTTCCGTCGCAGGCCGGTCCTCGGCCCTCGACGGAAGAGATAATGCAAGGCTGATGCCAATCGCGGGCACGAAAAAACCCCGCTCCTGATCAGAAAAGCGGGGTTCTGGGTCGTTCGTTCGATCCGGCCTGTCGGGACATCCGACTCAGCTGGGGCGTTCTGCCGATGTGGCAGGTCGCCTCAGTTGCCGTCTCCGTCGCCACCCTCGTCATCGCCGTCGCCGCTGCCATCGATGGCTGGCGCCCCGCCGGAACCGGCTACCGCCGAGTTTCCTGCTCTGCCGTTGCGCCACTCCTCGATCTCGCGGGCAACATTCGCCACATCCATGAAACCGGGCCAGTTGTCCTTGTTCTGGACCGCGTCCTCCATCCAGCGCTCCACGGTGGCTTCATCCAGGTTGTCCTCAAGACCAATGATGTCGTCGATATCGTCGGCGGTACCGAACTGGCCGTCCGGTCCAGCGGAACTGATCTTGAGCAAACCGTTCGGGCTGGACGCGGGGACGAGTCGATACTCGACGCCCCACGGGTCGATCTTGGCGCCTGCCGGGAGGGCAACCTGGTCGAGCGATGTGGGCGGGCTCCCGGCTTCGCGCGTGTACGCGCGGATCTGCTCATCGAGCACCTCGCTTTGCACCGCGATGTACCCGATCGCCATCGCGCCGCGTCCGGCGTTCGCAAACCAGTAGAAGCCGTACGCGCCACCGACCACGACCACGGAAAGCAGCAGGCCGACGATCGTTCCGGCGATCGCGAAGCCGCGCGGGCGCTTGAAGAGAGCGAACAGGCTGAGCAACAGGCCGATCGGAGAGAGCAGGCAGGTGAGCGACAGGATGAACCCGATCAGCCCGAGCGGGTTGCTTTCGGGCTTTCCGCCGTAGTTGGCGTACTGCGGGTCCTGATTGAACTGACCGCCCTGCGGCGTGCTGTCATAAGGATTGTTCATGAATGGTGCTTTCGGACTGGGGATTGAGTCGCCCGGGGCCGGGCATCGCGACCGTAGCGTATCGCGGGCGGAGCGGAAACGGGGCTCGGGGAACTGATTTGGCGTTTCCGCCGGCTGGTTTCATGGGTTCCGACCAGACTCCGAACATTTTTGGATTTTGTTCTTGACCCGAACAAAGCCCTATGTACGATAGTCGGTGTACCCGAACAGGTCCAGATCATCCTCTTCAAGCCGTGAATAAGGAACCATCACGATGATCAGTCTGCATCGCATCGCCCGTCTCGCCTCCAACGCTTCGCTCGACCCGTCCAGTGCAGCCCTGCTGCTGGATGAGATTCTGGGCTCCTCGCGCCCACTCCCGCTCGGAGCCCGGCTGCGCCTGGAGGCCCCGGAGACCCTGGCGACGGTCTCGATTGCCCTGGGCCTGTCCCGGTTCACCGACCTGACCTTCACCCCGTCGCCGGATTCCGCTTCGCTGGTCGACCGGCTGCTCGCCCACCAGCGCGAGGAAGGTTCGTTCGGCTCGCTCTGCGCGACCGCCGTGGCTTCCGCCGCGCTGCTCAAGGCGTCCGAGCAGTTCGGACGCGCACCGGGCGGCGCAATCTCTGAACTTGCCCAGCGTTGCGAAATCAGCGCGGACCGGGCGCTGGCGTGGCTCTCGGAGCAGCTCACGCCGGCGTCCGGAGCCCGCTGGCAGTCCGTTGAGTCGCTGCTCGACGAGGACGATGCCGACGAATTCGTCTGGGAGCACGACGCGGGTGTCGGCTCTGCCGACTCGCTCGACCTCGCGATCGCGCTCTGGCAGCTCGCCGGGCTGTCCTCGACGCGGGCCCGCTCGATCGCCGATGCGCTCCTGCAATCGCTCGATCAGTCGGGCGCTCGTCACGATCGCGCTGTGGCCCAGTTGCTCGATCGCGCGTCATGTGCCCTGTCCGGGTCGACCGCCTCTGCTTCACCCGCGATCCCCACGCAGCCCTCGGTGTTCACCGAAGCCGCGTGATCCGTTCCGGCGCACGCCCGCAACGCGAGTCGGGATCAGCGCGTGCATACTGTGCGTCGTCATGCCCGATCCGGATACCCAACCCGATCTCGCTTCGCCCGCCCAGCAGCCGACGCAGGCCGATGCGGATGCGCGGAGCCGCCACCGCGCCGACGCTCGCTCCACCGATCGCGGAGCACGCGTCGGCGACGGCGTGCGCCGACCGGGATCGGATTCCGCACCGGTCTGGGGCAGCAGGGTCATCGCCCACCTCGATCTCGACTGCTTCTTCGCGCAGGTCGAAGAGCTCGACGACCCGACCATCCGGGGCAAGCCGGTCATCGTCGGCCCGCCCCCGCCGACCCGCCTTTCCAACGGGCGCATCGACTTCTCGCGCAGCGGTCGCGGCATCGTCTGCACGTCCAACTACGCCGCCCGCGCCTTCGGCGTCCGCACCGCCATGCCCGCAACCCAGGCCCACCGGCTCTGCCCCGACGGCGTGTACCGCCCGTGCCGAGGCGAGCGCTATCGCGAACTATCGCGTGAAGTCTTCGCGGTCTGCGAAGACTTCACGCCTCGGATCCGGCCGGTCGGCATCGACGAGTGCTATCTCGATTTCTCCGGCCTCGCGCGATGGACGCGCGGCCGGTACCCCGATGCCGACCCGGAGGTGTTCGCCCACGACTGGCCACGTCTGCTCGCCTCGGATCTGCGTGACGCCATCGAATCGCGCACCGGGCTCACGGCCTCCATCGGCGTCGGCCCCAATCGCTTCATCGCCAAACTTGCGTCGGACTACGACAAGCCGCGTGGGCTGAAGGCGGTGGCGCCCCGCGACTGCTCGGCGTTCGTGCGAGGACTCAAACTCGGCGACCTGCGCGGCGTCGGCCCGAAGACACGCGAACGACTGGAGCGCCTCGGGTTCCGCACCCCGTCGGACATCCTCGATCTGACGCGACAGTCCGCGTGCGAGCGCCTGGGCGATCTCGGGCGATCCATCTGGGACGCCTCCCACGGCAAAGACGGAGACCTCCCGGATGAGCGAGAGCAGCGCAAGAGCATCTCACGCGATCGGACGTTCGCCGAGAACATCTCATGCTCCAGCGGAGACGGGCGGCGCGAGATGCTGGCGACGCTCAGTCGCCTGAGCGCCAAGGCAACCTACTCGCTCCGTAAGGAGTGCCTGTTTGCGTCAAGCGTGAGCGTGCGAGTGCGCTTTGCCGACTTCTCACAGATCCAGCATGACCGTTCGCTCGGCGCGGAAGACGGCATCGGTTCGACGGATCAGGACGCGGACATCATGCCGGTCGTCGAGCGACTGCTGGAAGAGACCCTCACGAGGCGGGCCTCGCAGAAGCAACTCCGGCACGGCGTGCGCCTGGTCGGCGTCAAACTCGGCGGACTGTCGGCGCTGCGCCAGCGTCAGCTCCGGTTGGGTGAAGAAGAGCAGGTCGACCAGCGTGCGAGCGTCTACAAGGTCGCCGACGAGATTCGAAGGCGTCTTGGATTCGATGCTCTGAGCATCGGCCGCTCGATTGAGAGCGATGCCAAGCGGTCGCGCCATGTCCCAACGCAGCACGATGCGTCGGATCGGGGTAAACAGCAGGTAAACAGTCCGCAGGGTATGGACGGCGTCGACGATCCGGAGCTTTGGCTGCGTCGAGACCTTTCCGACGACTGAGCTTTGGGTAGGCTTGGACCATGAATCGAAACGCACTCATCGGTGGTCTGGGTGGTGTGGCACTCGGCCTTGCGGGCTGCGCGGGAGACACAGGCATGCAGCAATCGTTGGTCGCACCCCAAGCCGGGCCGTACGCGAACGCACACGATCGCGCACGAGGCGCGGACTACGCGCGGCGCGATGCCGACTGGCGATTCGGGCCGATTGTCTATCAGGTGCTGGTGGACCGCTTCGCACCGTCGGCCGACCTTGAGACCAAGCGCGACCTGTACGCCGCGCCCAGACGGCTCCGCGACTGGGACGAGCGTCCGACGCGTGGTGAATACCTTGAAGACGCACGGGTCTGGTCCCACGAAGTCGATTTCTGGGGTGGTGATCTCGACTCGCTGCGGGCTCGGCTCGACCACATCGACGCGATGGGCGCGGATGTCGTGTACCTGAATCCCATCCCCGATGCGCTCACGAACCACAAGTACGATGCGACCGATTACCGCATCGTCGCGCCCGAGTATGGCGACCGGGATGATCTGCGTGCATTGATCGACGATGTGCACGCCCGAGACATGAAGCTCATGCTCGACGGCGTGTTTAATCACACGGGGCGACGCAGCCCGCGCTTCGCCGAGGCGTCCACGGACGAAGCGAGCGAGTACCGAGAGTGGTACACGTTCGACGAGCGTCAACCGAACGGCTACAAGGCCTGGTACGACGTTGCGAACCTGCCGGAACTGAACCTTGAGAACCACGAGGTCCGAGGCTACCTCTGGGAGGACGAGGACTCCGTCATGAAGTCCTTTCTCGCCGACGGCGCGGACGGCTGGCGTCTCGACGTCGCGTACGACATCGGCTTCGAGTACCTGCGCCAACTCACGCAGGAAGCGCACGAGTTCAAGCCCGGCAGCGCGATCATCGGCGAGATCTGGAGCTACCCCGAGGACTGGGCGCACTCCGTTGACGGGCTGATGAACTTTCACCTTCGCGCGATCGTGTTGACCCTCGCGCGAGGCGAGATCCCAGGTGCGCACGCCGGTGACATGATCGAGACCATGGTCGAGGATGCCGGCGTCGAGCCAATCCTCCGGTCCTGGCTCATGCTCGACAACCACGACACCCAGCGCCTCGCCACGATGCTCCCGGACACCGACCGCCGTCGCATCGCGCAGGTGCTGCAGTTCACGCTCCCCGGCGCGCCGGTCGTGTACTACGGCTCGGAACTCGGCATGACCGGCGGCGACGACCCGGAGATGCGCGGACCGATGCGCTGGGATCTGATCGAAGAGCAAGACCCGGACGCCCTGGCTGAACTGGAGTGGACGCGCTCGCTCATCGACATGCGCCGATCGAGCCGGGCGCTGCGCATCGGCGACTACCGCGCGCTCGAGACGCAGTCCTGTCTGGCGTTCATGCGCCGTACCGATCGATACGCAGAGACGGTCATCGTGATCTGCAACGCGAGCGATGAGCCGGTGCGTGAGGTCATCGCGGTGCGCGATTCCAAGCAAATGGGCAGCAACCCGCTGATCGACCAGCTCACCGGAGACGAGCACCGTGCGTTCTCGGGTCTGCTCGATCTGGAAGTCCCCGCCCGCAGCGTGCTCGTGCTCAAGCCGCGGCCGATCGAAGCCCACCGCTACACGCCCCACAAGCGGATGCAGTAGCGGGGCGGTTAGTCGAAGTGTTGAGCGACAGTCAGCCTGATCGCGGAGTCGCCAAGGGTCTCTGGCTGATCGATGACCACGCAATCGATCGAGCGCCCGTGCTTGGCCGCCGGATCGCTGGATCGGGTCAACGCGTAGACGCGCCGATCCGCACTGTTCGGAGACCGGACCGTGGCGACCACGACTCTCTCCGGCTCCAGATCCGCCTTGGTCAGCAGCGAGAAGCCGTCCATCCGGACACTCCCGAGGCTGGCCGGCACCTCAACCAAGTGGCCCCGGTGATCGATGAACTGAACGTGACCGGTCCAACCGAACAGGTAGTACACCGCCCGGCCGTCGTCGTCGCGGTCGGCGATGGCGTCGGAGACGCTGAGCAGATCAATGACGCATTCGTGCCACTTCACGCGATCAAGGGAAGCCTTGGACATGGACAGCACCTTCAGGGGCGAGAGGAGGCGTAAGAACAGCCTGCGGCGACGAACGCCTTTGGACGGGAAACAAAGAGGGGGCCGGGCAGGAGCCGTTGGGAGGAGGGCTCATGCGTTTGGAGGCGGGAATTTAACAGGATGATCGGCGAGCCGAGGCTGTTCCGTTCGGAATCCCGGAAAAATGTCTCCATACGGTGACTTTTCCGCGTAAATGTGTGCCGATCGTGCCGGGTCGCGACATGGAACCGCGGGCGTCCGGTACAAGTACCGCCTGATTCGGGGCATCTGAGCCGGTTGGTGCCTCTTTCTGCAGGCCGATCCCGTGTCTGATTTTCGCCCGACGGCCGGATCCACCCACCGAAATACGGTTCCGGATTATCCCTTTGTCGAGAATGCGGGTATCTGTTGAGTATGACGAAGACCGTGGAGTTATCGTTCGAGTCCGACTGTGCCGGCGTCGTCGCGGAACTGCGTGATGCGCTTTTGGAGGTCTATGAATCGATCGGCATGGATCCGGGCGTCCCCCAGGAGATGGCCCGGCGGTTCCGTCTGAACAAGACTCTGACCTGGCATCTCTCCCGGATGCTCGCCGAGCCAGACTGTCTTCCGGCGATGCCGCACATCCCCGGCATGTTGGCGATGGAGAAAGTTCTCAACGCGACGCTCCGCGCCGGTGCGACCGAGCAGCAGGCCGACCGGGTCCGACGCGCGCTGCGTCGGTACGAGACCGTCATCCGGCGCCACGTCGACGACCGGACCACGTTGGACCTGATGCTCGACGGCATGGCCACCACGCCCGACCGCGCTCTCGAGGCCAGTCGGCGTCTGGCGTTTCGCGGCGCGAGCGGTATCCGAGGGGTGCAGGTGCAGACGCGTACCCTGACCGCGTTCGTCGCGCCCAACGCGGAGCACTCCGATCGGCTCGATGTCGCGGCGGTGAGCGGCTACATCGGTGTCCGCCGGTTGCGTCCGCGGGTTCGCTGCATGCTGCTCACTGTGCGCAGCTGGAACGACGCCGGCGGCAAACCAGTCGGTTGGAAGCCGATCTTCGATTCGATCGACGGTGACCCGGGCAACTCGATCCTCGAGCATTACGGCGAGCGGGGGCACGCCGGCAAGGGGGCGGACCTGATCCCGACCGACGGCGGGATGGAGATCGTGCTCCAGCCGGGGCAGGTCGGCAACCAGAGCATGTTCGACATCGCGCGGGCAGACATGCTCCCGGCGATCGGCAACCGCTGGCGGGAGGACGGTGACGACACCGGCGAAGTCGGCGTCTCTCTGACCGTGCCGTCGGAGCGGCTGGTGTTCGATTTGCTGTTCCATCACGAACTCGACTTCATCGGCAACGCTCGCTCGCTGATCTTCGACCTCGTCGATCGCAAGGGTGCCGGATTCCGCGATGAGGACCACCCCAGCGTCCTGCCGTTCCGACCTTCGGTGACCGATCTGGGCGGGGCGCCGCTTGTGATGTCCACGCCGCATGTTCCCGGTCACGGCATGCTCGCCCGCAAGGTGTGCGAGCGCATCGGGGTGGCGTTTGAGGACATGCGTGGCATCCGGCTGGAAATCGAGTACCCGCCGCTCAACAGCGAGATCCTCCTGCGATTCGATCTGCCCGAACGACCGAACTGAGGACGCGATGGTCGACCTGGATGCGCTTTGGGACTTCTCCGATCCAGTGACGAGCGAGACGAGGTTTCGTGAGGCTGCGGCACGGGCCGGGTCGTCCTCCGACTCTCTGGTGTTCCGAACGCAGCTCGCCCGCGCCCAGGGATTGCAACGCCGCTTCGATGAGGCCCACGCAGAACTCGACGCCGTCCGCGACGCTTCTGAAGGGGCGACGGTGGAGGTCGAGGTGCGTCTGAGACTGGAACGCGGTCGCGTGCACAACTCGTCCGGGAACCGCGATGGCGCGATTTCGTGTTTCGTCCAAGCGATGGATCTCGCTCGGCAGACGCGGCTCGACGCGCTGGCGGTTGATGCGGCGCACATGCTCGGCATCGCCGAACGAGGCGAAGCGGGGGAGCGATGGACACGTCGGGCGATCGAGATGGCTGAGGCGTCGAGCGACCCGAAGGCGCGGCGCTGGCGGGGATCACTGCTGAACAATCTCGGATGGACGCGGTTCGAAGCGGGAGATGCGACGGAGGCTCTCCGCTGCTTTCAGGCTGCGCTGGAAGTCCGGATCGAGACCGGGTCATCCGAAGGGGTACGGATCGCCCGCTGGAGCGTCGCCCGGGCGCAGCGCGAGCTCGGGCGAGTGGTCGAGGCTCTCGAGGCTCAGCGTGCCCTGGAACGGGAGTACGCGGAGGCCAACGAGTCGTCCGGATACGTTCACGAGGAAATCGGTGAGTGCCTGCTCGTGCTCGGACGCGGCACAGAGGCGAGAGGTCATTTCCGGGTCGCGCACCGGGAGCTCTCGCGTGATCCGTGGCTGGTCGAGCGAGAGCCGGATCGGCTGGATCGGCTGAACCGACTGGGCGAAGGCACCGGCTGAATCCCGTACCATGCCGGTATGACCAGCGCACCGACATCGACGAAGCCTTCCACGAACTCCTCGACCGACCTTCTTGAGCGTCTCGGCGTGCTGAAGGACCCGCGCGTCCTCGCGCCGGGGTCGATCGACGAGTCCAAGCACATCATTTCCTACAACCCGGCGACGGGCGAGCCGCTCGCGGGCGTGATGCCGCAGACAAACGCGGAGTACAACGACGCCGCGGACCGGGCGATCAAGGCATTCAAGCAGTGGCGGGTGCTCCCGGCGCCGAAACGCGGCGAGATCGTGCGCCGGATCGGCCTGGCGTTTCGGGAGCACAAGGACGATCTCGGCAGCCTCGTGACGACCGAGATGGGCAAGATCAAGCCCGAGGGCGACGGCGAGGTTCAGGAGTGCATCGACATCGCCGACTTCGCCGTCGGTCTGTCGCGTCAGCTCTACGGTCTGACCATGCCCAGCGAGCGCCCCGAGCATCGGATGTTCGAGCAGTGGCAGCCCCTGGGCCCGATCGGGTGCATCACTGCGTTCAATTTCCCAATCGCGGTGTGGGCGTGGAACGCGATGGTCGCGTTGGTGTGCGGCGACCCGGTGATCTGGAAGCCGAGCGCGCAGACGCCCCTGATCGCGATCGCGGCGACGAGAGTCGCGGTCGAGGTCATCGAGAGTGCGACGGATGTGTGGGAGCCGGAGGACGGGGTGAAAGCCGCCGACCTGCTTCCTCTGGTGATCGGGAGCGATGAGGAGATCGGCATCCCGATGACCGAGGACCGGCGCCTGCCCCTGATCAGCGCGACCGGGTCGTGCCGGATGGGGCGCGAGGTCGGTCAGAAGGTCGCGGCACGGCTCGGTCGCTGCCTGCTGGAGCTCGGCGGGAACAACGCGATCATCCTCACCGAGGACGCGGACATGGACATGGCCAAACGGGCGATCGTGTTTGGCTCGGTCGGCACCGCCGGCCAGCGCTGCACGACGACGCG
>Ga0070727_10001437_pt1 | contig 25172 bp, 20 predicted proteins | sample tdAd472_FD_66722 | JGI IMG/M metagenome (GOLD analysis project Ga0070727, IMG submission 66722) | Marine sediment microbial communities from the Atlantic coast under amendment with organic carbon and nitrate - tdAd47.2 | ecosystem: Environmental > Aquatic > Marine > Coastal > Sediment | place...
GGGGCCAGTGGAGCCGCCGCGCTTCAGCCCCTTGATGCAGCGCGTGCGCGAGCTGGCGAACCAGCACCGAGACGACCCCGTCGCCGCGACCCGCCTGGCCCTGGCGCCGATCATGACCCGCGCCTTCCGCCGCCCGCTGCGCGAGGGGGAGCTCGAGCGCTACGCTGCCCTGGCCGACGCGGCCCGGGAGGAGGGCGCCGGGTTCTACGACGCGCTGAAGCGCGCGCTGACCGGGGTGCTGATCTCGCCGCACTTCTTGTTTCGCCCCGAGCTCGACCCCGACCCGACCTCCGACGAGGTCCGCGCCCTCGACGACTTCGAGCTCGCGGCGCGGCTCTCCTACTTCCTCTGGTGCAGCCTCCCCGACGACGGCGCCCTGCGGCGGGCGGCGGAGGAGACCCTCGGCGACGACGTCGCCGGCGAGGCGCGGCGGCTGCTGGACGACCCCCGCGCGGACCGCTTCGTGGCGGCCTTCGCCGGGCAGTGGCTGGGGCTACGAAGGCTCGAGGACGTGGACCCCGACCCGCAGACCTACCCCAGCTTCGACGAGGAGCTGCGGGTCGCGATGCGAGCCGAGAGCGAGCTGGTGCTGACCGCGCTGTTGCGCGAGAACCGCAGCGTGCTCGAGCTCCTGGAGGGGCGCTTCACCTACGTCAACGGGCGCCTGGCCGAGCACTACGGGATCCCCGGCGTGGAGGGCGAGCGCTTCCGGCGGGTGGCCCTCCCCCCCGAGCGGCGCGGGGTGCTGACCCACGCCAGCGTGCTCACGATCACCAGCAACCCCAGCCGCACCTCCCCGGTACAGCGCGGCAAGTGGATCCTCGAGCAGCTCCTCGACGACCCGCCGCCGCCGCCCCCGCCGGGGGCCGGCGATCTGCCGGAGGGTGAGGCCAGCGGGGTGTCGCGGCTGGAGGCGCACCAGGCCCCCGATTGCCGCGCCTGCCACTCCAAGCTCGACCCGTTGGGGATCGCGCTGGAGGGCTTCGACGGCGTGGGCGCTCTGCGCACCCGCGACGGGCGCGACGCGATCCAGGCCACGGGCACGCTCCCCGACGGGACGCGGCTCGAGGGGGCGGGGGGGCTGAGCGCTGCGCTGGTCGGCGACCCCGAGCGCTTCGTGCGCGCCTTCGCCAAGCAGCTGATGATCTTCGCGTTGGGGCGGGGTCCCCAGCCCGCCGACGAGCAGGCGCTGGACGCCCTCGTGGTGCGCACCGCTCCCGACTACCGGTTCCGCGACCTGATCGTAGAGCTGGTGCAGCTGCCGGCGTTCACCCACCGCCGGGGACCAGGAGGCCAGTAGTGGATCGTCGCAGCTTCTTACGCGGGGCCGCGGGCTCGAGCCTGCTCCTGCCCTTCGCCGCCCGCCTCGGCCGCGCAGAGGCCCAGCCGCCCAAGCGGCTGGTGTTCCTGTTCGTGCCCAACGGCAAGCACATGCAGACCTGGACCCCGGCTCAGGAGGGGCGGGACGTCGAGCTCGCGGGGACCCTCGCGCCGCTGCAGGGGCTGCGGGAGCGGGTGCTCGTGCTCAGCGGGTTGGCCATCGACGGCGGGCGGGCCCACGGCGACGGCCCCGGCGACCACGCCCGCGCCGGCGGCTCGTTCCTCACCTGCACGCACCCGAAGAAGACCGCGGGCAGCGACCTGCAGGTGGGGGTCTCCGTCGACCAGGTCGCCGCGGAGCAGCTCGGCGGGCAGACGCGGCTGCCGAGCCTCGAGCTAGGGATCGAGCGCGGGCGCCAGGCCGGTAGCTGCGACTCGGGCTACGCCTGCGCCTACTCCTCGAACATCTCCTGGCGCGGTCCCGCGACCCCCAACGCCAAGGAGACCGACCCGGCCGCGGCGTTCACCCGCGTGTTCGGCGACTCGGTGAACCCCGAGCGGGCCAAACAGCGCCTGGCCGCGCGACGGAGCGTGCTCGACCTCGCGCGGGCAGAGGCCAAGGAGCTGCGCCGCGCCCTGGGGGGGGGCGACCGCGCCAAGCTCGACGAATACCTCGAGTCGATCCGCGAGCTGGAGTTCAAGCTCTCGCGGCCTCCGGTGCAGGTCGACGCCAAGCCGCCCCAGGGCAAGCTCGATCGCCCCGAGCGGCTGCGGGCGATGCTCGAGCTGACGGCCCTCGCGCTGGCGAGCGACCAGACCCGGGTGGTGACGCTGATGCTCGCCAACGCGGGGAGCAACGCGCGCTACGGGTTCCTCGACGTGCCCGAGGGCCACCACAACCTCTCGCACCACAAGGGCGACGCGCACAAGCACGCCCAGATCCGCAAGATCGACCGCTACCACGTGGGCGAGCTGGCCTGGTTCCTCCAGCGGCTGGGCGAGCTCGAGCAGCCCGACGGCTCGTCGCTCCTCGAACACACCGCGGTGATCTACGGGAGCGGGCTCGGCGACGGGAACCGACACAACCACGACCACCTGCCGATCCTGCTCGCGGGGGGCCCGGTGGCCGGGCGCCACGGGCACCTGCGCTTCGAGCGCGAGACGCCGCTGGCGAACCTCTACGTCAGCGCCCTGCGCTGGGCGGGTTGCCGCGCGCATCGCTTCGGCGACAGCACCGGGGCGCTGGCGCTCGGCTAGGCGAGCGGCGGCGGAGGGGGGAGCTCCGCCCCAACCTGCGGCGGGTGGGGGGGATTTCCCCCTTGACTCGCACCGGGATTGGGCCTAGGGTTTGGTCATGAGGTCCGGTGGTATGACCACCAGGCCACAAGACCGAACGAGAGTCTTAAGTCTTTATGTTGGAGCCAATCGAGCGTCAGTCCCTTTCCCAGGCCGTCTACGAGCGGCTGCGAGACGGGATCGTGAGCGGCGAACTGAGCTCGGGGACCAAGCTGCCCTCGGAGCGCCAGCTGGCCGAGACCCTGGGGGTCAATCGAGGGGCGATCCGCGAAGCGCTCAAGCGCCTGGAGCAGGCGCGGCTGGTGCAGATCCGCCAGGGGGGCGCGGCCCGCGTGCTCGACTACCAGGCGAGCGCGGGCATGGACCTGCTCTCGGAGCTGTTGTTCGCCGGCGGGAACCTCGACCTGCAGGTCGCGCGGAGCGTGGTCGAAATGCGGGCCTGCCTCGGCCCCGAGATCGCGCGTCGCTGCGCCGAGCGCGGCGGCGCTGAGATCGCCGAGCGGTTGGCGTCGATCGTCGACGGCCTCGAGGCCGAGGACGACCTCGAGCAGCGTCAGGCGGCGAGCCTCGAGTTCTGGGACGCCCTGGTCGAGGGCTCGCGGAACGTCGCGTATCGCCTGGCCTACAACTCGCTGCGCGCGAGCTACGACAGCTTTCGCACGGCCCTGGTCCAGGTGCTGGGCGAGGAGCTCAAGAGCGCGGACCTGTTCCGCGCGGTCGCCGAGGCGGTCCGCGCCGGCGACCCCGACGCTGCCCATTCCCAGGCCAGCGAGCTGCTCGCGCGTGGAGCGCGTGGGCTCGCGGCCATGTTCGACGCCCTCGAAGCCTTCCCCGGGAGGGACTAGCCATGACGACCGTCGCCACCCCGTCTGCCCCGCCGCGCGCCAACCTCAGCGCCAGCCCCGACGCGCCCAGCACCCTGGGCGGTCTGGCGCGCACGATGCTCACCCGCAACAGCCCGCGGATCCTGATCCTGCTGACCCTCGGCTTCGGCGGCTGCCGGCTGGCGATGGGCGGGTGGAGCTGGGTCGATCCGCTGATCGTGGTCGCGTTCGCGGCCTGGTGGCCGTTCCAGGAGTGGCTGATCCACACCTACCTGCTGCACTTCAAGCCGCGGACGATCGGCCGCTGGACCATCGACTTCGCGCAGTCGAGGAAGCACCGCCGGCACCACCTCGCGCCCTGGGACTTCAGCGACGTCTCGATCCCGCTGCACACCTACGCCTACGCGGTGCCGATCCTCGTCCTCGTGGGCTACCTCAACTGGGATGTCCCCGCGGTGTTTACCGCGCTCACGGTCTACGTGGCGCTCGGTATGCACTACGAGTGGTGCCACTTCATGGCGCACTCGAACTACGTGCCCAAGAGCAGGCTCTACAAGACGGTGTGGAAGAACCACCGCCTGCACCACTTCAAGAACGAGACCCAGTGGATGGGCGTCTCGACCCGCCTGGGCGACGTGATCCTCGGCACCTGCCCTGCCCCGACCAGAAGACGGTGAGCAAGTCCCCCACCTGCCTGACCCTGGGGGTCGCTCCGCCGGCTTAAATCAGCCCTAAATCCCGTGGCCTCAGCGGTCGAAGAGACGGGTAGGGAGCACGGGTGGTCGTTCGGGTCTCGGGGAAGCTGTTGATTGGGGGCGCCGCCGTGACCTTGGCGACCGCCACCGTGTTGTCCTGGGTTTCGGAGCCGGGATGGCTCAACGGGCTGTTGTGCATTGGCGGCGCCTGGGCCGCGACGACCGCCGGGGTGTTCGCCTGGGACGCGTTCCGCCTGCGCCGCGCCTTGCGACACCTGCTCGGTGGGGGAGCGGCCCTGGGGGTCGAGGCCCGCAGCCGCGCGGCGCGGGAGCAGCGGCGCCACGAGTTGCTGGCGCGGATGCAGCGCCAGGTCGAGCTCTTGAGCGCGATCCGCGACCTGGCGTTGATCGCCAACGACGACGTGAGCTTCGCGCGGATCCTCCAGCGCGGCCTCGGGGTCCTCAGCGGCTTCTTCGGCGCGCGCGAGATCACCGTGTTCCTCGAGTCCACGACCAATGAGCACGGCCTCGAGGCGGTGGCCCACCACTTCGGCGGCAAGACCCGCGTGTGCCGTCAGGGCGAGCTGCAGATCCGGCCCATCGAGGCGCTGCGCGCCTGGGACGAGCAGCGGACCGTGCTCCCCGAGCCGGGCCGCGGTGGCCTCCGCGCCGCCTGCCTGCTGGTCGCCGACGGCGAGGTCATGGGCGCGCTCGAGGTTCGCCTGCCCCCGGATCAGCTCGAGCGCGACCTCAGCGAGCTGGGGCGCGAGCTGGAGGCGCTCGCCAAGCACGTGGCCCTGGCGATCCGCAAGCCGACCCTCTACGACCGCGCGGTGGTCGACGCCCTCACCGGGCTCTACACCAAGCGCCACTTCCAGGAGCAGGTGCGCCAACACCTCGCCCAGCGCATGCGCCTGGGCACGCCGCTCTCGCTGGTGATCCTCGACGTCGACCACTTCAAGCAGGTCAACGACGTGCACGGCCACGTGGCCGGCGACGCCGTGCTGGCCGAGGTCGCCAAGCGGGTGCGCGGCGAGATCCGCGGCTACGACCAGGCGTTTCGCTACGGCGGTGAAGAGGTCGTGATCCTCTCCCCCAACACGGGGCTCGAAGACGCGATCGGCCTCGCGGAGCGGCTCCGTGAGCGCCTCCGTAGCGAGCAGATCGACACCGGCGAGACGGGGATCCAGGTCACCGCCAGCTTCGGCGTCTCGGAGTTCGTCCCCGGTCGTATGGCGGGTCCCGCGGAGTTCCTCGAGGCCGCCGATCGTGCGCTCTATCGCGCCAAGCGTGGCGGGCGCGACCAGGTGCAGGCCATGGAGCTGACCACCGCGAACAACCTGCGGGCGGCGGCTTAGCCCTAGGGCGACTCGGCGAGGAAAGCCTCGAGACGACCGCACATGGCCTCGCGAGCCTCGGGGGGCTCGGTGATCTCGCACAGTTCGCCGTAGAGCAGGGCCTTGTTGACCGCCCAGGGGAGCGAGCCGCAGTTGAGGACCACGGTCAGCGCGTCTCCGCTGGTCTCGGTGCGCATCTCGGCGTAGTCCTCGGTGACGAAGCGGGCCAGCGCGTCGTCGAAGCGGAGCCGGACCTGGAAGTTCCCGCCGCCGAGGTTCTCGAGGTGCTTAGCGAGCTCGAAGTCGGCGGGCACGGCGAAGGGCTCGGCGTCGTGATCGAGCTGCAGGCGCGAGATCCGGTCGAGGCGGAAGCTGCGCAGGTCCTGCTTCTCCTCGCAGTAGCCGATCAGGTACTGGTTGCCGTATTTGTCGCCCTGGCCGTAAGGGCGCACGCGGCGCTCGGTGATCGTGTCGCTGCTCGCGCTGTAGTAGGTGAGGATCAACACCCGGCGTTGCTCGAGGGCGGCCTGGATCGTACCCAGCTTGTCCCCGAGGTCCTGGGCGTGGGGGGCTTCGATCCGGCCTTCGAGGCGGGCCAGGTTGCCCTGTCCGCCCTTCTTCATTTGTTCCTCGAGGGTCTCGAGCACCTGGAGGTAGGCCTCGTAGAGCGGGCCTTCTTCGGGAATCGGCAGGCGCTCGATGGCGAGCCGGAGGGCGAGGGCCTCGGGGAGGGTCAGCCGCGCTGGGCGGGCGAAGTGCTGGGCGTAGTCGACGGTCACGTGGTCGCCGTCGATGAACACCGAGATGTAGTCGTTGGGCAGGTAGGGGGGCACCCCGCAGAGCATGATCGCGTTGAGGTCGCCCATCAGCTCGCGCTTGCTCACCCCCAGGGTCTCTTGCAGCTCCCGGAGCGGGATCCCGCCGCGGCGCTGGATGAGGGGAATGATCGCCAGCAGTCGGCGTAGGCGGGGGACGGGGTTGCTCATTGCGGCCCCCGATACAGCGCCAGCACCTCACGCGCGAGGTCGCGCAGCGCGCCCTCGAGCTCCGGCGGGTTGGCGATCCGGATCCGCGGCACGTAGCGCAGGAGGAAGCGGAGGAACGGCCGCCGCTGGTGCACGTGAAAGCGGAGGGTCACCCAGTTCTCGTGCTCGCCCACGACCTCGGCGGAGGGCACCAGCGCGCGCACCTCGTGGGAGACGCCAGCGGCGAAGCTCACGTCGGCCTGGAAGGGCTCGCTCTCGCCGCCGGTGAGGGCGGTGGCCAGGTTCTGATACTCCCAGCGGGTCTTGCCGATGTGCTCGCGCACGCGGAACCCGGGGGGGATCTGGTAGTCGGGGCCCTCGCCGGCGGGGTCGACGAAGGCGACCGCGCCCTTGATCCGCTGGAGCTTGAACACGCGCTGGGCCTCGCGCAGGTGGCAGTAGCCCACGAGGTACCAGGCGCCGCGGTTCCAAGCCTGACCGGCGAAGCCCAGGCCGTAGGGGTCCACGGTGCGGGTCAGCTCTTCCCCGCTGCTCATCGTGCGGTAGGTGAAGCGCACGCTGCGGTTTTGGAACACCGCCTGGGAGAGCAGCTCGAGGTTCTCGCCAGCCTGGTTCGAGCCCTTGGTCGGCTTGTTCGCGCTGACCATGGGGTCGAGGGCCTCGCGGGGGAGGACTGGCCCCTCCTCGCTCTCGTCGCTGACGAAGAACCCCAGCTTGACCAACGCCGAGCGGAGGTCTGCAGAGAGCGTGCCGCCCCCAGCGTGGGCCCAGGCGAAGAGCGCGCGGAGGATCTTGCCCGACTCGGGGGGCAGCGAGATCTCGTCGAGGAAGTAGGCGTCGCGCGGGATCCGGTAGCCCTCGATGCCGAAGGGCCCCGAGCTCTTGTGCTCGATGGGGATCCCCATGTCGCGGAGGACCTTCTTGTCGCGCTCGAAGCGGCGCATCAAGGAGTCCCGCGAGGCCTGGTCGTTGTAGCCCGTGACCTTCCCCAGGATCGCGCTGACCGGCACCGGCTCTTCGGCGCGGAGCAGGACCGCGATCAGGTTCATGATCCGTTCCGCCTTGGGGACCCGCTCGGGCGGGGTCCGTCCATCGGCGTAGGACTCGGTTCCAGAGGGCATTGGCGTGTGACCTGGTTCGTCAGTCTACTGCTTGCGGAGCCCGCTGCCAGCCTAGGCCGCCGCCTCCCGAGGGGTTGGGGAGAACTCACCTGCTGGCAACGGGTTGGTGCAGAAAAAAAATAGGCCTTCAGGTCTCGTCGCTGGCGTCCGAAGAGTCTCCGCAGGAGGACCTCCAGCATGGCGTCCAGCGAGCAGTCCGCGCTTTGGGCGCGGGTCTCGAGCAGCCCACCGGCCTTCCCTACCCCGGACTCGTTGCAGCTCGCGCTGAATCGCGCAGAGCACGAGCGGGCCAAGCTCGCCGAGAGCGTGCGCCAGCTCGGGCAGGAGACCCAGGCGTGGCGCGCAGACCTCGCCTCCCAGCGCGACGGCCTGCAGCGGCTCGAGTCGCAGGTGACGGCGATCAGTCGCAGGCTGCAGCGGGTGGTCAGCGCCGCTGAGGAGCAGAAGGACGTCGAGCGCGATGCCCTGGCCAGTCTGCACGACTCCAGCGCCGACCTCGTGGACGCGGTGCGCAGCCACACCCAACGCTCCCTCCACGAGCTCGCTCAGCTGCGCGACGAGCTCCGCGAGGCCAGCGACACCCGGGCCTGGCGCACCCGCTTCGCGCTGGTTGGTTGCTTCGCGGCGTGCGCGGTCAGCCTCGCGGCGTGGGCTGGCGCCGGAGCCCCCGCCCAGGTAGCGACGCCGGTCCAGGGGTCGCTGGTCGACGCCGTCGCGCCGGTGGGCTCGACGGTGTTCGCCGGCTACCGCCGACCTCGCTAGCGAGCGAGCTCTTCCACGCTCTGCTTGAGCTCGACGTACGTCGTCCAGGCCGCGGTGTCGCGGTAGAGCACGGGGAACGCCTCGAGCTTCTCGCGGGCGGCGGTCCAGCGCTCCTCCTCGACCAGGGGGATGAGCTCGACGTTCAGCTGCTCGACGGCTCGCCGGGCGTCCGCCTCGAGCCGCTCGCGCACGTCGAGCAGCGCCGCGCGCGCCTCGGAGTGGGCCGAGAGCGCTTCGTAGCGGCTGATCTGGCCGCTGAGGTCGTCTGGGTGGTCCAGCGCGAAGCGTCGGGCGGCGGCGAGGGCGAGCTCAGGGTCGCTCTCGACCAGCTCGAGGAACCGACGCTGGGACGTGGTCTCCTTGGCCGTCGCCGGCGTGTTGGCGCGGGTGCCGAGGAACACGCCGACCGCGAACAGCAGCAGGAAGCAGAACGCGATCAGGGGGAAGGATGACGTCTCGGCGCTGTAGCGGTTCCGGCTCGAGCCGGTGCGTGCGCTGCGCGCGCGCGCCGAGCCCGGGCGCTTGCGCCGGCTCTTCGTGGGTGCCCGCGGGCCGGGCGACGCTGGCGGGGGGCTCAGCTCGGAGGTCGAGGTCCCCTGCTCCTTGGCCTCGGGCTCCTGGACGGGGATCAACCCGGGCGCGGAGGTAGTGGCGAAGGTGAAGCCGTCGTTGGGCGGCCAGTTCGAGGACGAGACGTGCATCGACTCGCTGCTGAAGGTCAGCGACTCCTCGGACAGCGCAGAGTAGAAGGAGATGTCCGAGACCTCGATGTCGGGCAGCGGCTCGAAGGGTGGCTCGCCACGCTCCATGCGGTCGAGGGCTTCGAGGACGGCCGCCGGGTCAGCCGGGCGTCGCTCGGGCTGCTTCTCGAGCAGGCGCAGGAGCAGCTCGTCGAGGTAGGCGCTGAGTCGCGGGTTCTTCAGCCGCGGAGCGGTGGGCGTGGTCTCGACGTGGTCGCGGAGGACCTGGGCCTGGGAGGCGGCCTGGAACGGCGGAACGCCGGTCGCCAGGTGGTAGACCGTGGCCCCCAGGGAGTAGAGGTCGGAGCGGATGTCGATGTCCTTTAGCCCGCGCGCCAGCTCGGGGGAGATGTAAAGCGGCGTGCCGAGGGTCTTGCCTGCGCGGGTGAGGTGGTTGGTGTCGTCGAGCTGACGGCAGAGCCCGAGGTCGGTCAGCTTGGCCGTCCCGTCCGGGGTGAGGATGATGTTCTCGGGCTTGATGTCGCGGTGGACGATTCGCTCTTGCCAGTAGTGGTCGAGGGCCCCGAGCAACTCACGGAGCAGGCGGATCACCTGCGCCTCGCTGAAGGCCCCGCGCGACTTGAGCACCTGACGGGTCGTCTTGCCCGGGGCGTACTCCATGGAGAAGTAGAGGTGCTCGGCCGACTCGCCGAGGGCGAAGGAGCGCACGAGGTTGGGGTGTTGGAAGGTGCGCGTGATCGCGGCCTCGCGCAGGAAGCGGGCGCGGAAGCGCGCGTTGGTCGTGGCCGAGGGGCGGAGGATCTTGATCGCGACCTCGCGACCGCTGTCCTCCTCGACGGCGCGGAACACGGCGCCCATGCCGCCGCTGCCCAGATGTTCGAGCAGCCGGTAGCCATCGATGGGCCCGTGGCTCTTCTGCAGGCGCAGGAGCTCCTTGGCCTGCTCCTTGGTGATCGTGCCCTTGCGGATCAAGAGCGTGGCGATCTTGTGCGCGCGGCCGCGGCGGTCGAGGCTCTCGGCCTGGATATGCAGCATCTCCTCGAGCTCGTCACGAGTGACCAGCTCCTTGAGCAGCGCCAACTCCCCAAACGGGAGGCGCTGTTCATCGTCGATCGGTGTCTGCAGCTCCAGCGTGTTCATTCTCCAGCTATACGCTCACCTGTTTGATCCGTTGCAATTGCCTTGCCGCGTCATATGAACCGTAAACCTATCCAGACAGTTGGGGGAGACGGATCAATCGAACCAGTTTCCCGTCTTTGGAACGATTGACGTGTCCAAGGTGACCGGCGTAACGAAAGTGTCACCCTAGGTTTAGTTATCCCGACGTCCAGCCGTCGGTCCCGTAGCGGACACGTTCCAAGTGTTTCGCCGCGGACGTTTCGTCGCGGGTCAAGGCGCTGGATTCGACCCGCCAACGGGCTCCGAACTGCTGCCGGAGGGAGGCGAGCAGCTCGGCCCGGCTCGGGGGCTTGGGCAGGAGTTCCGTGAGGGACGTCCCCCCGGCGATGGGGTGCGGGGAGCGCGGGATCGACCCGTGTTGGAGGAAGCAGGCCCCCTTGCGTCGCTGGGCGCTGCCGACCAGCTTGCGTCCCGCGGCGAGGAGGTCGTAGTCGGTGGGGCTGGCGTAGCACAACCCATGGCGCACCGCGGGTCCCGTCGCGCAGACGCCGCCGATCGGGACCCCCAGGTCCGAGAGGGCGGCGCCCAGGAGTCCATGAATCGCTGCATAGGCGGGCTTGGGGCCCCCACCAAGGTGTCGGTAGCGGGCGATCACGCAATAGGTCAGCTCGTCGCGCTGGTGGTAGATCGCCGCCCCGCCGCTGATCCGGCGGACGACCTCGGCCCCTGGAGGGGTCTCGAGCTCTCCAGCGGGCTGGAAGCGCCCCAGCGAGAGCCCAGCCGGCTCCCAGCCGTAGACGCGAAGGATCGGGTGAGCGTCGGGGTCCGCGGCGAACCCTTCGAGCAGCGCCTCGTCGACCGCCATGTTCCAGCTCGGGCGTCCCGCACCCGTGTCGATCCACCTCCAAGTGAGCTTCGTTTCAGGGATCAACTGGGCACCCCGTTCACGTCGAGTGCCGAATCGCTGCTCCAAGTCCAATCAGGGTGGAGGACGGAGCTCGGCATAGGATGTGTAACACGTTCCTGACGCAAGAGGAGGTGCTCGTGTTTGGGCTCGGCATGCCGGAAATGATCGTGATTCTGTTGATCGCGCTGCTGCTGTTCGGCAAGCGGTTGCCCGAGGTCATGCGTGGCCTGGGGGCTAGCGTGAGCGAGTTCAAGAAGGGCGTCGCCGAAGGCGAGACCGCCGAGGTCTAAGCCCCGACCTCCCCCCCGCGCTCGCGGCATGACTGGCGCCACCCGTCCCAACGGACGCGGTGGTGCCTCTGTGTACGCCCACCGGGTGCCACATCACACCGCGAGCCATGTATCGTGTCGCCGGGTGAGGAGACCCGGCAATGACTGAAGAGTACGTGGCGCGGATTCAGGCGCGCCTCGCCAGCGAAGAGGACGAGCTCGTCCAGTCCCGGTTGCAGAACCTGCTGCACCTGGTGCAGGAGGCCAACGTCGCACCGCACCCCGACCGCTTCGAGACCAGCCACACCCTGGCCCAGGCGGGGGACCTGCCCGAAGGCACCACGGGGGTCCGGATCGCGGGACGTATCAAGTTCAAGCGCGACATGGGGAGCCTGACCTTCGCCCGCCTGGAGGACTTCCACGGCGGGATGCAGATCTCGCTGCAGAAGAAGGGGTTGGCCGAAGACGTCGACGCCAGCCGCGCGCTCTACAAGCTCTTCAGCAAGCGGGTCGACCTCTGGGACTTCGTCGGGGTCGAGGGCGAGGTCTACCGGACCAAGAAGGGCGAGCTCACCGTTCAGGCCAAGAGCTGGACCTTCCTCGGCAAGTGCCTTCAGCCGCCGGCCGGGAAGTTCCACGGTTCGAGGGACACCGAGGCCAACTGGCGCAAGCGCTACGTCGACCTGGTGAGCAACGACGAGACCCGCGCGCGCTTCCGTCTGCGGACCAAGATCACCCGCGCCCTGCGCGACTTCCTCGACGCCGCGCGCTTCGACGAGGTCGAGACCCCCGTGCTCTGCACTCAGGCCTCGGGGGCCCTGGCCCGCCCGTTCCTCTCGCATCACAACGCGATGGACATGCAGGTCGTGATGCGGATCGCGCCGGAGACCTACCTCAAGCGGCTCGTCGTGGGCGGCTACGAGCGGGTCTACGAGTTCGCTCGCTGCTTCCGCAACGAGGGCATGGACCCCTCGCATCTGCAGGACTTCACGATGCTGGAGTTCTACGCGGCGTACTGGAACTACGAAGACAACATGCGCTTCACCGAGGAGATGATCCGGCACGTGGTCAAGGAGGCCACCGGGAGCCTGGTCGTCAAGCGCGGCGACCGCGAGATCGACTTCGGGCAGCCTTGGCCGCGCCAGAGCCTGCGTGAGGTGATCCAGACCCACGCCGGGCTCGACATTCTCGACTACCCGGACGCCGCGAGCCTGAGGAAGAGGATCTTCGAGCTGAAGATCGAGCTGGAGAACCCCGACGCCGGCCGCGGGAGCCTCATCGATCAGCTCTACAAGCGCACCGCCCGCCCCAACCTCATCCAGCCGATGTTCCTCATCCGGCACCCGGTCGACCTCTCGCCCCTGGCGCGCCGCTCGGACGACGACGTCAGCACCAGCGATCGCTTCCAGCTCGTCGTCGACAGCTGGGAGGTGGTCAACGCCTACTCGGAGCTGGTGGACCCTCTCGACCAACGCGAGCGCCTCGAGGAGCAGGCGCAGCTGCGGGGCGCCGGCGACGACGAGGCGATGGAGCTCGACGACGACTACCTGCTCGCCATGGAGCACGGCATGCCGCCGATCTCTGGCTGGGGGATGGGGATCGATCGCTTCGTCGCCTTGATCGCCGACGCGCCGAACCTGCGCGACGTGGTGTGGTTCCCCTTGCTCAAGCCCGCCGTGGGCGTCGAGGGCGAGCCGCAGGAGGCGCAGGCGGAGGCCCCCGCCGAGTCATGACCGCGGACGAGCTCGCCGGTGCGCTCGCGCGGGCAGCGTCGGTGCGGGAGATCGTCGTCCTGCGCGATCCGAGCGCCGACGTGCTGGAGGCCTACGGCCTCGACGACCAGCTGGGGGTGATCGCCTGGGTCAGCGGCGGTGCGGCCGCGCGGGCCGCCGCCCTCGAAGCCGGGGCGCTCGAGGTCATCTACCCCGAGATGGACGAGGCCGAAGCCAGGGTCCGGGTCGAGACCGCGGTGGCCCGCTTTCGCTCACGGCTGCACCTCGAGCGCGCGCGCGAGGCGCAGCTGCTGGCCGGGGCCGAGCTCGAGCAGGACCTGCGCCTGGCCGCCCGCCTCCAGCGGGCGCTCTTGCCCGACGAGTTCCCCCAGGACCGGGTCGAATTCGCCCCCTTCTACTACCCCCGCGAGTTCGTCTCCGGCGACGCCTACGGGGTGCAGGAGTTCGGCGACTCCCTCGTGTGCTACACCATCGACTCCGTAGGCCACGGGGTGCGCGCTGCGTTGATCTCGATCCTGCTCCGCTCGGCGCTCCGCCCCCTCGACGAGCGCGGTGAGCTGCGCCCCCCCGGGGAGATCCTGCGGGAGCTCGACGAGCAGCTCTGCTCCACGCGGGTCGACGAGACCCCGACGGCGGCCATCTGCTACGGCGTCCTCGACCGGAGCACGGGCACGTTGGAGGTCGCCGCCGCTGGGCATCCGCCGCCGGTTCGCTTGCGGCCCACCGGGGAGCGTGTTGAGATCGAAGCGTCGGGGCTGCTGCTCGGGATTCAACCCTGGGACTACGCCTCCGTGTCGGTGGAGTTGGAGCCGGGAGACCGGGTGTTCTTCTTCACCGATGGCGTGGGGGTCGACTCAGGGGCGGAGTTCATCGAGGAGCTGGTTCGACACCGAGACCTGAGCCTCGAAGAGCAGGTCGGAGGCGCGCTGGGCGGGGTCATCGAGCTCGACGAAGACGGGCGACCTGCCGACGACGTCACCGTGCTTGCTTTCGAGTTCGATCCCGGCCAGCAGGAGGAGGAAGCGTGAGCAGCGGGTTTTCACCCCAACCCCTCGAGGGGGTCTCGGACGGCTACGTGTTGCCGTTGAGCGGCAGGGTCTACGCTGACCGGGCGCCAGCGTTGCGCGAGGCCCTCGACCAGGTCGGGCCCCTCGCGCTCGTCGTCGACGCCAGCGATCTGGAACAGATCGACTCGTCCGGGCTAGGCGTGTTCATCGACCTCCTCAAGCAGATCCGCCAGCGCGGGGGGAAGATCGCCTGGTATGGGCTGAACCCCGACGTGGTCCGCGTGTTCAAGATCACTCGCCTCGACAGCGTGATGCCGGTCTTCGCCGAGCGCGCAGAGGCGGTCGCGCAGGTCAAGAATGGCTGAGCAGGAACCCGAGGAAGGGGGGGACGAGTCGATCGAGCTCGCTGACATCGAGCAGCGGTTGAAGATCCTCGAGCGCGACGTCCCTACCGCGCCCGAGAGCTACGACCCCGTGCGCGCGAACCTCGAGCGGATCGCCTACGCCCGCTTCGTCGCCTACGTCGCCCCGCGGGGCTTGCCCGAAGGCCCCGGGGCCCGGCTGCAGCTCGAGAGCGACGCGCGGGCGTTCGTCGAGCGCTTGAGCGCCGAGATCCACCCCCGGCCCACGCCGCAAGACGTGGAGGCCGTGGCCCAATCGATCGTGAACGACATGATCGCTCACGGTCCGCTGCAGCAGTTCCTCGACGACCCCACGGTCAGCGAGATCATGGTCAACGGCCCCTCGACCATCATCGTCGAGCGGAAGGGCAAGCTCGAGCGCACCCACGCGTGCTTCCGCGATCAACACCACCTGCTGGCCATGATCCGGAGGATCGCAGAGCGGCTGAACCGGCGCGCCGACTTCCAGAACCCGATGCTCGACGCGAGCCTCCCCGACGGGAGCCGTGTGCACGCCCTGCTCGACCCGGTGGCCCTCGACGGGCCGGTGATGACCATCCGCAAGTTCGGCAGGATCTACGGCCAGCTGGAGGACTTGATCTCCGTGGGCACCCTCCGACCGGAGATGGCGTTCTACCTGGCCGCGGTGGTCAAGGCGCGCCTGAACGTCGCCATCGGGGGGCCCTCTGCCTCGGGCAAGACCACGACCCTCAACGTGCTCGCTTCCCAGGTGCCCAAGACCGAGCGCCTGGTGACCATCGAGGAGCTGGCCGAGCTGGACCTCTCGCAGGCCCACTCGCACGTGGTGCGCTTGCAGGCTCGCACCGACAACGCCGAGCTCGCAGGGGAGATCACGATCCGCCAGCTGGTGCGGGAGGCGCTGCGCATGCGCGCCGACCGGATCGTCGTTGGGGAGGCGCGCGGAGGCGAGATGGTCGACGTGTTGCAGGCCATGCGCTGCGGGCACGACGGCTCGATGACGACGATTCACGCCTCCTCGACCGAGGACCTGGTCGAACGCGCGGTGACGATCTCGTTGTTCGGGAACCTCGGCCTCAGCGAAACCAGTCTGCGCCGAATGGTCGTCGACGCCCTCGACGTGGTCGTGATCATGGCCCGCTTCGCCGACGGGCAGCGCAAGGTGGTCTCCGTCGTCGAGCCCTACTTCGAAGACGACGGGACCATCGTGATCAACGAGGTCTACCGCTTCGAGCACGAGGGCTACGTAGACGGGAAGGTCGTCGGGCGCTTCGTGTGCAGCGGACGGACGCGCTTCCGCGACCGCATGCAGCGGATGGGGATCTCCCTCCCTCAGCAGCGCAAGGGCCATCTGGAATGAGCGGGCTCGGCTGGCTCGAGCTCAAGGCCAGCGCCGAGCTGAGTGCGGGGGGCGTCCTCGCGCGGCTGGTCGACGTCGCCCTCGCCGGGCTGGAGTGCGAAGCCAGCCTTTGCCACGACGCTTCGCTTGCGGTTGCGGAGTTGGTGAACAACGTCCACGAGCACGAGTACGCCGGAGGACGCGGCCCCGTCGTGGTCCGCCTGCGACGTAGCTCGGCCGAACTCGAGCTCGAAGTCGAGAGCGAAGGGCCCCCCTTCGACCTGCAGGCTGCTCTCGACGCAGAGCGTGACCCGCTGGCCAACCTCGAGGGCGGTGGGTTTGGCCTGAACCTCGTGGCTGCGTTGTTCGACTCGATCCAGGGGCTGCGAGACGGCGAGGTGAACCGCATTCGTCTCAGCAAGTCGCTGACGTGACCCCGGTCGTCCTCTGGGACGTGCTGGGGACGCTGGTCGAAGACCCCTTCGAGCGGGTCCCCGGGTGGCTCGGCTACCCCTCGGCTGATGCGCTGTTCGCGGTCAAGGACCCCGAGGCGTGGCATGCCTTCGAGCGCGGTGAGCTCGACGAGGCCGACTACGCGACGCGTTTCTTCCTGGATCGTCGCGAGTGGGACGCGGCCGGGTTGTTCGCCCGGATCCGCGCAGCCTATCGCTGGCGCCCTGGGGCGCAGGCCTTGCTCGAGGACCTCCGCCAGCGGGGCATCGAGATGCACGCCTTCTCCAACTACCCCTGCTGGTATCGCTGGATCGAGGAGCGTTTGGGGCTCTCACGCTACATGCCCTGGAGCTTCGTGTCCTGCTACACCGGGGTGCGCAAGCCCCACCCGGAGGCGTTCGCAGGGGTGCTCGACGAGCTGGCCCTCGACCCCGAGGCCCTGCTCTTCGTCGACGACGCGCCGGCCAATCGGGATGCGGCCACGAGCCTGGGGATTCGCGCCTGGGACCCTGCCGACCTCGGTGCGTTGCGGCGCGACCTGATGACCGGGCTGGGGGAGTAGCTACAGACCCCTGCCGTAGCGCTTCAGAGCCCCGCGCACCTCGGGCTCCAGCACCTCGAGGGCCGCGTCGGCGCCGCCGCTGAGGTCTGCGACGACGCGATAGGCGTGGACGCACTCGGCGAGCTCCTCGGCGCTGGGAGGCGTCCCGCGTGCTTTCCAGCTCGTGAGCAGGTTCTGGATGAGGAGCACGTAGGCGTCGGTGTCGCAGGGGTCGAAGGCCAGCGCCTCGCGGGCGGACCGCAGCGCCTCGTCCGTCCGACCCGCCTTGGATAGACCCATCAGCTCCAGGTTGTGGAAGTAGTTGAAGCGCAGGTCTGGGCGCTGCTTCAGCTCGCGGAGGGACTCCAGGCTGAGCGGCCCCCCTCCGCTCACGGACCTGGCGAACACACCGGGCAGGGTCTGGGGGTGGGTCTGCAGCAGCCACAGCAGCGCCTCCTCGGCCCCCTGACGATCGCCGAGACGAGAGCAGGCGCGAAAGCACACCGCCCCCAGCTCGGGGTCGACCTCCCCTCCCGCGGTCCGCGCCTCGTCGTAGATCGCCTTGGCCTCGGCGAAGCGCTTGAGGCTGTAGAGCAGGTTGGCCCGGATCGCCTCGGTGTGCTCCACGGTCTGCAGGTCGCGGATCAGGGCCCCGATCCCTCTCCGTAGCTGTCCCGTGGGTTCGAGGGTCGCGCGGGTGATCTCCTCGGCAACCGGCGCCAACTCTGCGACGTGCTGCGCCGCTGCGGCGGACGCAGCGCGGCGCCTGGCCTCCGCTTCCCGCTCGGTCCGACGGGCGCGCGCCGTGTCGCGCTCGCGCTTGGCCTTTCGCAGCTCGTCACCGCGATCGAGGAGGTCCTGGCGGGCGTCCGCCAGGGTCTGGCGATAGCTGCGCGCGTTGGCGAGCGCGATCACCGCCCAGGCCACGAGCACGACCAGCCCGGCGCCGAGGCCACCGAACACCGCCGCCAGCAGCGCTGAGGCGCGGACGGGAGGCGCGGCGGCCAGCGCGTGGGGGGCGCTCAACGCCTCCACCAGCTGGTGCGCGCTGGTGTAGCGATCGGCTGGCTTGCGGGCCAGCGCCCGGAGGCAGCAGGACTGGAGCGCGGGGGGGACCGCGGCGTTGTGTTTGCGCGGAGGGACGATGGCCGTGTTGAGGATCGCGTGGACCACCGCGGCGACCGATTTGCCCTCGAACGGGCGCTTGCCGGTCAGAAGCTCGTAGAGGATCACCCCCATCGCGTAGACGTCGGTGCGCGCGTCCACTTCGGCGCCGTGAATCTGCTCGGGCGCCATGTAGTAGGGCGTGCCGATCACCTCACCCGGCTTGGTCAGCTTGTGCGCGGCCTGGTTGTCACGGGCGAGGCCGAAGTCAGTCACCTTGGGGAGGTTGTCCCGCGCGTCGAGGATCACGTTCGCTGGCTTGAGGTCCCGGTGCACGACACCCGCTGCATGGGCCGCGTCGATCGCCTTGCCGATCTGCGCCACGATGGAGGCGGCCTGGTCCGGCGGGAGTGAGCCCTGAGCGAGCACGTCCCGCAGCGTCGGTCCCGGTACGTGCTCCATCACGATGTAGAGCTGGGGTCCGAGGACCCCGAAGTCGACCACGCGAACGATCCCTGGGTGATCGATGCGAGACGCGATCTGGGCCTCGCGCTGGACTCGCGCGCGGCCTTCGGTGTCGAGGTCGGCGGCGAGGAGCTTGAGCGCGAACATGCGCTCGATCCCGGGCCGCCGGGCGAGGTAGACCGTCCCCGAGGCGCCTTGACCCAGGACGCTCAGTAGCTCGTAGGGACCCGCCTGGGTCGGCATGGGCCTGCGAGAGCTGTGGGAAGAGCTGCGCTGACTGTCCATTCAGGGCCGGGGGGAGTCCGTCACCGCGGGGGCTGCTGCCGCTGCTGCTGTTGTTGCTGCCTCTGACGCTCGAGCTGCACGAGCTGTTTGAAGCCCTCAGCGACGTGCGGGGGGACCTCCTGGGTGACCAACGCCTGCAGTCGGTCCTGCGGCACGAGGCGAAACCCGAGGTTCATCACGGAATACATCAGCTGCATCTCGCGCTGGGTCAGCGGAGTGGGGAAGCTGGCGAAGACGCCCTTCCACTCTCGCAGACCCTCGTCGACGCGCTTCTGCATCAGGAGCGACGTCCCTTTACCCAGCCTGGCCCGGTTGCGCAGCTCCGAGTCGCCCAGCGTCCCGCCGCGGAGGATCGCGACCTCGAACAGCCCATGCGCCTGCCCGGCCTGGCCCAACTGCAGAAAGCGCTCCGCGTGGGTGACGATCAGCCGCAGGTTGTCGGGCTGCAGCTCCCGAGCGAGCTGCATCGTTCCGCTCAGCTGCTGGAAGGCCTGCGTCATTTGGTTGCGCTTCTTCTGCTGGAGCGCCTGCACATAGACCTGACCGTGATACAGCATCGCGCTCTGGTGAAAGCTCGGGTCGAGGGGGTCGGACTTGGAGACGGCCGGGAGCAGCTTGTTGATGATCACCAACGCCTGGCTCATCTGCTGGTTCGTCCGCTGCTGCGGGGGCGGGATGAAGGCAACGAGTGAAAACAGGTCCAGGTAGCGGTTTCCGCTGGTGCCGTTCTTCATGACGCGGTTGGCGAACGCCTGGATCAGCTCCTGCTTGTCTGGGGTCTTGCGGGCCAGGGCAGCGAACTCGAGGGCGGGGTGGCCTTCGGGGGCCTTCTCGAGCTCCACGACCAGCTCGCCCAGGCGGGGAGCGTTGCCGGCGTGGACGCAAGAGAGGTACTCGCTCATCACCAGGTCGTAGTCCGTGTCGGGGCCGGTGCGAAGCGCCCGCGCCAAATCGGCAGACTGCTCGTAGCGCCCGCGGGCGCGCAGGAGGTCGACGCGCAGCCGGTCGGCCTCCACACTCTCCAGCCCCTCGAGGATCCGGAGTACGGTGTCGAGCACGACCGCGGTCTGCCCCAGCGGCTGCAACGACTGGACGCTGAGCTGCTGGTTCGCGTCGGAGAGCTCCTTGAGCTTCGCCGTGATCTGTTGGACCTTGCGGTTGAGGTCCCCGGCTTCGGCGGTCTTGCGGTCGCGGTCGTCCTTCAACCGGCGCTGAGCGTGCTCGGCTTGCTCTGCGCGGCTGTTGGCGCGTGTCACCTCGCGCTCGAGATTGGCGAGCTCCTCCTTGTGCTCGGCTGCCTTGGACTCGCTCACGCTCTGGGTGTGGACGAACTTGTTGTTGTATTTGACCGCGAGGGTGATGGGGATCGCCAGGCTCAGCAGCCAAATCAAGCCGACCAGGGCCACGAGCAGGATCGGGACTCCCCCCCCGCCTCCCTCGGCGGCGCGGCGCAGCGACTTGGCCATCGCGCCCGCGCTCGACGGTCGCTTGCGAGGATTGGCGGAGAGCGCGCTGAGGCAGATCGACTCGACCTTGGGGTCGATCCCCGCCGTCAGCCGCCGTGGCGGGATCAGCTGTCCAGCGAGGATGGTGTCGGCCAGCTCCTGGGTCGAGCGGCCGCTGTAGGGGGGGCGGCAGCAAAGGAGCTCGTAGAGGATCGCGCCGAGGGCGTAGACGTCGGTGCGGACGCCGGGGCGCTCGCCGCGGATCTGCTCTGGGGCCTGGTAGGGGGTCGTGTTCGTGCCGGCGGCAGAGACCGAGGGCCCCAAGCCGAGGTCGAGGATTCGCCCGCGGTTGCGTGAGTCGAGGATCACGTTCGCCGGCTTGAGGTCCCGGTGGAGGATGCCGGCCTGGTGGGCGCGCTCGAGGGCGTCTGCGAGGTCGGCGACGAGCCGGGCTGCGTCGCGACCGTCCATCGGCCCGTGGGTGCTGAGTCGCTCCTGGGCGGTGGAGCCCTCGACGTGCTCGCTGACGATGTAGAGCCGGTCTTTCTCGAGTCCGAAATCGACCGGGACCACGATCCCCGGGTGGTTCAACCGCGACACGATCTGGATCTCTTGCCGGATCCGCGCCACCTCCTCGGGAGGAATCCGACGCTGGAACCACTTCAGCGCGAAGGTGGTGTCGTTGCCTGGGATTCGCGCAATGTACGCAGGGCCGTGGGTGCTCTGCCCGAGCTGAGCCGTGAGCTGGTAGGGGCCGACGGTTCGAAGTGGAATCCGCGGGATGTCGTGGCTGCTTGGCACGCATTCACGATAACGGCAACGCAAGACCCGTGCACGGCACGCAAGCGCCGGAATCCAAGGGGCTTATCTGCGGTCGAAGGCCTCCGCTGCGGCTCGGTCTCGTTGGCGCAGCTCGCGGAGCGCAGCCGCTGCGGCGTCTGGGCTCAGCGCACGCAGATCGTCCAAGCGCGTCCGCGCGCGTTCGACATCTCCGGTGAGGGCCAGGGCGAGGAAGTGCCAGGTCGTGGACTCGGCGCTGCGCGCGTTGCGTCCAGGGAGCATGCGCTGCGCGACCTCCAGGGACCCCAGCGCCTCCCACGGACGGTTGATCTGGACGTAGCTCTTCCCGTCGTAGACCCAATACCCCGGCTCGGGCATCCAGTCGCGGGCGTCTTTGAGGTCACGCATGAAGCCGTGCCACAGGTCGTCGACCGCACCGCTGCCGGATTGGACCCAAGCGGCGTAGCGCGCATGGCTACGGGCGTAGAGGGCTATCGCCCACGCGGGATGGTCGTCGACGACACGCGAGGTGTGCTGGATCATTCCCTGGAGCTGGGCGGCGTTCGCCCCCCGCGGTCCTCCCAGGGTGGTCTGCTGCAGGGCGACGGAGTGGGGCGCCTGCGCGGCGGCTTGAACCACGAGCCGCCGGCCATCGGCGCCTCGCAGCAACCCCTGGGCCCAGCTGGCCTCCGGACACGCTTCGCGGAGACTCAGTGAACGCAAGACCTCCTGTGCGCTCGCACCTTGACCCACCTGCGAGAGGCAGATCCCCAGCAACGCGGCGGCAGGAGGGCTGAGCGCATCAGCCGGCCCCACCTGCTGCAGGTCCTGGATCGCTTGCCTGAGGTCCCCGAGGTAGAAGCAGTAGCGGGCGCGGAGCTCGAGCCCGGCGGGCGTGTCTGGGAGCAGGCCGGTCCAGCGCTGGATCATCTTCTGTCCGACCAGCCGCGGGGACAGGCAGCTCGCGTGGAGTTCGGTCCAGGCGCGTAGCTGGGCCCGGGGAACCCCGTCTGGGGACGGGGGAGCGGCCTCGTCGACCTCGAGGTCCAGCTCCAGCCCCGCGATTTCGGCTCTGACCTCGGATAGCTCGCCGTCCAGGTCAGCCAGGTCCGTGCGCACGTCGTCGAGCTCGAGGGCGAGCTGCTTGGCGTTGCGAGTGGTGCGCGCCGCGATCACCGCGCTTCCCACGCAGGTGGCGAGGAGCAACACGGCCGCGACCCAGGCCACTGGCGAGAAGGGCGCCCTCGAATGGGCGCAAGCCATCTGCTCGCCACGCAAGCGGACGAGGAACTCGGAGAGCGGAGGAGGGTCAGTGAGCCCGGCCTGCACGAGCTTCCAGAGGCTACTCGGGACCCCCTGGGGGCGCGCGGGGAGCGCGTTGTGTTGAGGCACGGGCGCGCCGAGGAGCGAGTGCGCCAGGAGGCCGGCCAGAGCCTGCGTACTCGCGTGCCGACCACCGTGGGCAGGGAGGCTGAGTCCGACCTCCAACAAGCACAGCCGATCCCCTGCGACGACCATCGCCTCCGGGTCGAGCCGGGCCACGGAGACTTCGGATCCTGCCAGGACCAGGAGCACCTCCCCCGCGGTCAGGGCCCAAGGGACCGCCTGCGCAGGTGGCTGAGGGCGAGTCAGGATGAGCTGGCTGAGGGGGGTCCCCTCCACGTGCTCCCGGACCACGTAGAGTCGGTCGCCGTCCTGGCCGACGTCGAGGGTCGCGGCCAGGGAGCGGTGCGTGACTCGGCTGCAGGAGCTGAGCTGTTCGCGGAGTCGATCGAGGTCGTTCGCCGGCATCGGCGAGTAGAGATGCAATGTGCTGAGCGAGGAGAGCCCGGCGCGCTGGACCAGGAAGCGGGCCCGGCCGCCTCGATCGGGCAGCCGCCGGTCGACCACATAGGGGCCGAAGCGGACCTGAGGGTTGGAGCCCGACGGGGGGCGGCCGCTGCCTGACCCGAAGGACGAGCCAAAGCCGGAGCCCACATGTGAACCCACGTGCGAGCCGAACCCCGAACCGTATCCCGAACTCGGCCCGTTGGCGTGCATACTCCATGGTGGCGGGGGGCAGGGCCGCGCGCCAGAACCGGCGCTAGCGCCGGGGCCTCCAGTCAGGGAACTCGGGCGGCAACGCGGTACGGGTGCGCTGACAGATCTTCCACACGGTGGCCTTGGCGGCGTCACCCGTCTTTCCCGGCTCGTTGACGAAGCGCATCAGGGAGGGCAAGACCTGCGGGCGGCCTGTGTAGGGGAGTGCGCGCAAGCACGCCAGGTGAACTTCGCCCTCGGGGTCGGGGCTGTCCAGGCGTGCGACGAGGAGACCGTCCGAGCGCTCGACCGCGCCGAGGGCGGTGGCCGTGTGGCGGGCGACCGAGGTGTCGGCGTCGTCGAGCAGTTTCCAGAGCGCGTCCTCGGCGCGGCTGTCCCCCAGACGGCGGATGAGGCCCATAGCCGCTGCGCGACGGGTCTCGGGGTCGTGGGACTGGGCGCCCTGGAGCAGAGCCTTCATTCCCCGCTCGGGATCGGCGGAGCGCGCGAGGGCGCGGGCCGCTTCGATCCGCGCCTGCAGCGACTCGCTGCTCGAGAGCAGGACCCCCTGGTTGCTCCGCTGCTCTCCCTGCTGCTGCTCCTGCTGCAGGCGCCAGGCCTCGGGGTCGATGCGGGTCGGGTCGTCCCCATCGCGGTGGGCGCCGTCGCTGGGGTCGTGCCGCGGGGTCAGGTCGACCACGATCGCGGGGACGACGACCAGGAGCATGACCCCCACGACCACCGGAACCAGCGCCAGCTGGACGGTGCGAATCCGCATCGTACGGTATTCGAGGCTCTTGGGGCGATCTTGCCCGGCCCCGTAGAGCCCGGACCGCGAACCAACGCCAGCGCCCGCGTCCTCGGCGGGCGCGGGCTGCGGCGGCTCTTGCTTGTTGTTTCGGGATGACTGCCAGGATCGCATTGGACTATCCTGGTCGGTCGGCGCTCGGCGCGCTACTGCGGGACGAAGCCAGCGCGGAAGTAGGCGTTGAGGCTGTCCGCGCTGTAGTTCCCGTCGTAGGAGTCACGGGATTGGCTGCGGATCTTCAGGTAGAAGGCTGCGTCCGTCCCCGGGCCGCCCAACATGGCGTTGTAGCCAGGGACCGAGCGGTTGGGCTCGGCGAACGGCCCATTGGTCTCGAGGCCTTCGCCGTATCCGTTGCCGGGCGAGACAGGCCAGTCGAAGACCACGTTGTTGCTGTAGGTTCCGCCGCCGATCTCCTCGATGGAGCGGCGGTTGGGGCTATCGGTCGCGACGTGGGCGACGACGTTGCCTTCCACGAGGACCGAGCTGATGTTGCGGAACTCGATCCCCCAGCCGCGAGGCAGGCTGGCGGTGATGTCGTTGGCCTCGAGGAGCACGTTATTGCAGACCTGTCCCGAGGAGATCGGGCCCGAGTTGTAGCCCATCAGGACGTTGATCGGGTTTTGGTAGCCGAAGTTGTCGTCGCAGACGCCGCCGGGTCGCACCTGAACACCATGGCTGGCGGCGCGGGTCAGCACGTTGCGGCGCACGACGAGTCCCGAGCAGTTGTACTGCAAGTAGATGTTGTGGTTGTACATCGTGGCCTCGGCGCCCGAGATCTGCGAGTTCCAGCCGTTGTGGTCGAACACCGAGTCTTGGATGGTCATGCCGTCGACGCCGTCGACGTAGAGGCCCTGGCCGTGACCGCTGGTGTTGTAAGCGTCGACCACCACCAGGTTGCGGAGCGTCCAGTTCTGGCTGCCGTCACCGTAGAAGTCCTGGATCGTGATGTTCGTCGCGTAGCTGTCGACCTTGAGGTCGTCGAAGACGATGTCGCGGGAGCCACGCAGCCACTGGATACCTGCCGAGCCGCTCGTGCCTTCGTAGAAGCCGCCGTCAGGGTCGCGGGTGTGGGCCCAGAAGCTGAGGCCGACGAAGGACACCGAGTGAATGATCGTCGGGGAGCCGCTGCCGCTGTCGGTCTTGAGCGCCATGCCGGAGCCGGTGCGCAGCAGGGGGCGGGCCCCGGTGCCGTAGGACCAGATCACCATGGGCGCCGCCGCAGAGCGGCCGCACTTCTTCCAGCGCCCGAAGGCCTCGTCCCAAACGTCACCCTTCTTGAGCAGCAGCCAGTCGGGCTGGCCGTCGCGGAGGAGGGCCACGCCCTTGGCGAGGGTCTTGACGGGGCTGCTGGGGCTGAGGCCGTCGTTGGTGTCGCTGCCCGTCGAGGAACTGACGTGGATCTTCACGGTGTCGGCGTGGGGGGTGTAAGTGGCGAAGTTGCCGCTGGTGCCGCCCGAGGTGCCACCGCTGGTGCCG
>Ga0070727_10001438_pt1 | contig 25158 bp, 20 predicted proteins | sample tdAd472_FD_66722 | JGI IMG/M metagenome (GOLD analysis project Ga0070727, IMG submission 66722) | Marine sediment microbial communities from the Atlantic coast under amendment with organic carbon and nitrate - tdAd47.2 | ecosystem: Environmental > Aquatic > Marine > Coastal > Sediment | place...
ACGCGGGACGACTCGCGCGAACTCGCGAGACACAACGCCGAGATTACGTTGCTCGCCGGATTCACGACGATTCGAAACGTCGCTGACTACCTCGCATGGATCGGCCAGGATACTCGTGATCGTGTAAGGGCCGGTGAAATCGCCGGGCCGAGAATTCAGGGCGGTGGCTTCTACCTGACGATCCCGCACGGTGGCGGCGACCTGTACATTCCCGGCGTCGATGACAGCGAGGTCCCCGACTACTATCGGATGGGCGTCGCGCGTGGCGCCGATCAGTTCCGTGCGAAGACGCAGCTCCTGGTTGATGGTGGCGCCGATATGATCAAAGTCATTGCCTCCGGCGCTGTATTCGGCTGGGGCAGCATCCCGGGAGAACGCGAAATGATGCCCGACGAGATTGCGGCTGTCGTCGAGGTCGCGCATGCGGCCGGACTTCGCGTGTCTGCACATGCCCATGGTGCGCAGTCCATAAAAGACGCGATCCTCGCAGGTGTGGACTCGATCGAGCACGCATCACTCGCTGACGACGAGGCGATAGCCCTGGCCGCGGAACACGGTGTCGCGTTTTCGATGGATGTGTACAACGGCACCTACACTGCCGAGATTGGTCCGGAGCGTGGCTGGCCGGAGGAATTCCTGCGCAAAAACGACGAGACGACCGAAACGCAGCGCATCGTGTTCGAGAAATCCTATGCCGCCGGTGTCCCCATCCTGTATGGCACGGATGCCGGTGTCTCGCCACACGGCGTGAATGCCCGGCAATTCGAGGTCATGGTTGAACGCGGCATGGCGCCGATGGACGCCATCAGAGCGGCGACTTCCGTCGCGGCCTACCACATGGACTGGAGCTCGGATGTCGGCGCGATCGAAACCGGGCGTTATGGCGACCTGATCGCCGTGCGCGGTGACCCTCTCGACAATGTCGTACTACTGCAGGATGTTGCCGTCGTCGTGAAGGGCGGGCTGGTATTCAAGCTACCAGCAGCGCTGTCTACATCGCGGTAGCGGTCAGGTCCAGAAGTGCCGGCACATCGGCCGGCTTGTAAAGCTTGAGTTGCGAAAGCGTTACGGGCTCGCTCGGCTTCGCTGTGATCACGAACGACGTTTTGCCACCCAGAAATTCCTTGTACGGACCGATCATGTAGTCATCGAATACGATGCCGTTAGCCTGGCCCATGAACTCGAACGCGTCCATTTGTGCCGCAAAGATTTCTTCTTCAGACAGGCCGCGAGATGCGCAGTACTTTCTAACGCGATTGTTCAGCGAACGATCTGCATATTCGATGCGCAGATCACTCATACGCGGCCGGTATGCCGAGCCTTTGGAGAGTTCGGTCACCAAGTCACCGGCCAGCGTCATTTGCATGTCGACTTCCCACATCTGGTCGGCGCTCGAACTGACATCGAGCACGAAGCGCGACCCCTGCTGGCGAAAAATCACCGCCACAGAAACTACCTGCTCCGAATAGCCGAGACCGGCAAGCGCCTTCGGCGAGAAACCATACTTGCCCACGCATTCAGCAGCTGCGTCATCGGTGTCCGCGACGCCGAGCGCCGCCAGCTTCAACTGGTACATCTCCCGGAAGTAGTCGGCGTTCACCGGCATGCGAACGCCCTCGGCGATGAAGCCAAAGTATTCCGGCATGTCGCTGGCAATTGCACTCGGGTTCGATGCTATGTCGGCAAGCTTGAGCAGGCTCAGAAAGTTCGGGGTGTCGATCCCGATGCGATCAATGACGATTTCGTCTTTGAACCCGGTAACGCGTGCACGCACGCCGTCGACGGTCAGCTGGCCCGATAAGGTCGAACTGACTCCCTCGTACGTGATCTCGACGAAAGGCGCCACCATCAGGACCGCGATGTCGACGCTGTCGCCGACCTTCCGGTGCATGTGCCACTTGGTGCCGGCGAATACGAGGGCGCCGAGGATGAGTACGAAAATAATGGCGTTCTTCACTGCGTTGCCTGCCGAAACGGGGAGGGGTCCGGCTATTTTTACTTAATCGACCGCCGGCCGGCACCGAAAGCGTCACAAATTCAACAGTTTGCGCGGGCGGTCAATATAGTTGGGATCAGGCGCGTCGTGCGACGAACAGTGCATCGACGGCAGAGCAACCCTGCGCTCCGACAACGACTGGATTGACGTCGCCTTCGGCGAGTTCGTCGCGCAAGGCGTGAACCAGCGTCGAGTAACGAGCCGCCGCGTCTGCAAACGAGTCAATGTCGCAGGCGGTACCGCGCATGCCGTCGAGGAGTGGCCGTAGCTGCAACCGGTCGACGCAGCGGCGGGCATGCGCCACATCAAAGGGCGGCAGAGCAAACGTTACGTCGCGCAGTCCCTCCGCATGAATGCCCCCGAAGCCGAGAATGACAATGGGGCCGAACTGCGGATCCTGTCTCATGCCCAGGATCATCTCGATGCCTGCCGGCACCATCGGCGAAATGAGAACGCGAGGATCGAGGCGCATCGACAGATCCTCATACGCCGCCTGCAGTTCGACATCGTCACGTATGTCGAGCACAACGCCTTGCTGGTCCGTTTTGTGAACGACGTCCGGCGCCGCGGTCTTCAGGACGAGCGGATAACCGAACTGCCTGGCGATTGCGAGAATCTCGTCCTGGCCGGCCGCCGGCCGTGACGGCACGACGGGAAATCCGAATTCGCCGAGCATCGCGAGTGAGTCGGTCTCGGACAATGTGCCATTACGCCTCAGTTGCTCACGCCAGTGCGCGACGACCTGCTCATCAATCTCGTCCGGCGCCGCGAATTCGCGCAGCAGGTAGTCACGATAGTCAAAAAGCGCGCGCACGCCGCGCAGAAATGACGAGACGCCATCAAGTATCGGGAAACCCGCGTGGGTCGACGTCACTGCGAGTTCGTCATCGCCAGTACCTTGCCTCGCCGCGACAAGTGCAACGGGCTTGCCCGACTCCCGGTGGGCATGTTGCATGTAGTCCAGGTAACCCGGATAAACGAGGCCACCGGGCCCGCGATCGAGCGCGATCGCGCCCAGCGCAGCGTCGTCGTCCTGCATCAGCAGTGACAGTGCTCGCGTCATCTGTTCTCGTGAGTTCGGCCCGCCCCGGCTCCAGCCATCCAGCGGATTGACTGCCGGCAATTCCGGATCGATGACCTCGGCGATTGCGCTGACCGTGTCATCGCTCAGCTGTGTCAGCGGTACGCCGAACTCGTCGGCCAGGTCGACCATAAGCTGACGTTCGCCCCCCGAATCGTGCAGCGTAACCAGGCCGCCGGCGCCGACGGGGTGCAGCTCCGCGAACATGATGAGCGCCGTGGCTAGTTCGTCCATATCGCGAACGCGTTGCACACCATAGCAATCGAAGAGTGCCTCGTAAGTCGCATCGTCGCCGGCCATCGCGCCGGAGTGCGACACGGTCAGACGTGCCGCTTCCTCCGTGCGGCCAACTTTGAGCGCAACGATCGGAATTCGCTTCTGCGTCGCCTTGTCGAGCGCGGCCCGGAAGCCTTGCGGGTTACGGGCTGTTTCGAGGAACAGGCCGACGACCCGCGTCTCGGGAAGGTCGAGCACGAAATCGAGATACTCGTCGATCGTGACGCCGAGCTCGTTGCCCGTCGAGACTGCCGTGTTGATTCGCAGCCGTCGCTCGCAGTCGATGATGCCGCACAGTCCGGAGCCTGACTGACTGAGCAGGCTGACGTTGCCGGGCGCCTCGTGCATGCAGCTGTCGAAACCACATGCCCAGACATGGTCACGAACATTGTAGAAACCCATGCCGTTCGCCCCACAAACAAAGATCCCGGACGCGGCGATCTTCGCTCGCACGCGTTCTCTGAGAACTGGGGATTCATCGTCGTCGATGACGAGCGTCGACATGATGACGGCGGCTGGCACGCCGGCGGCGATGGCCTCGTCGAGCGCCGTTTCGATGCGCTGATCGCCGACGCCGAAGATTACGAGGTCAGGCGTCTCCGGCAATGCGGCGAGTGACGGGTAACACAACCAGCCCTGGAGCTCCTCGTAGCTCGGATTAACCGGGTAGATGTTGCCGACGAAGCCCCCTTTGCGGAGGTTCGTCAGAGACCACTCGCCGAGCGAGTCACTGCGGCCCGACGCGCCAACGATGGCCACCGATCGGGGCCGCAACAACGGGTCCAGTCGATGGCTCATCTCGACGGTGCCTGGCACCACTTTTCGAGCTTATCGAACATTCCGAATGTATCGCGCATCTTCAAATATTCGAAAAGTTCCAAACATTCCAAAAGTGGTGCCAGGTACCGGAGGTTAGACGAGGCCCGGCGGCGTGACACCGCGGCGCTTCGGAAACCAGAAGGGCTTGTCGACGACCTCGGCTTTGGCAACCATCTTCGCCCAGTGCATCTCACGCTGGTAATAGATTTCCACCCAGATGTTGCTGCCCGCCGCACCATGCGGTACTCGCACGGTGCCTATCGCTATGTTCTGTTTGCAGACCGGCGACCAGGCCGCCGAGGTGACGAAACCGATGTTCGTTTTCAGCTTCGAGTCGGCGAACAAATAAGAGTTGTGCGCCGGCTTGTTGCCTTCGATGTCCAGTTTCACAAGGCGCCAGGTCGAGCCGTTGCGCTTCTCGTCTGCCAGCGCACGGCGGCCATTGAAGTTGGGCTTTTTGAAATCCACCAGCCACTCCAGGCCAAGCTCCAGCGGCGAGCGCGTCCGGCCGGTCCTGACGGTCGCATGTGCTGGAAGAAAATCCACGTACGCCGCCAGATAGCCCGCCTCGACGCGCGCGTGCTCGAGTGCATGAGTGCCGATCGCCCGTATGCCGGTAACCTTGCCGGCCGCGAACAGCGCGTCCCACATAGCCTCGGCCTTGCCGGGATCGATCCATAGCTCGTAGCCAAGATCACCGGTGAACCCGGTCCGCGACACCATCATCTCGACGCCTTCGAAGTCGAAGTAGGTCAGGCCGAAAGGCTTGAGTTCACCAAGACCGTCGAGGCCCATGCGACTCAGGATCGCGAACGACGTCGGGCCCTGGATAGCGAGCGCCGCGATTGCGCTGGTCTCGTCCTCGATACTGACATCGAACCCGATCGCCGCGTCCCGCAACCACGCCGCATGCCGCTCCTGCGAGCACAGTCGGTACTCTCCCTCTTTGAGATGGAAGATCGTGCCATCATCTATGACCTGCCCCTGATCGTCACACCATACGGCGTAGGCCACGCGTCCGGGTTTGATCTTCGTCATGTCGCGCGTAACGAGGCGATCGATATAGGTGAGCGCGTCCGGGCCCTTGATGCGGTACTTGGTCATCGGCGTGATATCGAAAACGGCGGTCGCGTTACGAATCGCGAAATACTCCATCTCCGCACAATAGAGTTCGTCGGGTGTCGTATAGCCTTTCCAGTCGTGCCACGCGTTGAGCGTGTCGAGCGCCGTTAGCCGGTCGTAAAACGGGGTCTTCAGTCTGCCCTGGGTGACCTCAGTAATGCTCATGCTGCTTTCTCCCGGCTGAGGATGGACTTCGCCGCATTGCGACCCGCAGCGCCGCTGACGCCTCCGCCCGGATGCGCTCCCGCGCCGCAGAGGTACAGGCCATCGAGCGGCATCCGGTATTGCGCCGCACTGCAAACGGGCCTGGTGAACATGAACTGGTCGAGCGTCAACTCGCCGTGATGCCAGTGCCCGCCCGTGATATGAAACTCGCGCTCGATGTCCGCGGGCGTCAGCAACTCGCTCGCTGTGATACGCGATTCGATGTCCGGTGCGTATTTCGCGATCGTCGCAATGCAGGTATTCGTGAACGACTGTTTCGCAGCGTCCGTCCAGCCGCCCTTGAGGCCGTACGGCGCATACTGGACGACGGCCGACATGACGTGTTTCCCGGTCGGCGCGAGCGAAGCGTCCCGAAAGGTCGGAAACGTCATTTCCATCGCCGGTTCCGGTGACGCCTCGCCATATTTCGCCGGGTTAAACGCGCGCTCGACATAGTGCTCGTCAGGTGCAATCACCATGCGCTCGGCAAAGTCTTTCTTGGACAGCCCTTCGATCGTCGGCAATCCATCGAGTGCGAGGTGCAGCTTCGCCGCATTGCCAAGCATGCGGATGTGATCGACGCGTCGCGTAAACCCGGTTTCGACGTGCCGCGCGCCGACCAGATCCATGATCGTGCGTTTTGGGTCCGCGTTGGACACAACCGTGAGGCTGTCGAAGCGTTCACCGCTGGCTGTCTCGACACCCGTGACCCGGCCATTGTCGACAATGATTCGCTTCACCGGCATGCCGGTCCTGATCGTGGCACCTGCATTTCGTGCGGCATGACCGAGTTCCTCGGCGATCGACCCCATACCGCCCTCGGGAGCCGCCAACCGCCCCTGGCCGCCAGCCAGCCGGTACAGGTAAGTCATGATCGTATTCGGCGACCGTGGTCCGAGATGTGTCCCGAGCACCGCGTCGAAGCCAAGTGCACCTTTCAGCAGCGGGCTTTCGAATCGCTCGGTGAGCTCGTCGTGAATGTTGATGCCGATTAGTCGCAGGAACTCGCGCATCTCCTCCCTGCCGAGCCTGCGCATATCCAGGCCAAGTTGTGCGAGCGCTACAAGATCCTTGAAATTCCTGGTTCCGAGTCGCGGCGGTGTCTTGTTGAGATAGGTGTTCAACAAGTCCGCAAACCGCGACATGCGTTTGTGGAACTCCTCATAATTCCCGGCGTCGTCGTCGCTTACCCCTTCGATCACGCTGCCCGAATAGCGCACGTGTGCGCCATCCGTACCGAGCGCGATCGTCGTCATCGCATCACTCGCGAGTTTCGGTGACAAGCCGAGTTCCTTGCGGACCTTCGGCTGCAGCTGGTACAGCAGGTGCGCGCACGCAGACACGGAGTAGCCTGCCGCAAATTCGCGGGTTACGGCGGCGCCGCCCACCTGGTCGTTGGCTTCGAGGACGAGGACTTTCTTGCCAGCCTTCGCCAGCAACGCGGAACAGACGAGCCCGTTGTGTCCCGCGCCGATGATAATTGCGTCGTATTTGTCAGTCATCGCCAAAGTTCTCCGGTACCGTGTTGCCGCGTTTGAGGTCGGAGAGGATTTCCCGCGCCGCATTCGCGCCAGGGGCCGCCATGACACCGCCGCCCGGGTGCGTACTCGAGCCGCACATGTAGAGTCCTGCCACGGGTGCCCTGTACTTCGCGTAGCCGGGCACCGGCCGGTTGAATAACAGCTGATCCATCGTCAATTCGCCGTGGAAGATATTGCCCTCGGTAATGCCGATCTGGTCCTCGATGTCGGCCGGTGTGCGCACTTCGTAATGCACGATAAGGTCCTTGAAGTCAGGACTGTAGTTCGCGATCTGGTTGATGACAGTTTGCGCAAATGCCTCGCGCTCAGGATCGGTCCAGGCACGCCCCTCGAGCTGATACGGGCAGTACTGAACGAAACAACTCATGAAGTGCTTGCCCGGCGGCGCCATGGTCGGATCGTTGCGCGTCGGAATGACCACGTCGACGTAAGGATCCTTCGACCATGTGCCGTCTTTCCAGTCATCGTAGGCGCGCTCCATACGCTCCATCGAATCGATGAAGTGCATGTCGGAATCGAGCAGTGAGCTGCCCTCCGGCAAGGCCGGGAACGACGGCATGCCGTCGAGTGCGATATTCAGTTTGCCCGACGACCCGCGGATCTTGAAGTTCTCGACGCGCTTGTAAAAATTTTCGGGAAGGTCGCTTTTATCCATGCAATTCAGGAACGTGCGCTTAACGTCCATCGCAGACACAACCAGGCGCGCGTTGATCTCCTCACCGTTGTCGAGTGCGACACCCGTCGTTTTTCCACCCTTGACGATGATCTTGTCGACGCCGGCCTCGGTGCGTAACTCGCCACCGTAGGACTGGAAGGCTCCGGCAATCGAATTCGATACGGCACCCATTCCGCCACGCGCGAATCCCCAAGATCCGACGTTGCCGTCGACATCGCCCATGTAGTGATGCAACAACACGTACGCTGTGCCCGGAGAGTGAATGCCGAGCGCGGTGCCGATGATGCCGCTGCCTGACATCGCTGCCTTGACGACATCCGTTTCGAAATATTCGTCGAGGTACTCGGCGACACTCATCGTCCAGAAGCGGATCGTCTCGTAGATACGATCTTCACCGACCTCCAGGAATTTGCGGCCAATCTTCATGAGTTCCAGCAGATCCCTGGGATGCAGCGACGTCGGGTCCGGCGGCGTCGCAAGCAGAAAGTCACGGATGATGCGGCACTGGCGCATCGTGTCGGCCGAGTACCGTTCATAGGCGTCGGCATCGCGACGCGAGAATCGTGCGAGCTCACGATATGCCGTTTCCGGATCGTGGTACGAACCGAAGTAGTCGCCATTCTCCATGAAGGTGAGCGAACCGCCGTATGGCGTGACCTGCAAACCATGCTTGTGAAGTTCCAGCGCGCGGAATATCTCCGGCCGCAACAGGCTGCAGACGTAGGAACAGTTGGAGTACATCCAGTCCTTGTGCAGGTTTCGGCTAACGGCCGCGCCGCCGATGTAGTCGTTCTTCTCGACACAGACGACATCGAGCCCGGCTTTTGCCAGGAATGCGGCTGTTGTCAGGCCGTTGTGTCCGGCGCCGACGACAATAGCGTCATAGGTTTTCATGCACTTTTACTCGCCAGGTACTTTCCATGGGGTGAGGTTGTTGCTTCTTGTTCGTTACCGAGCTTTTGGAGCGTAATGTCCACCGCCCGTTCGAACTTGTCCAGTGTTTCTTCGAGGCAATCCGCGATGTGCGCTTCGCACAGAAACCAGGGCTCGCGCGAATCCGGCTCGATGAGAATTCCCTGATCATGTAGCTCGGGCGCGAGCGCGTCGTAGAACGCGTAATCCGAATTCAGCCAACCTCGATAGTCGGTGGGCGGTTCCCCGGCGAAAAACAACCCCATCAGTGCGGGATGCCCGGTAAAGCTGTGCACAACGTTGCGCTCGCCGAGTATGCGGCTCATACCGGACTGCAATTTCAGCCCGTAGCTTGCGATGTTCTTCAGTGCATCGGTCTCGTCCAGGATTTCGAGCGTCTTGTGCGCGGCCGCCAGCGATACGGCATGTCCCGTAAACGTGCCACCGTGGACGACGCCATCACCTACCTTACGCATCACGTCTTCGCGTCCGGCAACAACAGCGATCGGGTAGCCGTTACCCATCGCTTTCGCAAACGTACACAGGTCCGCCTTGATACCGAACAGTTCCTGCGCGCCGCCTTTGGCGACCCGGAAGCCGGTCTTTACTTCATCGACCACGAGCAGAATGCCGTAGCGGTCGCAGAGCTCCCGCACGTTGTGCAGGTATTCACGTCGTGCCGTGATTCCACAGCAGTTGCCCATGATCGGTTCGATGAGGAATGCACCGATGTCCTGGTGGTGCTTCTTCAGCAGGTCCTCGATCGCGTTAGCGTCGTTCAGCGGCGCCGTATGAAACAGGCGCTTCGTTACTTTCGGTACGCCCTTGCCGTAGGGAAGAACTTCGGGAGCGCCCTGCGCCGGATCCCACTCCTCCACCTCGGTGTACCACATCACCTCGTTAAAGATGCCGTGGTAACCACCCTCGAGGACGATGTGGCCATCCTTGCCGGTAAACGCTCGTGCAATTCGCAACGCTGCCATTACGGCTTCGGTGCCCGAATTCGAGAAGCGCACTAGTTCCGCGGCCGGCACCATCTTGCTGATACGGCAAGCGACTTCGTATTCGAGCTCGGTCGACAGTGCGAACACGCCGCCGACGTCCATGCCCGCCCTGGCTGCCTCGTCGACGCGCGGATCCGCATAACCGAGGATGACCGGACCGTAGGCGAGGCGGTAATCGATGTACTCGTTGTCGTCGAAATCGACAATTCGCGCGCCCTTGCCGCGTTTGATGTAAATCGTCTTGTCGTCACCCCAGTAGCGAAAGTTGGACGACACACCGAGCGGCAGCTTCGTCAGTGCCTTCTCGAAATGCTGATTGGATTTTTTCAGGCGCCGCATAAGCTTCCCCCAAGCTGGGGCACGATTCCCCCCCGGAATCGACTTAGGATCGCACAGAGAGCCCCTTGCCGTCCAGAAAAAATGAATGAGTATTCATTCACAATATGGCATCATAGTATTCGAGAAATCGCTACAACCCGTGGTTTCCGGTCGTGACTAATTGAGCAGACTAGCGATGGCGTCCGTACAAACGGCAAAATCTCCGCGCACGGCGACCCGCGAGAAGCGGCGTCAGCAACTCATCGACGCGACGATGAAGTGCATCGGCCGCAAGGGCCTGACCGGAACTACGCTCAGCGACGTGGCGAGCGAGGCCGGTCTGTCGCAGGGCATCGTCAACCTGCATTTCGAGAGCAAGGACAACCTGCTGACGGAAACACTGCGCTCGCTCGCGAACGAGTACAAAACGCAGTTCGACAGGGCCCTGGGCAAATCGGGTCCCCGTCCTGCCGACAGGCTGCTGGCATTGATGGAACACGACCTGCGGCCATCCATCTGCGACCGGCGCAAACTCGCCGTCTGGTTCGCGTTCTGGGGCGAGGTCAAATCGCGGCCGACCTACCGCAAGATCTGTGATGAATACGACCGTTATTACGATGAGGTCGTGGCCGAGCTTTGTGATCAGATCATTGAAGATGGCAACTACGAAGGCATCACCGGGGACGCCGCCGCAGAGGCACTGACTTCCATGACCAATGGCCTGTGGTTGTCCTGCCTGTTAAGCCCGCAAACCTGGGACCGGCAGCTCGCGATGGATGCTGTGAACAGCTACCTCCACAACGTATTCCCGAAGCACTTCAACTGAAAGAGGAAATGAGTGGACATTCAACTCAGTGACAGCGCGCGAAGGTGGCAACAAACAGCACGCAAATTCGCCGACGACTACCTGCAGCCGCACGAAGTTGAAGCGGAACTCAACAGTGGCGAGCTGTCAGCGGACATCACGAAAAGGAACAAGGATCGTGCGATCGAGCTCGGCTTTCCGGGGCTCGATGCACCGACGTCGCATGGCGGCCTTGGGCTGTCGATGGTTGAACAAGTGGCCGTCTGGGAGCAGCTCGGACGCGTAACCAATGCGCTTTCCTGGTGTTTTCCCGAAGCGCAGAAATGGATGTTCGGAGCCTGCAGCGACGAGCAACTCGAGCGTTACATCCTGCCGATGATGCGAGGTGAACGTAAGGACTGCTATGCCATTACCGAGTCGGGCCCGGGCTCGGACGTGTCCGCATTGGAGGCTACCGCGGCTCGTGAAGGTGATGAGTATGTCCTGAATGGCGAGAAATGGTATGTCACAAGCGGCAACATCGCCGATTTCTTCTGGTTTCAGGCGCGGCTGCCCGACGAAAACGACGAGGCCCTGTTTTTCGTCGATCAGGGCGTCGCAGGCATCGAGGTCGTTGCGACACCGCTGTTCAGCCACACCTACGCCGCGCACCACCCGACCTACCGCTTTACCAAAGTGCGAGTCCCGGTCGCTAATCGTGTCGGCAACGCCGGTGACGGCATGTCGTACACGCACAGCTGGTTCCGGCACGAGCGACTCATGATCGGCGCGCGTAGCTGCGGCGCCGCGGCGCGCCTCATCGAGGAAGCGACGGCGTTTGCGAACGATCGCATCGTCGACGGCGCACCGCTAGCCGAGAAGCAACTGATCCAGGCCATGCTCGCCGACAGCGTTACCGAACTCTGGGCGTCCCGGCTCATGACCTACGAAGCCGCCGAAGCCCACGACCGTGGCGAGAACGTCAAGTCGATGCATGCACGTTGCTCGATCGTCAAGCTCTACGTTTCCGAGATGGCGAATCGCGTCGCGGATCGCGCCCTGCAGATTTTCGGCGGCCGTGGCTACATGCGCGAGAACGTTGCCGAGCGCTTCTTTCGTGAGCTGCGCGTCGATCGCATCTGGGAGGGCACCAGTGAAATCCAGCGCCTGATCATCGCGCGGGCCCTCATAAAACGCGGCCTTGACGGCATCTGATTGCGGTTAGCCGTCCCGGGTGATCAAATCTGAACCACATGGCGGCGATAACCTTCATTCTGCGCAGCGGCATCGTCGTAGCTAGCCTGGCTGGCCCTGCGCCGCGCCGAAAAATAAAGATAAGAAAGCGGTCAGACCGCTTTTCTATTTTCTGGCGAGTTCCTGGAGGATCCACTCGGTCCAGGTCTGCTCCAGGTCCTCCATCGTCGAAAACGGACCGGGCCGGTAGTAACGCGAACGGACGCCTTTCCAGTTGTTGACGATAATGGTTTTGTCGGACTCAGTTGTGATGTCCCATAACCAGGTCAGTTCGTCGACATCGTAATCCTTGCCTTCCTCGGCATCATCTCTGACTAACCAGTAAATGTCGCAGCGCGAATTCAGATGATCGATCGGCGCGAAGACATAGCCTACAACGTGGTCGCTGTAGGCGAGCAGAAAGGAGAATCCGCCGAATGAGAAATCCGAGGCACCACCGTCGTAGTCCTTCAAATTGCCGAGCAATGGCGCAATCGGCTTGCCGTCCTTACTGCCCGTGACATAGCCATCGAACATGGCGGTACGGGAATACGCGTAACCCAGCTCGCCGGGCCGCGCGTGGATGTCCACGTAGGAGACGTCGATGTCGCGAAGCCCGCAGGACTCCATTTTCTCCCGCATGCCCTTCTGCAAGTGCTCACGCCGCTTGTCATCGACCATGAGCGTATGCGATCGCGCATACTCCGGGTGCGCCGTCGCACAGTGATAGCACTCCTGGTAATTTTCGATCGACAGCTTCCAGTTCGCCGGGATGTCGTAATACTTGTGCGCGGCGACTTTCAGATTCGGAAAATCGAACAATGCCATCGGCTCTGCCAGGTCTCTCCGCGCGCCATCCAGCGACAGCGGATCATCCGAAAAACAGACGAAAATCAGACCGAAAATAGTATCGACCGAAACCCGGTGCAGGCTGTGATCACCCCGTTCGAAACCCTCGGGCATGCTGCGTGCGCCGACCAGTTTGCCTTCGGTATCGTACATCCAGCCGTGATACGGGCATTCAAACTTGCGCGTATTGCCCTTCTGCTCGAGACAGACCAGGGACCCACGATGACGGCATACGTTTGCGAACGCGTTAATGACTCCGCTTTCCGAACGCACGATGATCGCGGATTCGCGCGCGACGTTCAGTACCTTGAAGTCGCCCGGCTCCGAAAGCTCCGATTCATGGCCAGCAAGAATCCAGTTACGCGAGATGATCCGCTCGAGCTCGAGTTCGTAGATTTCGGGGTCCGTATAGAAACGTTGATCAAGTGCATGACCCGGCTTATGCGCCTCGATCAGCTCTTCAATGGTCCGCGTATTGTTGTCGTGGACTACCGCACTCATAAGGCAAAACCAGTTTTCGAAATTCAGAAGACGTGAAACATAGCACAGCGTGATTACGGTGCCTGCGAGTGCCGGCGGTGTATCACGATCGACGCGACCAATCCGACGGCGCAGGTTGCGGCCGTCAGGAGGAAGCGGTAACGGTAGCCGGTCACGCCGGAAAATCCCAGCACGAGCATGATGAGCCAGCGACGATTATTTCGCTGTGATCAGTAGTATGCGGTCAAGGCTGCCGCTTGCGGAAAGTGGCGAGCTGTTGGCCGAACCGGGCCGCGCACTAAGCGCACCAGGTCTGTCCGCGGTCGCGCAGGTCCTGCTTCGCAAGAAGGACCGGTTATACATCAACGACGGTATGTACGGCGCGCTATGGGAGCTACGATTCAACGGTCACAAGCGGTACCTGACGCATTGCTACCGGAACGCGCAAGAACTCGACGGCAAAGAGAGTACGTTCAGTGTCTTCGGACCGACCTGCGACTCGTCGGACTGCCTGCCCGAACCACTGAGCTTGCCGGCCAATATCGACGTCGGCGATTACATTGAATTCCAGTCAGTAGGCGCCTACAGCCTGAGTGGCCGCACGATTTTAATGGCTTTCACGATCACACACTCGTGACGATCGGAGACTAGCGAACCATCTGGTCCTTGCGCAGGCGAGCGGCGATCTCGGCGGCCTCCGACATGATGACCTCGGAACTGCTCTCGGCAGATCCTGTCGTGGATTCCAGCGTGTAGACCCTGCGGTCGTCCTTGACGTCGATCAGGTTCGTTACGAACTGCAGTTCCATGACCATGGTCGATTCGGACGGCCTTGTGTAATCCTGGTAGTCATAGCGGAAGAAATCCACGAGCCCGCCGCCGCGAACCACCGACTCGACGTCGACCCTTTCGCCCTGCTCCTCAGTGGTCACGCTCGTGAATCTTGCCGTAACGAAGATTACCGCGTCTGCTCCCTGCGCCTGCAGCAGCTCCTCAACGACTTCTTGCTTTACGTCCGCACGTGATGCGGCACGGCGGTAACCGAAGGCATAGGTGCGCTTGTTGCCGAGTTCCTTGACGAGTTGCTCCTCGAATTCCCGACCACGAGTACCCTGCTGGGCAATACCAACGATCATCACCTTCGAATAGGGTGCGTTCGGCACAGACTTCGCTTTCGCCGCACGATCCACCGAAGTCTGCGCTATCGGCGTAACGCATGCGACAACCAGGGCCGCCGCTGAAAACATCAGCATCAGTGTTGGTACTCGACAGCGATTCACTCTTGCATCTCCACTTTTTCAGGTGCTACCAGTGCGTTGTCCAGCCAGTTGCGGAACAGCCCCGCCCAGTATTCTGCCGCACGTTGTACGTCTTCCCAACCGGCGTCTTCGTGCTCGGCCGAGATATCGCTGGACTTGTCCCCGGCGCGTGCCAGCGCCTGACCGGTGACGGAATCGCTCATCTCCATCAGGAACGTCAGCTCACCATGTGCAACGACGTCCTTGAGGCGGCCGCTCGGTTCGAACACAGCACCGCCGCCAGTCATTTTCATGTCGACGACCTGGGCACTGACCTTGAGTACGTCCGGTCCGGGTTCGGTTACTATTTCGTAATCATCGCCGAGCGCCGCGGCGAAGGCGTCCCGGAAGTAGCTGCGGATGCGCTCGACGTCCGCGGGATCGGGTTCTTCTTCACTCTCTGGGAAATAGATCTCGAGACCGCCCGACATCAGCTTCGTATATCGGCTGAAGTCCGCTTCCTGGTTGATATAGGCGTATTCGACGGCCGTATTCGGCACCCGGTGAAACGAGCCCGTGACAATTGTCTTCGTGCACGCAGCCAGGGAGAGGGTCGCGGCCAGCGCGAAAAATGCCGTCCGGCAGACCGCGGTATTGTGCACAGCCGGTGTCACGTCATCTTCACCTTGTAGAAAATCGAATACAGTACTGGTACGACCACCATCGTCAGAACGGTCGCAAATCCCAGGCCAAAGGCGATCGTGACTGCCATCGATACGAAAAACGCATCCGGGAACAATGGCGCCATGCCGAGTATCGTCGTCGCCGCCGCCATCGCGACCGGACGCAGGCGGCTGACAGCCGAGTCGAGGACCGCCGTGATCGGCGCCTTGCCTTCCGTATTCTGCAGGTTGATTTCGTCGATTAGCACGATCGCATTCTTGATCAGCATGCCCGTGAGGCTCAGGAAACCGAGCAATGCCATGAAACCGAACGGTTGACCGGTTGCGCCGAGACCCACGGTCACGCCGATTACCGCGAGCGGAACAGTGAGCCAGATGACCGCGGTTTGCTTCATCGAGTTGAATAACGCGACGGTGAGCAAGACCATCAGCAACAAGAACACGGGAATGCTGGCGGCGAGCGACGCCTGCGCTTTGTTGCTGTTCCTGTATTCACCCCACCACTCCAGCCGGTAGCCCGGTGGCAGGTCTATCCCCTCGATTTGTGGCCGGACAGCGTTAAACAGCGGCGCTGCCTCACCGACGCGCGGATCGGACAGCACCGTGATCGCGCGCTGACGATTCATGCGGTAGATGATGTCATCTTCGAAGACCGTCTCGAAGCTCAGAACGACCTGCCGCAAGGGAATCATGCGCTGCGCCGCAGGACTCCAGATCTGCACGTCCTGAATGCTGGACACATCCAGCCGCCGACTCTCCTGTGCCCTGAGAATTATTGGCAGTAGCTCGTCGCCCTCACGGTAGACGCCGACAGTAATGCCCTGGAAGGCCTCCATGAGCGTGCCCGAGATCATCTGCCGCGTGATCTGGTTCTGATTGGCCTGAAGCTGTGCGACGATCGGCCTGATGACCATCGTGCGTTCGCGCCAGTCCTGCCGTATTCCGAATGCATTCGGCTGCGCGTGCATAATCGCCTCGGCTTCCGCCGCCAGCTCGCGCAGTACATTGCGGTCTTCGCCAAAGAAGCGCGCCTGAATCTTTCCGGGGTCGCCGGGACCGAGAATGAACTTGCGTATCTGCGGCACCGCATCCTCGAAGTTCGCATCTAGGTGTGCCTGGATCTGATCAGCAACGGGATCAATGTAACTGCTGTCCGATACATCGACGAGCAGCTGCGCGTACGCACTATTCTGCTTTTCAGGCGCGTACGTGAGCAGGAAACGCGGCGCGCCTTGCCCGACGATGGCAGATACGTGTGTGACACCCTCTATGCTGCGGATATACTCCTCGATTTTCTCGATGTCGTCCTCGGTCCGTTCGATCCGCGTTCCCTGCGGCAGCCAGTAATCGACCATGAACTGCGGCCGCGTCGAATTCGGAAAGAAACTCTGTTCCAGACGCCCGAATCCGAGCATCGCGCCGACAAATAACGTGAGGACGACGGCAACGGTCACCCACCGGAAACGAATACACACGCCCAGGAATCCGCGGAACACCTGGTAAAACTTGCCGCCGTAAGGATCCTTCTTCTCGCCGCCACTATCCGCACTCTTCAGGAACATCGTGCAGAGCAACGGCGTTACGGTCACTGCCGTCACCCAGCTCAGCATCAACGAGATAAGAATAACCGTGTACAGCGAGCGCGTGTATTCTCCCGTGGCGTCCTGTGAGGTGCCGATCGCTGCGAACGCGAGCACCGCTATGATCGTCGCGCCAAGCAGCGGCCACGCCGTCTGCTTGACGACGGCGACGGCAGCTTCGGCTTTCTTCATGCCACCCTCGATGCGGATCAGCATGCCATCCACGACGACGATCGCGTTATCGACAAGCATGCCGAGAGCAATAATCAGTGCACCGAGCGATATGCGCTCCAGCATCACGTCCGCCATGGACATAAAAACAAAACTGCCGGAAATGGTCAGGAAGAGAATGAAACCTATCAGCAAACCGCTTCGCAGGCCCATGAATAACAGCAATACCACGACCACGATGACGACTGCCTGAAGCAAGCTGATGACGAAACTGTTGATAGCCGTCGTTACACTGTCCGACTGCAACGAAACAATGCCGAAATCGATACCGAGCGGAAGCTGGCTTTCGATTTCGTAGAACTTCTCCTTGAGTCCCTCGCCCATCGTGACGACATTGCCGCCCGACACGGTCGAAATGGCAATGCCGACGGCCTCCTTGCCGTCGAAACGAAGGATGTTGGCTGGTGGATTCTGGTATCCACGCCGCACCAGCGACACGTCGCGCAAGTAGATTTGTGCTTCACCAGCACCACCGCTGATCAGGATATTGCCGATACCCTCTACGTCATCAACCAGACCAGTCGGATCGATCGCGATGAAATCATCGCCGACATTGACGCGGCCGGAATTGGAAACGAGATTCCTGCTCTGCAATTCGTTGATGATGTTCTGTGGCGAAAGCCCCGATTGTGACAGCCGCTCCCGATCCAGCTCGACGTAAACGACCTCGGGCCGATCGCCGAAGATATCCACCTTTGCGACGTCATCGACGAGTAACAATTCACGCCGCAGGAATTTCGCGACGTCGTAAAGTTCCGCGTAGCTGTACTCGTCACCATAAATAGCCACGAATACGCCGAATACATCGCCGAAATCGTCGATGACCATCGACGGTCCGGCACCGGGCGGCAAACTCGACTGAGCATCGCCGATCTTACGCCGCAGCTCGTCCCAGACTTGCGGCAGTGTCTCCTTGTTAAATCTGTCCTTGATCGTGACCGTGACCGTGGACATGCCACGCGCCGAACGAGACTCCACTTCGTCGAGCTGGCCCAGCTGTTGCACGGCCATCTCGATTTGGTTACTGACTTCCTGCTCCACCTCTTCGGCGGACGCGCCAGGGTATGGCGTAACGACCAGCGCGTCCTTAATCGTAAATTCGGGGTCCTCGAGGCGACCCATATTGTTGAACGAATACATGCCACCGACGATGGCGATAATCGCCAGGAACAGCGTCGTGACGCGGTTCTCGAGACAGAATTCCGTGATTTTCATGGCTTAGCGGCTGAGCTCGCTGACCTGCATGCCTTCGCGCAGGTTGTGAACGCCCGACGTTGCGATGCGGTCGCCCTCCTGCAGGCCCGAAAGAACTCTGACGTTGGCGCCTGTCAGGTCGCCGAGTTGTACCACCGTACGACTGACGGTCATCGACCCCGGATCGATCTTCCAGACCGTTGGAATTCCCTGTTCATCCCCGACAACGGCGCTCGCCGGAATCGCGACGGCGGTGTCTTCGCCGGCACTGGTACCGCCCTCCGCAATCGATATCGTGACGTTGGCCGTCATGCCGGGCAATATCGTCGTGTCCGGCGGGTTTTCCATTGCCGCGATTACTTCGAAAGTACGAGTCACCGGATCGGCGACGGTCGCAACCTCGGTAATTTCCGCCGGGAACATGCGATCCGGGAACGTCGACAATGTCACAACCGGTCGAATGAGAGCTGTGCGCTCCTCTTTGCTCAGATTGGGGTCTGCACGACTCCAGTCCTGCTCCGGAACTGTGATGACCACCTCCAGCATTGACATATCCTGCAGGATCAGCACCGGTTCCTTAGCCTGAACGTTGACAAAATTGTCGGTCAGTGTTCTACCGATAATCCCGGAAAATGGTGCGACCAAACGAGTATCGTCGAGCGCTTTCTGCGCCCTTGCCAAATCGGCTTGTGCAACTTCATAGTTGCGCTTGCGAAGATCCAGGTCTTGCCGGGAAACCGCACCCTGCTCGACAATCTCCTTGAATCGCTCGTAAGTCGTTTGTGCCTGTCGGAACTTCGCCTGGGCCTGATCGAGCGACGTCTGAAAATCAGCCGGATCGAGCCGTGCGAGCATGTCGCCCTTGCTGACTTGCTGACCCTCGATGACCGGAAACTCGACTATGCGACCCGCCACTTCGAATCCCAGCTCCGCCGTCTCGCCCGCCTGAACCTGTCCGGAATACGAGAGACTGCGGCCGGCGCTTTCATCGCCGATCGTCATTATCCTGACCGGTCGTACAACCGAAGCACGTTCTTCGACTTGCTGCTCACAGGCCGCCAACATCAACATACTTGCGCATGCCCACAGAGCGAACGCCTTGAGAATATTCATTTGGGTATCCCGGATTGCCTTGTCATTATCGGGCTGGAGCCCGCGGTTTTCGACAACCTACTGCCTCGGTACCATAATGACAAGTGCCGGGCCGCCTGCCGTGAAAGGCGGCGCTCAAGATACGACGTATTCAATGACGACAAGGAGTTAACCGACATCGATACCACACCGAGGCCCTGGTACAGGGGGCCGTATTTCATACTCTCTGCGATACTGATGGTGGTGACTATCGCGTTTCCGCTCATCAGTTCGACGCTCGACGCCTACCTGCTGAAAGTCACGTTGACATTGCTATTGTTCGGCGCACTGTATGCCGTTGTTGCGGATCGCAAGATCTTTCGGATTCTCGGTGTGTTGCTCTTGCCGTTGATCGTCGGCAACTGGCTCTATGACCCTGCGGAGCAAGGGCTTTGGGCACAGACGACGGCGACATTGACGTTGCTGTTTCTGTTAACGACCACGATCGTCATCTTCGCCACGATCATCACGGCCACGCGGGTATCGACCGATATCATTTTCGGCGCGGTCGCAGTCTACATGCTCGTCGGTGTCATCGTCGCAGTCCTTTTTCAGCTGCTTCACAATGCCGACCCTGGCAGCGTGGTCACGCACATGGACTCGATCAGTCACGACTTGTTTCCACAGTTTCTTTACTTCAGTTTCGTTACGCTGACGTCGGTCGGGTACGGTGACTTTGCACCGGCCAGCCCGGAGGCCCGCACGCTGGCAACCGCAACGGGCATATTCGGCCAGCTCTACCTGGCGATACTCATCGCGAAACTCGTCGGCGTATATACAGCTCAGTCGATTACCGAGACCAGGCAATGAATCAGAACGTCAGTCTCGTGCTCGGTAGCGGTGGCGCACGCGGTCTTGCACACATTGGCGTCATTCACGAACTCGAGAAGCGCAACTTTGACGTCCGTGCGATCACGGGCTGCTCGGTGGGCAGCCTGGTTGGCGGCTTCTACTGCGCCGGAAAACTCGATGTTTTCGAGGAATGGGTTTGTAGCCTTAGCGAATGGGACGTCGTCCGCTTTCTCGACATTTCCCTGAGCGCCCGCAATGGGGTCGTGAAGGGTGACCTCATCATGAATACGTTGCGCGAGCTGATCGGTGACCAGCGCATCGAGGATCTACCAATACCATTTACAGCCATCGCGACCGATATTGTCGATCGCAAGGAAGTGTGGCTCAGCAAAGGCAGCCTTTTCGATGCCATGCGCGCGTCGATGGCGATTCCCGGAATATTTACGCCAAAGACAATCAACGGCAAGACCCTCGTCGACGGCGGACTGCTCGACCCTTTGCCAAGCGCCGCTGCAACTTCAGACGGCACCGACGTTACGATTGCGGTCAGCCTGTCCGGTCGCGACATGATCGAACCCTACGGCCCTGATCCGACCGAACAACCGTTGAGCAAGATAGAGCGGTATCGAAAATCCATCGATGGATTCCTCGACCGGGTGCAGGACACGCTCGGCATGGATACCGAGAGCCGCCAGGACGAAGAGCGTGAGCTCGGATTGACCGACATCATGCTCGGCAGTTTTGATACGATGCAGGCCGCGATTGCGAGGTACAGGCTCGCCGCGTACCCCCCTGACCTTCTAATTGAGGTACCTGGCAATATTTGCCAGACGCACGAAATTTATAAGGCACGAGCTCTGATTGACGCGGGCCGATTCTGGGCCGCCGATGCCATCGAGCGCCAAACCCATGTACTGGAGCGAAAGAAGCAACAATGATGAGTATGAAGACTGTACGTTGCACGATCAGGCGAGTTGTTTTTCTAACAGCTCTGGCGATCTATTCGACCACTGTTCATGCACAGGATGCTGCCGGCGCCGAAAGTGGCGCGGCTGCATCTGCCAAGGCACAGGCGAACAATCCGCTGGCCGAGTTCAAGGCATTCAATCTCCACAACTACTATACCCCTGAGCTATCAGGCGATATTGACGCGACGGCGAACAATTTTGTGCTGCGGTACGCGCAGCCGTTCGGCAAATGGCTCATGCGTGCTTCGCTGCCGTTTGCACGAGCGCCAACAGGAACCAACACCACGACGTCCGGACTCGGCGATCTCGACGTATTTTTTGCATACCTGTTCGATACTGGAAATCCGGCGCGGAGCTTCGGCGTCGGGCCGCAATTTGTACTGGACACGGCCAGCAAGGACGCAACCGGATCAGGCAAGTACCAGGCGGGTGTCGCCGCCGTGTATTTCGACGCTTCCTCACAGTTTTTCCAATGGGGGGGATTGCTGACCTACCGGACAGACTTCGCCGGCGACAGCGACCGCGCCGATACAAGCGTGCTTGCCGCACAACCGTTCTACTTCTTCCAACTCGGCAATGGCAACTACTTCCGTGGCGCTCCTGTCTGGGTGTTCGACCTGGAGAATGACACCTATCACGTGCCGGTCGGTCTCGGTTTCGGTAAGGTGATTCCTCGTGGCAACACGATATTGAACTTCATCATCGAACCGCAGTTCACGATTCTGAGCAAAGGACCAGGCCAGCCGGAATTTCAGCTCTTCATGGGACTGAACCTGCAATTCAAATAGGGTCCGCCAATTTCTATTGAGGTATTGCAATGACAACCGCAAGGCAGAAATTTTTCATTGGAACATCAGTAGCACTATTGCTGGTCGGCTGTAGTTCGTCGGATCACGAGGTCCACTGGGGCTACGAGGGAGACGAAGCGCCCAAACACTGGGGAAGTCTCAGTCCCGAATTCGCAACTTGTGATTCTGGCGCCGAGCAATCGCCCATCGATCTCACGGGCGCCGTTCCCATTGAGGATGCAGGCATACAGCGCCGCCTGGGTGAAGCCGTACTGACCGTGGCACAAAGAGCCCACGTTATGGACCTCATCGACAATGGCCATACGGTCCAGATAACGAATGACGTTCCGATGTCGATTGAACTCGGTGGAACAGTCTACGAACTCGCCCAGTTCCACTTTCACGCGCCATCTGAGCATACGATCGACGGTGAGCATGCCCCGCTCGAAGTGCACTTCGTGCATAAATCGGCGGCCGGTGAACTGGCGGTCGTCGGAATACTCGTCGAGCAAGGTGAACACGACGCGATGTGGGATGCCGTGCTCGCTCTGTTCCCCGACAAGCCGGGCGGCCAACGACATGTCGAGAACCTGGATCTCGATATGAAGGAACTTCGCCCACTGCCGCAGCACTATTACCGCTACGAAGGCTCGCTAACGACGCCGCCTTGCTCCGAAGGTGTGCATTGGATTGTCATGGCGGACTTACAGCAGATATCTGCCGAGCAGATGGCCACAATAGTCTCGCACTTGCACGAGAATAACCGGCCCGTGCAGCTGCTCGGCGAACGCCAGATCGGCCTGGTCTGGCACGAACAATCGATGGTCAATCCCCCAATCGAGGAATAGCCGGACGACAGGCAGAAGACCGGGCAGGTCCAGATTCGCGTCAGTAGTCTTCCGTTACAAGCTGATCGAGCCCTTCGCGGGCTCGAGACGCCCAGCGAGCGACCAGGCTCTCGACGCCTTCCCAGGTCGAGATCACGCTCTCCCCGCTCAGCATGGCGGCACCCTCGACGGCCCGCCTGTCGAACACGCGAACCAGCACTTCCTCGGACTCAGAGTCACGAAGTTCGATGACGAGCGTCAATTCGCCAACAGTCTCGAGGGCGAACGAAGCACGGCCCGCGGCGCCGACGCGCCGGCCGGGACTGCGCGCCACGATATCCTGTACGCGAATATTCAGGTCGAGGACGTCGGGCCCGGGCTCGGTGACAACCTCAAGGTTTCGCAGTTTGCCAAACTCTTCCCCGAACGCCATCGCCATGGCCGCCCGGAAGCGCGTCTTCTGGTCCTCACCGAGGGGAAACTGATTCTGCGACCGGTCCGGCGTGCGAAAGGCGAGCTCGAGTTCATTGACCATGAGCTTGCTGTAACTACTGAACGTCACGCCGGGACGTACGAAAGCGGCTTCGAAGTTCCTGGCGCTAACTTCCTGCAATCCCTCGACGTTCACCTCGCCAGTCGGCCTGGGCTGGGTCGGCTGCGGACCACAGGCTCCAATCAGCAAAGCGGCCAGGCACACAGCGCCAATTTCAAGCAGTTTCTTTCGAGCCATGATCCACACCGGAATGCCTTGGTTGGGTCGCCCATCCTACCGCCTGATGTGCACGAGAAGAAGCGGTCAGCTACGGTAAGCATAAGCCCGAATTGCGCTCGCATGGCCGTTTGATAATTTCCGGTAACAGATTTCCGTGTATCATTCCGACCGTCTAGAATAATTCTAATCTACATTGAGAGCGATCCCATGAAGAGACTTCTTATTGTCGCGTGCCTGTTCGTCGCAAATTCCGTTCTTGCTCAAATACCGCCACCGCCGGACGCCCAGGAGGTCCTGTCCGAGGCATACACGGGCAAGTCTTACTCGCCGTATACGGGACGTGCGACAGCGCTGATGCCGCTCTGGGGTGACACGCATTTGCATACAAGCCTCTCGATGGACGCAGGTGCATTTGGTAATCGGCTCGGTCTGGACGAGGCCTATCGCTTCGCACGCGGCAAGGAAGTCACGTCAAGTAGCGGCACGCCGGTTCGGCTGTCCCGTCCGCTGGACTGGCTCGTCATTGCTGATCACTCCGACAACATGGGCTTTTTCCCGGATATGATTGCAGGCGCGCCGCACATTCTGGGCGATCCGAAGGGTAAGGAATATTACGACCGCATTCAGGCCGGCGAGGGCGTCGCGGTAGCGCTCGAGATGATTGGCCTGTTCTCGCAGGGCAAGTTTCCTTCATCACTGATGTACACGCCCGACTCGGCACCGTATAAGTCCGCCTGGGCGAACACCGTCGATGCCGCCGAGCGCTACAACGACCCGGGCAAGTTCACCGCGTTCATCGGTTACGAATGGACGTCGCTAGTGACCGGCAACAACATGCATCGTGTCGTTGTATACCGGGATGATGGTGACAAGGGCGGCCAGATGGTGCCGTTCACGACTGTTGCACCGACGGGTAGCGTAAACCCGCGTGATCTCTGGGACTGGCTCGAGAAATACGAAGCCAAGACGGGCGGTGACGTACTGGCGATTGCGCATAACGGTAATCTCTCGAACGGCATCATGTTCCCGATGCGCGCTCAGTATGACGGACGCAAACTCGACGACGAGTACGTGCAGACGCGCACGAAGTGGGAGCCGCTGTACGAAGCGACGCAAATCAAGGGTGACGGCGAGACGCATCCGTTCTTGTCGCCTGATGATGAGTTCGCCGATTACGAGACCTGGGACATCGGTAACCTCGACGTCTCCGCGGCAAAGACGGACGACATGCTGGCCGGCGAATATGCCCGCGAAGCGCTGAAGGGCGGTCTCGCCATCGAGGACCGACTGGGCACCAACCCTTACAAATTCGGCATGATTGGCTCGACCGACAGCCACACGTCGCTGGCTACTGCGCAGGAAGACAATTTCTTCGGCAAGCACGCGGGCGCCGAGCCCAGCCCGCACCGCATGTCCCATCCGTTCATGGAAACGGATGCAGGCAAGATCATGGGCTGGCAGCAAGTCTCCTCGGGTCTGGCTGCCGTCTGGGCGACGGAAAACACTCGCGAAGCAATCTTCGACGCGATGGCACGCAAGGAAACCTATGCCACGACGGGCAGCCGCATGATGGTGCGTTTCTTCGGCGGCTTTGACTTCACGGATGCCGATCTCAACAGCCGCCAGCCGGTATTCGCAGGTTATGCGAAAGGCGTGCCAATGGGTGGCGACCTGACGGCCGCGCCCGACGGCGGCGCACCGACATTCATGGCATATGCC
>Ga0070727_10001440_pt1 | contig 25136 bp, 26 predicted proteins | sample tdAd472_FD_66722 | JGI IMG/M metagenome (GOLD analysis project Ga0070727, IMG submission 66722) | Marine sediment microbial communities from the Atlantic coast under amendment with organic carbon and nitrate - tdAd47.2 | ecosystem: Environmental > Aquatic > Marine > Coastal > Sediment | place...
CTATCCTCCCCATGATCGCGCATTATTGCGTGCTTGTTTGAAAGGGAGTTTTGTTCGTCTAAACAACGTTGTCAACGCTAACATGAAAACGGTTACAGACTGAACCGGCCACCTGCACCACACACCACCTTGCCCACGGCGTTCATACCGCCTTACTGTGTGGAGGTAGAGGCCTGAACGCCGCTACGTGGAATGACGTGATATGGGGAGTTGTCAGTCAATTCTTTTATACGGGCGGCCTGAGCTATTTGACGGAAGAGGATACGGAGTTTGCGGCTAACCAGGAGATCGCCGAATATGAAGGCTCAGCCTTGTTGCGGCTCGCGTCCAATCTCAACCAGATTGCCAAGCTGGTCTCGCCACCATCCTGAACATTGGTGCGGAACTGGGCGCCGATGATGACGATGACATCGCTTGCGCCATACGCGAGGGAACTCAGGACACGGTCGGCCGCGCCGGCGATGAGGCCGTCCGTCGTCAGCTTTCCATCCCGCCGACCCTGACCATTCGCCCCGGCTTCTCGGTGCGCGTTATGGTCACGCGTGACCTCATTCTCAAACCCTATCGGAGTTGATTCATGACCAAGCTCAAACTGGGCGCCATTCCCGATGTACTCGCGCGTGAGACCGGACAGAAGAACGACTCGGCAAAGCTTGTCGCGCCAATGCCTTTGGAAAAGGGATGCACCGAGCCGATCTTCAAGGTCACGGATGGAACGGCTGATCGTGGACTTCTGAATGTCCAGTGCTGCAGCGGCCTTGCGCAGGCTGCCATACTCGGAGGCAGCCACAAAGTAGCGGAAATGGCGAGCCTCTATTCCGGGTAAGGAGGGCTTCGTCATTTCACACTCTCAATGTGCATGCTTGTCGCGCAGCGCAACCCGACCAATGGGGTACTGCTTTCCGTCAAGGAAACCCATGGCGGCACGCCCTGATTGTCACGACGAAGGACGCGACCAACAAAACCAGAAGGCTTGGTGCGAAAGCTGCGACCCCAAAGCTGTCGAGCAGGACGCCACCGATGAGTCCTCCTCCCGCGATTGCCGCATTCCAAGTTGTCACCAGCATGGATTGTGCGAGATCAGCTGCCGGCCCGGCTGTCTTGGCACTTGCTGTCTGAAAAAGGGTGGCACACCCTCCGAAAGCGAGTCCCCAACTCCCTGCGGCCGCATAGATCACGGCTGGCACGTCACTCCAAATCCAGAAGGCCACCGCCGATAAGCTGAACAACACAATGCTAACAAGTGTCAGCTCGCGAAGACTGCTGTCGATCAATATGCCCACGCCCCAGATACTGACGAGGGATGCGAGACCGAAGACCAGGAGCACAGCGTCGGTCCGTTCCAACATACCCACAGCGTCGAGGAACGGCGCGATGTAAGTGTAGAGAATGTTGTGGGCAAGCACGTAGGTGAGCACAACGAATAGAACTGGGCGAATGCCAGGCATTGTGAAGACGCCCATAAGCGACCGGCGTGTACCAGGAGGTTTGCCAGCGAAGTCCGGAACTTTGATCAGCACCCAGAAAATAAGAATGACAGTGAGGCCGCTCATCAGGCCAAAGCAGGCACGCCAGCCGATGATTGTCCCAAGGAAGGTTCCAGCTGGTACGCCGAGAGAAAGCGCCAGCGGCGTTCCTGCCATCGCTATTGCGATTGCCCGCCCCTTTAGGTGTTCTGGAGCCATGCGTGCCGCATAGCCGGCGGCCAGCGCCCAAAGCAGGCCCGCAGAAACACCAGCTACGAAGCGGGCGACCAGGGTCAGTGCGTAGCTGCCAGAAACAGCGGTGATCGTGTTCGCCACCAGAAATCCGGTGATCGCCGCCAGAAGGAGCGGGCGGCGTCGGAAACCTTGCGTGAACGTTGTCAACGGGATTGCGGCCAAGAGCGAGCCGACGGCATAGACGGTAACGAGCTGGCCCGCAGCAGATTCCGAGATGCCAAGGCCTGCGCCGATTTGCGGCAAGAGGCCTGCAGGTAAAGCTTCGGTCACAATCGTTATAAAGGCCGCCAAAGATAGCGCGAGGAGACCGCCCCAAGGAAGGCGGTCAGACGCCAATGAGGCGGCGACGCTTGAAGATGCGGCTTTATCGCTGACGACGCTCATCGTGCGTATCCTGCACTGGGTGTCGAGTCGAGTTTCAGAGAGTGGATGGGTGGTTGCGGAGATACAAACGCAGCAGCCGGGAACTCAGGGGCCATGGGGAAACCTCATTCAGAAAATGCTCACACCTCCAAACTGCCACGGCATCCAATAAAGAAAAATACGCTGTAATTCCGATCATTTCGGACTATGGTGTCCGGAAATGTCGATCTCTATTGATAACCTCGGTGCGCTCAACGTCTTCGTTCAGGCTGCGGATGCGCGCAGCTTCACCGTTGCTGGACGACAGCTCGGCGTGTCGTCATCGGCTGTCGGCAAGGCTGTCGCGCGGCTCGAGGAGCGTCTCGGTGTGAGGCTGTTTCATCGTTCGACACGCGCCATTACGCTGACGCCGGAAGGCAGTCTGTTTCTGGAACGATGCCGTCGTATCTTTTGCGAGATGGAAGCCGCTGAACTAGAACTGTCGCAGAGGCATGCGCACCCAAGTGGCGTTCTTAAGGTTAGCCTACCCCTGGTCGGAATGCTGATGATGCCGACCCTGTCGACCTTTATGCGGGCCTGGCCCGAGATCGAACTGGATCTCGATTTTACTGATCGGCTCGTCGATGTGATTCAGGAAGGCTTCGATGCGGTCATCCGCACGGGCGAGGCAAACGACTCTCGATTGATGACACGGAAGCTTGGAACATTTCGCTATAAGCTGGTCGGCGCACCGACCTATTTCGAGAAACACGGCTTTCCTGAAAGCCCCGCTGACCTAAGCGGCCATCAGTGCCTGTATCACCGTTACCCTTCGACCGGAAAAGTAGAAGAGTGGCGCCTTGTTGATTATGTTGGCGAAATAGTAGAAGAGCCGGCCAGAGCTGCAGTTTCCAGCGCAGTTGAGCCTTTGCTTTACATGGTGCGAAGCGGCTTGGGGATTGCCTGTCTGCCTGATTTCGCCGTACGTGACGAGCTCGCAGAGGGTATGCTGATTAGTGTACTGGATGACGCCGTCCAGAAGTCCGGTGACTTTCGTATTTTCTGGCCATCGAGCCGGTTCATGTCGCCCAAATTGCGCGTCTTTGCGGACCATATGGTCGAGAACCTGTTCCCCCACTGAGAGGGTTCAACGGGTAGGGGATGCATGTTTCGAGATCGGATCACTCGACTGCGTTAGTGGCTCCCGCCCAAGGACAGACGTCTGATCGGATCCTTCATTCGTCCGCATTAAGCCGCACGCCAGACCATTCCTCTCTGAGGAGGCCCATCATGTATCCATCCCATCGGTCGCCATTGACCAAAGCACAGGACCGGCGATTGCCTTCCAGCCTGAAGCCAAGCTTCTCGTAAGTCCTGATGGCCACTCTGTTCCAAGCGTAGACGTTCAGCTCGGCGCGCTGCATGACCTCGAAGCTGAAAGCCTGATCCAGTAACAGGCGTACCATATTGCTGCCGTGGCCTTTGCCTCGTGCCTCAGGCGCTATGACCACGCGCGATACAAGGGCGATACCGTTGCGCCAGTCCAAACCCAGCTGAACATGTCCAACAAACTCCCCATCGCTTTGTGCCATCCAGCACAATCGGCCTGGCGGGTTCGACGCCCCTTCATCGAGCATCGGCTGGAGCATTTCGGGCTGCAAGGGATAGCATACGGTCGGCCCGCCCCATTGGACGACTTCGACTTCATTGGAGAACCAGCTGCAAACAAGTTCAAAATGTCGTGGGGTAAATGGAATGAGTTTCATAATCGGGATTCGTGCTTTAGCTGTACGGAAGCTAGGAGAAGGAAGGTTGTCGCGTCATTCAGGGACGGGAGGTTCGAATCGCAAGGCTGCGGCGATACGGTTCCAATTGTTGATTGCGCCGACAGTGATCGTGAGAAGCGCGGCTTCATGCTCGTTGAATATCGTGCGCAGCTTGTCCCAGTCGTCTTCGCTCGGGGCAGTCTGGCTCAAATGCGTAAGCTGTTCCGCCCAAGCAAGCGCTGCCTTTTCGCGATCGGAGAAGATTCCAGCGTCCCGCCAGGCGCCGATGAGGCCCAGCTTCGCCTCATCGACGTGGAGTTTGCGAGCGATATTCAGATGGAGCTGAATACAAAAGGCACATCTATTGATCTGAGAGACGCGCAACTTGACGAGCTCAGTCAGCTCTTTTTCGAGCCCCCCATCGTCGACGCTTTTACCTAGCGCAAGAAGGGCTGCGTGGGCCTCCGCGTGAGCGCTTCTGAAGTCATCATAATTCATGAACTTGCCGTCTTCTCCTTGGTCTTGGAGTCTTTTGCAGTGAGCAGGCGGTGGTTCGCGCCGAAAGGAAGGTCCTCGTCGTTGCGGATGGCATCGAGAATCTTGGCGAATGTCGTTTCGTAGTGCATTCCGAGCACCGTTTGCGAACGCGTTGAATCGTAAATCCGGAAGATTGATTTGGGCAGCTGCCAGCCCATGCGATTGAACAGACGAGGCGCATCGGGAAACAGACGCCCAATGATCCCCTCTGTATTGGCATGCAAATCATTCGCGTCTTCACGCACAAAGGGTGTCGGCGCCGAAAGGATGAAGGTGTCGAACCCCAGCTCGGGCGCCATCTCCAGAGCCCTTATATGGGCTCGTGCCACATCCTCTACAGTCAGACGGCAGTTCAGGAACTCATTGGCCTTGTGATTGTCTTGGTCGAGTTCGCGTTGCGAGACATCCTCGCCGAGGAAGAAACGGCCTGGCCGCAGAACAATGCAGTTCAATCCGTGTTCGAGGAAATGCAAGCGGCAAAGCTGCTCGGCTGTGAGTTTGGTGACGCCATAAATATTTCGTGGTTCCAGCGGGGCATGAGTTTCGTCAAACCATGTGATCTCGTCGACCTCTCCGGCGTGTACCGCCTGACTGACCATGAGAGATGTGGTCGAGGTGAAGATGAACCGGTTGACGCCAGCGGTGCGCGACGCCTCCAGCATGTTCAGCGTACCCCGTACATTTACGTCAACAAACGTGGATGCGGAGCTTCGGGAGAGGTCCGGCTGATGCAACCCGCCGGCGTGGATTACCGCACTGATATCAGCCGTTGAAAATGCCTGGTCGACCACGCTGCGGTCGGCAACGGACCCCACAATGCTCGTATGGCGGCCCGGCGCGACATCCAGGCCGATGACATCGTACCCCCGTTCGATCAGCATCGGCGCGAGGAAGCGACCAAGCCAACCGGACGCGCCGGTCAACAAAACACGCATGTCCAATACCCCTTCATAAAAAGGCGAGCCCGACGGAGGTGAGCAACATCGCGGCGAAGGCGATATTGAAAGCCCGCCTGATCTTCGGATTGGCCAAAAACTTCGAAAAGCTGGCGCCAAAAGCCAGCCACGCCGACTGGCTGACGATGATGACGCCAGTGAGCGCCACAATTTTAGCGATGACCTCGAGCATGAGATCGCCTGCAAAGATCGTATGGCCGGAATAAACCGCGCCGATCGCGGCAAAGGCCTTCGGGTTTGCGATGGCGAGTGCAAAGCCGGGAACGAAAGCTGGCGGCTCTTGAGCGGCCGCTGCCGACTGACCCACCGGCGCCGTTGCGATTTTCCAGGCGAGATAGAGGATATACGCGCCGGCAAGCAGCATGAGCAGCGTCAGCAAGGCTGGCCGGGCAAGCAGCAGCGCCGTCACCCCCGTTGCTATCATCAGGAGGACGGTGGTCGTGCCGGCCATGACTCCGCAAAGATAGTGGAGGCTTGCACGGAATCCGAAAGCCGATCCAAGACCGGCAAGACTCATGGTCACGGGGCCAGGACTTCCCATGAGCGGAAGGGCTGCGAGGAGGAGAAATAGCAGGTTCTCCATGACTCAAACCTGCAAGCCAGAGGGCATGGGGCGTTCCCGAACGAGCAGGTGTGCGATTGCTGAGAACAGGCCAAGCGCAATGGAGATACGCCACATCAGATCGTAATTGCCGTAGAAATCAAACCAGTCCCCGGCGAGCCAGACACCGAGAAAACCGCCAAGTTGATGGCTGAGAAATACGAACCCGAAAAGTGTGCCCATCACCCGTGGCCCGAACATCGTCAGCACCAGTGCGCTCGTTAACGGTAAGGTCGAAAGCCACAACACGCCCATGGCAAAAGCGAAGGTCATCACCGACGCCGGCGTGGGCGGTTGGCTGATGAAGACGAGAATAACAATCGCGCGTAAGGCGTATATCGCCGACAGGACATAGGGTTTGGGAAACATCATCCCCAACCTTGAGGCGAGCAAAGTGCCGATGATATTTGCAAAGCCGACCACAGACAGTGCCTGAAGACCGAGCGCGCGCAATTCCTCAGGCGACATGCGTGTGCCTGTGCAGAAGTGCTGCACATAATTGGGCAGATGCGCCGTGATGAAGGCAAGGTGGAAGCCGCAAACAAAGAAGCCTGCGTTCAGAAGCAGGAAACTCGGCTGCCGGAACGCGTCGGCGACCGTATCGGCAATAGTCATAGTGTGATCGCCGTTAGTGCGTTCGTAATCATGCGCTGTTTCGTCTTCGGCACACAAAAAAGGAATGCACAGCGCCATCGGCGCCAGCATTGCCGCAAGTACTAACATCGCTAACCGCCAATCCAGCCATTCGGTAAGCCAGGCGGCTAGCAGCGGCATGATCACCTGGCCGGCCGATCCCAGCGCGGATGCGACGCCGAGATAGAGGCTGCGCCTTTCCACCGGAGCGGCCCTGCCTATTACCGCAAGCACGATGCCAAATGCCGTGCCGGAGATACCCATGCCGACGAGCAGCCCGGCGCCCATATGTTGCGCCAGCGGTGTCGTGCCGAGGGCGCAGAGGGTCATGCCTGCCATGTAGGAGACGAGGCCGAGCCAGAGTGCGCGGCGATCGCCGAATCGGTCCGCGATCAGTCCGAAGGCCGGTTGAGCGAGCCCCCAGACCAGGTTCTGGATGGCTATGGACAGCGAGAAGATCTCAATTCTTCCATCGAACAAGTCGTTGGAGAGCGGTTCGACAAACCCTCCGAAGACCGACCGAACACCAAATGCGAGCGCGAGCACGATGCCGCCCGGCAAGACGATCAGCGTCATTGATCGACTTGGCGCCGTCGATGTTCCGGCCATACTTGCCACGCTGCGTCCTGCTCCTGCGATAGTCTCGTCGAATGACGGAATTGACCGACGGGTAGCATTGAATTACACATCCGAATAACGAAAGTTACTGAACTTTGAATTCACGTTTTCGAATATGAAGACTTCATTCGACATCGACGCGCTGAGGGCCATCGTAGCCGGCGCAGACTTTGGCAGCTTCTCCCGCGCAGCGGTGCAATTGGGGCGCTCGCAATCGGCGATCAGCATGCAGTTGAAAAAACTGGAGCAACTGGCCGGCGCGCCGCTTTTCGTCCGCAAGGGCAGAGGGCTTGCGCCGACCGCGGCCGGCGAAGCGCTAATCGCCTATTCTCGCAAAATAATTGCACTGAATGACGAAGCTGCGCTCGCCTTGGGGGCTGCCGCAAACACCGGGCTGGTTCGCTTAGGGCTGCCCCAGGATTTTTTCGAGGATGTCATGCCGGCGACCCTGACTGCGTTTAGTAAGCAGCATCCGGCGGCGCAGATAGATATTCGCGCAGGCCAAAATCACAAACTTGCCGACGAGGTCACCGCCGGCAGACTGGATGGCGCCATTGTCTATTCCGAGGAAGGGGCCAATACAGACGGCGAGTTGCTCTGCACGCTTCCCATGCGTTGGCTGGCGCATGAAGGCTATGACCTGCCCGGCGCTGATCCGGCACCGATTGTCATGTTTGATCACCCTTGCCTGTTTAGAAAGGCGGCCCTCTCGGCATTCGAATACGCCCGAAAGCCTTGGCGCGCAGCGGTAACAACGCCGAGCCTGTCTTACGTTTGGGCAGCGCTGCGTTCGAAACTGGGTATCGCGGTGCGCACCGCCCATGCCGTTCCGGCGGATATGGTCTGCATCAATGACCGCTTCGACCTGCCCGAGCTTCCCGGCATCGAAATTCGGCTGCTCCGTTCGCAGACCGTCTCCTCTGCCGCGGAAGACATGTGCGCTATCCTGCGGCGTGAGGCTCTCCGGCTCATTGCGCCGAAGTGAGCCGTTGCCTTTTTTAGGATATCGCGCTCCTCGGTCACGCGCCTGAGCTCTGCCTTCAGCCGTTTGATCTCGGCTGCATCCTCGCGGCTCTTGTCCGGCGCATCGCCAAACTGCTTCATCCAGTCATACAACGACTTGAGGCTCAACCCGATCCGCGCGGCCACCGAGGTCACACTGTGACCGCGCTCCGTAACCTGCGCCACAGCTTCGCGCTTGAACTCTTCCGTGTATCTGATCCGTCCCGATATGAGCCCTTACTCCTTGCTTCAGATTTTACCTTGCAAGGCGTCTACCGTTCTAGGGGCACATCAGCGTTCATTCTACAGACGGGGTTATCTGGAACCGTCCTGATCGTCCTTAGCGTGGTGTACGTGCTGTATCCCCTCTGGGCGTTCGTCCAAGCTGAACCCATGTACGGGCTTGTTGTTTGTCCTGGGGGCGTGGATGCTGTGTGTCAGCCTCATCATACGCGAGATCCGCTGGATGGCTCTGGAGGCCGCCCTAGCGCGTGGGGATGTGGTCATCACTGAGGGGCGCAAACTGGGGAAGGCTCCCACCCTGGAAGATCCGCAAGGCAAGGATGCCTAGAATGCTGAATGGACGGGCGCGCGGTAGCAGTGAATCGGGTTCGCAGGCTCTGAAAAACGAACAGGGCATGAACGCATCTGCACTCAATCTGCACCGTTTCGTGCTGGATTCGGGTGTCGGTTCCCGTCTTGTGCCGTCACGGGCGGTCACTTCGAAAATCGCATATAGCGTGCGCCAAGTGCTGAACCTGTAGTGTTTACTGGGAAAGTGGCGGAGAGGAAGGGATTCGAACCCTCGATACGCGTTAACGTATACGCCCTTAGCAGGGGCGCGCCTTCAGCCACTCGGCCACCTCTCCAGCGCGGAAATAGCGGTCTAGTGAAAGCCTAACCTGATCGCAAGCCCCCATACCCTGTCAGGCGCGAAAATGTTCACCCTGAGCTGCAAGAAAGCGGGTGCCGGGCTGATTTCCCCCGTCTTTCAAGCTACGCCATATTGCCGCTATGTGAGCTGGCCGTATGGCCGGCTTGAAGACATGTGGTAAAATCTGCCTCTATACTCCCGACAAAGACGCAGGCGATCCAGATGACAGAGTATTTCAAGCCGGTTCCATTCTCCTTGTTTCGCAAGGACAAGAAAGCTTTTGGCGACGCGCTGTGTCAGTCTTTCCGCGAAACCGGCTTTGCCGTCGTCTCTGAGCATACGGTGGATCAAGGCATCATTGATCGCAATCTGGAGGCAACCAAGGCTTTCTTCGCTCTGCCGGAAGAGGTGAAAGCGCAATATGACGGGCGCGAAGGCGGTGGCCAGCGTGGCTACACGGCCTTTGGCACCGAAAACGCCAAGGGCAATGCCCATGCCGACCTGAAAGAATTCTGGCATACCGGGCGAGACCTGCCCGCTGACAGCCCATATCGCGCGACCATGGCCGATACGCCCTCGGTTTCCGAAGTCGCCTCCTTCGATGAGAGCACGCGCGCGCTTTATAATGCGCTGGACGAGATGGGGCGTCAGATCCTGGAAGGCGTGGCGCTGCATCTCGCCCTGTCGGAAAGCTGGTTTGATGACAAGGTCAATTTCGGCAATTCCATCCTGCGCCTGCTGCACTACCCGCCGCAGATGAGCGCGCCGCCCGAAGGCACCGTGAGGGCAGGGGCGCATGAAGACATCAACGTCATCACCCTGTTGCTGGGCGCGGAAGAGGCGGGCCTGCAGGCGCTGCATCGCTCCGGCAAGTGGCTGGACGTGAACCCGCCTGAGGGCGCCTTGGTGATCAATTGCGGAGACATGCTGCAACGCCTGACAGCGGGCGTGCTGCCGTCAACCACCCACCGCGTGCTGAACCCCACGCCGGAACGCGCTAAATTCCCGCGCTATTCGACGCCCTTCTTCCTGCACTTCAATCAGGACTATTTGATCGATCCGTTGCCAGGCTGTGTTGTTGAAGGGGGTAAGGCCGAGCCAGCGATTACCGCACAGGACTATCTGATGGAGCGTCTGAGAGAGATCGGTCTCGTCAAAGCCTGAATGGTCGCCCTTAGTGGCGCACATGGTGGAAAATCAGGCCAAGGGCGGCGGCGACACCGTCCTCTCTGGACATATCCTCCGCAAGTTTGGCGGCGTTTGCGCGCAGCTCCGGATTGGACACGGCATCATTCATTGAGGCGGCAAGCCTGTCTGCCGTCAGCTTCTTGCGCGGGACAGGCTTTGCGCCGACGCCCAATCCCTCACTGAGCCTTGCCCAGCCAGGCTGATCCCCGAAAAAGGGGCAGATCACGCAGGGCACGCCCGCGCGGAATCCTTCTGCGGTGGTGCCGGCGCCGCCGTGATGCACGACGGCTGACATTTTCGGGAAAAGCCAGTCATAGGGCGCAGGGCCTATGGCGAGCACATCGTCTGATGTCTCAATTTTCAGGTCTGCCCATCCGGAACCGATGATACCGCGCACCCCGGCCTGTTTCAGCGCGCTGGTTACGATGGTGGCCAGGCGGTCCGGGTCCGAACTGGTCATGCTGCCAAAGCCGACAAAGACCGGAGGCGCTCCGACCTCAAGAAATCTTGCCAGCGCCTCTGGCGGTGTAAAGCCGGTGTCCTTCTTCAGGGACCAGTATCCGGTGATATGGGCATGATCCGGCCAGTCATCCGGGCGTTTGAGAACAGACGGGCTGATCGCGTGCAGGATGGGAATGGAGCCGCGCCCCTGAGGAAAGAGAACCTGACCTGAAGAGTCTATAGGCGGCAAGCCCAGACTGTTCTCCCGAAACCGGTTCACGCTCTTGCGTTGTGCGGCAAAGCCCTTGCTGACAAGTGTGTAAGTCAGCCGGTTGTATCCCGGCAAGGGAAGCGCGGGCAGGCCCATGGCAGGGAACTCAGCTGTCGGAACAATCATTGGCTGCAGCAAAGCCAGAAAGGCGGGGATGCCCAGTTTTTCGGCAATGTGCGGTGCCCCGAATTGCTTGGAGTGGAAGACGATAAAGTCAGGCGAGCAGGTCTGCGCGGCATCCCAGCTGTCTGTGATCATTTGTTCCGTAAGGGGAGCAGACCTTTTGGAAAGACGCATTCCCGCCGCCATGCGCTTGAAAATATTGACCCCGCCTTCCAGCATCATCTTGCCATCGGGAGAGTCGATCAGCGCCAAAGGGGCATCCGACATGGGGAAGCAGGCGATGCCAGCCTCTTCGACCCAGTCCTTATACCGTTCCGACGTGGCCAGCGTTACGTCCACACCGGCAGCTTTCAGGCCCTGGGCCAGTGCCAGAAAAGGCTCCACATCGCCGCGAGTTCCATAGGTGCAGAGCAATCCGCGTAATTGGCTCATCGGTTCATGCTCCCCTGATGGCGCATTACCCTGCGATAGGCCTATCTGGGTGAAACTTCAATACAGGGGAGCTGGAAACCGGTTATTCCGTTGGCGTAATCGTGCCGACCTTGTGGTCTTTCATGACGTCCTCAATCTCATTGAAGATTTTCGGATCATCCACGGTGGCGGGCATGGCCCAGTCTTCGCCGTCAGCGATCTTACGGATCGTCGCGCGCAGGATCTTGCCAGACCGCGTCTTCGGCAGGCGGCCTACCGTCATCACCTTCCTCAGCGCAGCGACCGCTCCGATGTGCTCACGCACCAGTTTTACGCATTCGGCTTCAATCTGCTCCGAGGGCTCTTCAACGCCTGCCTTCAGGATAATGAAGCCAACTGGAACCTGGCCCTTCAGGCTGTCTGCCACGCTGACGACGGCGCATTCTGCAACGGCCGGGTGAGCGGAGAGCACTTCCTCCATGCCGCCGGTCGAGAGGCGATGACCCGCCACATTGATGATATCATCCGTACGCGCCATGATATGGAGATAGCCATCTTCGTCCATATATCCGGCATCCGCGGTTTCGTAATAGCCGGGGAAATTTGCCAGATAGCTTTCGCGGAACCGGTCATTATTCTTCCATAGGGTCGGCAGGCATCCGGGGGGGCAGCGGCAGCTTTACACAGATCGCGCCAAGATCTCCGCGCGGCACTTCATGGCCGCTCTCATCCAGAATATGGATTTCATACCCTGGCATCGGCACGGTGGATGAGCCGTATTTGATAGGTAGATGCTCGATACCCATTGGATTGCCAGCAATCGTCCAGCCGGTCTCCGTTTGCCACCAATGGTCAATAACGGGGATATCCAGAAGTTTCTCAGACCACTGTATTGTATCCGGATCGGCCCGTTCACCAGCCAGAAACAGGGTTCGCAGGCTGCTGATGTCGTAACCTTTCAGCAGGTTGCCTTGCGGATCTTCCTTCTTGATGGCGCGCAGGGCAGTGGGCGCGGTGAACAGCGCGGCGATATTGTGCTCATCAATCATGCGCCAGAACACCCCGGCATCCGGAGTGCCGACGGGTTTGCCTTCGAACATTACCGTGGTGCAGCCATGCAGTAATGGTGCGTACACGATGTAGGAGTGTCCCACGACCCAGCCAACATCAGATGCAGCCCAGAAAACTTCACCCGGCTTCACGCCATAGATGTTTTCCATCGACCATTTCAGTGCCACCATATGGCCGCCATTGTCGCGCACAACGCCTTTCGGTTTGCCGGTGGTGCCAGACGTGTAGAGCACATAAAGCGGGTCAGTGCCCGCTACGGGTACGCAGTCTGCCCGCTCACCCCTGGCGGACATCTCGTCCATCAGCTCCATCCAGTCGGCATCTCGGGCCTGGTCCAGATTTGCCGTCACTTGTTCGCGCTGGAAAACGACGCAGGTATCCGGCTTGTGGCGGGAAAGATTGATCGCTTCATCGACAAGCGGCTTGTAGGGGATGACACGGTTCGGCTCTATGCCGCAGGAGGCGCAGAGCATTGCCTTTGGCGTCGCATCATCAATCCGCGTTGCCAGCTCGTGCGGAGCAAAGCCGCCAAAGACAACCGAGTGTATCGCGCCAATACGCGCGCAAGCCAGCATCGCGATCGCGGCCTGCGGGATCATCGGCATATAGATCACCACACGGTCGCCCTTGGTAATGCCACGCGATTGCAGTGCTGCCGCAAAAGTCGCGACCTCTTCCAGCAGCTCTGAATAGGTATAGGTCTTCTGCGCGCCAGTGATCGGGCTGTCATAGATCAGGGCGTTCTGATCGCCCCGGCCTGCGTCTACATGGCGGTCCAGACAATTATACGCTGTATTGCATTCGGCGCCCGCAAACCATCGCCCGTAAACGCCTTGCTCAGAATCAAACACCTTGTCCGCAGGCTTTACCCAGTCGATGGCGCTTGCCGCTTCGGCCCAAAAGGCTTCCGGCGCAGATTTCCATGAAGTGTAGACGTCTTTGTAGCTGGTCATGCATCTCTCCCTCGGCCTCTTGTCGCAGAGACGGGCAAGGAGTGTGCTGTCTCAAGCGAGGCCTGATGTCAGCTGTTACGTCTGCGACAGGACATGACAATACGCCTTTAGTCTAATCCGGAGGGGAAATGGGAGATTCAGGCAGGATTGGGTAAATCGGTCGCATCCCGCTAGAAGGGGAAGCGACTCGATATGGATTGTCCCGGCATGACGACGGGACAAAAGATGTCAGCTTGATATTTATCGGAGAGGCATATGCCGGAAACCAGCACAGAGCGGTCAGGTCCGCTAACAGATCTGCGGGTCATTGAACTTGGCCAGTTGGTGGCGGGCCCATTCTGCGGCCAGATGTTCGCGGACATGGGCGCGGATGTCATCAAGGTCGAACCGCCAGGGCAGGGCGATCCACTGCGCGAATGGGGCCGGGATGGCTTTCCACTCTGGTGGAGTGTCTGTGCGCGCGGCAAACGCTGCATCACGCTGAACTTGCGGACGGAAGAGGGGCAGGGCCTTCTGAAGCAACTCGTCGCGGAGGCGGACTTCCTTATCGAGAATTTCCGCCCCGGCACACTCGAAAAATGGGGCCTTGGCTATGAGGAGCTTAAGAAAGTCAATCCTGGCCTGATCATGATCCGCGTCTCCGGCTATGGCCAGACGGGCCCTTACTCCGCGCGTCCAGGCTATGCCTCAGTCGGTGAGGCGATGGGCGGGGTGCGCTATCTGATGGGAGAGCCGGACCGGAAGCCCTCCCGCGCGGGCATCTCTCTGGGTGACAGTCTGGCTGGCCTCTTCTCTGCCTTTGGGGCGCTGGCGGCTCTGCACCACCGCGAGAAGACTGGCGAAGGCCAGATGATTGATACGAGTATCTATGAGTCCGTGCTGGCCTTCATGGAAGGGCTGGTCCCGGAATACCAGTTTGAGGGCTATACGCGCGAACGTTCAGGCTCCGTACTGCCGTCTATTGCGCCCTCCAACATCTATGATGGTAGCGACGGCATGGTCATTATTGCGGCCAACCAGCCAACAGTGTTTGCGCGCCTCTGCAAGGCCATCGGACAGCCTGACCTGAAAGGCGATCCGCGCTTCAACACCCATGCTGGGCGCGGCGAAAACATGGCCGAACTGGACGCCATCATCAATGACTGGACCTCCAACCGCACGATTGACGAGATCCAAGCCGCAATGGTCGAGGCGGCCGTTCCGGTGGGCAAAGTGTTCCGGGCCTCAGACATGCTGGAAGATCCGCACTACAAGGCCCGGCAATCGCTCGTGGAGGTGCCGTCAGAGCGCTGGCCCGGCATCCTGCAGCAGAATATCGTTCCGCGTCTGACCGGTACGCCGGGCAAAATCCGTTGGGCAGGGCCCGACCGTCTCGGCCAGCATACAGCCGACGTGCTGACCGACCTGCTGGAACTGACGCCAGAGCAGGTCGAAAAGCTGAAACAGTCGGGGATTGTCTAAGCGCGTCAGGCCGTCATCGCGCCATCGACGACATGTTCCTGTCCGTTGATATAGCTTGATTTGTCGGATGCCAGGAAGACGATCAGATTCGCCACTTCATCTGGGCGTCCGGCACGGCCCATGGGAGAGGATTGCGCGCCAAGCAGGGCGACATTCATCTCATTCGAGCCATCCGGCGCAGTCATGATGCTGGCTGTCTCAGGGTCCATGGTCTCGGTCAGCCTTGAGATGGATTTCTGCCAAATCGGCGTATCGATGATACCGGGATGCACCGAGTTCACCCGGATCGGCCAGCCCATCTGCGCGCATTCCACCGCGGCAGATTTGGTAAACAGCCTCACCGCGCCTTTGGATGTGCAATAGGCGCTGAGCCCTGCTGCGCCCTTCAGGCCTGCGACAGAGGAAATATTCACAATGGAGCCGCCATTTTCCTGCATTCGGCGAATGGCCGCCCGCGTGCCCAGAAACACGCTGTCGACATTGACGCTCATCTGGCGTTTCCAGTCATCCAGCGAGAAATCCGCGATAGCCCCGCCAATGGCGATGCCGGCATTGTTTATTAGGATAGAAGGGGTGCCGAGCTTGTTCTCTGCCGTCTCAAAGGCGATGTCCCACATCGCTTCGTCCGTCACATCCTGTTGCAGCGTCTCCACCTTGCCGCCATTGGCCTTGATACGGCTGGCGGTAACTTTCAGGCCGTCCTCGTCAATGTCTGTCGCCAGTACCGCTGCGCCCTCCTGGGCCAGTGCTTCTGCGGCTGCCAGTCCGATCCCGCTGCCTGCGCCCGTAACAATTGCGACACGTCCGTCCAGTAAACCCATGCTTTCCTCCCTTATGGTCTTTATGATTAGCCCTAGCTGTAGCAGGTGTGCAGCTTGACGGAAGAAGATGTTTGGTGTTTACCCCGCGCTTCACAACGGGATGGTGCGGTGCCGCCGTTGAAATCGTGGGTGCGAATGAGCGTCGCCCACCGGCCCGCGTCGATAATGAGGTACTACCATGTCTCGTCGCCACAGCGCGAAGTACAAAATCGACCGTCGCGTCGGTGAAAACATCTGGGGCCGCCCCAAATCTCCTGTAAACAAGCGTAATTACAAGCCGGGCCAGCACGGTCAAAGCCGTCGCAGCAAGACGTCCGACTATGGTATGCAGCTGATGGCGAAGCAGAAGCTGAAAGGCTACTACGGCGACATCACGGAGAAGCAGTTCCTTCGTATTTACGAAGATGCGAACCGCATGAAAGGCAACACCTCCGAGAACCTGATCGGTCTGCTCGAATCCCGTCTCGATGCCGTTGTGTATCGTGCGAAATTCGTTCCAACGATCTTTGCTGCCCGTCAATTCATCAACCACGGCCACGTGATGGTGAATGGTCGCCGCTGTAATATCGGTTCTGTCCGCCTGAAAGCGGGCGATGTTGTTCAGATCCGCGAAAAGTCCCGCAACCTGGCTCTGGTGCTTGAAGCACTCGGCAGCCCGGAGCGTGACGTTCCGGAATATGTCGAAGTCGACCCGAAAGCGATGACAGCCACTTATGTGCGCGTTCCGGAACTCTCCGACGTGCCATACCCGGTCCAAATGGAACCGGCACAGGTGGTCGAATTCTACTCCTCCTAAGAGGACTGAATTTCTTGAACTATTTGATGGGCCGCGCCAGACTGGTGCGGCCTTTCTTTTTGGAGACCTGCCCCATATGGACATACCCAGCATCAAGCATGTTCGCGATCACCTTGTCGCCAAACCCGGCGAGCCATTCAGCCTGGCAGAGCGGCCGACACGGGATGACGCGATCTTTGCCAACAAGGATGATGCCGCAACCAGCCTCAAAAAGGATGCGGCCGTCATCAACGAGCTGAAAGACATGCTGTATGCCCACAAGAAGCAATCCGTTCTGGTCGTGCTCCAGGGCATGGACACAGCAGGAAAATCCGGCACCATTCGCGGTGTCTTCGCAGACACGACGCCCCTCGGCATGGAGGTGAAGGCGTTCAAAGCGCCCAGCGCGAACGAATTGGCACGCGACTATCTCTGGCGCGTCCACAATGCCGTGCCGAAGAAGGGCAATGTCGGCATTTTTGATCGTTCACACTATGAAGATGTTTTGGTCGTGAAAGTACGCGGCTGGGCCAGCCCGAAAGAGATTGAACAGCGCTACGACCAGATCAATGCTTTTGAAAAACACCTTACGCAGAATGGTGTCATCATCGTCAAATGCATGCTGAATGTTGGTCATGAGGAGCAGGGCGTGCGCCTTGCCGAGCGTCTGGTCGAGCCACACAAGCTGTGGAAGTTCAATCCGGGAGACCTGGATGACCGCAAGGACTGGACAAAGTTCATGGCGGCCTATGAGACAGCGATCGAGCGCTGTTCGACAGAGCATGCGCCCTGGTATGTCATCCCGTCAGACAGCCGTACCCGCCGGAATGCGATGATCGCCCGGCTTGTCCGCGGAGCCCTCGAAGATATGAACCTCGAATGGCCGAACCCGGGGTACAAGTCGGACGATTTCGATATCGGTTAGCCGCCGTGGAAGTCCGTAGACCCGCCACTCATGGATTTGTTGGCGGAGCGTGAGGCTGGGTTGCCGTAAATGTCGACGCTGCCCCCGCTGGATGTCTTGCTGCTGGCTTCGTCGCTGGCATAGGCGCGAACGGAGCCGCCACTATTGGCGCCGGCTTTCACGGTCTTGCAGGTCAGCTCCTTTGCATTGGCTGAGCCGCCGGACGAAGCCTTGATGTTCAGCTTGTTGCAGCTGCCATACGCCGACACGGATGCGCCGCTGGAGACGTTGATCACCATGTCATCCGTCTGTAGTCCTTCTGCGAGAAGGGAGGAACCGGAGCTTGCTTCAATCTCTTCAAGGCTTGGTGCGGTCACATGGAAAGTGACGCGCATTTTCTTGTTGCTCAGGCTGGATGTGTTCTTGCGGGCAAGATAGAGCCGATCACCATCCTGACGAACTTTCACATCGTCAGGGCCGCCTCTGGAGAAAACCGCGCGTACGGAATAATCCGGGGCTGTCGTGAACTTTACTTCGACGCCTGCCGCGACATCCAGTTCATCAAAGTTTACCGCATCATATGTCTTGGTGACATCTGCGTGGCTGGCCGGCGTAAAGGCGGTGACTGCAAGGGCTGCGGAGGCAGCAGCGAACAGAATGCGTTTTGTCATGAGAATTTCCTTCCGTTCAGGAATTAGTTGAAGTCGACGTCGCCGCCGCTCGATTTGCTGACATCACGTTCAGCCGGGTCGCCGTGGACCAAAACATCTGCGCCACTATTGGCAGTTGCCTTGAGGGACTTGGAAGCATGAACGCCGACATCAGCGCTGCTGGATGCTTCGACTTTCGCGGAAACGCAGATCAGGTCATCGGCATCAACATCGGCGGAGGAGGAGGCCTCCACGTCGATCAAATTGCAGCTTCCCTCAACAGTAACATCTGCGCTGGAGGACGCGTCGATCTCGACATCGGGCGATCCGGCAATAGTGACTTCTACATCAGAGCTCGAAGACGCTTCGACATCAACCGGACCGGCGCCGGAGGCGTTTGCGCTGACATCTGCGCTGGAAGATGCATCAATGCTCAGCTTGTCGCTGACCAAGTCTTCTGCGTCGAGATCAGAGCTTGATGAGGCTTCGATGCTGGTATCCTTTGAAGTGCCGCTGACCGTCAGGGAGGCGCTTGAGGAGCTGTCCAGCTCCAGCTCGTCTGCCGAGATATTGTTCGCGGTCAGCATGGAAGACTGGGATATGTCCAGTTCGCTGATCGAGGGAGAAGTGACGATGACTTTATAGCTCGGCTTCACATCGCCATTCACCTTGACGACAAGTTCGCCATTTTTGTGCTTGATCGACATGTTCTTGCGCCATTTGGCCTTTTCGAGGCTCTTGCGCTTGATCTGCAATTCGTCGCCTGCGGTTTCGATCAGGATATCGGAGAAATCGCCATCCTTCTGATCCACGGTGACGGAATGAGCTGGCCCTTGCGTGTACTCGACCATGATGGCGCCGCTGACATCCAGAGCGTCAAAGTCTGACACGTCATAGGATTTGGTTTCGGCGAGGGCAGGCATGGCTGCCAAGGTAAGTGCGGCGACAGAGATGGCAGTGCGTTTCATGAGTATGCTCCAAAACTTGATACCCTCATATTCATATCGAAATACAATATGTCAATTGCCGATTTTCGATAAAAACAGCATTCCTGATGATTGAATCTGATCAATTTCCTCCTTGTCGCCGCAACACCATCGGCGGTTGTCCATATGCGCGGACGAAAGCCACACGCATGCGTTCGGCGTCACCGAAGCCGGTTTTCCGCGCGATTTCATTGAGAGATATGCCAGTGGTTTCAACGTGCTGACGTGCTGCTTCCAATCGCAACTTTTCCACAAATCTTGCTGGTGTGGTGCCTGTTTCGGACCGGAAAACGCGTGCAAAATTCCTGGGGCTCATCCCGGCCTGTTCGGCAATCTGCTCGACTTTGAGGTTGCCGGACAGATTTGCACGAATCCAGTCGATGAGCGGATCAAAGCGTCCGGACAGCAGCTTCACATCCTGCATGACGGAGAATTGCGACTGGCCGCCATGCCTGCGATGATGGACCACCAGTTCGCGCGCGGCCCGGCGTGCGACGTCTGCGCCGAGGTCATCTTCTACCAGAGCCAAAGCCAGATCGATCCCCGCAGTGATGCCTGCAGATGTCCAGAACTTGTCGTCCTGAACAAAGATCCGGTCTGCTTCGACGGTTACGTCCGGAAATAGCCGCGCCATATCCGGACACCGGCGCCAATGCGTTGTGGCGCGCCGACCATCAAGAAGACCGGCTGCAGCAAGCAGGATGGCCCCAGAACACACAGATGTCGTCCGCCTTGTCCGGCTGGATACGTCACGTATGGCATTGAGGAAATCCTTGTCATGCATGGCCTGCCGCGTGCCTTCGCCACCGGATACGACCAGCGTGTCCAGTGTCAGGCTGTCGGGCAGCTTTTCCGAATGCATTCGCACGCCGCTGGATGCGCGGACCACGCCGCCCTCGAGTGAGTATACCGTTAGACGGTAAGGCGACGGTGACATTCCCCGGACAGGCATTTCAAAGACGGAAATCGGGCCTGCGGCATCCAGCAGCTGGAAGTCTTCGAAGACAAGTACGCCGATTTCGCGGGGTCGGGATTTGGCGGAAAACATGGGAACAATGTCCTTTCTGCCAATGCAGACATAGTCCACATATGACGAGCCAGCAAGGAGACAGCCATGAGCCAGACATTCACGACCGTGTTTGCCGTTTATGATAACATGACGCATCTCGACTTTACCGGACCCCATCAGGTTTTGTGCCGACTACCAGGTGCGCAGACCGTGATCGCGAGCCGGGACGGCGGCGACATTCTTGCGGAAGGCAATCTCGTCATCGGGCGCACGTCCAAACTCTCCGATATCGAACGATGCGATCTCCTCTGTGTGCCGGGCGGTGTAAATGCGACGAGCGTTGCTCTGGACGAAGACTTTGTGGGAGAGGTTCGCCGCCTCGGGCAGAACGCGACCTATGTCACGTCGGTTTGTACGGGCTCGCTCATTCTTGGCGCAGCCGGACTGCTTCAGGGTAAGCGGGCTGCCTGCCATTGGGCATGGCGGGAGTTGCTGACCGAATTCGGCGCCATCATCGATGAGGCCCGCGTTGTACGCGATGGAAATACTTTCACGGGCGGCGGTGTCACAGCCGGGATCGATTTTGCTTTAACGATGGTGGCCGAGATTGCCGGGGAGGCCTATGCCAAGGCCCTGACCCTAGGCTATGAGTATGCGCCAGCGCCGCCATTCCCCGGCGGGCGTCCGGAACTGGCTGAGGCAGCAACGCTTTCAGCCTATACTTCCCATATGTCCAAGCTGATGGACGCACGCCGGGCCGAAGCACATGAGGCAGGTCAGCGAATGCGCGCTCAGGCTGGCGTTGCGTAGAGGTCGTATTCGTCTGCGTCGGTAATCTGCGCCGAGACAATGTCTCCCGGTTTCAAGTGGCTCGCTTTCTCCAGGTACACGACGGCGTCGACTTCCGGCGCATCGGCTTTTGTCCGGCCAATCATCTCGCCCGGCTCTTCACCGGGACCGTCAATGATGACATCCTGAAGTTTACCCACCTGAGCTGCCGCGCGGTCGGCAGAGATCTGCGCCTGAACTTCCATGAAGCGGTGCCAGCGTTCTTCCTTGACCTCTTCGGGGAGATGCCCCGGCAGGTCGCGGCTGTTGGCATGGGCGACATTCTCATATTTGAAACAGCCAGCTCGGTCGATCTTTGCTTCGCGGATGAAGTCCAGCAGGATATCGAAATCTTCGTCTGTCTCCCCGGGGAAGCCGACGATGAAGGTCGAGCGGATAGCCAGTTCGGGAACATCCCGGCGCCATTGCTGGATACGCTCCAGCACGCGGTCCTGCTTGGCCGGGCGCTTCATCGCTTTGAGAACAGATGCGGACGCATGCTGGAACGGAATGTCCAGATACGGCGTGATCAGCCCCTCAGCCATCAGAGGGATGACATCATCTACATGTGGGTAGGGATATACATAATGCATCCGCGTCCAGACGCCGAGGCTGCCGAGCCCCTTTGCCAGATCCAGGAAGCGGGTCTGATATTCCGTGCCGCGCCAGGTTTCCGGCTTGTAGCGCACATCCAGACCATAGGCTGACGTGTCCTGGCTGATCACCAGCAATTCCTTCACGCCTGCGCCAACCAGACGCTCGGCTTCTGTCAGCACATGATGGATCGGCCGCGACGCAAGATCGCCGCGCAGTTTGGGGATGATGCAGAAGGAGCAGCGATTATTGCAGCCCTCTGAAATCTTCAGATAGGCGTAATGGCGAGGCGTCAGGCGCAGGCCGGCTTCCGGCACCAGATCCAGGTGAGGATTGTGCGGCGGCGTCAGATGTGTGTGCACCGCGTCCATGACCGCTTCGTACTGGTGCGGCCCTGTAATCGCCAGCACTTTGGGGTGGGCTTTCTCGATGACATCAGGCTCTGCGCCCAGACAGCCGGTCACGATCACCTTGCCATTGGCCTCGATGGCCTCGCCAATCGCATCGAGGCTTTCATCGCGCGCGCTGTCGATGAAACCGCACGTATTCACCAGCACAAGGTCTGCGCCATCATAGTCCGGCGCGATCTGATAGCCTTCCGCGCGTAGACGCGTGATGATCCGTTCGGAATCCACTAGCGCCTTGGGGCAACCAAGCGAAACAATCCCCACTTTCGGGGATTTTGCGGGCCGGATCGGGGCGGGGGCAATCGGTGTCGTGTTCATCGCGCCCTGCTATAACGAAAGCCCATGTCTGGGAAGAGCATGCCGACAGACCAGGATGAAGGCCTTGCGTCTGAGTGGGAGCTCATCAGGGTTAAGTTTTGGTTGCAGGCCGAGTCCCAAATTGGTCCAAAAACTTGGAGGCGTGGAAACATCAAACTGTTAGCCATAAGATCGCATGAACACGCGATGATAGAGGCGACGATGGAAGGATGGATGATTAATCTGGCTGGCTGGGGCCTCGCGCTGCTAGGCGTTTACCTGATCTGGTACACGCTGAAGCAATGGCGCCGCGCCGCGAAAGCCTGCTATCCAATGCCGTTCCGCCGCCGCAAAAGCTACATGACCGGACTGGCGTTCAGCGCCCTGTTCCTGGTCTCGCCCGCTATTGTTCAGGCTGACAGCCCGATGGACGCATATCAAATTGTTGCGAATTATGCGGCCGAACAGGGCTAAGGCTTAGACTTAGGCCTCTTCCAGCTCGATGCCTTTTTCCTTCAGGAAGTCGCGCAACTCGCCGCTTTCGAACATCTCTTTCACGATGTCACAGCCGCCAACGAACTCGCCTTTGACGTAAAGCTGCGGGATGGTTGGCCATTCGGAATACGCCTTGATGCCTTCACGTACGGCCTGGTCTTCCAGAACGTTGGTGGAGACATATTCCACGCCCAGATAATCCAGCACCTGAACCACGACGGATGAGAAACCGCACTGCGGGAAGGTCGGTGTGCCTTTCATGAAAAGGACAACGTCATTGCTCTTCACGGCCTTGTCGATGGCGTCGAGTGTGGCTTGGTCAGTCATTCAGATATCTCCGCTGTCTGCACAGCATGTGTGGTGGATACCCGGCAGCGTCAAGAAGCGAAGCTGCCGGGTAGTGAGATTACCAGCCGCAGCTCTCGTCGGCGTTCTGGTCTTTCAGGTACAGCATCAGCGGATCGAAGTATTCGATGATTGCGCTGCCATCCATTTCACGGGTGCCGGTGAACTTCTCCAGCGTGTCCGGCCATGGCTGTGAAGCGCCCGCTTCCAGCATGGCGTTGAAGCGCTCGCCGACTTCCTTGTTGGCATAGATGGAGCAGCGATGCAGCGGGCCTTCCCATCCGGCCTGCTCACAGGCCGCCTTGTGGAACTGGAACTGCAGGATGTAGCTGAGGAAATACCGCAGATAGGGCGTATTGCCGGGAATGTGGTATTTCGCACCGGGATCGAAGGCGTCAGCCGGGCGCGGGCCCGGCGGCACAAGGCCCTGATTTTTCAGGCGCAGATCCCACCAGGCCTGATTATAGTCTTCCGGCGCGGTCTTGCCGGACAGCACATCCCAGCGCCAGCCATCAACGGTCAGCGCGAAGGGCAGGAAGGCAATCTTGTCGAGCGCAGTATTCAGCAGCAGCGCCGTATCGGCCTCTGCCGGCGGAATCTGGTCTTCCGTGATCACGCCGATCTTCTGCAGGTAAATCGGCGTGATGGACAGTCCGACAAAGTCCCCAATCGCTTCGTGGAAGCCGTCATGCGCGCCATTTTTGTAGAGATAGTCCTGATCCTTGTAGGCGCGCTGATAGAAATTATGACCCAGCTCGTGGTGCACGGTGTAGAAGTCTTCCGCGTTGACCTCGGTGCACATCTTGATGCGGACATCTTCCTCATCATCCAGATCCCAGGCGGAGGCGTGGCAGACCACTTCCCGATCTGCCGGGCGCACGATCATGGAGCGTTCCCAGAAGGTCTTCGGCAGCGGATCAAGGCCCAGTGACTTGAAGAAGGCTTCGCCTGTCTCGACCATCTTGATCGGCGTGTAGCCTTTTTCCTGCAGCTGCTCTGTCAGGTCATAGCTTGGCGCAACCACATCGGCCGGCTTCACGATATCATAGATGCTGGACCATTGCTGGGCCCACATATTGCCCAGCAGGTCGGCGCGGATCGGGCCGGTGCGCGGCTGCACATCGTCGCCATACTTCTCGTTTAGCTTGGTGCGCGTATAGCAGTGCAGCTCCTTGTAGAGCGGCTCGACCTGCGTCCAGAGGCGTTCGACTTCGGCTTCCATCTCTTCCGGCGGCATATCGTAGCCGGACAGCCACATCTGGTCGAGGCTCGGGAAACCCAGCTCCTCAGCGCCTTCATTGGCGATCGCGACCATGCGGGCATAGTCATCCTTCATCGGTACAGAGACCGTGCGCCAGCCTTCCCAGACGGCTTTCAGCTCTTCCGGGTCGCGGCTGGTTTCGATGATCGTGGACAGTTGGTCCAGATTGAGCGCTTCGCCCTTATAGGTGAACTTGCCGGTGCCATAGGTGGCGTCCAGATTGGTCGTGATCTTGGACAGCTCTTCCGCCGCGCCGGGTGTAGAGGGGGCCGGAATGGTGATGTTGGAGCGCAGGATATTCATCTTGCGGGCCAAGTCAGCCGGCAGGACGTCCACATCAAACTTCTTGGAGTCATTGGCCAGCGACACGGCTAGCTTGGTCGAGACAGCGCCAGCCTCGGCAGCTGCAGCATTGGTCTCGTCTGTGATATTGGTTGCTTGGTTCCAGTAGGCCTGCGCGGCAATCTTGCTCTGTGCGGCCAGTTTGGCTTCCGCCATTTCAAGGAAAGCGCGCGCTTCAGCGATCTCTGCGGTGTGATCGGTTTCGGCTGAAGCTTCTTTAGCTGTTTCAGCCAGATCAGTCTGTGGGGCGTCAGCGGTTTCAGGTGCTGAGCAGGAGGCCAGCACAAGCCCCAGCGCGATCACGCTGCTTGTCAGGGTCAAACGTTTCATAAGGTTGTTTCCTCATCCTTCGATGCGGGGCAAACAACCGCGAACCGTTCGTTGCGTCAATGCAGCTTGTTCAAGAAGATGGGGCCTTTGTCTTTAGTGCCAGCGCATGAAGTTCCCCGCCCA
>Ga0070727_10001442_pt1 | contig 25134 bp, 18 predicted proteins | sample tdAd472_FD_66722 | JGI IMG/M metagenome (GOLD analysis project Ga0070727, IMG submission 66722) | Marine sediment microbial communities from the Atlantic coast under amendment with organic carbon and nitrate - tdAd47.2 | ecosystem: Environmental > Aquatic > Marine > Coastal > Sediment | place...
GATAGGGACCGGGTCCAGTTCCTCGTCGTGGATGCGGCGCAGTCTTCCGTCCCTTTCGGTTACCAGCATGTCGCCATCCGGCAGAAAAGCGATAGCCCAGGGATGGGCAAGACCCCTGGCGACGACACTGACACGAATCTTGTGCTGCTCGGCGGTATCAAAGACCCAGGGTCCTTCTCCCAGCGGCTGAACCGGGACGCCGATGGTCTGCGCGTATGGCTGGCCTGCTGCGAGCAGGAACAACAGGGATAGTACGGCCTGGTACGAAATGCGTGAGCCTGTCATGGCAGCCTCCATTTCTTTTTGATTGTCATTTAGTTGCCTTAGACTGAACCGGCAAAAGCCTGTTCAAAGTTATCGCCGAAATTCGTAACTGCCTCATAGAGGCTTTTGATTGAATTATTCAAAGCCGAATCAATTCTGCTGCTTTGCCAGGGCTGCTATCTTCAGCGAATGAACGACATAAGGGAGGATGATGTTGGTCTGGGTGGCCTGTACATCGTCACCGAATACTGCATGGTGCTTCATGAGCCGACGAAGTGCATTATCCCGCAGTACGTTGTTCGTGATCATATCTGTCAGCCCGAGAATATACGTTACCCTTACGTCATCCGGAAGTCACATGAATTTAGAATATCCCTCGTAGAAACCCTGGTTGAAGGATTTAGCATAGCTGACCTCGAAACTTCCGGGAAACATATCCCGGCTAACTCGATGGTAAACATGCTGCGAAGCATCAGCACGGCGGGCACGTAAAGCGCCGGCGGCAAGCCCGACCAGTGCCCCGGAGCGCTTGCCGTTGGCGCTGGCAATCTGGTGCCCGGCAGCGTATCCCTTGCCCATCATGGTCAGAATTTCGTAGGCCGTCGCGGCAAATCCGATTACGCCGGAAAATGCGCCGAGCCATTTTGCCATGGTCGCCGCTCCGACCTTTTGAGCCACGTAGGCGTATTTGCTTGCAAAGGCTGCCGCAGCTTCAGAGCCACCCATGATCCTGTCAGCAATATTAGAGTTCGGATCAACTGCCGAGACAATCCCGGTGACTACGCCCGTCGTCCCATGGGCAATGGGCAGTTCTTTCAAGCCCCTGACGTCCGAGAGCGAGGAGTGGCCGAGGCCGTTCCAGAGCGACATGGCCGTTTTGCCGATAAATGCCCAGTGATTGACGATATCCTTGTCTGAACTGACGCTTCTTAAAATGAATCCAGTCCTGGGCATAATTTCGACCAGGTTGCCGTTGGTAGTGACGTATTCCGGTCTGGCGGAGGTGCCCACAGGACCGCGTGACTGACCAGCCTTGTTTTGTACTGCACCTTGCACAGGATTGCGCCCGCTACCCATTTCAGACTCCATAGATGGTCATTACCTTTACGGTATCTCTGCCGCAGGAAGCTGTCCAGAGTCCCGAATAACGTTCTATATCAACGTGAATTCGATAGAGAAATTGTAAATTCAACTCCATTCATCCACAAGTGCGTAAATCCGTTAACCGGGCCACTTTACCAGATAAATTCACGACCCGATATAAATTGGCAGTGAGGCCGCGCCTGGTTGTGGATTCAGGCAGTCTGATCAATTTTCGTATTACCCTGGCGATTCAGGCTGTATTTTTAAAATATTTTTATATAACACACGTTCAATAAATTGACATGTCTGTTAAGGAATTTACATCTATGGCGTCAACGCCTACTCGTACTTCAGGTCCATCACCTGGTTGGGATCGCCGCGGAAAATAATATAGCCGATGTTGTCGGTGACGATTTCGTGCCAGCCATGGGGCATGCCCTTGGGAATGATGGCAATGTCACCGGGTTTCACCTTCTGCAACACGCCGTTTTTTATTACGCCACGCTGCATTTCGCCCAGCAGATTGCTGTGGGTGATCTGCACGTCGACAAATTCACCACCGGTGACCATGGTGCCTTCCCCGGAGACGATGTAGTAGATTTCATCAAGATCGGTGTGGGCGATACCGGTTTCCTCCTCGGTAACCTCCTTGCTGCTGCGCTGTACCACCGATACGCCCATAAATTCCTCGCCCACATCCACGTGGCGTACCACGATGTCGCTGACATTGCGGCCAGTGGCCAGGTTTACCAGGCCCTGGTCGAACACCGCCTCGACTTCCTTCTCATTGATAATTATGGAGCCACCGCCCTGTGCCAGTGCCGAAGTCGCGAACAGGCCGGCAACCAGCACCGACAGAGTCGCGTTAAAAGAAGTATTCATGGGTCAATCTCCTGTTATTGGTTGATTGTACTGGCGTATCGTTGTCGACTTTTCCGGTGTCAGCAGGTCGGCAAGGTTATCCGTGGGAAAGCGGCACTGCGCCTTCGCCTAACCCTGGTCAAGGTGACTCGCCAGGCGCTGCGGCGCAGCCCGCGGGTTCGTTGACACAGCTGATATCCCTTACCGGTCGGCCATTGACCAGGTCGTCTACCCAGTCCACGAACCGGGCTCCCTCCACTTCGTACTCGTAAAAAACCGGACTGACCAGAATGGTATGCACCGTACCACCGGCGGTGTAACTGTGAAAGTCGTCCACTCCGCTTTCTATTTCCACGTAATGATTCAGAATGCGCTGCGCCAGGCTGAAACTGCCGATTCTGTCCCCGAGAAGATAGGAGAAATTGTACTGTACCCGGTCCTCGGCCGCGTTGTACTGGGCGATGGTCAGGTTGGGGCTGTGACTGGCGCTGGCGATATAAAAGTCTTCAAAGGTGAGACTGTCATTGGTTTCACCCTTGTATTCCGGCCAGTCCGGCAAAATGGCTGCCGTGTCCCAGGCATTGAAAGTGTCCGCGAGGTTGGGTGGATTGTATCCGCCGGCGGCATCGGCCAGAAGTACGACGGGTACGTCGGCATAGTGCTCAGCAACCAGCCCGGCGTAAAAGGACGAGCCGATGGCGCCGGCACTGCTGCCACCGATGACCACCTGCGATGGTGAACTAAAATTGCGATATACCCATTCCAGGACTGTTGTGCTGTTGGCGAAACCATTATGGAACGTATTGATGGTAACCTCGCCACCCTCGGCATCACGGTAGGAATAAAATCGCTCGCCGGCACCGATGTGGACGTCACCCGTGCAATAGGGCAGTACCACCATGTGGTAATCCCGAAACGGGTTGTCCGCCCTGTTTTCGGCGAAAATGCCGTGTGCCAGGGACGGGTTATTGCCGTCCATGTCCGCAAACGGGCTGTGTACATTGGGCTGACTGTTCAGGTCGCAGGCCTGGCCGAACCAGCAGGCACCACCGCCATTGAAGTAGATCAGCAGATCGTCACTGGCGGCGGAAGTCCTGGCATAGAACTGGTAGGGTGTGCCGGCGGAACAGAGACCGCCGGTGGGTATGGCATGCCAGCCTTCGTCCAGATCCGCTGCCGCCGGCAGGGCATTCTGGGCGAGTAGTGTGCTGGAAAAAAACAGGTTTGCTGTGAATACTACTGGCTTGTACATCTGTTTCCTCTACTGCTGTTACTTCTACTGCGCTGTTTCGACAATTTTCGCTTCGTCCTGGCTGCCCTCATGATGTTTTTCAACAGCCTGTTCGACAACTATCAGGCACCGGCTGTCAGCTTTTCGCGTTCCCGCTCTACCAGTACGCGCCGCAATATTTTACCGGAGCTGGACTTGGGTATCTCGTCGACAATCTCCAGGCGCCGGATTTTCTTGTGGAATGCCACCTGGTCTGCCACCCAGTCCATGATTTCCTGGGGATCCAGTGGTTCCTTCAACACCACAAAGGCCTTGGGTACTTCACCGGCCTCCTCGTCGGGACTGGGAATTACTGCTGCATCGGCAATGGCTGGATGACTGACCAGCAACGCTTCCAGTTCCGCCGGTGCCACCTGGTACGCCTTGTACTTGATCAATTCTTTCAGCCGGTCAACCACGTAGAAATAGCCGTCGTCATCGACATAGCCGATATCGCCGGAGTGAAACCAGCCATCGGTGTCAATGGTATTGGCGGTGGCCTCGGGATTGTTCAGGTAACCCTGCATAACAAATGGCCCCTTGATCCAGATCTCTCCTTTCTCCCCGGGGTTCAGGTCTCTGCCGGATTCCACGTCCACCACCCGGGTCAGGCAGTTTGGCACCGCCGGTCCCACCGATCCGGATTTTATCGCTTCGGGGTTCGGTGGATTGACGTGGCTGGCACCACTGACCTCGGTAAGGCCATAGCCCTGGTAAACAATACAGTCCAGACGTTTGCTGACGGCTTTTTCCAGTTCACCGCCCAGCGGGGCGGCGCCGCTGCCGATCATACGCAGTGACGACAGGTCGTAGTTATCCACCAGGGGACTTTTCGCCAGCGCCAGCACCAGCGGTGGTACCAGGCTCATGTAACTGAGCCGGTAGCGCTGGGCGATTTCGAGAAACTGTTCCAGTTCGAAGCGGGGAATGGTGACCATGGTCCCCCCTTTATACAATCCCATATTCAGGATCAGCACCATGCCGTAGATATGAAAGAACGGTAACAGACCGAGAAACATGTCCTCTTCACTGGCGTGTCCCTGTGACGAGGCGCAGACCATGTTGGCCACCAGGTTGTAGTGAGTCAACATCACGCCCTTGGACAGGCCAGTAGTCCCGCTGGAATAGGGCAGTGCCACCAGGTCTTTTCGTGGGTCGAGAGCCACCTGCGGTGGTTGTCCATCGTTGTTCAGCAGTGCGGCTATTGGCGTGGCACCGGCAGCTTCGCCGAGGACGAATATTTCCTGTACCGGGGCTTCCGCTACGGCCAGGGTAGCGGTTTCCATGAACTGGGGAATGGTCAACAGGAACCGGGCACCGGAGTCCCGTAGCTGAAAGGCCACTTCCTTTGGCGAGTACAGTGAATTGATGGTGGTGTTGATGCCGCCGATGGTTGCGGTGCCCAGGAAGGCCACGGCGTACTCGGGGACGTTGGGCATGTAAATGGCCAGAACGTCGCCCTTGCTGAACCCGCGGTCAGCCAGGCCCCTGGCGAACTTGTGGATCAGTCCATGCAACTGCTGGTACGTGAATGTCCGACCGGTGGGGCCGTCAATCATGGCCGGTTTGTCGGCCAGCTCGCTGGCGCGATGCATGACAACCTCGGTGAGGGTCCGTTCAGGAATTTCCAGGTCAGGGAGGGGGCTCTTGTAGATCATGGAGTGCTCTGCGCTTCTTGTTGTTATCGAAATCGTTGTTTCGGGGCATGCCGGTCGTTTCAGGTATGCCGGTCGTTTCAGGTGTACCGGCCCGGCATCACAGCCATGCTAACCCCAGAATTAAAGCTTGTCGACCTGGCCGGCCGGGTCCGCGTCACGGCAACGCTTACGGGGTATCCGTGGGTGAATCGGACCGGCGAAACCAGGCAGCAACACTGATCCTGTCCTGCGCTGCCGGGAGTACTTCGTGAGGATATTCCTCGCTGAGGAAAAGTACCAGGGTACCCATATTCGGCAATACCCGGACCAGTTCCGTGGTGTCGTTGGATTCCGGCTCAGGTGAATAGAGTACCAGTTCGCCGCCCAGGTCCTGTTCCCAGTCGGGGTTCAGGTAGGTAACCAGGGACAGGATGCGGTTAGCCTGTCCCCTGAAGGCATCCCGGTGGCGGCGGTAATAATCGCCGGGGTGGTAAAGGGAAAAATGGGATTCCATGCTGCGCAGCCCAAGATACAGCCGCCGGTTCAGAAAACGCCGCAGGTCATCGAGCCAGCCCAGCCAGGCTGTGCCCTGGGGATGGTCCGCCTGGATCCAGTGAATTCGATCCCGTCGCACCGACCGGTCCTGCCACCGGCCGGTACCCCGGCCGATGCGGGCTTCCCGAAATTCATCGTGGCTGACCGTGCCGAGATATTCCAGCAGACCGGCACCCAGGGCGCGGGGCAGTGCGTCCTCCATCACCGCGTAGCCCTGGTCCTCCAGTTGCCTGGCAATGGTCTCGAACAGCGCGCTCCCAGCTGGTGGAAGCTCGGCGCCTGCGCCGGCGGCATGGCCTGTCATCGTTGCTCCGGATAGCTGGCAGTCAGTTCTTGAAAGCAGTTGCCTGGGCCAGGTTCAACAGCTCCCGCAGGGCTACCGCGAACATCGCATAGTCCGGCTGGGATTCGGTTTGCAGGTGGTTCATCATGCTGCTGGTTCGTCGCAGGACTTTTTCGTGCTTGCCAGCCCACTGCCGCACCTGGGACCTGGCCGAACCCCGCCGTGCAACCCAGGCGACGACATTGCAGGTCAGCGCCCGCTGTTGCCAGTCCAGGTCGTCCAGGTAGGTTTCCTTGGCCAGCGCCTGCCAGTAGTTTGTTACCGGCAACTGGCCGATATTGCTGCCCAGCCAGTTAAGCCGCAGTTCCTCCCCGAGGGCGTAATAGATGTCAACGACCGCGCCAAGCTTTTCACCGGTGCTGCCGCTGACCTCGATCAGGCTGATTGCCGGGAACAGAAAATCGGCCCGACAGGACAGGTGAGCTGTATTTCCGGGTACGCCATTGTCCACCAGGCGCTGGTATTTCTGCTGGTACATGTCAGCCAGGTCCGATGGCAGGCGCTCCGGTAATAGTCTGCTGAGTTGTTTGATCCGGCCGGCGAAGAAGTCCACCTCCGTGACAAAGTCGAGACTGGATCGGCGGTTGCGCAGAAACCAGCGACTGCTGCGGCGAACCAGGCGGATCAGCCCCTCCATCATTTCACCCTGGATCTCGCTGCTGACCTGATAGTCGAGAGACTCGACCTGCTGCCAGGCTTCTTCAACAGCGTAAATATCCCTGGCAATGACCGCCGCCTTGATAACCTCACCCAGGGAAGAGCCGGTGGAATCCACCATGCGGTAAACGAAGCTCGGACCAAGCAGGTTGACAACCGAGTTGGCCAGCTGCGTGGCGATGATCTCCCGGCGTAACGGATGGTCAAGTATTTCTTCCCGGTAGATCCTGGCCAGTTCCGCCGGGAAGGCGCTGAACAGGCAGGGCAGCAGGTAGTCGTTGTCGATGTAGTCAATGTCCGCCAGCCTGGCTTTCAGGTACATCTTGGTGTAGGAAGTGAGTACCGCCAGTTCCGGCCGGGTGAGATACTGCTTCCTGCCGGCTCGTTCTTCCAGTTCTTCGTCCGCTGGCAGGAACTCCAGTTCCCTGATCAGCCCGGCCCGATTTTCCAGGTAGCCGATCAGGTCGATGTATTCCTTGTTGCGCGCCGCGATCTGTTGATAGGCCACGCCGATAGCCTGTACCTGGCTGTAGTTGTTGTCCAGCACCAGTTCGGCCACGCTGTCGGTCATCGATGTCAGCAGGCTGTTGCGTCGTGGTTCCGTCAGCCCGCCGCTGTCCAGCAGCCTGTTTAACAGGATCTTGATATTGACCTCATGGTCCGAGCAGTCCACACCGGCGGAGTTGTCGATAAAATCCGTGAGAGAAATACCACCCTGCAACCCGTACTCGATGCGTGCCAGTTGCGTCATGCCCAGGTTGCCGCCCTCGACAAAAACCCGGGCCTGCAACGTATCGGCGTTCACGCGCAGCCCATCGTTGGACTTGTCGCCGACCTCGGCATGAGTCTCGCCGGAAGCTTTCACATAGGTACCGATTCCGCCATTCCAGATCAGGTCGACGGGGCTTTTCAGCAGGTGGCGAATCAGCTGATCCGGTGTGACGGCATCCGCGTCGATGCCGAAGCGGGCCTGCATCTCCCGGCTCATCGGAACCGACTTGGCAGAGCGGGCAAACACACCGCCACCGGCGGAGATCAGCGCCGGATTGTAGTCGGACCATGAGGAGCGGGGCATTTTAAACAGGCGCTGTCGTTCCCTGAAAGAGCGAGCGGCGTCCGGGTCCGGATCGACAAATATATGCAGGTGATTGAAAGCCGCCACCAGCCGGATGTGTCGGGACAGCAGCATGCCATTGCCGAATACATCACCGGACATGTCACCGATACCTACCACGGTGAAGTCCTCCTGCTGCACATCGATACCCAGTTCCCGGAAATGACGCTGGGTGGATACCCAGGCGCCGCGGGCAGTGATGCCCATGGCCTTGTGGTCATAGCCGTTACTGCCACCGGAGGCGAAGCCGTCTCTGAGCCAGAATCCGTACTGTGCGGAAATTTCGTTGGCTATGTCGGAAAAGCTCGCGGTACCCTTGTCCGCGGCAACCACCAGATAGGTATCCGCCTCGTCACGGCAGACGACATCGGCAGGTGGCACCGGTTTGCCATCCACCACGTTGTCGGTGAGGTCCAGCAGCCCGCTGATAAACCGGCGGTAACACCTAATTCCCATGTTCATCATGGCCTCACGATCGCCGGCGGGAATCGTTTCCTTGACCACGAAGCCACCCTTGGCGCCTACCGGAACGATCAGTGAATTCTTTACCTGCTGTGCTTTCACCAGACCCAGTATCTCGGTGCGATAATCCTCCTTGCGGTCAGACCACCGTAATCCGCCCCTGGCTACCCTGCCGCCGCGCAGATGAACGCCCTCCATCTGCCGGGAGTACACGAAAATCTCGTACTTCGGCCTGGGTAACGGCATACCGTCGATCTGTTCCGGATTGAACTTGAACGCGAAGTAGTCCCTGGTATTGTCCTGGGCATCGCGCTGAAAGTAATTGGTTCGCAGCGTGGCATCCACCAGGTTCAGGTAAGCCCGCAGTACGCTGTCCTCGGCAAGATTGACCACCTCGTCGATGGCCGCGGTAATGGCATTGCGATTCCTGGTTGTCTGACTGCGGCTGGCAGGGTTGCGATGGGGATCAAACAGGGTATAAAAGTACCTTACCAGCATCTGGCTGATTGCCGCGTGCTGGGAAAGCGTTTCGGCGATAAACTGCGGTGTGTATCCGAACTGGATCTGTTTCAGGTAGGCGGCGTAAGCGCGCAGCAGTGCCACGTCTCTCCATTCCAGGCCAGCTGACACAACCAGCATATTGAAACTGTCATCGTCAGTCCTGTTGTTCCAGATAGCACCAAAGGCCTGTTCGAACTTGAGCTTGGAAGGCTCGTCGAACGGCCCTTCGGACTGGTTGCGGTACAGGGAAAAATCATGCAGCCAGATATGTTCGCTTTCTTCCGGCTGCAGCTTGATTGTGGTTTCGCTGATGATATGCATGCCCAGATTTTCCAGAATCGGATCGACATCGGAAAGGGCCAGTTGCTGTTGGTAGCTGAAAATCTTGAAGTTGAGTTCGGCCCCAACGTCAGTTGCGCAATCGTCCATGTCCAACGCCAGTTCCTGCGTGTGCAGCACTTTTTCGATGCGGGCGATATCCTGCACCCCTTCGGCGGCACTGTAGGTCTCCTTGTAGGCTTCCGGGTAACAGGAGGAATAGAGTTTATGCAGCCGATCTGCATCGGCGTCAGCGTACTGCAGGTGCAGCGTTTCCAGAAAATAATCTTCCCAGGGTTTGATAAGCTGTGCTAGCTGTAACTCCAGGTCGTCCTGGTCGAATTCGACATTCTGTACTGCCGGCGAACGAACAACAACGTGCAGGCGTGCCAACAGGGATTCGGAAAAGTAAGTGGTATGCTCGACTTCTGTCCCTGCCAGGCGATCCGCGAGAAAATCCTGCACCTTCAGGCGTACTTTGGTGTTATAGATATCCTTTGGCAGATAAACGAGGCAGGAGAAAAAATTCCCGTAGTGGTCGCGGCGGATGAACAGTTTGCTGGTTCGGGTTTCCTGAATACGGGTTATTTCCAGGCCGGTGTTGTATAACTGACTGGTTGAAATCAGGAACAGCTCATCACGGGGGAAAACATTGATTACCTGCAGCAGGTCTTTGTAGCTATGGCCATTCCGGGTAAATCCCGACCGCTTCAGCACCGCGTTCACTTTCTGTCTGACCAGGGGAATATCCAGCGCCGCCCGGTAGTAAACCGAGGACGTGTAGAGACCGACAAAGCGGTGAACGACAGTCACGTTGCCCTGTTTATCGAATTGTTTCAGCAGGATGTAGTCGTAATAGCCGGGTCGATGAATGCGGGAACGGGTCGAGGACTTGGCGAAGCTGCACAACCGCCGGTCGAGAATCACTTCAGCAGTGCCCGCCGCCAGCGATTTAATGCTGATCCGCTCCCTCAGGTCCGGCCTCAGTCTGGAGACGCCCAGCAATGAATCTTTACTCAGCACCAGGACGGGGCCATTCTTCATTTTCCCGATGCGGTATTCCTCGTAACCCAGGAAAGTGAAATGGTTGTTCAGCAGCCAGGTGACAAATTCCACTGATTCCTGCAGATCATCACCGGTAATCGGCAAGCCACTGGCACTGTCCGGCAACGAATCCCGGATTGCGGCGGCCTTGCGACACATCGGCCGGTAGTCGCTCACCGCAACTGCAACGTGCTTGAGGATATCCCGCAGTTCATTCTCGATCTGCTGGAACTGGGAATCACTGATGTAGGCGCAGTTAATGCAGCTGAGTGCTTCGGCCCTGTATTCCGGTTGTGGCGTTGAGGAGATCGCCCGCAAGCGGCCAAAGCGGCTGCTGGACTTGTTCCGGCGCTGTACGTGAATTACCGCGTTGTTGACGTGGCGCACTGTAACGCCGATACGATTCAAGCCCTGGCGGATAGAGTCAATCACGAACGACATGTCATCCAGCAGCAGGTAAATTGCCGTATCGATTCTGCGACCCGGGTCCCTGCTTTCCGGGCATTGCACGAACTGGATCTTGGGTCGGCTCGAAGACCTCTCCTGGATGAATTCCCAGGCATTGATCAGTGACTCGTAATTGTCTTCCTCGCTGGAACGGGCCAATTCGGACCGGGAAGCGCTGGCGAAATACTGACCGGCGAAATTCTTGAGTGTCGCCGCGCGGGCCTTGCTGAATTTTTTTTCAATGAGTCGGTAGACTGGAAGCAATAGATCGGAGTCTGCCGGAGAACTGGTTGCCATTGTTAGGGAACCTCTGGTTAATGATGTAAATACTCTGGCATTCAGGCGAGTTCACTGACGAGGCACGCTGTCGCCGGTATGCGTCGGCCTGTCCAGGCGAGCCCTGACATAACCCGATGTCCGCCGGTACCTGAATTACCGGCTTCATTACAGATTTCACGGTGATGGAACCGACGCTGCCGGATCGCTGTTACCGTCATTTACTGTCCGTGATTCCGCCTCCACAAAAACCCGTCGTACATTGAGAAACCTGCTCTTGATATCGCGGTCCAGTCGGGCCACCGACTGCTCGATTTCGGTGGCATCGGCCTCGTCACGGAATTCCACGCTGATGTTCACCAGGATGTATTCCGGTCCCATGTGCATGGTGAGAACTTCATTGACGTGGTCGATACCGGGCAGCTCTTCCGCCAGTGTCCTTATCCCGTCAACCACTTCGATATTGGCACGTTCGCCAATCAACAGTCCCTTGGTCTCCACCGCCAGCCACACCGCCGTGCCCCCCAGGATCAGGCCGATGACAATGGATGCGAAGCCATCGAAGTACAGGTTGCCGGTGACCTGGGTGAGAATCATGGCCAGCAGTGCCACCAGCAGTCCCAGCATGGCCGCGGAATCCTCGAACAGCACCACGAACATGGACGGATCCTTGCCCCGCTGCACTGCTTCGAGGTAACTCATGCTGCCCCTGGACTTGTTGAACTCACGGAACGCGAAGTACCAGGCTCCGCCTTCGAACACGATGGCCAGGGACAGGACAACATAGTTGATGGTCAGGTTGTCCAGGGGGTGGGGATCGATGATGCTGTGAATACCCTCGTAAAGAGAGATACCGGCACCGACTGCGAAAATCAGGATGGCGACTACGAAACTCCAGAAATAAATCTCCTTGCCATGGCCGAACGGAAATTTTTCGTCCGCTGGTTTTGCGGCCCGCTTCAGGCCATAAAGGAGCAATACCTGGTTACCGGTATCGACTACCGAATGCACGCCCTCCGACAGCATGGCAGAGCTGCCGGTGATAAAGGCGGCGATAAACTTCATGATGGCGATCAGACCATTGCCGATGAGGGCGGCATAGATGACTAATTTTCGCGATGAGGCCATAGGATTCGACTTTTTTAGCGGGCGGGTTTGTTTTGGTCACTCACTTTGAGCCCGAAGCCGGAACCTCCGGTCAAGTAGTCGGCAGCAACAGTTAATCACGTTGACATCTACCGGGGCAGCGCGTAGCAGCAGGAACCGGTCCATTCGCTGTCCCGGGAACCATCAGCCGTATCCCGGCAGGTCAATGGGCGGGTCGGGATCTTCAGGCTTTGCCGCAGCTGTCAGCAGTTGGAGTAGGCGCGGGCGCGACAGGCAATGGCCAGCTCCCGTGCCTGTTCGACCTGGGCAGCGGACATTTCCTCTTCAAGGTTTCTCTGCAACAGGCGGGCGCTGGAGTTGCCGTTGGCGGCTGACACGTTGATCCACATGGCAGCCTTTACCAGGTCCCGCATCAACCACTGGCCCTGGTGATACATGGCGCCAAGCTGGTATTGGGACTGGGGATGACCCTGTTCCGCAGCCATGCGGAACAGCTGTTCCGCCTCGATCAGGTTGATATCGCCGCCCTGGCCGAAATAATACATCATGCCCAGGCTGTAGATGGCCGGCAGGTAGCCCTGGTCGGCAGCCCGCTGCAGCCACATCCTGCCCTGGTCGTAATCCGGGTCGGAAGCCGTACCGGACTGGTAGAAGATGCCCAGTTCCTGCTGGGCTTCCGGCAGTCCCTGTTCGGCCGCCGCGGTCATCAGGCGCAAGGCTTCAGCGGGATTGCGTGGAACACCGATGCCGATAACGTACATATTGGCCAGTTCCCGCTGGGCCGGGGCGTGGCCCTGTTCCGCCGCCAGACTCAGCATCTGGGCGCCGGCAGCCATGTCCAGGTTGACGTACTGTCCGCTGCGGTACATGCGTGACAGGATATACTGGGCTTCGACACTGCCTTCACTGACCAGGGGGACCAGCTCGTTATAGGCTGTTTCATAGTCGCGCATTTCATAGGCGCGCAGGCCTTCTTCCAGATCGGCACTGGCCATAAGGGGCGCCAGCATCAGCAGCACGCCGGCCAGCAGCAGATGAAGGGATTTGAGGGTGATAGTGATCTGTTTCATGGCAATTCGTTTCTTGATTTGAGAGAACCGAGAGTATACTTGCTCCGGTCCAAGTTTGCGAAACCTGCAGAACTTCCAGGCCGATCGTGATCAATCAGCTGAAAGACTTCGTTCAGGCGCATCCGCGTCTGCTGGTGTTGACCGGGGCCGGCTGCAGTGCCGGATCCGGTATTCCAACCTATCGCGATCACCGCGGTTCCTGGCAACGCAGCAATCCGATTCAGCACCAGGAATTTATCAGTCGCCCGGCCAGTCGTAAACGCTACTGGGCCCGTAGCTACGTTGGCTGGCCGCCGGTGTGCAATGCCCGGCCCAACCCGGCTCACCTGGCCCTGGCCAGGCTGGAGGGCAGGGGAGTGGTGACGACCCTGGTCACCCAGAACGTGGATCGACTGCACCAGAAAGCAGGACACCGGCAGGTCGTGGACCTGCACGGCCGGCTGGACCAGGTCCTGTGCCTGAACTGCCGGCATCTCACTGAGCGGGATGAAATCCAGCGGCGGCTGGACGCACTGAATCCCCACCTGGCGGAACTCGATACTGCCTGGGCACTGGCCCCGGACGGCGATGCCGACGTGGCGGACCGGCTGGTTGAACAGATGCGCGTGCCGGACTGTCGCTTCTGTGGCGGAACCCTCAAGCCCAACGTGGTTTTTTTCGGCGATTCGGTTGATCGTCAGCTGGTGTCTTTTGTGTTCGACGCACTGACGGACAGCGATGCGCTGCTGGTGGTTGGCAGCTCACTCATGGTGTTTTCCGGGTTCCGGTTCTGTCGTCATGCAGCGCAGCACGGCAAGCCCATTGCCTGTATCAACGTCGGCCGGACCCGGGCGGACGAGCTGTTCAGCCTCAAAGTGGAGATGGATTGCGGCGACGCATTGCAACAGCTCGAAGGAGTCCTCGACATCGGCAACAGCGGGTAACCACCGCAGTCGCCGGCGAACAGCAAGCTCCAGTGATTTCCTGGTCTTCAGTCTGCTATCGGTAATCTGTGACTGGTTCAGAACCGGTAGTTCAAATAAAAACGAACCGACCTGGGTTCGAAAACATGGTAGTGAAAATCTTCCACCGGACCCGGTTCACCGGGCAGTTGGGACTCGTAAAAATACTCCACGTCGTGATCATCGGAGTCGAACAGGTTCAACGTATCAAGAGTAAGCTGTAAACGGGACGTTACCTGGTAGCCCAGGCGGAGATTGACCATGGTGCTGCCATCGGCTTTTCTTCCTCCATCAAGTGGAAAGTCACCAAACTGACGAAATCTCAGGTAGGCATTGAAGCGTTCGCCGGGCTGATAACTGATACCGCCACTGAATACATCATCCAGGGCCCCGGGAACCGCCCGGCTGCCATCCACGGCATCAGCGAAGCGGGCTTCGGTGTTCGAATATTCAAGGTCAAGTTTCCAGTTGTCATTGACCTGGTAGTAGGTGGAAATTTCCACGCCGTGGCGGTTACTGGATACGCCGGTATCCTCGGTATTGCCGGCGTCGCCGACGAACAGCAGCTCCGAGTCAATGTCCAGCTGCCACAGGGCGATGGTGGCGTTCAGCTTCTCGTTGAAAAAAGCACGGTAGCCGATTTCCGCGCCCAGGGTGTCGACCAGCGGATCCACGGGGAGTACGCTTTCGCCCGTTACCGGGTCCCGGGATATCACCGTACCCCGGGCATCATTGCTGTGAAAGCCCTGACCGATACCGATATAGATTTCGTTGTTGTCATCCAGGGCATAAGCCAGGCTGAGGCTGGCAGTCACAATGTCGTCGTCCGCCGCGCCGGAGTTGGCATTCAGCGTGGCCGGATTGGCGGCAGCCAGGGCCTGAACGTCAAAGTCAAAGTAGTCATAGCGTAAACCGAATACGCTCCTTAACCTGTCGGTCAGTTGCAGCTGGTTTTCCCAGAACAGGCTGGCGCTGAACTGAGCCACTGCATCCAGCCTGATCTCGCCGAGAAACTGACGTGCGGCAGTACTGCGCAATCCTACCTTGTCGATATCGTCGTGACGAAACTGCAGGCCAACGCGGTTGCTCATCTCCTTGTTGTTCAACTGGGTTGTTTGCTGCCATTCCAGCTGGCCTCCCGCCAGCAGGCGGCTGTCCACCTGCTGGAACTGGTCTCCCTGCGGCTGGGTGAAGTAGCTAAAGTTGGACCAGAGTTCCATGTCGTAGTCAATGGCATATAGTGTTCCCGACCAGTCGCTTGTCGGGTTGTTCTGCTGCCAGTTCAGAGACAGGCTGTAGCGGGAGGACTCACCCCCTACGGTAGGATCGATGGAGCCCAGCTTGCTGATCAGACCATTTTTAACCGCACGATCAGGAACCTGGTCCGCCGAGTTCCAGCTGTTGTCGTAACCCATGAATGTCAACGCGAAGTCGTTGTTGCCCGATATCCATGACTGCTTAAGCCATAGATTGGTTTTTTCTATGTCTTCGTCGATGACGTCCCAGGGGCCCTGGTAGCCTTGCAGTTCCAGACCATAGACCAGGTCGCCACCCAGGGATTCCGCGCCGCCAACTGCCAGCAGGCGGGCGAAATCGTACTCACCGAGGGCCAGGGAAAGACGTGAGTCCGGTTGATGGGCCAGGGAGCTCATCCTGGCGGCACCGGCACCGGAAAAATCACCTACGTCCGCGTAGTAGGATCCCTTGCGGTAGACTATTTCCTCCACCAGCTCCGGAATCAGGAAATTCAGATCGGTATAGCCCTGGCCATGACCATGGCTGCGCATGTTAATGGGCATGCCGTCGATAGAGGTGGCGAAGTCGGTGCCGTGATCGAGGTTGAAACCGCGCAGAAAGTACTGGTTCGCCTTGCCACTGCCGCTATGCTGGGTGGCAACCATGCCGGGAACGGCTTCCAGCAATTCCCCGGTGCGCAGCAACGGGCGGGCCTGCAGTTCATCATGTCCGACCCGTCCCTCCGATGCGGAAATCGCCGAGCCGACAAGATTGACACGACGCCCGATAACCTCGATGGAGTCAACGGCGCCGGATTGGGCAATGATCGCGCCGGGCCAGATGGTCAGAACGGCAACCAGCGCCGCGGGTAATATTCTGGACATAGCCTGGTGCTCCTGCTTCAATACGATTCTCCGTTTATGGCTACCGGCCCCTGGTTTCCGGCGTGATTGCACACAGGTCGTGGAATCCAGGCTCTGCCGGGGGCACTGCCCCGGGCAGCCAATTGACCCGAAAACAATTAATTGGCGCCAGGAGTATTCTGAAGAAGCGTCGCGTAAACAAGGCCGGTATTGATTGTCTTGTAAAAATATGAATAAAAACAACAGGATATACGAAATAACCGGGGCAATACCAGCCCGGTAAAAACCGATTCACTATCGAAGTTTTAGTTTTTAGAGCAATCTGAATGGAACAGTCACGCCATGCCCACAATGCCCTGAACAGTACCCTGGGAGAATTGGAGCTGCTGGTGCTGGAAAAAATCTGGGTGACGCCGGGGGCCAATGCCAAGACCCTGCTGGCCACGCTTGCGCTGGACCGGAAAATTTCCCTCAGCACGGTTCAGTCCACTCTCGAGCGACTGGTCCGAAAAGGTTTCCTGGACCGTGACAAGGACGGCCACTCCTATCGCTATTTTCCGCGGCAAAGTCGCGGTGAGCTGATGGGTACCATGTTGCGTGAAGTCATTCAGCTGCTGCACGATGGTCATGCCAACACGATTCTGAGCAGCTTCGTCAACGTGGCCGACGGGCTGGATGACCGGGCCCTGGACCAGCTGGAGGCGCTGATACAACAGAAGCGTCGTGAGCGGAGCAGGCATGACTGAGTTGCTGACTTTCGCCGGTTCCTTTGCCACGGTCTGGCTGATCACCTGGCTGGCCTGCTGCCTGGTCCTGACCCTGGTGCATGGGCTGGTGCGTCGACAGTTGCGTCGATTGCATCCGGCAGACGCCACTTCGGTACTGCTGTTGTTGCTGGCGTTCCCGATCCTGCTGAGCCTGGCTGTTACCACTCTCCTGTTTACCCCGGCCATGGAAGCAGGCCTGGTGAGCGCGCATTGCCATGAAAACTGCCTGGCCCATGCGCCGACGGTTCATTCGGTCCGTCTCGCCGGTCTCGGCCTGGTTTTCCTGACCGCGGTGATCTTCCTGCTGGGAACGAAACTGGTTTTCCACCTGAACGTGGCGCGTCGACTGATGAGGCAGTTGCGGGTGCTGGCAGAACCGGTGGATAACTACTGGGTGCTGGAAGATGACAGGCCGCTGGTCTTTACCCTGGGCTGGTGGCGGAATCGCATTTTTCTGACCAGTGGCCTGCTGAGGCATTGCAACGAAACCGAACTGGCCATCATTCTTACCCATGAGAACGCCCATGCCCGACGACTGGACAATGTCCGCCTTCTGCTGGCCCGCCTGTTCCTGTTGGTGCTGCCACCGGCAATGGCGAAGAAGCTGTACGCCGATCTGCACGTTCTCACCGAGGCTGCCTGCGACCTGGTTGCCGCCGGGAAATCCAGCAAACTCGACGTTGCCAGCACCCTGCTGAAAGTCCAGCGCCTCACGCCGCGCCAGTTCGGCTACGGCGATGCACTTGTCACCTCGGCATTCACCGGGGCGGAGACGGAACAGCGCATCAGGATGCTGTTGGACAATCGGACTGCGGCAGAGGCGCGGCGCCCGACGGGTACCGCCTGGTGTGCCCTGGGACTGCTGGTTTGCAGCGTGCTGCTGGTGGACCCACTGCACCATGGTGTGGAGCTGTTATTGCAGTTCGCTCGAATCTGATCCCCGGCCCGGGCCTGTTCAGGGAGGGCTTGCCCGGTCGAAGATCCGCACCAGGGCTATGGGTGAACCGAAGACGAAGGGCTCCAGGGTCATGACCACGCGTAATCGCTGGCCCTGGTCTTCCAGGCTGTAGGTTTCCAGCGTGTAGCCGCCGTCCCGGGGCCGGGCTTCCACGATCAGCTGGTTGCCGCTCCAGTTGCCAAAGGAGAAGTCCACGCCGCCACTGTCAAAATAGTCGCTGACCCCTGTCGTCCGGCGACGCCCATCGGTGTGGAACCGTCGCCGGTAGTTGTCGGCGTACTCGAATACCAGTTCCGGTGGATTGTGGCTGATGGTGAGCACATCATCGTATGAGATCCTGTCATAGAGCTCCTGGTCGGCAGGTCCTCCCCGATAGCGGTCTTCCTCGGGTTTGCTGAACCAGCGGCGCCGGGCTACCTTGCCGCCGGCAGCGCGAATGGCGGCTTCCACCTGTTCGTCGGTATTGTCACTCAGGTCGTCGTTGATCACCCAGTGACCGGCGATGGCTGCCCGGATATCCGCCACCGCGGTGTCCTGGGCCCCGGCCCCGGAGGCAAACGCACACAGGACCAGCAGCAACATCCGCAGCCTGGGAGAATATTTCCGGTTAACCATGGACATAAGACAGACCCGTTCAGCATGACCTTCTGGTTGTCGCAACCTGTTACTACCCAGTCAACATAGGCAAAAACGGCATCATGCGCAAGGCCCCGGGATCGGCGCCCCGTCAATCCGGCTCTTATGGAGCCAGCCCAGTCAGGTTATACTTGCCGATTCGAGCAAGAACAATCAGACAGGAGAGGGTAACGCTGATGGATAAATTAATCTTGAGCACCGCGGCTGTGCTGCTGGTGGTATGGCAGCTGGTGGCAGTACCGGGTGCCGTCGCCCAGGGTCAGGCCGATTCACTGGCAGTCGTCATTCCCGGCTCGGGGGACTACGGTCGTCAAATATCGACCGATTCAGCCGAGGCCCAGCGGTTTTACGACCAGGGCCTGAGGATGACCTGGAGCTTCTACTTCCCGGAAGCCATCGCCTCTTACCAGGAAGCGGCACGTCATGACCCTGACGAGCCGATGATCTATGCCGCCATGGCCCACGCCATGGGGCCCAATCCCAACAGCCGTTATGCCGGTCTGCCCGACGATCCCCAGGGCGAGGGACTCAAGGCCATCAACCGGGCCCTGGAGCTCATCGATAATGGCACCGAGGTGGAACAGGACCTGGTGAGAGCCATCCACGTGCTTTACGACCGGGATGCAATTACGGACGATCAGGAACGCGACACCGCCTACCTGAACGCCCTGGGCGCCCTGCACGAGAAATACCCCGATGATCCGGATATCGCATCCATGTTTGCCGCCGCCTACATGTCCATGGGGCGCTGGAACTACTGGCTTGCCGATGGCACGCCGCGCCCGGGGACCGCGATAGCCGCGGCTGCACTGGAGCATGCCATGGCAGTGGAACCCTACCATCCGGGCGCCAACCATCTGTATATTCACCTGATGGAAGCGTCCATGCAGCCGGAAAAAGCACTGGCGGCGGCCCACAAGCTGGAAACCTCGGTGCCCATCTCCGGCCACATGGTGCACATGCCCGGTCACATTTACCTGCGGGTAGGTGATTACGAAAAAGCCATCGACATCAACGAACGTTCCCAGATAGTGGACCTGCAGTTCGCCGACATCTGGGGAGAAACCAACTTTCCCAACATCGGGACCTATGGCCTGTCCCATCGCAGCCACTCCGGCCACGCCCTGGATTTCGTCCGCTACGCGGCCTCCCTGCAGGGTACCTATGCCACCGCCATCGAGGCAGCGGAGCGGGGAGCGGCCGGTGTGGAGACGGCCCCCGACGCGGCCCGCCGGGGCCAGAAACGGGTAGTGTCAGCCTGGCTGGTGGACAAGATTTTCGGTAAATGGGACCGGATCCTCGACATGGAACAGTCCCACACCGGAACGCCTTACCTGGATGGCATGTGGAGCTACGTGAAAGGCAGTGCCTATGCCAACACCAACCAGATTCCCCGGGCGGAAGACGAACTGGACAACCTGCGGCGTCAGCAGCGGGACGAGGCTGTCGATATGTCCAGCGCCGGCCCAACGCCGGTATCCCATATCCTGGACCTGGCAGGCTATGCCCTGGAAGGCGAGATTCACGAAGCCCGGGGTAATCTGAATGCCGCCATCGAAGCCTATGCCCGGGCGGTGGAACTGGAAGATCAGAACAATTACACCGAGCCACCGGACTGGCCGCAGTCAATTCGCCTGTACCTGGGTGCGGCGCTGCTGGATGCCGGAAGGCCGGTGGATGCTGAACAGGTCTACCGGGAAGACCTGCAGTGGAATCAGCATAACGGCTGGTCAACCTGGGGACTTTACCTGGCCCTGCAGGCCCAGGGTCGGAATGAAGAGGCCGAAGTGGTGCGCCGGCAGTTCGAGTCCCTGTGGCGTAATGCCGACGTGATGCTGGAGCGCTCGCGGCTGTAAGTATCACCTTGACAGGACACTCAGAATCTCAGCCGGCCATGCGGCAGATCAGCGCGGTGCTGATAATGACGGGGCTGCTGGCCGGCTTCGTCATCACGCTCAGCGTGCTTTCCGGCGACGAACAGGGGCGGGTCAACCTGTTGTACCTGCTGCTGCTGTTTGTCTTTCTGCCCATTGCCGGCCTGGCACTCAGCGTCGTGTTCCTGCTGCGGAAATCCGGGCGGGGACTGGCCGGCTGGATTCTTGAGCTGCCGCTGTGGCCGGCTGCCCTGCGCCACGAACTGTTGAGTCTGACACCCGGTCGTGAGCGCAAGTACTGGCTGTTTTACCAGACTCAGCTGCTGAGCCTGGCCTTCGCTGTCGGTGGCCTCCTGGCATTCCTGCTGCTGCTGGTGGGTACCGACATCAGTTTCGTATGGCGCAGTACGCTGCTGGATGCGCCGGACCTGTTACCGCTGCTGCAGTTACTGGCGCTGCCCTGGCGCCTGTGGGCCGACGCCCAGCCCGACCTGGCGCTGCTGCAGCAATCCCAGGATTACCGCCTGGCCACTCCCGAATTCACCGCGGCCCTGCTTGGTCAATGGTGGAAGTATGCCATTGCCGCGCAGCTGACCTATACCCTCTTGCCAAGGGCGATACTGGCACTGCTGGCGCGCTCGGCGTACCGATCGCAGCGTGCTGTCGCCGCACCCTCGCGGCGCCGTAAAATCCTCCACGTGGATGCCATGAATACTGTCCCTATGCAGGGACACCTGGCGCCGGTGGTGGATTCAGTGCCCGCCGGTTACGTCCTGGTGGACTGGGCAACGCTGCCGGAACAGGTGATGAAAAGGCTGCAGAAAGTGCTGGGTGATCCCCTGGCAAGCTGGGTGGCGGACCCCCTGGTCCCACCGGATCCCCAACAGCTGCAGAATCTCGGCGAGGCTCCCCTGGTCGTTACCGTAAAGGCCTGGGAACCACCCATGGGTGAGCTTGAAGACTACCTGAAACTGCTCAGGGAGAACGGCGCCGACTTGCCGGCCCTGATTCTGCCGCTGGACTGGGAGGGCAATTCATTACACCTGGCCCGTGAGATCAATCTCAAGGAGTGGCGCCGTTTCTGTGGCACCCTGGGCGGCTGGTCCGTGCTGCAGCCTGCCGCGGACCGGGGGGGCGCATCATGACGCCGGCGTTCGCTATTGTCGGGCACCCGAACAAGGGCAAGTCGTCCATCGTGGCAACCCTGGCCCAGGACGACAGTGTCGCCGTTTCCGCCCAGAGTGGCACAACCACCGTGGCGGAAACCCTGCAGGTCGAGGTTGGACGCAGCAAGTTTACCCTGATTGACACACCGGGGTTTCAGCGACCGCGGCGGGTGTTGCAGTGGCTGCAACAGCATGCTGAAACCGCCGAGCAGCGCCAGGCGGCGGTAGAGCGGTTTGTCAACGATGCCGAATGCTGGCAGCAGTTTCCCGATGAGGTGGAGCTGCTGCGCCCCATCGTCGATGGTGCTGTCATCCTGTACGTCGTCGATGGCTCGCGACCCTACGGAGCCGAGTACGAAGCGGAAATGGAAATCCTCCGCTGGACCGGCCAGGCCAGCATGGCCCTGATCAATCCCATTGAAAACGAGCAGTATATAAACTCCTGGCAGCAGGCCCTGTCCCAGTATTTCAAAGTGGTGCGGGTGTTCAATGCGATTCAGGCCGACTTCGACAAGCAGATGTCTATCCTGGAGGCGTTTTCCCACCTGCGGGAAGACTGGAAGGACCAGATCAGCGACCTGATTGCGGAATATCGACATTTACGCGACGAGCAGCGCCACCAGACCCTGCAGCTGCTGGTGGAACTGCTGTCAGACATCTGTTCGTTCCAGGTCTCACAGAAAGTGCTCAGCAGGGAGCAGGCCAGGAAACTGCAGCCGGTCCTGGAGAAACGCTTTTATTCCGCGCTGGCCAGGCGTGAGCGGCAAGCGCATGATGCCCTCAAGGATCTTTACCACTACCACAATCTTGCAATCAAGAGCAGCGAGCTGCCCACCGAGGAAAACCTGTTCGATACGGAAAAGTGGATCATCTGGGGACTGAACCGCCGGCAGCTGTTGATCGCCGCCACCATGGCGGGAGCCGCCACCGGTGCGGTCGTGGACCTGGGGCTGGCTGGCCACAGCCTGTTTCTCGGTGCACTGACCGGCGGCCTGATCGCCGGGGGAAGCGCCTGGTTCGGTGCCGACCGGCTGGCCGATTTCAAGGTACGGGGCCTGCCCATGGGCGGCTACGAAGCCCGGCAGGGACCGATGAAAAACCGCAATTTTCCCTATGTGGTACTGAACCGTTTTCTGTTCCTGTACGATGCCCTGCAGCAGCGCACCCATGCCCGTCGTGACAGCCTGCGAATCGAGGAGGGTGACCTGTCAGACCGGATCGAACAGTTGGATTCCGCTGGACAGAAACAACTGCATCGGCAGCTGGAAAAGCTCAGCCAACAGCAGGTTACGGATTCCCTGGAACTGGCATTGACGCCCCTGCTCGAATCGGCATTGTCTCTGAAATAGGGCTTTCGACAGATCTGATCAATGGCTCCAGCAATCCGGCTACTGAATCCTGCAACGAAACAGGCTCCGTCACCACACCGGGAACGTTCTGGGCTGAACGCACCGCCAGGAAGGTTTTCAAATTGTCGTCCCTCGATTCTTCTCCGGTCAGCCAGAGAATCCGGGCACCGTGGTCACCATGTACTATGGTGGTTAAATATTCCTTGTCTGCGGTCACGCGAATTACGTCCGCCAGTAGGGACTTGACGCAGGCAACCTGATCCCAGTATCTGGCATACGATTCTGATACAGGGGTATTAAGGGAGTGGCGCACTGGATAACCCCACTCGGAAATTGGCAGTCGCTGACAATCCGGTCCGTATACAAAGGGAAAGTGAGGTAGCAGCAGGTGTATGAAATGCGCCTCACCGGGCTCGATGGCTGCGGCCTGATTCAAAACTTTTTCCTGCATCAGATTGTGGGCGATCAGGGGAACGTAGAAATCGAGGAGAGGATCGCTGGTATCGATAAGACTGACAAGCATAGAGTAAAGCAATATGCCGGTTCGAGTGTTCGATGTAAGCGCCTCATTCAGCAACATGAAGACGAATTTCAACCGTTCGCTCAGGTCACTTGAAGAGAAGGCGCTGACGTGACCGGTTCTCGAATAAGTCTGGCAGACTATGCCTTGTAGACCGGTGCAATAGTCGAGGTAACTCGATTGCAGTACGGATACGTCAAACTTCGAATCAACCAGTGCCCGCAGGTATACGTTGTCTGCAACCCTGTTGGCTATCACTGCTCCAGGATGAAAGGCCTCAAATTCCAGCCTGTTGGAGTCCAGAGCCACCAGGGCACTGAGCGACTGAACTGACTGCACACTGACGGAATAAGCCTGGGCTTCTACTCGAAAATCACTCGAGGCCAGATCGTCCAGCAGGGTTGCCGCAGGATGACCTGGCGATGGCGGGAATTCGCTGTCATAGGGAGATGCCATTTCGTCGAGAATGATATGCAGCAGGCTCTGGTCCGGACTGTCGGAATTGCCTCTATGGAGACCGGAAGTTGTGAGTACGGCAGGTTGCGATTTGAATAGCGCTGAAAGCGAGAAAAACACCGCGAAAACTATCAGGTAAGGTAACAGCTTTGTATCGGTCAATCTTAGGAGCAGGGTAACCGATAGGAGAGTCAGCATTGACAGGGTGATTTGCAGAGTTGTCCACGAGAAGTAGTAGATTTCAACAAAGAAATAGATCAGCAGCGCCAGAAAATATGAATAGATGAAGGAGTTGGCCGTCAGTGCGCCTATTACTCCGCCAGCGATTCCCAGGCACAATGCCACAATCAGGACTTCTATACTGAACAAAGAGTATCCGAAGTCAATCAGCAAGTTGACAGGCAATGCGGCGCCAACGACCGCGGTGGTGGCAATCTTCACGTGGTGGTTCATTCGGACTCAAAGGCAATGAGAAGCCGGCCGTTCTCTTCAAATACTTGCTCTGAAACGATCCGTCCCCGGGCCGAAACCGCCTGACGGAACCTGTCTTCGCTGTAATCTGTGTAAATGTCCTCGCGGGCTGACAGTAAGCCCGCCACCATGGGATCCTGCTTTGGCACAAATTCGATAACACCGTTCGGCGCCCTTTCCATTATCCAGTTAACAGTGTCATCCAAAGGTAGATTGCCGCCGAGAACCAGGTGGTGGATGACAGCAAGAGCGACTACGCCGTCAGCCCTGGCGCGTGATGCCAATCCACTGCGTTCCTTCTGCCGCCAGCCCATGGCTGGCGTGGGATCAAGTACGTTGATCAACAGAGGTAAAATCGGCGTGCCTTGCACTGTGTGCTCCTGGTAGGCAGTTGCCACTGAATCGGCATCGCTATCCAGCAGGACAGAAGACAGACAACCTGCCTCCAGTGCTGCACAGGAGTATTCCCCGGTGTTTCCGCCGATGTCGAGCAACGTTTCTGGCTTGTACGTGGACGCCCACTCCTTAACAAAGGACAGTTTTCTGTCTTTCATGCGATCCGAGTAACTGTTGGCATTGGCGTAGTTACTCCAGTATGTAGACGGGCGTTTTTTTGACTGTAGACCGGCGATAAAATCACGAAGCTGTTGCAGGATTGCCAGATAACTTTTCGAGCCAAGCTTCTGACTTGGCGGACGGTTTTCCTGCGATGTAGACTTTTTGTTTACCGCCCTGCCATGAAAGAAGACGTGCATAAGGGCGCTTGGACTGGTAAATACCTTGCGTCGCGGAAGTATGGCCATTGCATCGACAAAACTGATCCCGTCCAGTGATCCGCGGTAAAAGGCTTGAAAATTGACACCTCCCCATGCCTCGAGCAGGAGGGGA
>Ga0070727_10001443_pt1 | contig 25132 bp, 17 predicted proteins | sample tdAd472_FD_66722 | JGI IMG/M metagenome (GOLD analysis project Ga0070727, IMG submission 66722) | Marine sediment microbial communities from the Atlantic coast under amendment with organic carbon and nitrate - tdAd47.2 | ecosystem: Environmental > Aquatic > Marine > Coastal > Sediment | place...
CAGCACCGAACGGATCGGCACTCGAACACCGCGGCCACACTGATCCGGGCCGAGCTCGCCGCCGCGCTCTGGTTGAGAGACCAACCGGAAGAGGCTCGAGGAGTCGCCGAGGAGATCGACCTCGAAGTGCTTCGCCGGGCCACGGCGGACTACGACGAGGAGCGCGTCGAGCTCATCGGCGTCGGCACCGGCACGGTGGCTCCCTTTGCTCGGGAGCCGTTGGCTCAGCTCGGCATCGCCTTCGAGGACTGACGGCGGCCGGCGCGCAGGACCCACGCGATCAAGAGCAGCGCTCCGAGCCCCGCGGCCCACGACCCCAGGAGCAGGCTCCGCGGCCGGTAGCGAAACACCACCTCGTGCTCGCCCGCGTCGAGGGGCACGCCGCGCAGGATCCCGTCGGCCGTGCCGACCTCGACCTCTTCCCCGTCGACCCAGGCGCGCCAACCGGGGAAGGCCTGCTCTGCCAGGACGAGCAGCCCGTCGCCGTCGAGCTTCGCCTCGAGGCGGACCGCGTTGTTGCTCCAGTCCACGACCTCGACGTCGCCCTTCGTGAAGGGACGCTCGGGCCGCCACGCTCCGTCCCAGGCGGCCAGCTCGAGCGGGTCCCAGTTGGCGGGGTCCGCCGTCAGGGTCGCGGGATCGGCGACGCGGTTCACGAGGAAGGCGCGCGGGAAGGGTGCGCGGTTGCGATAGAGGTAGACCTCGGCCGGCTCCGGCGCCGGCTCGGGACCGGCGAAGAGCTCCCAGCGGGGATGCTCGAGCGGCGTCGAGGTGGCCAGCACCGTCACGCCCAGCAAGCGGAAGCCCGGCGCGTCCAGGTCGACGCTGCGCGCGTTCCAGCCCAGGAGCGCGTTCGTGTTCGGCTGGAGCGCGAGCACGCGGAAGCGGTTGAACTCGGCCACGTCCATGCCGTCGTGTCCGTCCAGCGCGCGCAGTCCGCGCGTCATCCCGCACGAAGCCGGCAACACGCCGGGCTCCGAGAGGTAGCGTCCGAACCCCTGCTCGCGTCGCACCAGCTCTTCCGTGCGCGTCGGCGGAAACACCTCGCCCGCGGGCACCGAGGGCTGCACCGCGCGCACGAAGACCACGCCCTGGGCAGCGGCCGCCGCGACCGCGAGCCAGGCCGTCTGTCGACTCCAGCGCTGCGACGCCGCCAGCAAGAGACAGGCGACGAGCAGCGCGACCGCACTCCCGGTCGTCGCCGCGGGCCGGGCCGTGCGCTCCGAGATGCTCGCGATGCGCTCCCCCAGCGGGCGGCTCGCCTCGGCGTCCGCGAAGAGCAAGACCCGAAAGCGCCACCAGCCCGGAGCCAGGTGCTGGGTGTCGATGTGCGGACAGGCGAACGCGCGCGAGCCTCCGGTCGCTTCCGAGGGCGGGTCGAGCTTGGCGGGAACGACGATCGGTCGCTCGCCCGTGGGCTCGCCGTGTCGGTCGACGCGAGCCATCTCCACGCGCACGGCGCGCACGGGCAACGCGCCGCTGATCACGCCGTCCAGCGCCGCGGTCTCGTTGCCCAGCTCCGGTTGCGGCACGCGGCGAAAGAGGACGTGCTCGTCCGACTCCGGAGCGCGCGCCACCGAGGGATCGAGCGGCTCGCCGGCCCCCGGGAGCAGGACGCCCAGGGCGAGCAGGACCACGGTCACTCCCGCCGCCACGCGACCGAAGAGCCGCGGCGTCTGGAGCGCTTCGCCCGCCAGGAGCCCCAGCATCAGCGAGCTCACGGAGGCCGCTCGAACGGTGGCGCCCAGGCCGACGACCGGCACGCGCTGGTAGACCTCGAGCACGCCCGGCGCGCGCAGCGCCAGCAACCAGGCCACCAACCCGATGCCCACGATCCAGCGGCGGCCCGCCAGCACGCCGCGACCGGCGAAGAGCGAGGCCAGCGCGAAGACGATCGCCGCGGCCGGGAGCCAGGTGCTGGCTTCCTCGAGGTAGGCCCCGGGTCCGCGGTAGCCGCCGCTTCCGACCGGTGCGCCGAACAGGTCGAAGAAGAACTGCAGGCCGAAGGACGCCGGCAGCCCGCGCGTGCGCAGCACGAGGTAGGCGCCGAGGACGAGGGCCCCCGCTCCGACGGCGGCGACCCACGCCGCTCCGGTCCCTCGCTCCGCCGTCCCTCGCGCGCGCACCAGGAGCGCCCCCGCGACCAGCAGCAGTCCCACGGAGAACCAGTCGACCACCTGCCCCGCGACGTGGGTCTCGCGGATCGCCTGCGAGGCGGAGAGCGGCAGGTACTCGAGGAAGGGCAGGAGCAGGGGAGCCGAGAAGAGCGTCCCTGCGACGAGTCCGAGGAAGGCCGTCGCCCCCGCGCGGCGGTCCTCCAGCAGGATGCGCACGGCCCACAGCCCGGCGGCGCAGCCCACGTAGAAGCTGGTCTCGGGGTGCCCGCCGAGGATGGCGGCCGCGGTGGTCAGCGCCAGGCCCAGCACCGGCGCTCGCGCCCCGCCTCCGCTCCGCCGCACCCCTTCCAGGAAGAAGAGCATCCAGGGCAGGGTCGGGGTCACGTGGCCGAGGCTGTGCCCCAACCAGCCCACGAGATAGCCCGAGAACCCGAAGGTCGTTCCGGCCAAGGCCGCCCCGGCTGCCGATAGACCCAGGCGCCGCGCCAGGAAGTACGCTCCCAGGCTGGCGAACAGGAGCCTCAGGAACGACGTGAAGGTCAGCCCCCAGTGAAACGCCGCCTCCCCGCCCAGCGCCTCCAGGAGCGCCAGGACCAGCACCTGCGGGTCGAGGACTCCGGTCTGCGGATTCGAGAGCCCCGGCGCCCCGGCGAAGATCAGCGGATTCCAGAGCGGCGGATCGCCCGCGCGCCAGCTCGCGCTCACCCACCTGTAATAAGGATAGAAGCCGAAGGCCTGGTCCGAGAGGAAGGGGTTGCGGGGCCGCAGCTCGTCCCCCGCTTGCTCCGCCGTCTCGCGCTCCGCCTCGATCACCTGCGACCACGGCTTCTGGACCGTGGCGCTGTCGACCCCGAAGAGCACGCGCTCGGAGGAGAAGAGCGCATCGCGCAGGGGCCAGGCGAACACGAGCGCCGCCAAGAGCACGGCCAGCCCGATTTCGCGGCGCGTCATCCCGCGTCCGCTCATCCGTCCCTTGGTAGCACACTCCGCGTGATGGACACAAAGTGTTAAAAGGACACCCGTCCGTGACGCGACCCGAGCTCAGCTTCGTCATCCCCGTTTTCAACGAGTCCCTCACTCTCGAGCGGACTTTCAGCGAGCTCGTGCCCTTCCTGGAGGGGCTGGAGCGCTCTTTCGAGATCGTGTGCGTCGACGACGGCTCGCGCGACGACTCGCCCCGACTGCTGGCGGCGGCGGCCGAGAAGGACCCGCGCATCCGACTCTTCGCCCTGCCCGCGAACCGCGGCAAGGGCGCCGCCGTTCGCCTCGGCGTGCTCGAATCCCAGGGCGACCACGTGTTCTTCCTGGACGCGGATCTCTCCACGCCGCTCGAGGAGACACTGCCCTTCCTCGCCAACCTGGAGAGCGGCTGCGACGTCGTGCTCGGCAACCGGCGCGCGCCCGGCTCGAAGCTCTCGCGCCGGCAACCCTGGCTGCGCGAGCGCCTCGGTCGCGGCTTCACCTGGCTCACGCAGGCGCTGCTGGCGCCCGGCGTCCACGACTTCACCTGCGGCTTCAAGGGGTTTCGGCGCGAGGCGGCCCGCTCGGTGTTCGAGCGCTCCACCCTCGACGGCTGGGCCTTCGACGCGGAGCTGGTGGTGATCGCGCAGGAGCAGGGCCTGAAGCTCGCCCAGCTGCCCGTGGCCTGGAAGCACGAGGACGACACGAAGGTGCGGCTCCTCGCCGCCGTCACGGGCTCCCTCGCGGACCTCGTGCGGATCTTCGTGAAGCGCAAGCTCGGCCGCTACCGCTGAGCCCATGGAAGCCGCCGCCTACGACGAGATGCGCTCGCTCGAGGACCACCACTGGTGGTTCCGCGGCCGGCGGCGGCGCGTGCGGCGACTGCTGGCCGAGGCCGTGCGCGCGCTGCGAGAGGGACCCGCCGGGAGCGCCACGCTCGAGACGGCCGAGGTGGGTTGCGGCACGGGCGGAAACCTGGCGCACCTCCTGGCCGAGGTCGAGTCCGCGCGCAGCCTCGGGGTCGACCCGGACGGCCTCGCGCTGGGCTACTGCCGCGAGCGCGGGCTCGCGAGCCGCCTCGTTCGAGCGACCGGGCAGTCGTTGCCGCTGGCCACGGACAGCCTGGATCTGATCCTGGCCACCGACATCATCGAGCACATCGAGGACGACGGAGCCGCGTTGCGGGAGTTTCGACGCGTCCTCCGGCCCGGCGGCCAGCTGATCGCCACGGTCCCGCAGTACCCGTCGCTGTGGTCGCCCCACGACGACTTCCTGCACCACGTCCGCCGCTACCGATCCGGCGAGCTGGAGCGCAAGCTCGCGTCCGCCGGCTTCCGGGTCGCGCGGCGCGAGGGCTTCAACTTCCTCTTGCTCTTCCCCATCGCCGTCGTCCGCTGGCTGAAGTCGGCGCTGTCGCGGCGCTCGGAGCGCCCGAAGGGAAGTGACTTCTCGGTTACTCCCGCCTTCATGGACTCGATCTTCGACGGATTGCTGAGCCTCGAGACGCCGCTGGCGCGGTGGCTCCCGCTGCCCTTGGGCCTGTCGCTGATGATCCGAGCCGAGAAGAAAGATCCTGGCCCGAGCGCCTGAGATCAGCTGTTCGGTTTCAGTGAAAGGGCGTGTGATCCCGGATGTCGGACCGTAGCTCCCCTGCCGCCTGGAGACTCCCCCCAGCATGGAGCTAGACTGCGATGACCCTTCTGACCGATAAGAACCCCATCACCCGTTCGCAGAGATCCTCAATGAGCCATCGGATACTGGTCGTGGAAGACGAAGAAGCGCTCGCCCTGGGCGTGCGTGATGCCCTGCAGCACGCGGGCTTCCAAGTCGACGTCACCCACGACGGCAACTCCGGCATCCAGCTACTGCGCGAAGGTCGCTACGACCTCGTCGTCCTCGACCTGATGCTCCCCGGCGTCAACGGCCTGGACATCCTCAAGCAGCTGCGCCAGGAACGCCACGACATCCGCGTGCTCATCCTCACCGCCCTGGCGGACGAGACGGACCTGCTGCGGGGCTTCGAACTCGGTGCCGACGACTACATGCCCAAGCCGTTCTCTCCACTCGAGCTCGTGGCTCGGGTGAGCGCCCAGTTCCGACGCATGGAAATGGATACGGCCCCGCCCCCGAAACTCGAGCTCCCCGACGGGATCCAGGTCGACCTGGCCCGACTCGAGGTCCATCGCGACGATCAGGTCATCCCCTTGACCCCGCGCGAAGGCGACATCCTCGAGTACCTGGTGCGCAACCACGACCGCGTGGTCACGCGTGAGGACCTCCTGCTCGACGTCTGGCACTACCGCAACGCCAACGTCGAGACGCGGACCGTGGACATCCACATCGTCGGCCTGCGCCGCAAAGTCGAACCCGATCCCTCGAAGCCCCGCCTCATCCAAACGGTTCGAGGCAAGGGCTATCGTTGGTTCAACTAAAGACCAAACGCACCGCACTCTCTCTGTACGCCGTCCTCCTGGTCCTGCCCACGCTGGTCCTGGGGTTGCTGCACTGGTACCAGCTCGCGCTCGACCACGAGCGCGAGCTGGATGACGTTCCGAAGAAGGCCGACGACGCGGCCCTGCGCCTGGTCGAGGCCGTGAAGGACCAGCTCGGCCGCTTGATGGAGCAGGAGTCCAACCGGCCCTTCTATCACTTCGGCGATGTCTTCACGCCGGAACAAACCGTCGGCGACGAGTTCGCCATGATGCCGAGCCCGCTGGCCGCGGATCCGCTCCCGAAGGGCATCAAGGGCTACTTCAGCTACAACCTCAAGGACGGCCCGGGCGCGGAGATCGACCTCTACATGGGGTCCGACGCGAAGCCCGAGCGCGCGGACGAGATGCAAGAGGCCGCCCGCGAGCTGGCCAACAACATCGCCCGCCAGGGAATCCTGCACCGCTTCTCCCGGCTGGGCCAGATTCAGACCGCGCACCTCTCGCTGGTGGCGGCGGCCGTGAACCAGACGCCGGCGGAGCTGCGCGACTGTGTCGCCGCGTGCGCGCCGCTGATGCGCGACCACAAGATCCCGATCAACTACAGCCAGTACCACCTGCAGTTCTACGTCGAGCCGCGCGGCACCCCGCGCGTCGCCGTCACGCGCCGGGTGATCCTCACCGAGTCCCTGCGCCCCCTCGCCCAGAAGATCGCCTGCCTCGGCCCCATCGCCGACGGCTTCGGTCTGGTCCAGGGCTTCTTCATCGATCCCGACTGGCTCTTCCACGTGCTGCCCGAGGCCGTCGCCAACCAGGTGCTCGGGGAGTCGGAGCGCTTCCTGCCCATGGGCGAGGCGCGCCTGAAGTACCAGGGCGAGGAGTACCAGTCGGAGATCTGGCTCGTCGACGAGCTCGGCCTGGAGACGAACACACCCGAGGACGCCTTCTTCGGCCTGATGAAGGTCGCGATCGACATGGGAGCGTTGAACCGGCACTTCCGCTCGCAGACCTGGCGCTTCCTGGGGGTGGCGGCGATGCTCACGCTCTCGCTCGGGACGGGGATGGTGCTGTTGATGCGAAGCGTCTCGCTCGAGCTGGAGCAGGCCAGCCGCACGGAGAACTTCGTCGCGGCGGTGACCCACGAGCTGCGGACACCGCTGTCCGCGATCCGGCTCCACGGAGAGATGTTGCTCCAGGGCTGGGTCTCGGATGCGGACAAGCAGCGCGAGTACCACACGCGCATCGTGCGCGAGACGAACCGGCTCTCGACGCTGGTCGAGCGCGTGCTCGAGAAGAGCCGCCTCACCTCCGAGGCCGTCAAGCCCATCCAGGGCGACCTCAACGCGTCCGTCGAGCGGGTGAAACCGCAGCTCGCCGCGTGGGAGGAAGCGGAGGAGGACCTCGTCTTCGACCTGGCCGCCGACCTGCCGCCGGTCTGGCTCCACCAGGACGCGGTCGCGGGGATCCTGGTCAACCTGGTGGAGAACGCGCGGAAGTACGCTCCCTACCAGCGCCAGAACCCGGGCAGCGCGCCGATCTGCGTCCGGACTCGCGCCGCCGGGAGCTCTCGCGTGGCGCTCGAGGTCGCGGATCGAGGACCGGGAATCCCGCCGGAGGAGCGAGACAAGATCTTCGACGCTTTCTATCGCTCGGGCAGCGAGGCCACCCGAACCTCGAAGGGAACGGGCCTCGGACTGCATCTGGTGGCCCTACACGCCGATTCCATCGGGGCCAAGGTCGAGGTTCTGGACAACCCCGAGGGCGGCGCTCTCTTCCGAATCTTGCTCCGCGGAGCCAGCTAGCGCGGACATCGCTGGCCGAGTCCTCGGGATTCGGTATTCTTGTGGGCTGGCCCCGGTCGACAAAGGGGCCTCCGAGAGCACTCTCCCATGCATGTCGTCGTTCTGGGGGCCGGTCTTGCCGGTCTCTCCACCGCCTTCGAGCTGGCCAAGGCCGGTCACAAGGTCACGGTCCTCGAAAAGCTGGCCATCCCCGGTGGTATGGCCATCAGCTGGCAAACCGAGGGCTACTGGCTGGATCACGGTCCGCACCGCTTCCACAGCCGGGACAAGGAGCTGATCCGCCACCTCTACGAGGTCCTCGACGACGAGGTCGTCACCCGCGACCGGCTCTCGCGGATCTACATGCAGGGGAAGTTTTTTCACTACCCCCTGAAGACGAGCAACGTGATGCGCCTGCCCATCCCCGTGATGGCGCGCTGCATCCTCGACTACATCTGGATCCGGATCGTCCAGCTCTTCAAGAAGATCCCCGACGACAACTTCGAGAACTGGTGCATCAAGCGCTTCGGTCGCCGGCTCTACGAGATCTTCTTCGGCACCTACACGTCCAAGGCGTGGAAGATGCCCTGCACGGAGATCAGCGCCGACTGGGCCAGCCAGCGCATCAGCCAGGCGAACCTGTGGGACGCGATCATCAAGACCCTGCGCCCGCCCAAGGGCGGCGAGGTGCGCAGCCTCGTGAGCGAGTTCTGGTACCCGGGCCACGGCGGCATCGGACAGATCGGTCGCAAGTACGCGGAGAAGGTCGTGGAGATGGGCGGCAAGGTCCTGCTCGAGAGCTCGGTCAGCCGGCTCGAGATCAAGGAGAACACCATCACGCGCGTCTTCTACGAGAACGACGGCACCGAGTACGCGCTCGACTGCGACGAGGTGATCAACACGATCCCCCTCCCGATCCTGCTCCAGAAGTTCGACCCGCCCGTCTCGGAGGAGACGCAAGCGGCGATCCGCGGGCTCGACTACGTGGCGATGGTCTTCGTCTACCTCGAGATCAACCAGGACAGCGTCTCGCCCGACCACTGGGTGTACCTGCCCGAGAAACACCTCACCATCCACCGCATCTCCGAGTTCAAGAACTTCAACGAGAACGCGGCGCCTCCGGGCAAGACCGTCATCTGCTGCGAGATCACCTGCCGCAAGGGTGACGAGCACTGGAACATGACGCAGGAAGAGGCGGGCAGGATCGCCGAGCAAGACCTGGTCACGGTCGGCCTGATCAAGCCCGGCATCTCGCGCTGCATCGAGATGACCAAGCTGCGGCACGCGTACCCCGTGTACGACCTGCACTACAAGGGGCACCTCAACCAGCTCAAGAAGGCCGCCAAGGAGATCAAGAACCTGAAGACGACCGGGCGTCAGGGTCTCTACCGCTACAACAACATGGACCACTCGATCGCCATGGGTCGGCGCGTCGCCAAGACCTTGATCAAGGGCCGTGACGCGCATGCGGACGAGGTGGCAGCCGGCCAGGAGTACTTCGGTTGACTCCGATTCCGGGCCTCTCGGACCGGATCCCGGAACACGCACTCCAGCCCGTCGCTTGCGGGATGTGCGGCTCCTCTCGGTCGCTGGTGAAGTTTCGTGACGAGCCCTTCGCCGTCGTCACCTGCCAGGACTGCGAGCTGACCTACGTCACGCCGCGGCTGGACGACGAGCAGCTCATCTCGGAGGTCTACGACGAGGGCTACTGGTCGTCCGACGCCGCCAAGCTGCGCGGCTACACGAACTACCGCGACGACGCGCCGCTGTACCTCAAGACCTACCGCCGCCGTCTCTCGGTCATCCGCCGCCACTTCCGCGAGCCCGGTCGGGTGCTCGACATCGGCTGCGCGGCGGGCTACTTCCTCTCGGTCATGAAGGAGGAGGGCTGGCAGGTCACCGGACTCGAGCCGTCGGACCCCATTCGGGCCCAGGCCGAGGAGCGCCTCGGTGCCGAGAACCTCCTGAGCGACCCCGCGGCGCTGGCCGACCTGGAGCCCGGCTCCTTCGACCTCGTCACCCTGTGGGACGTCATCGAGCACATCCCCGACTTCCTCGCGACCCTGCGGACGATTCGCGGGCTCCTGTCGAAGAACGGCAGGCTCCTGATCGAGACCCAGAACATCGACAGTCGCGCGGCCGCCGTGCTGGGCAAGCGCTGGCAGCACTACAAGCACGCCGAGCACATCTACCACTTCAACCCCAAGACCATCGGCCGAGCGCTGGGCGAGAGCGGGTTCGACATCCTCGAGAACACCCCGCGCCTGGGCGGCAAGTACGTCTCGATGGGCTTCATCGCCGAGCGCGCCGGACGTCTCCACCCGATCCTCTCGACGCTGCTCTCCCCGCTCAAGCTCTTCCGCGAGCGGTCGGTCTACGTGAACCTGCGCGACGAGATGATCGTCGTGGCTCGACCGCAGTAACCGCGCGCCATGGAAGCCAACGCCTACCGCCAGTTCCTCGAGCTCGAGAAGAAGCACTGGTGGTTCCGCGGCCGCCGGAGCGTCTACTTCGGGCTGCTCGAGCACCACCTGAAGGGCAGCCGCCCTCAGCGCGTGCTCGACCTCGGCTGCGGCCTGGGCGGCTTCCTCGAAGGACTCTCCCGGCTCGGGCACAAGATCTACCCCTCGGACATCAGCCTCGAGAGCCTGGGCCACTGCGGCGACCGCGGCTTCCCCTGGGGGGTCAAGGGCAGCGGCTACGACCTCCCCTACGCCGACGGGAGCTTCGACCTGGTCTGCATGTTCGACGCCATCGAGCACATCCCCGACGACCACAAGGTCATGCGCGAGGTCACGCGCGTCCTGGCGCCGGGCGGCCACGTGTTCGTGAGCGTCCCCGCCTACCAGTTCCTCTACGCGAACAACGACCGCGTCGCGCAGCACCAGCGCCGGTACACGCGCGGCATGCTCGAGCGCGTGTTCGAGCAGGCCGGCCTGCGCGTCGTCCGCAACACCCACGCGAACATCTTCCTCTTCCCGCTGATCCTGCCGGCGGTGCTGGCGATCAAGGTCCTGGAGGCGCTGGTCCCGCGCAAGCTGGACCCGGACCACACCAACCTGAGCTGGCCGATCCCGGACTTCGTCCACGGGATCCTGCACGGGATCTTCGCCGCGGAGCTGCCGTTCTCGCGGCGCTTCGACTGGCCCGCCGGGCACTCCATCGCGGCGCTGGCCGTGAAGGAGTAGACCTTCGGAGTCGGGCAAGCACAACGCCCATGGGCGACCGCGCGTCGGGTCGCCCACGGGCGTTGGCTACTCTTCCTGACCAGGGGAGCGCTCTACTCCGGCGACTCTTCCTCTTCGTCGAAGACCTCGGCCTCGCGGCCGATGATGTTCATGTCGTAGTTGCGGACGAGCTCGGCCTCGCTGCCGAGGCCCGTGTCCGCGCCGGCCAGTCGGCTCACGCCCTTGGCCGCCGACTGAGTCCGGTAGTTCTGGTACTCCTGCGGCTTGATCAGGGCGATGTCCATCTTGCGCGATCCGTTGGAGCGCACGAGGTAGGCGTGGGTCTTGGTCGAGTTCGTCGCGGGCACCGAGAGCTCGCCCTCCTCCAGGGCGAAGAGCGGCGCGCGACTCCGGATGAAGCGGTGGGCCTCGGTGTCCCAGTCGTCGTCGTCGGTCGCCGTGGCGCGGCGGTCGAGCCACTCGCGCCTCGAGACCGTGAAGCCCGCGGCCTCGGCGGCGCGCTGGAAGTCCACCAGGTCCACGGTGCCGGCCACTTCGTCCGCCGCCTCGTCGTCTCCGTCGGTGGCGGGGTCCTCGTCCCCCGTGTCGGCCTCCTCGGCACTCCCGTCGGCGACGAGCTCCGCACGCAAGGCCTCGAGTTGCTCGACGGCCACGTCGGAAGCCTTCGACTCCGCCCACTTGTCGGCCACGCGCTCGCGAATGTCGGCGAAGGGCGGCATGACCGCCTCCACCTTCTCCGTGACGCGCGCCACGATCATGCCGCCCTTCTCGAACGCGGGCGTGGCGGTGATGCTGCCGGCGGCGGTGCGGTTGATCAGGCTCGCGAGCCGCAGACCGCCGAACTCGTCCAGCTCCGTCCACTCCTCGCGCGTCCGCGTCTCTCCGGCGGGCGCGTAGGCCAGGCCCAGGTTCGCGGCCTCGGTGGCCATGTCGATCTCTTCGCCGGTAGTCACGCGCTCGCGCAACTCCTCGCTCCAGGACTGCATCGCGAAGTACGCCGGCGCCTCGAGCGTGGCCTCCTCTTGAACGTCTTCGAAGGTCGCGAAGCGCGGCGCGGTCGGATCCGCCTCGAGGTCCACGTCGAGGGCGAAGCGCGACACCATCACGGCCGTGAAGTACTCGCGCGCGCGCGCCTCGGGGTCGGCGTCCTCCGGCTCCGGGAAGCGCTCCAGGAGGGCGGCCGGCACCTCGCTCCCGGACGGGTAGTAGACCAGCTCGGCGGCGAAGCGCTCGGGGTCCTTGAACGCATTGCGCTCCCACTCGGGCAGCTCGCCGAACCACTCCTCGAGCCCGCCTTCTCCCTCGTCGGCGGGGATCGTCGCCAGGACCTCGTCGTGTAGTTGCTCGACCTCGATCTCCACGTAGTCGAACGCGTACTCGAGGTGCTGTTCGTCCCAGGAGCTCTGGATGTCGGCGGGGTCCGGAACCGAGCCCAGCCGCCCCATCAAGGTCACGTAGCGCCCGACCCGCATGTCGCGACGCAACATCTCCTCGAAGCGGCGAACGCTCCCGAACGAAGCGTTGATGAGGCCCTGGTACTGCTCGCGGCCGCCCAGCTCCTCGAGCGTCGACTGCATGCGGCGCCGGATGTCCTCGTCGGAGATCTCGATCCCCGCCTCCGCCGCCACCTGGTCGAGGATGATGAAGCGCGCGGTGTCGAGGTCGTCCACGTTCCGCTGCCCGAACATCTCCTTGAACCGCGCCAGCTCGCGCTTCGTGTTCATGAACTCGGTGGCCGACAGCTCCTGCAACCCGTCCTGCGGGTGGCGCCAGGTCATCAAGAGCTCCTCGCCGGGGTTCCCGAGGAACGCGCTCTGCAGCGCGAACGGCACCACGAACACGATCAGCAAGAAGATCAGCAGGAAGATCATGAAGTACTGCTGCAGCTTGCTCTTCCCCTTGGGCGTCTCGATGAAGTCCTCGAGGGGGTCGTGCGGCTGCGGCGATACCGCCTTGGCAGCGGCCGCCTGGAGGGCGGCTTCTCCGGGGTCTACCCCGTGCTTGGGCTTCCTGGGCTGGTTTTGACTCTGCTTGCGGGACTTGCTGGACATGAGGGCGGACAGAATACGTCGCCCCTCAGTCGCGCACCAGCTCTCCGTCCCGGGGCAGGTCCTTCAAGCTCTCCAGCTCGAACCGGTCCAGGAACTCCTTGGTCGTCCCGTACTGCAGCGGGGAGCCCGGCTGATCCGCCCGCCCCGTCACCTTGGCCAGTCCGCGATCCACGAGCGAGCGCAGGATCGCCCCCGCCTGGACCCCGCGGATGGCCTCGATCTCGGCCTTCGTGACCGGCTGGCGGTAGGCGATGATGGCCAGGGTCTCCAGCGCCGCGGGGCTGATCCGCTCGATCTTCCGCGCCCGGGCCAGGCGGGTCACCACCTCGGACATCTCGGGCGCCGTGAAGAGCCTCCACCCGCCGGCGATGGCCTTGAGCACGAAAGGCAGGCCCGAGCTCTCGAGGCTCTGCCCCAGGGCCTCCAGCGACTCCCGGACGCGCGCCGCCGTGACGCCCCCCAGGAGGCTCACCAGGCGGCCTTCGCTGAGGGGGTCGGGGGAGGCGAAGACCAGGGCGGCGGTGGCGCGCACGAGCTCCTCGTCCGTCCAGTCGTCGACGGCGGGGGTCGCCTCGTCCGCCGGGTCCTCGACCGCGGCCTCCTCCGCCCCGTTCTCGCTCGGAGCCTCGGTGTCCGCTTCGGGATCCTCCGGGGGCGCTTCCGCGGCCGCCTCCTCGGTCTCCTCGGGGACGACCTCCTCGGCGGCCTCGGCCTCCTCCAGCGAGGCTTCCTCGGTCACCGGGGCCTCGAGCTCTTCCGCCCCGACCGGCGACCCGGCCTCCTCACTGGTCTTTCCCTCCGTCATGCCGACCAGTGAACCTCAAGGTCGACTCGGGCGCAACGGCTCGCGCACGAGCTTCAGGAAGGGAGTGCGGTCCACGCCGAGGGTGCGCTCCTCGAGCAGCTTCCACTGCAGGAACTCGCTGTCCTCCACCGGGCGATCGATGAGGCTCTGCTCCACCCGACTGCGGATCTGAGCCCAGTTGCCGGAGATCGGCTCCGGGCGCTCCTCCACCTTCAGGAGCATGAAGCTGCCCATCTGCTCGAGCGGCCCCACGACCTCGCCGATCTCGGACTGGAAGGCCATCTCGGTCACCGGCGACTGCTCGACCTTGATGATCGGAGCCGTCAAGCCGCCGCGCCGCGAAGACGGGTCGATGCTGTAGACGCGAGCCACGTGGGCGAAGTCCTCGCCGTCCGCGAGCTCCTTCTGCACGCTCTCCAGCCGCTCGCGCGAGGAGACGACGATCACGCGCGCGATGGCGTGGGGTCGCGAGAGCGTCCACGCGCGCACCACGCGCTCGAGCAGGAGCTGGCGCAGGGTGTCGCGGCTGACGCGCTCGACGAAGCGCGCGTGATCGAGGCCGAGGTTGCGGGTGACGTGCTCCTCCAGGGTCACACCGGCGCCGGACTCGGCCAGCTCCTGTTCCAGCAGCCGCAGGCCCAGCTGGGTCTCGTGCTCCACGATCGCCTCGTCCAGGAGGATCCCCAGGCGCTGCGCTTCGAGCTCGGCCATGCGCGCCGCCACGAGCGTCTCCAGCATCTCCCCCACCATGGGGCTGTCGCGGTGCAGCCAGTGCTCGAGCAGGTCGGAGACGTCGAGCGCCGTGCCGCCCACGTAGGCGACGGTGGCCGGGCGCAGGGACCCAGCGCTCGGACTGGGCCCCACGGGCGCGACCTCCGCCGGCGCGCCCGCCTCCCTGGGGGCTTTCTCCGCGGCCCCCGGCTCGACCTCCTCCGAGAGCGAAGGCGCCGGGCGCGGCGGCGGCGTGCGGCGCGCGGCGGGAGCCGAGTTGCACGCGGCGAGCCCCAACCCGAGCGCAGCGACGAGAGCCTGGACGAGGGGGGCGGGAGCGAGTTGAGCGGGCATGAGATTCAGCGGTACTGGATTCGGCGAACGACCCCGATGCGGTGGCAGGTCGGGCAACTCTCCAAGCGTAGGCCCGAAGCGCCCGCGCCGGCCCGCGATTTCGAGTTCCTTCCGGCGGCCAGGTACAGGACCTCCTTGGCTCCGGTGCCCGCGCACTCGCGGCAGTTCGCGAAGCGCACGCGCTCCACGGTCATGTCGCCCGCGTGTTCGGCGTAGTAGGCCACCGTCCAGTGCACGCGCGCCGAGGAGCTGAGCTCGCGCCAGCCCTCGGCCGGGTCGCCCTCGTCGCTCTGCTGTTGCGCGCGCGAGCCGGCGCGCTGCGCCTCGACGTAGCGCCGCATGCGTTCCTCCAGCTCCTCGCGAGCCAGGTCGCGCTCGGTCTTGCGCGCGACCTCGGCGCCCTCGCCCTCCGACTCGAGCTCGGCCCGCGCCTGATCTTCCCCGAGGAACCACGTACCCAGGCCGTAGGAGGCCTTGCGCAAGCGGCCCTTCTCGCGCGTCTCCCACAACGCTCGCACGGCGCCCTCTTCGATCTCCGGCGCGAGCTTCTTCAAGTCTTCGTGCACCGAGGCCAGCACGTCCGCGGAGAACTCGCTCTCCGCGTAGGCGATGACCTGCTCGTAGTCGAAGTCGCGCGCCGCCGCGGTCGCGTGGCGCTCGACCCAGTAGTGCCAGCGGCGCACGACCTCCTCGCGCAGGGCGCGCTCGCGTCCCTTCAACGCGCGCGCCTGGACCCGCTCCCAGTCCGGCAACACGGGGCTGTCCGGGTAGAGCTCGGGGAAGATCTCCAGCCGCCGGATCGCCTCCGCGAAGTGGCCGCGCGCGCGCAGGAGGTCCGCGTCCTTCAGGTAGTCCCACTGCTCCTGGTGCAGCGCCTTGCGGCGCACGCGGTCGAGAGCCGGGACGACCTCCTCGGGCCGCCAGGTCGGATCGAGCTCGACGGCGCGCGCGAGGTGCAGGGCGGCGTTCGTGAAGTCGAGGATCTGCTCGCAGAACCGGGCCAGCGCGTGGTGTTGCTCGGCACCCTCCGCGCCGGTCGCGCGCAGCGCGTCCCCCAGCTCGGCCACGCGCCGCTGGTAGAGCTCGTCGCGGGTGTAGATCTCGAGCGCGGGCGCCTGCACGCGCGTCGACGAACCCGACAGGCGCCGCAGGGGCAGCGGCAGGGTCCCCCCCGCGCGCTTGATCCAGATGACCTCCTCGTCGCGCCCGACCACGATGCCGACGACGTCCTCGCCGTCGACCACCGGGAAGCGCTCGGCGGGGACCAGGAGCTCTTCGCCCTCGGCCTCGATGTAGCCGTAGGCCAGCCGCATGGCGCGATCCCGCTCGGGGTCCAGGAACGACCAGGGCAACTGCACGACGCCGCCGTTCTCCAGGCGCTGGAAGCGGAGGTGCTCCGGCGAGTGCCCCACCACCTGGCCCCACAGGATGTCGCCGCTGCGCAGCTCGAGCATGATCGTCTCGGACTCCTGGGGAGCGGTGGCGGCACTTCCGCCGGACAGCATCAGGATGAGGTGGAGGATCTTCATGGTGTCGCCTCGTCCTTTCGGCGGCGCATGCGCTCGTCGAAGGGGATCTCCCGCAGGAGCCGTGTCTGGAAGGTCAGCGAGCGCGCGGAACCCTGCGCCGACCAGTGGACGCGAACGTCCACGCGATAGAGGAGCGGCAGGCCGTCGCGCGCGAGGAGTCCCTCCTCCGGCACGGGGTCCGCAGAATACGTCAGGCGCGCGTGACCGGGAACGGGCCGGTTCTCGACGGCCGCCGGTTCGCCCGCGCGCCCGTCTTCCAGCATCGGGAAGAGCGTCTCCTCCAGGTCCGCCACCACGGCGCTCACCGCGCCCGCGGCCTCGGCCCGCACGGACGCGGTCTTCGAGAGCGCCGCGCCGAAGGAGAAGAGCGCGAGGATGGAGCTCATCCCCAGGAGCAGGATCCCGAGTGCGAGCACGATCTCGAGCATCGTGAACGCGGCTCGGCCGCGCGCCGGTCGGAGCTGCCTCACGGCTGCCACCCTCCCGTCTGCATGCGCACGACGGCCTCGCGCGCGAGGGTTCGCCCGTAGTGCACGACCGCTCCCGCCGCGTGTTCGGCGACGCGGCTCCCGCGCACGCCGCGGCGCACGGAGACTCCGCTGTCGGCGACGTTCGCGAGCTCCATCCACTCCTCGTCGATGCGCACGAAGCCGCCCGCCTCGGGCAGCTCCCACCCGCGCGTCAGCGGCAGGCGATCCTGTTCCCGGTCGATCGCCTCCGAGAGCCGCGGCCGTCGCGGCACGTCGCGCGGCCGCTCGATCTCGAGCTCGATCAAGACGCGCCGCGGCAGGACCAGCCCGGCCCCCTCGCGCTGCAGCGTCTCGCCGTTCCAGGGGTGGAGGTCTTCGTCCAGGCGACCGAGGCCGCGGCCATCCCAGGCGCGGTGCGCCGTCCCCGCGCCCGAACCGTGACGCCAGCCGCGGTCGAGCCGCGTCTCGGCCGACGCCAAGGAGACCGCGAACCACAGGACGCCGGAGGTGACGTGCTCGGCCTGCGACGCGACGGGCCGACCGAGCGCGTCGAAGAAGTCGTCCGCGAAGAAGAGCGAGGGTCGATCGCCGCGCAAGCGCGCTTCCCCGCGCCACAGGTCGCCGCCGGGAAGGTGCGCCCAGACCACCTCGACCAGGCCGTCGCCGGCCTGGCCTTTGGAAGCCCCGGGCTCGAGTCGCTGCAGCTCGCCGGCCGACGCGGCGCGCACCAGCCGCAGGCGTTGCCACGAGAGCCCTTCGATCCCGTCGCCGTCGCTGTCGAGCGCGACCCAGTCCACCCACAGGTCACCGCGCGAGCCCGCGTGCAGGCGCTCCAGGTCGTCCGCCAGGAGCTCGCCGGTCGCGCCGCTGATCTCCAGCAGGTCGCGCCGCGACTCGGTGCGCTCCAGCATCGAGAGCGTCGTGTCCAGGAGCTCGACCACGAGCACCACGAGCAGCGACAGCAGCGAGACCGCCAAGAGGAGCTCGAGCAGGGTGAGCCCGGAGCGCGAGTGCCGAAGCCTCATCGCTCGACGCTCCACATGCGGCGGCCGGGCGCCACGTACTCGGTCCCGAAGACGGTCACGTTCGGCGCGCTCTTCCAGCCGTGCGCGCTGCCCTCGGCGGCGTCGAAGGAGCCCGGTTCGTAGCGCACGAAGAGGCGCCACTCGGCCATCGAGCTCGATCGCTCGAGTCGGTTCCCGGCACCGTTGGGCATGCCCTCCCAGTAGAGGTCGAGCCCCGGCGTCAGGCCCGGATCCGCGTCCCACGGAACGGCCGGGTCCGTGCGCTGCAGGAGCCCCAGCCGCGGCCCGAAGTGCCCGGTCTCCTCGGCTTGCCAGAAGACCGACTCCACGAAGGCGTCCGGCTGCGGCAGCGAGAACCCGAAGTAAGAGAGCTCCGGCGCGTCCGCCAGCTCGGTCCAGCGGTCCCAGTAGCGAACAGGGTGCAGGATCACGATCTCGCCCGCGGCGTAGCTCCCGGCCGCGGTTCCGTAGCGGCCGCGGAAGAGCCCGCCGCCCTGGCGGTCGTCGAGCCCCGGCCGGCTGGAGCCGCGCGGCATCTCGAGCGCTCCCGCGCGACGCCGCGTGTAGTGGATCAACTCGTTGCCGATGCGCACCGTGCCCTGGTCGGGGAAGCCGCTGAAGCTCGCGACCGGCAGCGTCGCCGATCCGGCGGGCACCTGCGCGCTGAGCGTCGTCGCCGGCCAGCACTCGAGGATGAACGCGCGCTCGCCCGCCCGGTGGTGACCGGCGTCGGTCCCCAGGAGACCGCGGCCGCCGGGCGCCAGGATCAGTCGACCGTTGGTGACGTCCACGTCGCGGTAGGCCAGGACCTCGTTGCCCACGCGCACGAGGCCGCCGTCGTCAGGCAAGCCCGCCAGCACGCGCGGCTCGAAGTACGTGGTCGCGGTGAAGTACTCGTCGTCCGTCAGTTGCAGGACGCCGTCGTTGATCTTGAGGTCCAGCGCGAGGGTCAGCGCGCCGCCGGCCCGGAACTCGGAGGTCCCGAACTCGACCTCGTCGACCAGCGCGTCGGGGACACCGCGGCTCGCGGCACCGAACTCTCCCCCGATGGCCACGGCGTCCACTCCGCGCGGCAGCTCGCCGGACGGGAACAGCACCAGCCGCGAGTGGTAGCGCATGTCCTGGGTCGCGATCGAGGAACCGGCGTAGTCCGTGGCGCCGACCGGGATCGGAGCGGCCTCCTCCAGGCCCACGTAGATGAAGGTGGCCGCGGACTCCGTGTCCTCCGCGCCGGTGTCCGAGTACAGCGGCAGCGCTTGTTCCGTGTCCGGCAGGGGCCGCATCAGGCGGAGGTCGTCGCCGTTGTCCTGGAGCTCCAGCCTCCACGGCCGGTAGCGGTGATGCAGCGGACGGTGGACGTGCTGCACCACGACGGGGTGGCCGGGGTCCGTCGACGAGGCCTCCACGAGGAACGCGCGGTCGCCGCGACCGGGCACGCCCTCGCCGATCGTGGACTCGAAGAGCCGGAAGGTCGGGAGCACCAGCGTGCCGCTCGGGTGCGCGTGGGTCTCGGTCCCGAACACGCCCCGGAACTGCATCACGTCGGCCACGGCGCGCGTCAGCGGGAGGTCCTCGATCTCGGACGTCCCGAGGCTCTGGCGCCACACCGCGCCCCCGTCGAGCGGCGGCGGCCCGCCGGGGTTCTGGCCCGGACCGCCGGGGATCGTCTCGTCGTCGGGCGGCACGACCGGCCCGAAGCCCATGGTCAGGGCGTTGCCCGTCAGCTCACCCTGCACGGCCGTCATCGCGAGCGGGTCGGAACGCACGAGCTGCCCGTTGTAGACCTGGTCGTAGCGCACCCACTCGGTGAAGTGCGAGTCCGCTCCGACGCGCGTGAGCTGTGCGACCCTGGGCGTCGCGTTGTTCGTCCCCGGCGCCTCGAGCGCGGCGAACGAAGCGTTCGCGGGGATCGAGATCGGCACCACGAAGACGCGGTCGTCCAGGTGCCCGTTGAGGTCCGCGCTGCCCTGGACGTTGCCGTCGAAGTGGAGGAGGAAGGCGCGCATGCCGTCCCCGTTGCCGTTGGGGAACTCCACGCCGCGCCGGCGGATGAAGAGCTGGTCGTCGGCCCAGCCCGAGTACTCGATGAACTCGTAGCCGCCGATCTTCAGCCCGGCGTCGGTCATGTCGAAGGTGGCGCCGGTCGAACCGTCCAGACCCGTGTAGGTGAAGCTGCGCTCGGCGGTGAGGATCGCGGCGAAGCCCCCGCGCGGGTTGAAGGCCGGCATGACCTCCGCGCGCACGTCCGCCACGGACGCCTCCGGGACGTCGGCGGAGGTCAGGGTCAGCGCCTCGGGGACGCTGATCTCGAGACCGCGGCCGATCCGCACCGGGCCGATCGAGCTGCCCACGTCGAGCTCGATCGAGTCCTGGTCGTCGTCGCCCTGCACGGTGAACCCCGTCAGCCGCGCCACGGCGAAGCTGCCCAGGGCCGCGGGCAGGTTGGCCTGCGCCGTCGAGACGTTGGAGGCCAAGAGCGAGCTGTAGCCGTAGAGCTGCACCGACGCTCCGGCCGGGTGGTTCCCGTCCACGTTGAGGATGTCGTGAGGCAACCACGCGCCCGCCCCGACGTCGTAGAACATCCGCGCCCGCGCCCGCCGACCGCCCCGCCCCGCGAACTCCCCGGTCTCCCAGTGCGCGGCGCGGAAGCTCTTCTCGCCCGCCTTCTCGACCTCGAGGATCTCGTCGCCGATCCGGATCGCACAGCGATCCGGGAAGCCCTCGGTCGAGTCCACCGCGAGGAACGCGTCGTCGTCGGACACCGCCCCGGTGAGGCGCGTCAGCCCGGGCGTGCGCGCTTGCCGGCCGTCGACGAAGAGCGCCATCTGATCCGGGCGGTTGCCGCGCACGTCGGCGCGCACGTGCACCCAGGTATTGAGCGGCCAGCCGGGCCCCTCGCCCAGGGCGTAGCGCGCCTCCCCCACTTCGCGGAACTCCGTGTCGGGGCGGTACGACGCCGCGTCCATCACGCGCAGCACCAGGTCGCCGTCGTCGATGGTGAGCGAGACCCGGTCGGACTCCCCGCCCGCGATCGCTCCCGTCGAACCGACGTCGAGCAGGTGGTCCCCGTCGCGCCACGCGCGCTGCGGCTGGATCCAGGCCGAGAACCACAGCGGCTCCAGGTAGTCCGCCGCTCCGCTGCCGCCGCGCCAGAGCACGGGCAGCTCGTCGGGCGCGAAGGTCAGCGGGCCCTGGGCCAGGTCGCGGCCCTCGGGATGGGTGCGCTCCAGGTCGAAGTGCCGGTGCCGCGCGCACGAGGCCTGCGGGTTCTGGTCCCCGCGCGCGGGCTCGAGCTTGGCCCAGCCGGCCTCGCGCGAGGGAAAGACCTGGACGCGCTGCCCCGTCTCGAAGTCCGGGAGACCGAAGTGCGCGGCGACCCGCGAGGCCGGGGTGTGCGGCCGCCCGTCGAACTGCGCCGTGCTGCGCGGACCCGTGCTCCAGAAGGGAGCGTCGCGATCGAGGCGCAGCGCCAGGTCGAAGTCCTCTTGCCGCGTCCACAGCTGCAGGAGCGGTTCCTGCGGCACGACCTGCACGACCTCTTCGCGCACGAGCCCCAGGCGCTCGACGCCGCTCTTCGCGTTGACCGTGCTGCGCAGCTCGAGCGCGTAGGTGTCGCGCGTCACGAAGGCGAAGGGCATGGTCGAGAACGCGAGCCGCGCGTCGTTCGCGTTCAGCGCGTTCGTGTAGAGCGCCAGCGCGTCCTCTTCCTGGAGGAAGGGCTCGAAGGCCGCCTGCCCGGCCGCGTCCGGATCGCTCGGCTTGATGCCCGCCGCCGGCAGCACGATGCGCTGCACGAAGTCGGCGAACCCCTCGAAGGGACGCTCCGCCTGCACCCGCTCGACCAGGCGATCCGCCTCCACGCCGGAGATGCGCGAGTTGCGGCCGGCCAGCGCCAGGTTCTCGAACAGCGCGTACAGCACGTCGGGCCGCGCGGTGTTCAGGTTCACGGGTCGCCGCGCGAGCGGGCGCACGACGGCCTCGTACGCGCTCCACCCGTTGCGCACCGGGCGCGTCAGCTTCAGGTAGCGCTCGCCGTTGCTCTCCGCCACCAGCGCCAGTTCGCGGCGCGTCCCCGACTCGATCCGCACGAGCGTCCCCGGGTTGAACCAGCGCGCGCTGCCCACGCTCAGCTCGCAGTCGCGCCCGGCCTCGAGGTCCCCGGTCAGGCGCGTCCCGTTCTGCCAGCGCGGGCCGGCGCGCTCGTCGCCATAGACCGTGCAGGTCTCCTCGAAGAGCGCGATCCAGGCCGGGTCGAGCTCGGCCAGGGCGAACGGGTCGGCCGCCGCCAGCGCGTCGATCGTGTCCAGGCGCAGCGGCTCCTCTCCGGAGATCCTCCACTCCGAGAGGGCCCAGGTTCGCTGGTCGTAGATCACCGCCCCCGCCGGATGGGTCGTCGCCGGACTCGGGCCGCAGCGCAGGGGCTCGCCCTGATCGTCCAGCTCGGCCAGGAGCCCGCGCGCCAGGCGTCCGAACACATTGCGGTCCAGCTCCGCGTAGCCGATGAGCTCGCCCTGGATCCGCAGCAGTCCGCTGGAGCCGAAGGACGCCGGGCTGAGCCCGGTGATCTCGTTGTCGTCCTCGACGACGGGCGCCGAGGTGTGCGTGACCAGGCCGACCAGGTTCGCGAACACTCCCGGCGAGGCCGTGTTCAGGTCGATGCGACCGGCCAGGTCCTCGACCTCGAGGTCCCACATCGTGCCGCGCTCGTCGAGCGCCGCGCGCGTCTCCCCCGCGAGCTCGTCGAAGGTCAGCTCGGCCAGACCGTCGGCGTAGGGCGTCGCGTCCAGCGCCGGGTGCGAGCCGCGCAGGACCGCGCGCGCCTCCCGCTCCGCGGAGTCCAGGGCCAGCTCCGCCTGCGCGCGGTCCGCCCACTGCGCGCTGGCCTGGCTGGAGTTGCGCGCCGTCATGAGGAAGGGCGCGCACAGCGCGAAGAGCGCCAGCAAGACCAGCAACACGACCAGGACGGCGAACCCGCCGCGCCGTGCTCCGCTGAGGCTCGCGCCCCTCACGCGTCCACCGTCCCGTAGCGGCCGATGCGAATGGGCTCCGTGCTGCCGTCCTCGTGCTCGAGGGTGAACTGCACGGGCTCGCTGTGTCGCGCGCGATCCAGGGCGCCGCCCGGGTCGAAGAAGATGTCGCTCGGCGCGCTCGTGAAGCGCGTCCCCGGCGGCAGGACGACCGGCTCGGTCGTGGATACCGCGCGGATCACGAGGTTGTCCAGCGTCCCGGCGAAGTGCGAGCGATCGTCCGAGACCGTGAGCGGTCCCGTCAGGGCGTAGACCGGAGCCGTCTCGTCGCGCCGCGCGACCTCGACGCCGTCGAGCCGCAGCGCGAGCACCTCGCGGTCGTAGCGCAGCTCGAGCGTGGACCAGCGGCTCAACTCCAGCGCGCCCGGCTCGCTCTCGACGGCCACGTAGTGCCCGCGGCGCGGCTCCCCGTCGGTCTCGGCCACCTCGGGGAAGAACCAGCCGCGCAGGGCGCCGTTCGCGAGCACGTCGGCGCCGGCGCTGTTGCCCAGGTTCAACACGCGGAAGGCCCCGGCTCCCTCGCGCCGCAGCGCCAGCGAGATCGAGAACCCGCCGCGCAGGTCGAACGAGGGCTCGTCCTGCACGTCGAACCGCGCCTGGGAGTCGACGGCTCCGCGCGCGAACGAGAGCCCGCGCCCCACGAACCCGTCGGAGACCAGGTCGCCTCCGTCGACGAAGCCGGCCAGGCCGAACGCGCCCGCCAGGCTCGGCTCCTCGAAGTGCCAGGTCCCCACGACCGCCAGCACCTCGGGGCGCAGGGTCCCCGCCGCCGCGTCGATGCGCACGCGCGTCGTCGCGCGGCGCGCCATGGCCGTGTTCTGCGCGCTGCGCAAGGTGCTCTTGACGACGCCGAGCGCCTGCCGCCGGTCGACGTCCAGTCCCGCGAGCGCTCCCGCGCCGAGCCCCATCAAGAGGCTCAGGAGAAACAGGACGAGCAAGAGCTCCAGCAGGGTGAGGCCCACGCTCGCGCGGCGGGCGAGTTCACCGCCGGCCTTCCGTGCGGCCCCGGGCGGCGGCGGTGCGAACGGGGCTCGGTGGGGGCGCGGCTTCACTCGCTCCAGTTCCCCAGGTCGTCCTCGGTGCCGAAGCGTCCGTCCAGGCCGGCCGAGATCAACTGGAACGAGCGCGGGTTGCGCAGGCGCTGCGTGGTGGCGGTCGTCCGCGCGTGGACCTCCGTCTCGATCGGCTCACCGGTCGCCGTGTCGAAGGTCGTGTACCACTGCGGCCGGCCGTACTCCGAGTGGTGGAAGTAGGCGATGGGGTTGTCCCACGAGTCCATGATCTCGAACAGGTCGCGCGAGCCGAAGTCGGTCAGCGACTTCTTCGAGCGGTCGCCGTCGGAGTTGCCGAGCCGGTCGTCCGCCACGGCACCGGCCGCCTCCCAGCCGCCCGAGAAGAACGCCACGACCAGCGCCTCGGCTCCGACGTTCATCTCGTTCGCCGCCAGGTCCAGGCCGGGGCCGAACGAGCTGCGCGGGTAGTCCCCGTTCTCGATCTCGTACTCGGACAGGGCGACCTCGATCTGCGCGATGAAGTTCTCGGTGAGGCTCTGCTGGGTCGCGTCCTCCGCGCCACCGAGGCTCGTCACCAGGATCCCGACCAGGATGGAGAGGATCAACAGCACCGCCAGGAGCTCGATCAGCGTGAAGCCGGCGCGCGCGGTCCGCGTGTTCATCGGCGGTACACCACCTCCACGCGGTCGAGCTCGACCCGAGCGCGACGCCCCGTCTCCCCCTGGGCGAAGAGGCCCACCCGCAGCGGCGACGTCGCGCGGCCGAGGGCGGGGATGGACTCCTCGCGCGAGGCCGGGAGCCCGTTCACGAAGGTCGAGAACCGCGTCTGCGCTCCGTCCCCCACGCGCTCGATGCGCACGCGCACCCACTCGCCGGCGGGAAACTCCGCCACGGGCACGTCCAGCCAGGGCGTCTCGTCGCCGGAGCCGCGCCGCACGCGGACCTGCAGCGGTCCGTCCTTGTGTCGCGACAGCGCCAGGTCTCCCGCCACCTGAACCTCGCGGCCGCTGCGCTCGATCTCGCGCGCGACGAAGACGCCGACCCGCGCGTTGCCGCCGGGGTCGACGCGCACGTCGGCCTCGAACGACACGAAGAGCCCGGCCGGGTACTCGCGGAACACGCGCGCCTCGCCGGGCAGCTCGAACACGCCCTCGAGGTGGACCGTGCCCTCCACGAGCTGGACGGTCGGGCCGCTGCGCTCCTCGGCGATCCAGCCGTTGCGGAGCTCGCGGCGCTCGAAGTCGTCGACCCAGGCGACCTTCTGCAGGTGATCGGAGATGCGCGCGATCTGCGCTCGCGCCCACACGCGCCAGGGGTCCTCTTCTGGCCGATCGCGGCGCCGCTCGTCGAGGTTGGCGAACTGCACCAGCGCTTCCGCCGAGTCCCCCTCGAGGTAGAGACACCAGGCCAACCCGCCCTGCGCCGTCGCGTCGAGCGGGTCCAGGACGAGCGTGTTCTCGAAGGTCTCCTGCGCGCGCGTGACCTGCCCCAGGGCGAGCAGGTTCAGGCCGCGCAGCGCGCGCACGTCGGCGCGGTCGGGAGCCTGGTTCACCGCGCGCTCGAAGTAGCGCTCGGCATCGGCGTGCGCGCCGCGGCGGTACTCGATCTCGGCCCGGCTGGCGGTCGCGTCCTCGAAGTCCGGGTCCAGCTCGAGCGCGGCCTCGAAGGCCTC
>Ga0070727_10001445_pt1 | contig 25117 bp, 24 predicted proteins | sample tdAd472_FD_66722 | JGI IMG/M metagenome (GOLD analysis project Ga0070727, IMG submission 66722) | Marine sediment microbial communities from the Atlantic coast under amendment with organic carbon and nitrate - tdAd47.2 | ecosystem: Environmental > Aquatic > Marine > Coastal > Sediment | place...
GTCTAACGCCACCGGTTTCCAATTTTCGTTAGGCACACGCGTTCAGCAGATAACGTGGCACTCGCAAAACGAGAGACACCTAGCCAACGAGAAGCGCATCTTTTTCAGCCTCGAAACCGTTTACACATGTTCTCTAAGTTATTGATTTTCGATGAGAACAAATAGTGTACGTTTACACTAAATCCTTTTATTTCCAATGAATCTCGAGGGATTGCAAATCCGTGTACACCGGTTCGATTCCGGTACTCGCCTCCATTTCATTCTAAATCAATGGGTTAACGGCTGATCGGTCGGATGTGACACAAAGTGGCACACACACCCTATGATGCTGTCATCTTATCGGACCGATTAAAACCAGATGTGGATTGCGATAAACGCTTAAGAAACACGGCCCCGCAAAACTCACGAACAACTGGTTAGGTGGCAATTTCGGCAGTCGAAATGCCACGCTGGCCAAGTGCGCTTTGTCCAGGCACGATCCAATCGTTCATTCAGACATTTTCGGACGTATATATTTCAAAGTCGAGGGCTACGCGCTGTGCGCCTGCGTCTGGTCCGGCCTTTTTTGCACGGATCATTGCGTCAATGGTTTGCCGCGCGAAGGTTTCCATCGGGTGTGAAATCACCATGGTCAGCGTCCCATCAATCAAGGCGGAACGTGTTGCATCGAAAAGCTCGTATCCGACAGCCACGAAATCATCGCGCTTTGGTGTGTCACGCAACGCAGAAATTGCGCCGCTGGTCCCGCCGCCGGAAACGAAAAGGCCGCAGAGGTCGGGGTGCTCGGTCAGCAGGTTCTCAACCAGATCCCGTGCGGCAGCGGCGGATTCGTATGTTGGCTGTGGCTCAAGAAGCGTGAAATCACTGTTGTGTTCACGAAAGTACGAACGGAATCCACTCTCGTTCAGTTCCTGGTTCCTGTAGCGCGGGTTTCCAAGCAGAACTCCGATCTTCCCGGGCTCACGCACCATCCTGTCGAACGCCCAGGCAGCGGTGCGCCCAACCTTCCAACTGTCGAGGCCTACGAAGCTGACATTGCCGCGCGCTGACAGCGGCGCGATAAGCCCGGCCACCGGAACGCCGTTTCCGATGACCGTGTCGATTGCATCGGCAACCACCGGGTGCTGGGCGGCCACGACGGCGACAGACTCGCACCGCTCGCCCAGGGCGACCAATCGTGCCGCGACCTGCTCGGGCGACAGATCTTCAAGGTATTCCAGCATCAAATCGACCGTGCCATCGTGATGGCGTCGCGCCTCGCGCTCAAGGAATTCGCCCAGATTGCGGTAAAACGGGCGACCGCCTTGCTGGAGCAGGATGCCAAGATGATGGACCTCTCGCGTTTTGCGCACCGAGTGCTGGATCGTGCCAAGCGCGTAGAACCCAATCTCTTCCGCGACGGCCTGCACGCGGTCGCGGGTGAGTTGGCGAACAGAGCTGGCGTTGTTCAGAACCCGGTTCACTGTCGAGACTGAGACGCCCGCAGCTTCCGCCAGATCGGGGATCGTCGGGCGCTTCATTGCGCTCCGATCATTTCATTTCGTTTCATTCTGCCCGCTTTCTGAGATGTTTTGGCATGAAAATGCGTGATCACTTTATGCCATCTTGATTTGTTTTATGTCAATCCGTCAACAGTTGGCGCGACATTGGGGCGGCCCGGCAGGGCGCGCGGCAGCAAAGGGGGGAGGCTGGGCGATGGATGATCTGAAGTTCGGCTTTCGCGACAAGCGCGGCAACTGGTCGCCCGACGCGGTGCTGGACATTGCCCCCTTCTGGTCAGGGCGTTGGTCCAAAATGGGCGGCTTCGTGATCGAATACCTCTGGCCATGGAATGCGTTCCATATGGCGACGGCACTGCTCTACTGGGTTTTCCTGATCCCCGACATTGAGACGATGCAAACCCTTGGCTGGGGCTGGGCGTTGCGGCTGTTCGCAGCCAACGCCATCGGCATCTTCGTGTTATTCGGCGCGGTCGAGTTCTTCTATTACGTCAAGCGTAAGCAGGACACGCGATTCAAGTACAACGCGAAGTTTCCGTCTGAACATCCGTCCGATGTGTTCTGGTTCAAGCGGCAAAACCTCGACAACTTCCTGCGCACCTATCTGTCGTCGATCCCACTGTGGACGCTGTGTCAGGTGCTGGTGCTCTGGGCCTGGGCGAACAGTTGGGGCAACTGGGTGGAATGGGACACCCACTGGCCCTGGCTGATCTTGGTGACGCTTCTGGTTCCGGCAATTCACGAAGTGCACTTCTTCTTCATTCACCGGCTCATTCATACGCCTTGGCTTTATAAGCGGGTGCATTCGGTCCACCACAATTCGATCAATCCCAGCCCGTGGTCGTCGCTGTCCATGCATCCGGTTGAGGGCGCGCTCTATTTCGCCGAGGTATTCTGGCATGTGCTGATCCCTTCCAACCCCGTCGTGATGATGTTCCAGCTGAACAGCACGGGCTTTGGCGCGATCAACGGCCATATCGGGTTCGACAAGCTGGAGATCACGGACGAAGCGGCGCTCGATAGCCACGCCTACGCCCATTATCTGCACCACAAGTATTTCGAGGTGAACTACGGCGCCGAGGGGCTTGTGCCACTCGATAAGTGGTTCGGCTATTGGCACGACGGTTCCAAAGAAGCCGACGAGCGGATGAAAGAACGCTTTCGCAAAAAGAAAGAGCGGATGAATGCCAGGCGGAAGGGCGCGCCAGGCGAATAGGGCCGCACGAACGAGGCGCGGCGACAGAGGATTGAAACGCAAACGTCACAATGAAGCACCGCCAATACGGCGGCGTATGGGAGGAAGACAATGAAACTGAACGCAATAATCAAGGCATCGGCGACAGCGGCAGCGCTGATGATCGGAACCGCGACAGCCTATGCGGAAGGGGCAAATATTTTTGTCGTCGGCGGCAAGCCGGACGATCCGTTCTGGTCAATCGTCAAGCGTGGCGCGGAAGACGCGGGCAAAGTTGTCGAAGCGCAGGGCGGATCTGTCACCTGGCTTGGACCGCAGAATTACGACAACCTTGGCGTCGACGCTGCCGAATTGATCCGGCAGGCAATCGACCAGGGTGCTGACGCGGTCGTCGGCCCCAACTGGGTGCCAGAGGCGATGGATCCGGCGTTTCAGGCGGTTGTTGATGCCGGCATCCCGCTGGTCATCTATAACGCTGGCGGGATCGCGGCGGCTGACCGCCTTGGGGCGCTGAACTATGTGGGTGCCGTCGATTACCTCGCCGGGGTTGCGGGCGGTGAATACCTTGGAAACGCTGGCAACTCCAATGGCGTCTGCATCAACTCTCTGCCCGGTGCAGCCAACATCGAAGACTATTGCAATGGCTTTGTTGAGGGCATCACCAAGGCCGGCGGCGAAGGTTCGGTCTTGCCGCTGCCAGCGACTGCACAGGGCAATGTAACGGCCGTCGCACAAGCTGTGCGCGCGCATCTGTTGCAGAACCCTGATATCACAGCGGTCTTCACCACGGCCAACCTTGATGCGGTTGGTGCGGCTCAGGCGATTTCCCAGTCCGGCAATGCGGATACGGTCAAGCTGTGCGGTATCAACTTTGACGAGGCGATCCTGACTAATATCTCGAACGGCAGCCAGGCCTGCGCGATTGACCAGCAAGGCTATCAGCAGGGGTTTTATGCAGTGTCGATCCTGAACGGTTACGTCAACTATGGCCTGACCATTCCGACGCGCGAGATTCTGACCGGGCCGGGCGTCATTGATGCTAAGACGATTGAGGCGACAATGGCCGGTGCACAACAAGGCACGCGCTGAACCATCGCAAGAACAAGGACCGCGCGGCGTTTCGCGCGGTCTGACGCTTCCACATTCGACACTGCATCGGGCCGCAAATCGCCGCCCAGCGCGGGGACACACAAATGGCACCTAAATCGCCCAACTCTCGTGCGCGCGCCTCAAAGCTGGGGGCATTGGCACGACGACCCGAGGCCGGGACATTCCTGGGAATGCTTGTCGTCTACGTCTTTTTCGCCACGCTTGGCGGGGCGGTGTTCCTTGGCGCACCGGGCTGGTCCAGCTTCCTCAACATGGCGGCCGAAGTTGGGATCATCGCCCTGCCCGTCGGGCTTTTGATGATCGCCGGAGAATTGGATATTTCCGTCGGCGCGGTGCTTCCGGCGTCTTCCTTAACGGTCGCGATCATTTCGGGGCATTACGACCTGCCCACCCATTATGGCATCTTTGGCGGCCTGTTCGTCGGGTTGCTGGTTGGCTTCGTCAACGGCTTCCTGGTGACACGCACGACGATCCCGTCGCTGATCATCACCATCGGCACGATGTTCGGGGTCATGGGGCTGACGCTGGGCCTTACCGTGCTGATCGCCGGAAGCACGGGCGTTTTCATGACGCCGGATCCGATGGCACGGACATTGCTGGGCCAGTTCATCGGCGGCATGTTTCAGGTGACGATCTTCTGGTGGGCGGGTTTCATCGCGGTCGTCTATTACGTTCTGCACATCTCACCCTGGGGCAACTGGATTTTTGCGTTGGGCGGGGATCGCGAAAGCGCGCGAAATGCGGGCATTCCGACCCAAAGGGTGACAGTCGCCCTTTATATGTCCAGCGGGTTCGCAGCAGCGTTTGTCGGCGTTGCGCAGGTGCTGACGTTTCAAAGCGCACAGGTTGCGGCGGGTCAGGCGTTCATCTTCAATTCGATCATGTGTGCGGTTATCGGTGGTGTGCTGCTGACCGGGGGTGCCGGATCGGTTATCGGAATCGTCCTTGGCACGCTGACCTTCGCCATCGTCAATCAGGGCATCTTTTTCTCGGGGCTCGATCCGAACTATGGCTCGGTCATCATCGGCGCCCTGCTGTTGGCAGCAGTTTTGTCCAACGACGGCTTCCGGACGCTTGCCATGCGCTATGCGGCCAAGAAGACATGAGGGCGGCACCATGCACTTGATCGCCCCCCTTCTGCGCCGCCCCGCTGCCGCTGCGGTGTTGAGCCTTTTCGGCATTCTGATCTTCTACGTCGTTTTCGGCGGCGTGAACCTTGGCACACTGGCCGGGGCCGCAAGCTGGCTCAACTTTGCGGCCAACCTTGGCATCGTTGCGATCCCGGTCGGGCTGCTGATGATCTCGGGCGAAATCGACATATCCATCGGCGCGATGATCCCGGCGGGGTCGATGACAACGGCCATCATCTCGGGCTACTACGAGCTTCCGATCTTTTTTGGCATGCTGGGCGCAATCGGAGTCGGCGTGATCGTCGGCACGATCAACGGGTTGCTTGCGATCCGCACGACTGTGCCGTCGCTGATCATCACGCTTGGCACACTTGTCGCGATGCAGGGCATCATCCTCAGCGCTTCCAAACTTCTGACAGGCGAGGCCAGCGTTGCAATCACCGCCCCTGATTGGTCAAAATTCATCTTCGGCCAGCTGATCGGCGGCAGTCATCAGGTGATCATTGTCTGGTGGGTCGCGATTGCGGCGATCTTCTGGTTCGTCGCCCATCAAAGCCGGTACGGCAACTGGATTTTCGCCATGGGTGGCGATCGCGAAAGCGCGCGCAACGCGGGTATTCCCGTCGACCGTATGACCATCATCCTGTTCATTCTAACCGCCACAAGCGCGTCGTTCGTCGGCATGTGCCAGGCGATCCTGTTCAACTCGGCCCAGGTTTCGGGTGGCATGAACATCATTTTCAACGTGATCGTCAGCGTAGTGGTGGGCGGCGTGATTCTGACCGGCGGGTTCGGATCCGTCATCGGCATCGTGATCGGCACGTTGACCTTCGCGATCGTCAGCCAGGGCATCTATTTCACCCAGATCGACCGCAACTGGTCGAACCTGATCATCGGGGCCATGCTGCTGATCGCGGTTCTGATGAACGACACATTCCGCAAGCTGGCGACGATCGGGTCGCTTTCGAAGAAATGACCGGAGTCACCACCATGTCACAGCCAGCCCCCGTTATCGAATTGCGCGACGTCAACAAAAGCTTTGGCCCCATCGACGTGCTGCACGACATCTCGCTAAAGGTGAACAAGGGCGAGGTTTTGTGCCTGCTTGGCGACAATGGCGCCGGAAAATCGACGCTGATCAAAACGCTGGCCGGTGTGCACAAGCCGACCAGCGGAGAGATCCTGCTGGACGGCAATCGGTTGAGCTTTGATCGGCCCAAGGATGCGCAGGACATCGGGATCGCCACCGTGCACCAGTTTGGCGGGACGTTTCCATTGATGTCCATCGGGCGCAGCTTTTTCGCCGGGGTTGAGCCGACCAAAGGCTTTGGCCCCTTCAAGGTCTATGACCGTGCGCGCGCCAACCAGATCGCCGTGAAGGCCGTGCAGGATTTCGGCATCACCCGCATTGATGACGGCGACAGGCTTGTCGGTGGCCTGTCAGGTGGTGAACGCCAATCGCTGGCCATCGCCCGCGCGGTCCATTTCGGGGCGCGTGTGCTGATCCTGGACGAACCCACAGCCGCGCTTGGCGTGAAACAGGCAGCCCACGTGCTGCGGATCGTGAACGAGGCCAAAAAACGCGGGCTGGCGGTGATCTTCATCACCCATCAGGTGATGCACGCGATGGCAGTGGGCGATCACTTCGCGGTTCTGATCCGGGGCGCAATCGCCGCTGATTTCCGCAAGGGCGAGAAGTCGCGCGAAGAGATTGCCGACCTTATGGCCGGGGGTGAATCCATGGCCGAGCTTGAAGCAAATATCGGAAATTAGCAGCCAGCCGCGGCAATTAGCCGGGCTTCAATCAGGAACATGAAGATGACTATTCGCATTGCCGTCATTGGCGCCGGAACTATGGGGGCCGATCATGCCCGTATCGTGGCCAGAGAACTTCCCGGCTGCACGCTGCAAGTCGTCTGCGACATGGATGCGGCCCGCACCCGTCTGATCGCGGACGAATTTGGTGCGGCAGATGTGGCCACAAACGCCAAAACCACAATCACGCGCAACGACGTCGATGCTGTGATCATCGCCAGCCCGGATTTCACCCATGCGCCGCTGTCGCGCGCCTGCATCGCGGCGGGCAAGAAGGTGATGTGCGAAAAACCGTTGTCGCAAAGCTCGGCCGAGTGTCTGGACGTGATGGCAGCCGAACAGGCCGCAGGCGAAAGGCACGTCATGCTTGGCTTCATGCGCCGCTATGACCCGGCTTACATCCAGATGCGCAACGCTCTTGAGCGAGGCCAAATCGGACGCGCGCTGATGCTGCACAACTGGCACCGCAATGTTTCGACCCCAGCCGCAGATTTCACCGGCGCGATGGCGATCACCAATGCCGCCCCGCATGAATTCGACATCCTGCGCTATCTGCTGTCGGCCGAGGCAACCTCGATCACTGCTGTGCAGCCAAGCCGGTCGGACGACAAGGTTGCTCCGGTAGTGATGGTTCTGGAAACGGCAGCAGGCCAGATTGTCACCGTCGAGGTGAACAACAACGCCGCCTACGGATACGATGTGAAGGCCGAGTTGGTGGGCGAAGACGGGTCCATCTGCACGAAGCACGTGTCTTATACGCAGTTGGACAAGGACGCTGCGAAGTCGGTGACCCACGACCCTGACTGGCGTGATCGCTACGCCGAGGCTTACCGCCAACAGGACAAAGCATTCGTCGCCTGGGTGGGCGGAGGCGCATATCCAGAGCGCGCGTCGTCGGCATGGGACGGCTACGCCGCTGCTGTCATCGCCGAAACGGGTGTGAAAGCGCTGGAAACCGGCCACCGTCAGCCGATCACGCTGACCTCAAAACCGGAGTTCTACCAATGAAACTTGGGTTCGTGTCCGACAGCCTTGGCGGCATGTCGTTTGAGGCGATGCTGGACAACGCCGCCCGCTTGGGCGTTTCGGGGGTCGAGGTGAATACATGCGGCTGGTCCACCGCCCCGCATTTCGACCTGAAAGCTATGGTGGGAAGCCCCGACAAACAGGCCGAATTCAAAAACGCATTCGCGGATCGCGGGTTGGAGATCATCAGCCTGAACGCCAACGGCAACCCAATGCATCCAACCGACCCCGCGCAGGGTCAAGGGTTGCGTGATACGATCCGGGTGGCAGGTGAGATGGGGATCACAACCGTCTGCACCATGTCGGGCCTGCCTGCCGGATCGGCGCAGGATACAATGCCCAATTGGGTCGTCGCGTCCTGGCCGCCAGAGACGCAGGCAATCCTGCGCTATCAGTGGGAAGAGAAATTACTGCCTTTCTGGGCCGAGATCACCGCATTGGCGAAAGAGAACGGTGTCGAGCGTATCGCGTTGGAACTGCACGGCAACCAATGCGTTTATAACGTCCCGTCGTTGTTGAAACTGCGCAGCCTGGTCGGCCCGGTGATTGGCGCGAACCTCGACCCCAGCCACCTGTTCTGGATGGGGGCGGACCCATTGGCCGCTGCCGAAGCGCTTGGGGATGCTCTGTACCATGTTCACGCCAAGGACACGCTGCTGAATACCCCGGTGCAGGCCACTACCGGCCTTTTGGAGAACGGCAGTCTGATCGATATTCCGGCACGGTCCTGGTCCTACATCACATTGGGTTTCGGCCATGGTGAAGAATGGTGGCGGCAGTTTTGTTACCGCCTCAAGATGGCGGGCTATGACGGCTGGCTGTCGATCGAGCATGAGGACGTGCTGCTGAACTCCCTTGAAGGATTGGAGAAATCTGTCGCCCTTCTGCAAGGCATGATGCCGGACAGGCCCGCTGATTTTCAGCCGCAGGATATCTAGGGCCATGCAACGAGATTACAGCCTGCTGGGGCCGGATGCCGACCGCGCAATTGCGAACGGATTGGTCACCGAGGATTGGTACAAGACGCCGATTGACCGCAAGGCGATGAAATCGCTGATGCGGCGCGACGATCAACCCGCTACGCGTGATTGCATCTTGTTGTTTACGCTGATGGCAGGCTTTGCAGGGATCGCCATTGCGCTGATGCCAAGCTGGTGGGCCCTGCCATTCTGGCTGGCTTACGGAGTCCTCTACGGCTCGGCCATGGACTCGCGCTGGCATGAATGCGGGCATGGAACCGCATTCAAGACGCGCTGGAAGAACAAGCTGGTCTATCAGATCGCCTGTTTTTGCATGATCCGCGATCCGCACTGCTGGAAGTTCAGCCATGCGCGGCACCACTCGGACACCGTTATCGTCGGTCGCGATCCCGAGGTTGCGATCATGCGCCCGGTCATTGCCGTTAAACTGGTCGCCAATCTGTTCGGGCTGGTCGACGTCTGGGACGGGTGCCGCCGGATGCTGTGCCACGCGGCGGGCCGGATATTGCCTGACGAGGCCGTCTATGTGGCCCCAAGCTTCCACGCCGCCACGATCCGTACCGCGCGTATTTGGATCGCGCTCTATGTTGCCACGATTGCAGCGTCGCTTCTGTTCCAGTCATGGATACCGCTGCTGCTGATCGGGCTGCCACGGCTGTTCGGTTGCTGGCACATGGTGATGACCGGCTGGCTTCAGCACGGTGGGCTGTCAGACAATGTGCTCGATCACCGTTTGAATTCTCGCACGGTAGAGATGAACCCGGTCAGCCGCTTCATCTATTGGAACATGAACTACCACGTGGAACACCACATGTTCCCGTTGGTCCCCTACTACCGCCTGCCGGACCTGCAACAAGCCTGCGCGCATGATTTCCCTGCTCCGAACCGGTCGATCCGCCACGCCATTGGCGAAATGCTACCCGCGCTTTGGCGTCAACGTCACGACCCCGATTACCATATCCGGCATCCATTGCCGGCCACCGCAACCCCCTATCAGGACGGCCCGGCCAAAACGGCGGCGGCCTGGCACGAAAGACAAGGAGAGCTTCATGACCAATTGGGTTGATGCCTGCGCGGCGGACGACATCGAAGCCGAAGATGTGATCCGCTTTGACCACGACAGCCGCACCTTCATAATCGTGCGCGATCATGAGGATAACTACTATTGCTCCGATGGGTTGTGCACCCATGAGGAGGTGCATCTGTGCGACGGTCTGGTCGTCGAGGCCACAATCGAATGCCCCAAGCATTCATCAATCTTTGACTGCACGAGCGGCGACGTCGAAACGCCGCCCGCCTGCGAAAATCTTTGCACCTATGCAACGAAGCTCGAAAACGGGCGGGTCTTTGTGCAAGTCTGACACCGCAATGGAATGTACCAAAGCCTTAACCGCAAAGGAAAATCCAGATGTATCATAACCGACCGCTCGTCTCGGACATTCGCGCCTTCAAAGCACGGGGCGAGACGTTGTCGATGCTGTTCGTTACCACGCCTGACGAAGCGGCGGCCGCGGCGGCGGCTGGCATTCAGATGCTATCAATCGAAAGCCGGTTCTTTGATGCCGAGATGCGAGAGGCCGCCGGTGATTGTTTTGTTCAGGTTGGCCTGGCCTACGGCGGAACGGGAAGCTTTGAAGGGCGACCACTTGCAACGGCCGAAGACTATCTGCGAGCGGCATTCCACTATGCCGCAATTGGCGGCGATGCGTATTATTGCGCTGCATCCTATGACATTCAGAAAGTGCTGTGTGACAACCACATTCCGGTTGTTGGCCACATCGGTTTGATCCCGTCCTACATCACCTGGACCGGATGGCGCGCCGTTGGGAAAACTGCGGACGAAGCGCTGGCGCTTTGGCAACACGCCAGAAAACTAGAAGAAATCGGGGTCTTCGGGGCAGAGCTTGAAGTGGTACCAGACCGGGTCGCGAAATTCCTGACCGAGAATTCGTCGCTTGTCATGCTTGGCATGGGCGCGGGCAAATATGCCGATGCGCAGTATCTGTTTACCGAAGACGTCTGCGGGTATGGCAAGAACCACAAACCGCGCCACGGCAAGGTTTACCGCAATTTCGCACCTGAACTGGTGCGACTTCAAAACGAACGCATTGCCGCGTTCAGGGAATTCAAAGCCGATGTCGACGCAGGAGGCTATCCTGAACCCGAGCATTGCGTGCCAATTGCCGACGGTGAGTTCAGCGCGTTTTTGGCCAAGGCGCATCCTGATGGCGAAGACCAGGGTTGATGAGGGACGTCTGAACCAGACGCACGCGCAAAAGTCGGGATGTCCGCAAAGCGGTTATCGGCTGTGGCATGCTCGGGCGACCGCAAAACGGGCTTGTTGCCATTGGCAACGGCTGCGCGAAGGCCAGCTTTGTAGTTGCTAACGGCCCGGTCGCGCGAACCCTAACTTCGCCCGCTCGACGCTTTCTCTGACGGTACACCCATTGGCATGGTCATTGATCAGGCCCATCGCCTGCATGAAGGCAAATACCGTTGTCGGCCCAAGGAATTTCCAACCGCGTTTCTTCAACTCTTTCGAAAGCGCCAGAGATGCATTCGAAGTGGAGACGGTCTGCGGCTCGGCCAGCGCGTCGGGGGTCGGCTCAAAGCTCCAGACAAAATTGGCGAGCGACCCTTCAGCCTCGACCAATTCCACCATGCGTTGCGCGTTGTTGATCGTGGCCTCGATCTTGGCTTTGTTTCGGACGATCCCGGTGTCCGCCATCAGCCGCGCGCGGTCCGCATCCCCGAATTCGGCGATCTTGGTATAGTCGAACCCGTCGAAAGCAGTTCTGAAATTTTCCCGCTTGGCCAGAATCGTGCGCCAACTCAACCCGGATTGAAAGCTCTCAAGGCAAAGCTTCTCGAACAGGCGGGTATCGTCGACAACCGGAAAACCCCATTCCTTGTCGTGATAGTCGAGGAACTCTGGCGCGGCGCCAGACCACAGGCAGCGGGGCTTACCATCGGGTCCGGTGAAGAATTTTTCCATCGCTCAGGCTTTCAGGACGTCAAGCGCGGGCGCAGTTCGCTTGACCTCAACTTCGGTAACTTCTGCGACCATGACATCATGCTCCACGAACGGGTCCAGGTTGACCCGCCTTTTGATCTCCTCACGGTTTTCTCCGACGGCGATGATCGCCCCGCCACCTTCGGGCTTCAGCGAACCCATGCATTGAAAGATGCCATCGCTGAAACCCTGCGCGATCCATGCGTTATGCGCGGCCATCAGATCGGAGGCAGCGGACTTGTTGGCCGAAAACCTGAGATAGACGATGAACACGGTCCCTATCCTTTCACTGACGATTGGTTGGAAAGCCGGTCGAGCCATGCTTCCAATTCCGCAACTTCCGACCGCAGGAACGCTTCATCCTTGAGCGCTGAGGCCATTACTGCGATGCCTTGCGAGCGCCCCAGAAGATGCAGCGCCAGAGGTTCGGCATCGTCGCAACGCCCAAGCGCCCTGAACTGCTGGGCAAGCCAATCACGAAATAGCCCGAAAACCTCTGCCGCGCGGTCTTGTGCGGGATGATCCAGCTTCGCCATTTCTGTCGTGAGCGTCCCCACCGGGCACCCGAAGGCCATTATCCTGACCCGGTTGGTTATGAGGATGTGGATGAAGGACAGGATGCGATCCTTGGGCGTAGCATCGACTTCCCAGGTCGCAAGCATGCGCCGGGTCGCAGTCAAACGACGGTTGATCACGGCGTCAAGAATGTCGTCCTTGGTCTTGAAATGATGGTAGAAGTTGCCGCGAGAGATGCCAACAGCATCAGCAATATCTGCAAAAGATGTCGCCTCGAATCCAGCCTCATAGAACAAAGCATCGGCCTTTTCTTCGATGCGTTCGCGGGTCGCTGATTGTGACACAGGGGGCCTCCTGACAATTGCCGAGGCGAAAAATAGGACGCTTGTCCTAATCTGTCAAATATGGTTTGCGAAGGCAGTCGTCAAAGCATCGCAAAACATCGGGCACATTGGTTGTTTGAACAGGTAGTTCATGCGCATGCGCCGCTGGTAGTAGACGCACGTACCTGGTCACCCGCGTTGCCACGCGGCGATAGAACCGGTCCAGATGTGCGTCTTGCGCAGATGCCGCCTACTTCAAGACCGCATATTCTGAAGCATTGGATCATAGGGCGCCGGGACAATGACCTCGACGGGTACAAGATCACCGCAGAGATCGACGTGCAGTGCCGTTCCGGCATCCGACAGTGCCGGATCGACGAAGGCATAGGCCAGGTTCAAGCCGGTGCGGTGGCCCCAGTCGCCTGATGTGACGGTGCCAACCACGGTGTCACCCTGCATCACCGAAGCGCCGCCGTGGGCAGGCGCATGGGTGCAATCCAATTTGAGCGTCACCAGTTTCTTCCGCAACCCTTCCGATATCCGACCCATCAGGGCCGCCTTGCCGATGAAGTCGGGTTTTTCGGGCTTCACGAACCGGTCCAATCCAGTTTCAAACGGATCGAACTCGGTCAGGATATCGGCCTTCCAGTGCAGGAACCCCATTTCCATCCGCATCGACTCCACCGCGCGCACGCCGAACAACTGCAAGCCATGGGCCTGCCCCGCCGCGCACAGCGCCAGATAGACCGCATAGAGCGAGGCATTGGGAACGTGGATCTCATAGGCCAATTCACCCGAGAAACTGATGCCCAGAACCGTGGCGGGTGCGAATCCGACGATACATTCGCGCACCGAAAGCCATGGGAAAGCCTCTTTCGACCAGTCGCCGCGCGCGCAGGCCGACAGCACGTCGCGGGCCTTGGGTCCGGCCAGAACCAGAATGGTCTGGTCGTTGGTCAGGCTGCGGATTTGTACGTCTTCATCGGCCTTCAGATGCGCCGTCAACCAATCCATGTCGTGGTATTCCGCCGCCGCCGCCGAGCCGTACCAGACCCGTTGAGGCCCGCGATCCGACGCAGGCAGATTTGCCACTGTCGCTTCGCCCTTGACCATGCCCTGATGGTTCAGAAGATAACCCAGCCCGACCCGTCCGTCGCGCTTGGTGACAGCACCGCAGAACATCCGGTCGAGGAAACTGTGACGGTCTGCTCCGGTAATCTCGAACCGGTTGAAACCGTTGACTTCGCAAAGGCCGACATTGTTCTGGACGTTTCGGACCTCGGTCGCGACGACATCGAAGGTCTCGTCAAACATGAAGCTGTGCGTCGGATGAAAATCGGGCGCGGGCTTGAGGTATTCCATCCGCTCCCACCCGTTGACGACCGTGAACTCGGCCCCCTCGGCAGCCAGAACTGGCGTTAGCGGGGTGGTCTTCGCCGGGCGCGCTGCGGGGCGGTGTTCGTGCGGGAAGTGGAAGCGGAATTCGTTCTGATAATCCTCGATGGCCTTCAGCGCCGTCAGTTCGACATTGGCGTGGCCTGTGAAGCGGCGCGGGTCGATCACCCAGGTGTCATAGCATGCCTCGCCATGAACGATCTGCTGCGCCAACAGCCAACCGTGGCCGCCCCCCTCGCCGATGCCGGCGCGCAGACCTATGATACAAAACGCATTCCGCTTGCCCGGGATCGGCCCAACCAGTGGTGCGCCGTCAATCGTATAGGTGATCGGCCCGTTGACGATCCGCTTGATCCCCACGTCTGCCAATACAGGCATCCGCTCAAACGCGCCTTCCAGCACATCCATCACACGGTCCAGATCGTCGGGGCACAGATCGTTGGCAAAGCTGGGGCTGATCCCGTCCAGCCCCCAGGTCTTGCAACCCTGTTCATAGAAACCGACCAGCAGGCCGTCCTTTTCCTGGCGCGAGTAATAATCGCTGATCGGGCAGCGCAGCAGCGGCATCCTGTGCCCCGCCTCGGTGATGGCGGGGATATCCTCGGTGACGAAATACTGATGCTCCATCGAGGCGACAGGATGCTGCACGCCCATCATCGCACCAACTTCATTCACCCGGTAGCCACCGGCGTTCACCACGATATCGGCGTCGATGTTGCCCTTGTCGATCTCGACCGTCCAGGTATCATCCTTGTGCTGGGTCAGTCCGGTGACGGCTGTATGGCGGTAAACCTCGGCACCAGCCTTTCGCGCATGAAAGGCCAGCGCCTGGCACAGTTGCGCCGGGTCAATGTCACCATCCTCGCCGTCCCAAAGCCCGCCCAGCAGGTTCTCTGTCGAAATCAACGGGTGACGGCGCGCGCATTCTTCGGCGTCGATCACCTCGAACGTCACCCCCATGCCGCGCGCCATCGAGGCAAAGTGGCGATAGCCCTGCATCTGCGCTTCGGTGTTCGCCAGACGAATACCGCCGTCGCCATGGTGATAACCGACGGGATACTCGGGATCATCGCGCAGCTTCTTGTAAAGATTGATGGAATGGGTCTTCAGCCCGACCATCGTCTGGTTCATTCCAAAGTTCGTCACCTGCGCGGCCGAGTGCCATGTCGTGCCACTGGTCAGCTCGTCCCGTTCAATCAGAACCACATCGGTCCAACCCTCTTCAACAAGATGGTACAACGTCGAACACCCGGCGATCCCGCCTCCGATCACAGCGACTTTGGTTCTGGATTTCATTGACGACACCTCGGAAGGGATTTGGGCGCATCAAGGGTCAAACCGGCCAGCTTTCGCAAACGGTTCTTTGTATTTCTCAATGTATCGAAATCTATAATCGAATAATTGATAACAATGACGCATCCATTGCGATCAGTCCTTCCTGACCGGATCAATATGAAGGCAGCGAGCAGGTGAGCACATCAATGCAGCGCGGAAAGCGAACAGGCCGACGGGGAAAGCTTGCGAAACGCGCCGCAAGACCCGAAGTTGATCCCTGCCCCCCTGGCCAGATTGGCGGCAGCTATAAGCCCTTGTCCGAGTCCGACCTGCGCCGCATCCACGACACGGCGCTGGACCTTCTAGAACAGTTGGGCATGGTCGAAGTCCCGCCCCGTCTGCATGCAGACTTGCTGGCCGCAGGCGCAATCGACAATGGGTCCGATCGAGTTCTGTTTCCGCCGGTTCTGGTTCAAAACGCGGTGGATCAGGCGGCCAAGACTTTTGTGTTGCACGGGCGCGACCCGAACCGGTCAATCGAAGTTGGTGGCAACACCGTTCATTTTGGCACCGGCGGCGCTGCGGTGCAGACGCTTGATATCGAAAGTGGCGCATACCGCCCGTCTACTCTGGCTGATTTGCATGACTTCACCAGGCTGCAAGATACGCTTGCCAATATCAGCTGGTTCACCCGCTGCTGCGTGGCAACGGATGTCGCTGACAGTTTCGATCTGGATGTGAACACGGCCTATGCGCTTTTGAAGAATACCACCAAACCGACAGCAACGTCCTTTACGCTGGCGGAACATGTGACGCCCATTGTCGAGATGTTGGACATCGCAGCAGGCGGACCGGGGGCGTTTTCAAAGCGGCCTTTCATGAAGGCACATATCAGTCCGGTGATCTCTCCTATGCGGTTCGGCGACGACGCGGTCGCGGTGGTTTACGAGTGCATCCGCCACAACATCCCGATGTCCTGCATCACGGCTGCACAGGCTGGCGCAACCGCGCCTGCAACGTTGGCGGGTTTTCTGGCGCAATCGCTTGCCGAAACTCTGGCCAGTCTGGTCATGGTCCACGCCATTCAGCCGGGGTTTCCGATGGTGTTTTCGAACTGGCCGCTGGTGATCGATTTGCGAACCGGGGCCTTTTCCGGCGGCAGCGGCGAAACCGCCGTGTTGAATGCCGCTTCTGCCCAGTTGTCAAACTGGTTGGGTCTGCCGTCCGGGGTTGCATGCTCGATGACGGATGCCAAGGCGATTGATGCGCAATACGGGATGGAGAAAGGCCTGACGTCGATGGCCGCTGCGCTTGCCGGTGGCAATCTGATCTACGAAAGTTCCGGCATGACGGCGTCGCTGCTGGGGGTCAGTTTTGAGGCGTTCATTCTGGATGACGAAATGCATTCGAACACCTATCGCGCCTTACGCGGCATCGAGGTGACCCAAGACAATCTGGCGTTTGATGCCATTCGCGACAGTGTTTTGGGCGCAGGCCATTTTCTGGGGTCTGAGCATACTTTTGCGGCGATGGAGCGGGACTATTTCTATCCATCGCTTGCTGACCGGGATGAACCCCGGACCTGGGCCGAAAAGGGAGCGCAGGATTCCTGGACCCGCGCCCGGCAGAGTGCCCAAGCGATCCTGCGCGACCATCAACCCAACTATCTGTCGGATGCACAGGACAAGGAAATCCGCAAGCGTTTCAATATCATTTGAAACAGCGGAGCAAACTCAGGCAAGCAGTTTGAAGCTGTCCGCAAGCCAGGGATGATTTTGACCTATGGGTGCGATCGCGTGTTCGTGGATCAGGCTGCGAACTCTGGTGTCGACCAATTCGATCACTGAGCGCGAACAATCGGGCGTTGCCACAATGGCCAGCGTGCGGGCAAAACTCTTGCCCGGAAACGGGTGCATCTTCAGCTTGGGCTGGAAACGCTTGGCACGCGAAAACAGCAGCGGCGTCGTGATCGTCCAGCCCGCGCCCGCCGAAACCATCGCCATCAGCGTCTGATTGTTGCTGCATTCGAAAGTGCGGGTCGACTTGATCCCGATGCGGCGCAATTGGGATTCGATCTGGCGCGCAATCATCAGGTTGCTGGAAAAGTGCAAGAACGGCAGTTTTGTTCGGTTCCCGACAACATCAGACAGTGACAATTCGCTGAGGCGCGGCAACACGACCACGAAAGGGTCAAGCAGCAAAGGGCGGTCCTGAAGATCGCCAAGCCTGCCTTCCGGCGCGGCAGTAATGCCCAGATCCAATTGGCGATTGCGGAGCATCTCCAGGACCGTATGACTGGAATCGGTCAGGTACAGGAATTCGCAGGACGGCATGGCTTCCGACAGGAAAACCGCCAGCTCGGGCGTGATATCGCTGTCGAAATCCTCAATCGTCCCCAACCGAAGATAACTGGCCTCTGATATATTTCCGGCCGAGGCTTCGGCTTTCGCCTTTCGAATGGAAAGCAGCGCGTCGTCGATGTTGCGCAAGAACACCCGCCCCTTCGGGGTCAGGACCATCGGTCGACGGGAATGGTTGAACAGCTCGACGCCCAGATGTTCTTCAAGATTGCGCAGGTGATGGGAAATCGTGCTGATGGTCAGACCGGATTCTTCCGAGGCCGCACGCAAAGATCCCTTTTGCGCGCAAATCTGGAAGAGTTCGAGCCATTTGAGGCTGAGATCCTGGCGGGCGGACTGACTGCGCGGCATTTGGTGAGCTTCCTGAATTCGGGTGGCGCTAGATTTCTCCTATTTATTAGGAATATTGATGTCAATAAGTCGTACTTTGACCTTCTCGCTCCTCCCAAGTTGGCAGATGTCGCATGTTGATGCTGCAGCAATTCGGGCAGAAGGGCGAAGCGGCCGAGGACCAAATTCGATGGGCAATTGCCTAATGGCGCCACACAGGGTTACCTTGCGCGGATCGTGAGACGCACATGTGCACATCTCCTCAGCGGTTAAGCCGTTCTTCGAGAAGCTGCAGCCTTTGCCTCGAAGGATGAACGGTGCGAAAACATCGTCCAAAATAGAATCAAGAACGGGCAAGGAATTGCCTTTGTAAGTCAACAAGGAGAGAGAAATGGGTAAAATCACATCTATTGCCGCTGGGTCGGCAATGTTGATGGCCGGACCGGTAATGGCCGCCGATGTTGTAATCGGCGTTCCGAACTGGCCGTCTGTCAATGCGACCGCACATATCATGAAGGTGGCAATCGAACAGAACCTTGGCCTTGAGGTCGAACTTCAGAACGGTTCGAACCCGATCGTATTCGAGGCGATGGATTCGGGCGCGATGCATGTTCATCCCGAAGTCTGGCTGCCGAACCAGCAGAACCTGCACGACACTTTCGTGAAAGACAAAAGCACCGTTGTCATGAACACGAACGGCGCCGAGGCCTTTCAGGGCATGTGTGTCGACAAAGCTTCTGCCGATGCAAACGGGATCGTGTCAATTGATGATCTGACGAACCCTGACATCGCCAATCTATTCGATTCAAACGGCGATGGCCGCGGCGAGGTCTGGATCGGTGCGCCAGGTTGGGCTTCGACCAATGTGGAGAAGATTCGCGCAAAATCATACGGATACGACGCGACGCTTGATCTGACCGAAATTGACGAGACTGTGGCCTATGCCAGCCTTGCCAATGCCATCGAAGCAGGCGAGCCATGGGTCGGTTTCTGCTATGCGCCGCACTATCTTTTCGCGCTGCATGATGTCGTGATCCTTGAAGAACCGGCCCATGACCCGGCAAAATGGACGGTCATTCAGCCGACGGACGATCCGGATTGGCTTGCCAAGTCGGACGCAGCCGTGGCCTGGGACAGTGCATACCTCCACGTGCATTTCGCCAAAGAGCTTGAAACCTCACACCCCGAGGTTGCGGCGATGCTGGCCAACATGGCGCTGACCGCTGATGAGATATCGGCAATGACCTTCGCACTTGTCATCGACGAACAAGAACCGCTGGCCTATGCCGAAGCGTGGGTGGCGAGCAACGAAGACAAGGTGCTAGGCTGGCTCAGCAATTGAGCGTGGCTGGAATGGCTTGAAACTTCTAAGGGTCGCCGGGTTGCCGGCGGCCTTTTCTTTTTGGATTGGGGGGCGGTGAATGACGGAAGCTGTCGTTAAGCTGACGGACGTTTGGAAAATCTTTGGCGTACGCGCCGAAGAAGCAATGTCCGCCGTGAAAAGCGAGGGGATCGGGAAGCCCGAAGTTCTTGCCAGATATCAATGTGTGGTCGGGGTGCAAGGCGCGAGCTTTGAAGTCCCGAAGGGAGAGATCTTCTGCATCATGGGGCTGTCGGGGTCCGGCAAGTCAACCCTGGTCCGCCATATCAACCGGCTGATCGAACCGACGGCGGGCCGGATCGAAATCCTTGGGCAGGATGTCTCATCAATCAGCGAAAAAGAGCTGCGACGCATCCGGGCACAGCAGATCGGAATGGTGTTCCAGCACATGGCGCTGATGCCGCATCGGTCCGTGCGCGACAATGTCGCCTATCCGCTTGAGATCCGTAAAATCTCAAAATCCAAACGTTGGGCTGTCTCGGACCATGCGCTTGGGCTTGTTGATCTTACGGGCTACGAAGACCGGCTGCCAAAGGAACTGTCGGGCGGTATGCAGCAACGGGTTGGGATCGCGCGCGCGCTGGCGTCCGATCCGGAAATCCTGTTGATGGACGAACCGTTCTCGGCGCTTGACCCGTTGATCCGGCTGCAATTGCAGGATCAGTTCAAAGCGCTGGTTGCGCAGCTTCAGAAGACAACGCTTTTCATCACCCACGACCTTGATGAGGCTATTCGCATCGGGCACCGCATCGCCATTATGAAGGACGGAGTGATTGTGCAGATCGGAACGCCGGAAGACATCGTCATGAACCCCGCCGACGATTATGTCCGGGAATTTGTCCAGGGCATCTCCAAGCTGAAACTGGTGAAGGCCCATTCCATTATGGAGCCGATTGAGAGCTATCAAAAATCGCTCGACGGTGCGCCACGTGCTGATCATGGCGCCGACCTGGATCAACTGATCGACATCGCGGTCGGAACGGACCATCCGGTGGTCATCACCGACGGTGGTGCTGACATCGGCGTTGTTACCAAGCCAACATTGTTGCGCGGAATTCAAGGGGGCAAAGATGACTGATGCAACCACGGAAGTGAAAGTCACGGCCGCCTCGGATATCGAGGTTGATCGCGACGCGCTGGATGCCTCGATCAAGGAATTCGCCGGAGAGAACGGCGATTACTATGTCCAAAGCTTCCACAAAATTCACGATACAACGAACGCAATGCCCAGCACGTTCAACATCTGGGCCGCCGTTCTTGGCCCGCTTTGGACAGCGTCGCGCGCGATCTGGGGGATGTTCTGGACGTTCCTCATCCTGGAAATTATCGCCTGGGTTCAGATCGGCCGGGGTGCCTGGGGCAATCCCGGTGCCGAGATTGCCGAACGCGCCGAACGGCAGTTGGCGCGCGCCAATGAGCTGCTTCAACGTGCGGCGGATGCGACCGAACAGGCCGACATAGATCGCTTCACAAAACTTGCCGCCAACATTCAGAAAGCCGCCGACACAAGCCTTGAAAGTGCGGCAGCGGCCCAGGCCGAAGCCGGCAGTATCTTGTTCATGGGTCTTGCACTGCTGCTTGTTTTCAAACTGATCCAGGGTTTCTATGCGAACCAGGTCTATGAGCGGCAATACACCCGCTGGCGTGTTGACCCGGACAACACAGAAAACGGGCGCAAGACACCGAACGCCGTTCTTGGCGCGGTTTTGGCCGCAGCGATTGGGCCATTGATCGTCTACAAATTCACGGTCGCGTCCTCCCTTCCCCTGCTAGACGAGTTCCCGGAAGAAAGAGTTTCGGAGGTGTTTCTGGGCGAAGGCGGCGGAACGCTGTTTTCGGCAATCGCCTCGTGGCTTGAAGATAAGATCGACGGGGCCGCTGCAGCCGGTGGTGACGTCTTTGATGGGATCGTTAGTGGGGTACGGACGGTTCTTGATGCGCTGACCCTAGCGCTCAACGGGTCACCCTGGCCCGTGGTCATGCTTGTGATCGTCGTGACGGCGTGGCGGGCGGCGGGGCCGCGCGTGGCGATCTTCACGATCGCCTCGCTGGCTTATGTCGCGATGCTTGGCTATTGGGCGGTCGCGATGGAGACCGTTGCCCTTGTGGGCGCGGCGGTGATCCTTTGTGTGGTCTTCGGCATTCCGCTTGGAATCTGGTTCGGCAAGTCCCGCCGCGCCTATAACTTCGCCGAGCCGGTGCTGGACCTGATGCAAACCTTGCCAGCCTTCGTCTATCTGATCCCGATCATCGCCTTTTTTGGCACCGGAAACCCGCCAGGCATTCTGGCAACGATCATCTTTGGCATGCCCCCGGTGATCCGCCTGACTGCACTGGGCATGCGTGGTGTACCTGAAAGCATCAAGGAAGCGGCGGTGGCGTTTGGTGCATCGCGATGGCAACTGCTTAAGGACGTGGAAATACCGCTCGCCCTGCCCTCGATCATGACCGGTGTGAACCAGACGATCCTGATGTGTCTGTCGATGGTTGTCATCATCTCGCTGATTGGCGGTGGTGGCCTTGGCAAGGAGATCCTTGAGGCACTGCAATACGCCGCCAAGGGACCGGGCCTTCTGGGCGGCTTTGCCATCCTCTTCGTGGCAATGGTGTTGGACCGGATCGTTCAGGGCGCCTTTCGCCGCGAAGACGAGAAAATCTGATGTGAAAGGAAACCCGGTGATCTTCACCGGGTTTCACCGAGGTTTTTGATGAGCGACCCCTACGAAACGTCCATGATGGAAAACCTCTATTGGTGGGGTATTCCCACGCTATTCCGGTGCCCGAACGAAGGACCGGAGGGCAAGGACATCGCCCTTGTCGGTGTGCCCCACTCCGCCGGGAATGGAACGACCGAGCGGGACCAACACTTGGGCCCGCGCGCATTGCGCAATGTCTCGGCTGTGTCGCGGCGGATGCACGGCGGCTTTCAGTTGAACCCCTGGGAAGCGGCCAAAATCGTGGATGTGGGCGATGTCCCCTTCCCGCGCGCCAATGACAACGAACATTGCATCGACCAAATCACCCGCTTTTTTACGGAAATCGACGCCGCCGGCGCGCGCCCGATTTCTGTTGGCGGCGATCACTCCATAACCGGCGGGATCGTCCAGGCCCTTGGCCGAGGGCAAATCGCGGGCGGAGAGCCCGTGTGTTTCCTGCATCTGGATGCGCATACGGACGTGTTCACCAAGGTGGATCATTTCCTCGGGGCCAAGAAATCCGCGGCGCATTGGGGGGCTTATCTGGCGGATCAGGGCCATGTGGACCCAAGCCATTCCATGCAGATCGGCCTGCGCGGGCATGCGCGCACGCTGGATTGGCTGCAACCGTCATACGACTACGGCTATAATGTCGTGACCATGAAAGAATTTCGCAAACGCGGGATTGCGGATGTGGTCGCTCAGGCGCGCGAGGTTCTTTCGGGAAAACCGGTCTATATCACCTTCGATCTGGACTGTCTTGACCCCACGATTGCGCCCGGGGTGTCGAACATCGAAGCCGGTGAAAAGGGCTTCGACATCGACGAGGCGGTGGCGATCCTGCACGCGGTCCGGGGCCTGAACATTGTCGGCGGCGATATCGTCTGCATGATGCCCACCAAGGACAGCCCCAACCAGATCACCGCACTGACCGCAGCAGCGGTGATGTTCGAAATGATCTCAATGATCGCCGAGAATACCGCAGGTCGACTGAATGCGTAACTGATCGGCCTTTGCTGATCGCGTCAGGCATGGATTTGCCGCAGTTTCATGTGGACAGACCAAAAAATGACGCACCCGGCGGGAACTAACGGGGTCATCTGCGCGGAACTGGATGATTGATCTGATCCGGGTTCATAGCGAAGGCCAGATCGTGCAGCGCGTCGTTCTGAATGGCCGCACAGGCGACCTGAACCGTGGCATGCGGGAAATCACCGATTGGGCCGTGGCAAATGCCGGGGTTGTGGTCTTTCTGCGCATTGCCCTTCGACCCGACTATCCCCAATTATCCAGCATCGCCCGCAGCGCGTCAGCGCGGCTGATCTGGCCGACAAGCTGCCCATCCATCAGAACCGGAAACCTGCGAAAAGGGCTGCTCAGGAAACTGTTCGCCGCCGCCAGAATATCTGTCCCCGCGTCCAGGGTTTGGACGTCCTTGGTCATATGGGTTGCGACCATTGCCCCCCAATCACGGTAATAGCTCGCGTCAATCGCCGCCTTCAGGCAATCTTTCTTGGACAGCACGCCAACCAACTGTCCGGCCGCGTCCACCACCGGCGCGCCCGAAATCCGATTGTCGAGAAGAAGTTTCATGGCGCGATTGATCTCCATCTCTGGTGACAGGCGGATCAGATCGCGGGTCATATAGTCGGCGACGGTCGCGATCCGCGTCATGACGAACCCCGTTCCCGCTTTGCCTTGCAAGCGCCACAGTCGAGGTTCTTCATACAGGCCAGTCCGCCGCAAGAACCCTTGATCGGGCCGCGTCCCAATAACGTGCCGGTGGCAAGGCCGATGACGGCCAATAAAATGATGACAAACGCGAGTATGAGGGTTTGCATGATGCGACCTCAGATCAGGATGTGACGGGCAAATGCCCCGGTGATGATGTCGCGCGGCGCGTTTGTTTCGGCGAAGATGAACAGGGCCGCGACATCCAGCCGCCGCGCAAGTTCTGGCCCGCGGACAGGCCCGGCGGCGCAGAATGCCGTGGCCAGGGCATCGGCCTCTGTCGCGCTGATTGCCAGAACCGAAACCGAGGCAAGCGAGGATTGCGCGGGCTTGTTGCGGTGCGGATCAATGATGTGGCTTGTACTGACTGGTGCGCGCAATCCATTCGCGGCATGGCCCGAGGTCGCCAGCGCGAATTGCCCCGGTGATACGACGTGAAATGCACGAAAATCGGTCGCAGTCGGATCCGAAATTGCGACCTGCCAGCCGCGACCATCGGGATGAACGCCAAGGGCACGCACCTCTCCGCCGACTTCAACCAGCGCATCCGCCACGCCCATTTGATTTAGCGCAGCGGCGATTTCCCCCAACGCGAAACCTTTGGCAATCCCGCAGAGGTCGAGCGTCAGCTGCGGATCGGCCTTGCGGATGGCGTCTTTGCCGACTGTGATGTCCGAATGCTGACCCGACCCACCCCGGATCGGGCCATATCCGAATTTTGCGACAACAGGTCCGACGGTCGGGTCAAAAGCGCCACGCGTCAACCGGGCGATGTGCAGTGCCTCTGCTGCGACTGTGCACATTGGCGCTGGCATGGGCTGCCAATCGTCGCTGTCCGAACAGTTAAAGCGCGACAGGTCCGAAGACGCCAGGTACGGCGACATCTGGCGATTGATCTTTGCAACAATATTGTCGACCTCGGCCCTGATTTCCGCAGTGTTTGCGTCGACGGGTACAACGATCCGCCAGCTTGACCCGAAGGCCTGCCCGGCGATGGATTGCGTCCCGGCGATGGCCCTACCCGCATGGCTGACGCCGATTGCCGCCAGCCCTGCGATCATGCTGCGCCTGTTGATGTGCATTGCCCTATACTCCGAAATCATCGTTAAAAATCGCGGTGTTATCGACACCCAGATCATCCAGCATCGCCAGTACGGCGCGGATCATCAGGGGCGGACCACACAGGTAATATTCGCAGTCTTCCGGCGCCGGATGCGTCGCAAGATATCGTTCAAATGCAACCGCATGCACAAACCCGGTCGCGCCGGACCAGTCGTCCGCAGCGTCAGGATCGGACAAGGCGACCATCCAGTCGAAATTGTCGTGCCGGGCGGCCAGCGCG
>Ga0070727_10001447_pt1 | contig 25058 bp, 19 predicted proteins | sample tdAd472_FD_66722 | JGI IMG/M metagenome (GOLD analysis project Ga0070727, IMG submission 66722) | Marine sediment microbial communities from the Atlantic coast under amendment with organic carbon and nitrate - tdAd47.2 | ecosystem: Environmental > Aquatic > Marine > Coastal > Sediment | place...
GGCCCCCAGCACCGCGAGTTGGCGGCAGACATTCGCCGCGCGGTGACCAAGGTCCTCGCGTCCCAGTGGTTCGTGCTCGGCCCCGAGGGCAAAGCCCTCGAGCAGGAGGCAGCCCAGGCGATCGGCGTCGCCCACGCCATCGGCTGCGCCTCGGGCTCCGACGCGCTGCTGCTCGTGCTGCGCGCGATGGACTTCGGCCCCGGCGACTCGGTGATCACGACCCCCATGACCTTCTTCGCCTCGGCCGGCGCCCCGGCGCGGCTGGGCTGCCGGGTCGACTTCGTCGACGTCGAGCCCGACACCATCAACATGGACCCCGCCTCGCTGGAGGCCTTCTTGGCCACCTGCACCAAGGAAAGCGACGGCACCCTCCGCGAGCCCAAGCAGGGCGCCCGGGTGCGCGCGGTGATGGCCGTGGACATCTTCGGCCGCCCCTGCGACTACGACCGCCTGGAGGCGATCTGCGCCGAGCACGGCCTGGAGCTGATCGAAGACGCGGCCCAGGCCTGGGGCAGCAGCTACCGGGGCAAGCGCTGCGGAGCCTTCGGCCGCGCGGGGACCTTCAGCTTCTACCCCACCAAGAACCTGGGCGGCGCCGGCGACGGCGGACTGATCACCACGGACGACGACGCGCTGGCCGAGCGCCTGCGCTCGCTGCGGGTCCACGGCTCCTCCAAGCGCCGCTACGTGCACGAGGAGGTGGGGATCAACAGCCGCCTCGACGAGCTGCAGGCCGCGATCGTGCGCACCAAGCTGCCCCACGTCGACGGCTGGAACGCCCAGCGCCGCGTGCACGCCGCGGCCTACGACGCGGCCTTCGCCGACATCGAGGGGGTGACCCCCCTGCGCACCGCGCTGCCCCACGTGAGCACGATCTACCACCTCTACACGATCCGGGCCCAGCGACGGGACGAGCTCAAGCAGGCCCTCGACGCGGCGAAGGTCGGCAACGGCGTCTACTACCCGATCCCGCTCCACCTCCAGGAGTGCTTCAGCGACTTCGGTTACCAGCCCGGCGACCTCCCGCAGGCCGAGGCCGCGGCCGCCGAGGTGATCTCGCTCCCGATGTACCCGGAGCTGCCCGAGGCCAGCCGACAGCGGGTGATCGACACGGTGCGCGCCTTCTACGCGTAGGCGAGCAGCCGCAAAGCCGCCCCACTCTTACACGTTCGCGACCTGGCGACGCTTGTCGCAACCGTCCCGTGGCCTTAGGGTCTGGGCCTCGCGAAGGTGCTCATGAGAATTCGCCTCTTGGGTTGTCTGGTCGCGCTGTCCGCACAGCTGGCCGTCGCCCAAAACCTGGTCATCGTCAACGCCAAGATCCCCGACGCACCCGGCGCGAGCGCCGTGCTCGTCGCCGGCGGCAAGATCGTGCAGGTCGTCAAGGGGCGCCCTCGAGTCCCGGGCCGGATGCCGGTCCTCGACGCCAAGGGCGCGACCCTCGTCGCCGGGCGAATCGACGCCTGGGCCGCCGTCGAGGGCAACTCGCGCCTGGGCACGGCGCTGGACGGCTTCGACCCCTACGACCGCGACTTCATCCGCTTGGCCGTCAGCCAGGGGGTCACCGCGCTCTGCCTGACCCCCGACCACCAGCGCGAAGGGTCCAACGGACTCGCCGCCGTGGTGCGCCTGTTGCCCAAGGTCGACGGGGCCCAGGACCGGGTGCTCTCCGACGCCAGCGCGCTCTGCGCCGGCCTCGGCGTCGGCGAGGGCGCGCTGACCCGCGCCGAGCGCTGGGCCAAGCTGCGGGACGACTTCGCCGAGGCCAAGCGCTATCGCGAAGCCTGGCTCGACTACGAAGAGGAGCTCGCCGGCTACGTCGAGGAGCTCCCCGAGGTCGCCGCCGTCGACTCGGGTACCCCGCAGGCAAAGCCCAAGGCGAAGGCCAAGGACGACGGCAAGCAAGACGCCAAGGGCAAGGACGACAAGGACAAGGGCCCCAAGGCCCCCAAGCAGCCGCCCAAGGACCGGGGCAAGGACGCCCTGGTCCGAGTGCTCGCGCGTGAGATCCCCCTCCGCCTGCACGTGGAGCGCGTCGCGGACGTCGTCAACGCCCTCGAGCTGGCCGACGAGTACGACGTGCGCCTGGTCCTCGAGGGTGGACGCGAGGCCTACCTCGCCGCCGAGGCGCTCAGCAAGGCCGGCGTGCCGGTCGTGCTCGGCCAGGCGATCCCACCTACGGCCAGCGGCGCGCAGCCCGACGAATACGCCCGCGGCGAGTCGCGCGGGCGCTCGCGCGCCGGCTGGCTCGAGCTCTACCCCCTGCGCAGCCGCGAAGGCGCAGCGGCGCTGCTCGACGCCGCCGGCGTGACCCTCGCCGTTGGCACCGGGAGCCTCGAGCGCAGCCGCTTCGTGGGGCTCAACGCCGAGCTCTACGCCGCCGACGGGCTCGACCCGGTGCGCGCCGAGGCCGCGGTGACCCGCACCGCGGCCGAGGTGCTCGGCGTGGGCGACCGGATCGGCCGCGTGGAGCAAGGCTACTTCGCCGACCTGACCCTCCTCGACGACGACGGCGCCGTGGTCGCGACCCTCGTCGGCGGACAGATCGCCTTCCGGAGGCCTGCTCAATGAGACCCACTGCGATCTTCGGCGCGCTCACGCTCGCCGCGCTGACCTGCGCCACCGCCCAGGACGTGGTCGTCGAAGGCGGCCAGGTCCTCGCCGGGAAGGGCGTCGACGCTCCCGCCCAGGGCGGCGTCGTGATCCAGGCCGGCAAGGTCGGGAGCCTGGGCGGCGCCTACCCCGAGGGCGTGCGGGTCGACCGCTACCCCGGCGCGGTGCTGACCCCCGGCTTCGTCGACCTGCGGACCCACCTCGGCGGACTGAACGACCTCGACGAGAGCGCCGAGGCCTTCGCCGACGACGTCGACGTGCTCTCCGCGGTCGACCTCGGCCACCGCGAGTTCGGCCAGGCGCTGCGCGCAGGGGTCACCAGCTGCGTGGTGCTCCCCGGCGACGGCGCCGTGTTCGGCGGCCGCGGCGGGCTGGTCAAGACCTACCGCGGCGCGCAGAGCGACGCGCCGGTGGCCAAGCTCTCGCTCAGCGACGACGCGCTCCGCGAGGACCGCGCCCCGACCAGCGGGGTCATGGCCTACGCCCTGCTGCGCGAGCGGCTGGAGGCGGCCCACGAGGAGGGCAGCGACGCCTTCTCCGCCTTCGCCCGCGGGGACCTGCCCGGGCTGTGCTACGTCGACGACCCGGGCAACGCCCGGCGCCTGCTGCGGCTGAGCAAAGCCCTCGGGCTGCGCCTCGTGCTGCACCTCTCGCCGGAGCCCGAGCCGGACTTCAAGGAGCTGCCCTTGCAGGGCGAGCCCGTGCTCTGCGGCCCCTACGACCTCGGCGCCGATCCGCTGACCCTCGCGATCCCCGCGCAGCTGGCGGCCCGCGGCGCCGAGGTGTGCTTCACCAGCGCCGCGCCGCTGTGGCACCCGCGCAGCCAACGCGCCAGCGCCCTGCTCGCGGTGCGCTCGGGGCTCTCCGTGCCCCAGGCCCTCGACGGGCTGACCGGCGCGCCGGCGCGCGCGCTGGGGCTCGGCGACCGGATCGGCACCCTCGAGCCCGGCGCCGACGGCGACCTCCTCGTGTGGAGCGGCCACCCGCTGCGCGCGAGCAGCCGACTGCTCGCGGTCTACGTGGGCGGGCGCCTCGCCTGGAGCCGCCCGGCCCCCCAGGGAGGCGCACAATGATCGCCCGCCTCGCGCTCTCGACCCTCGCGCTGCTCGGCGCGCTGACCGCGGCCCAGGCCGCGCCGCGCCTGATCCTGGGCAAGCTCCACACCGCCACTGGGCAGACCATCGAGCGCGGCGCGCTGGTGATCGACGGCGAGCGGATCACCTACGTCGGCCCCCTCGCAGAGCTCGAGCAAGCCGGGGAATACCCGACCCTCGACCTGGCCGACGTCGAGCTGACCCCCGGGCTCATCGACGCCGCGGTGCCCGCCGGCGACGGCTCGGTCGAGGCCTCCTCGGAGGTCGTCCCCCAGCTGAAGATCGCCGACGCCCTCAGCCTCAGCGGCACGGTGTGGAAGCACCTGGCCCAGGCCGGGGTGACCACGGTCTACGTGACCTCGAGCCCCGCGAGCGTGATCGGCAGCCAGGGCGCGCTGATCGGCACGGGCAAGCGCCCGGTGCTGCTCGAGCACCCGGGGGACGTCAAGCTGACCCTCAGCAACGAGGCCTGGCGACGCGGCACGCGAAACAGCCGCCCCTTCGGCGACTCGGCGCGCATGACCGCCCGCCGGCCGAACACCCGCATGGGCCTGATCTGGGTCCTGCGCGAGGCCCTGCTCAACGCCCAGCGCGGGGTCGACGACCCGGCCTCCCAGGCCCTCGGCGAGGCCCTGGCCGGCAAGCACGGGCTGCGGGTGCACGCGCGCCAGCGCCACGACATCGAGACCGCGCTGCGCCTGGCCGACGAGTTCGGGATCCAGCGCCTGGTGTTCGAGGAGGCCACCGAGGCCTACCACACCCTGGACCTGCTGCGCGGGCGCGACGTGGCCGTGATCTACGGGCCGATGTTCATCGAGCCCCTCGGCTCGCGAGCGCGCACCGGCGAGGCCGAGCACCCCTGCCTGCGCACGCCGCTGATGCTCAAGCAGGCCGAGATCCCGTTCTGCCTCACGGCGGCGGATCGGATCAACGAGGGCCTCGCCGCGCAGGCCATGTGGGCCATGCGCTACGGGCTCCCCTTCGCCGACGCGCTGGCGGCGGTCACCGCGACGCCCGCCAAGCTGTTGGGGATCGCGGAGCAGACCGGGACCCTCGAGCGCGGCAAGCGCGCGGACGTGATCGTGTGGAGCGGCAAGCCCTTCGCCGCCACGAGCAAGCCGCTGCTGGTGCTGCGCGCGGGGCGCGCGGTCTACCGCGACGCAGAGCAAATCGAAGACGACGACTGGGTGGACCCCGCCGGCGACGCCGCGCCCGAGTCCCCCCGGCGGAAGAACTTCTAGCGCGCGCGAGCGCGCGAGAGAGCACAACGGCGCGCCCTGGGCGCACCTGAGAGACGAGGCAAGATGACTCGGACCTGGCTACTGGCAATCGCGGCGCTCAGCGCCGCCCCCCTGTTCGGCGACACCGTGGTGTTGAGCGGCGCGCGGATCCTCGATCCAGGCGTCTACGACACCGAAGGCGCGCTCGTGATCGAGGACGGCAAGATCAAGGCCGTGCTCGAGGGCAAGGAGCCCAAGCTCCCCTACGACGCGAAGGTGATCGACGTCAGCGGGATGACGATCTTCCCCGGCATGGTGCTGGGGCGGACCTCGAGCGGGCTCGACCGCGCCAACGAGTCGCAGCCGACCACGCCCTACCTCGACGCCTACGACGCCATCGACCCCTCGAGCATTCGCTTCGAGAGCTTCCTCCGCGAGGGCGTGACCACGGTCAACGTCATGCAGGGCAACGCGACGGCGATCGGTGGCCTGGGTCGGGTCGTGCGCCCGCTGGGCCTGACGGTGGAGGAGATGACCGTCCGCCCCGGCTCGGGGTTGATCCTCTCGGTCAGCGACCGCCCCAGCTGGGATCGCGTGCGCCAGCGCGCCCAGCTGCGCGAATCCTTCGCTCAGCTCCACGACCACCTCGAGCAGGTCTCGGAGAAGCGCTACGCAGAGGAGCAGGAGAAGGCCGGGGAGAAGGTCGAGGTCCCGCCCGCCAAGGCCCGCGAGCTCGGCCGCAAGCTCCTGCGCCCCGAAGACGTCGACTCCCAGCAGCGCAACCTCTACCTGCTGGTCGAGGGCAGGCTCGACGCCTACGTCTACTGCGAGCGCGCCCAGGACGTGCCCTTCGCGATCGAGCTCGCCAAGGAGCAAGGCTTCCTCGCGCGCACGACCCTCGTGCTCGGCGCGGACTGCCACAAGGCGGTGGACCTGATCAAGACCGTCGGCCGCCCGGTGCTGCTGATGCCGACCCTCGTGCACCGCGAGACCGACCCGCTGAGCGGCGACGAGCGCGAGACCTTCGTCCCGCGGGTCTACGCCGACGCGGACGTGCCCTTCGGGCTGATGGTCAACCGCGAGAGCAGCTTCGGCGAGCGCTACCTCTGGTATCAAGCCGCGCTCTGCGTGCGCGAGGGCGTCGACCGCGAGACCGCGCTGCAGGCGATCACCCACGTCCCGGCGCGGATCCTCGACCTCGAGGGTCAGGTCGGCACGCTCAAGGCGGGGGCCACGGCCAACGTGCTCGTGCTCAGCGGTGACCCCCTCGACGCCGGGAGCCACGTGGAGCAGGTCCTGATCGGCGGCGAGGTCGTCTACGAGCGCAGCAATGACGTCCGCCTCGAGCGGCTGCTCGAGGGCAGCGAGGGCTCGGGCCCGGCCAGCGAGCACAAGCCCCACGAGGGCGAGGAGGAGCTCAAACCCGACGACGCCGACACCGACCCCGGCGAGCCCAAGCTGCAGACGCCGGGCGAGCAGGAGCGCGGAGCCGGCGAGCAGAAGCAGGGCGAGCAGCCCCAGCCCGAGAAGCCGGGCGAGCACGACGAGCACGAGGGGGGCAAGTGAGCCTCGCTCGCGCCCTCTTCGCCAGCCTCGCGCTCGCGAGCTGCGCCTTCGCCGCGCCCGCAGAGCCGGCGGCCCAGCGTGACTTCGTGCTCGTGGCCGGAGCGGTCTACTCCGGCGACACCGTGCACCGCCCCGGGGTGCTCGTGGTCCGTGACGGCAAGGTCGCCGACGTGTTCAAGCGCGGCGCGCGCCCGCTGCCCACGGACCTCCCGCTGATCTCGCGCCCGCACCTCTGTGTGGCGCCGGGCTTCGTCCTCGCGCGGCTGACCCCCTACGCCGGGCGCCGCGACGAGAGCTCCCTCGGCGCGCGGTTCAACGCCGTCGACGCCTACGACCCCTACCGCCCAGTCGCGCGCTACCTCGAGCAAGGGATCACCACCGCCTTCTGGCACCCCGGACGGGGGCGCCTCGTCACCGGACGCGGCGGTGTGGTCAAGCTCGGCGGCCCCGCCGCGGGGCGGATCCTGGTCGCCGACGGCGCCCTCTGCGCCCACCTCGACGAAGGCGCCCTCGCGCCCCCGCCCAGCGGGGACATCCCCACCCCCTCGTCCTCGGACGTGCAGATCGTGCCCTTCACGCCCCAGCGGCCGAGCTCGCGGGCGGGCCTCGTCCCCGAGCTGCGCCGTCAGATCCAGGCAGCCCTCGCCTACGACAAGGCGCGGGAGGCCGCGGGCGCCGACCGCCCGGGCTTCGACGCCGATCTGGAGCAGCTCGCCGCGGCGGTGCTCTCGGGCCGCATGCGCCTGGGCGCACGGCGCACCGCGCAGATCCGCGCGGCCCTCGAGCTGGCCAAGGATCTGGAGCTGAAGCTCGTGCTCGAGGGCGCGAGCGAGGCCCACCGCCTGGCGCCGCAGCTCGCGGCGGCCGGGGTCCCCGTGGTCTACGAGGTGGGCACCGACCTCCGCCGCGACGAACGAGATCGGGGCACCCACCCCGATCGGCTGAACGTGCGCGCCGACACCCCCCGCCGGCTGAACGACGCCGGCGTGCGCTTCGCCCTCGTCCCGCCCGCGGGGAGCGAGCTCGAGCTGCGCCTCGCCGCCGGCCACGCGATCCGCGGAGGCCTCAGCCCTCAGCGCGCCTTCGAGGCGATCACCTCCCGGGCCGCCGACGTGCTCCAGGTCGGCAAGCGCGTCGGGCGCCTGACCGCGGGCTACGACGCCGACTTCGTCCTGCTCAACGGGGCCCCCTGGTCGAGCGAGAGCCACGTGCTCGAGACCTGGATCGACGGGCGTCGGGTCTACCAGGCCCCCGAGGCCCGCGCGGTCGTCGTCCGCGCGGGCACGATCCTCACCGCCGCCGGCCACACGATCCGCGACGGCGCGGTGCTCGTGCAAGACGGCCAGATCGCCGCGGTGGGCAGCCAGGTCGCCGTGCCCCGCGGGGCGCGGGTGATCGACGCCGGCCCACACGCGGTGGTGACCCCGGGCTTCGTCGACGCCTACGGGCACGTCGGACTGCACTTCGATCGCAGCGCGCCCAAGCCCAACGTGCCGATCCACGCGGTGATCGCCCGCGAGGACGAGGCGCTGCTGCGCGTGGCGCGCGCGGGGGTGACCACCGTCGGACTCGCCCCCTGGGCACTCAACGCCCAGGGCTCGCGGGTGGCCGCGGTCAAGACCGCCGAGTGGGACGCCGACGACCTTCGTCGGGGCCTGATCGTGAAGGAGGCCGCGGGCATGGCCTTCGACCTCTCCCGCGACGACCCCGCGAACGCCGCGCGGGGGGTGATCGGTCGGATCAAGGCCGCTCGGGCCTACGCGCAAAAGTGGGCCAAGTACGAGGAGGCGCTGGCCAAGTGGCGAGAGAAGCAGGCCGCCGAGCAGCCCGCCGAAGAGCCCGAGCCGGTCGAGGAGGAGAGCGAGGAGGAGCAGAAGCCTGACCCGATCTCTGGCACCTGGAGCTTCACGATCTCCGGCGACCCGTTGCCGGAGCCCCAGTCCGGGGAGATGAAGGTCGCGCTCCAGTCCGACAAGCGCACGCTGAAGGGCGTCGCCAGCGTCCCCGGCTCCCCGGACTCGGAGCTCGAGGGGACCCTCGAGGGCACCACCGTGACCCTGGAGATCAAGGCCCCGGTAGAGAGCCCGTTCGGCAACCCGGTCATTACCGCCGAGCTCGACGCCGAGGACCACCTCGGGGGGTCGTTGAAGGTCGGTCCGTTCGAGGTCAACTTCGAGGCCTCGCGCACCGAGCGCAGCATGCCGGAGATCAAGCTCAACCTGAAGCGCAAGCGCGGCGGCCGCCCGCCTGCCCCGCCGGTGGACGCCGGCCTCGAGCCCCTGCGCGAGGCCCTCGCCGGCGACGCGGTGGTCGTGCTCCGTGTGAGCGACCTGGCCGTCGCCCGCGCCGCCCTCGGGGCGCTGGCCGAGGAAGAGGCAGACCTGAAGCTGATGCTCGTCGGGCTCAGCGAAGCCGACCGGATCGCGGCCGAGGTCAAGGCCCACGCCCTGGGGGTCGCGTTGGCCCCAGAGGGTCTCATCAACCGCGGCGGGGTCGAGACCTCGCCGCCGACGCTGGCCGCGAGCGCCGAGATCCCCTTGGCGTTCTACAGCGACGCCGAGGACGGGGCCGCCGAGCTCCCCTGGCGCGGCGTGCTGGCCGTGCAACGCGGACTCTCACCGGGGCACGCCCTCGCGGCGCTGACCCGTCAACCCGCGCGCATGCTCGGGATCGACGATCGGGTCGGCAGCCTGGAGGTCGGCAAGGACGGCGACCTCTTGGTGTGGAGCGGACCGCCCTTCGCCGCCGAGAGCCGCCTGGAGGCGGTGATCGTGGGCGGGCGAATCCTTGAGGAGGAGGTCGAATGACACGCGCGAAGACCCTTGGTTGGCTGATCGCCCTCGGGGCCGGGGCCCTGGCCAGCGCCAGCGCCCAGCAGGCTGCGGTGGTGGCGATCGAGGCCGGCAAGGTCCTGACCATGAACGACGACGACCGCGTGATCAACGACGCGGTCGTCCTGGTCGAGGCCGGCAAGATCAAGGCGATCGGCAAGCGCGGCGAGGTCGAGATCCCGCCTGGAGCCCAGGTGATCGACGCCCGGGATCGCTGGCTGATGCCCGGCCTGATCGACTGCCACGATCACATTGCCGGCTCGCTCTCGGACCTCAACGACGGGGTCTACCTGACCAACCCCGGGCTGCGGACCGTCGACACGCTGACACCCAACAACGAGCTGCTGAAGAACGCGCGCTCGGGTGGGGTGACCACGGTGATGCTGATCCCGGGCAGCGGGAACAACATGAGCGGCTTCGGGACCATCGCCCGCACGGCCGGTGACTCGGTGAAGGAGATGACCGTCCGCGCGCCGGGCTCACTGAAGATCGCCCAGGCCGGCAACCCCGAGCGCTACTGGTTCGGCGTCGGCCGCAGCTACATGAACTGGAACCTCGGCCAGACCCTGGCCAAGGCCCGCGCCTACCACGACGCCTGGACGGCCTGGGAGGCCGCCAAGGCGCGCGGAGAAGAGCTCGCGCCCCCGGCGCGGAACCTGGTGTGGGAGGACTTCCGCCCCCTGTTCCGCGGGGAGATCCCGGTCACCGTGCACACCCAGGCCTACCAGGTGGTGCAGAAGACGATCACTCAGCTCCACGACACCTTCGGGCTGCGGGTCGTGCTCGACCACTCGACCTTCGACGGCTACCGGACCTCGGCCCTCGTCGTCGAGCGCGACCTCTACACCATCGTCGGCCCCCGGCAGTTCTACTTCGACCGCACCCAGCGGCGGATCTTCAGCTGCGCGCAGCGCTACTTCGAGAACGGCGTACGCCGCCTGGGCTTCAACACCGACGCCCCGGTCCTCCCGCAAGAGGAGCTGAGCCTGCAGGCCACCATCGGCTGCCGCCTGGGCTTCGACCCCTACCTCGCGCTCAAGGGGCTCACCATCTACCCCGCCCGCGCGCTCCTGATCGACGACCTCGTGGGCTCGATCGAAGTCGGCAAGGCGGCCGACTTCGGCCTCTGGACCGGGGACCCCCTCGACCCGCGCCACGCCTGCTTGATGACCATCGTGCAGGGCAAGGTCGTCTACGACGCCAGCAAGGATCGGCGGTTCTAATGCGCACCCGTGTCGACTGGCTCCTCTCCGCCGCCCTGCTGGCTGCCACCGTCGGGGCCAACGCCGACGAGCCCCAGTTCGTGGTGATCCGCGCCGCGCGAGTGATCACCGTCTCGGGCGAAGAGCACGCGCCAGGCATGATCGTCTGCAAGGACGGCAAGATCGAAGCCGTCGGCCAGCGCATCGAGGTCCCCGACGGCGCCAAGGAGTTCGACCTCGGCGAGCGGGTGATCATGCCCGGGTTGATCGCCCCACGCACCCGCCTCGGGCTGCGCGGCTACCGTCGCCGGGGGAACAACGCCCAGCAGCAAGCGTCCATCGAGCTCGTCACTCGCCCCGAAGGCTGGGACGCGTTCCTCGAGGCTGGGATCGTCGCCGTGGGCGTCTACCCCGACGGCCAGGACATGCCCGGCCGCGCCGCCGTCGTGCACACTCACCCCGGCGACCCTGCCGAGCGAATCCTGGTCGAAGACGGCTACCTCCGCGTCTCCTTCAACAGCCTCCCAGGCGACAAGCGCGCGGTGCGGAGCGCGCTGCAGGCCGCCGAGCAGGCCATCGAGAAGGAGAAGAAGGCCCGCGCCGAGTGGGAGAAGAAGCACGCCTCCGCGCAGCAAGGTAAGGACAAGGGCAAGGGCAAGCCAGCCGCGAAGGGCACCCAACCGCCCAAGCGGGGCACTCCGCCCCGGCGACGCCCACGGCGAGGTCCGCCCCAACCCCCCAAAGCCCCACTGATGGCCGGCGCCGCCCAGGGCCAAGCGTCGACAGCCGCGGTCGACACGACCAAGTTCAACCCGCCGCCGATCCCGGCCGCGACCGAGCCCTTCGTCAAGCTCCTGCGCGGGGAGTCCGACGCGCCGCTGCTCTTCGTCGAGCTGGGCAGCGCGAGCGACCTGCTGCACTTCCAGGACGTGACCCGCAAGGTCGAGTGGAAGCAGCGCCCGGTGTTCTGGGCCCCCAACCGCAGCTCGCGCTCGATCCAGACCGACATGTTCCGCGTGATCGAGACCCTCGGTGAGGCCGAGGAGCTGGTGGTGACCTACCCCTCCTTCTCGGTGGAGCAGAACACGTTCATTCGCCTGAACGTGCCCGCGGAGCTCTCCCGCGCCGGGGCCAAGGTGGCGTTCCAGCCGCTCTACGACTCCCGCGAAGGCTACGCCGGGCTGCTCGACGCGGTGACCCTGCTCGTCGGCGAGGGGCTGTCCCGCGAGGCCGCCCTCGCGGGGCTCACGCTCCACCCCGCCCAGGCCCTCGGCGTGGGCGACCAGCTGGGGACCCTCGAGGCGGGCAAGCGCGCCGACTTCGTCGTCCTCGACGGCGACCCGCTGCAGGTAGGCACGCGAGTCGAACAGGTCTGGATCGGCGCCCAGGAACGCTGGGCGCGTGAGGTGAGCCGATGAGGACACTGCTGCTAACCCTGTTCCTGTTCGGCGGCTTGGCCGCTGGGCAAGACGTCCCCTGGCCCCTGGCCCCGGGTGGCGAGGAAGGCGACGCCAAGCCCGCCGCCGAGGACGACTCGACCGACGACGCCGACGAGGACGACGCCGACGAGGATGACGCCGACGAGGAGCGCTGGTTCGCGCTCGTGGGCGGCACCGTCTACCAGAGCGGAGCCTGGCTCGAGGGCACCACGGTGCTCAGCAAGAACGGGCGGATCGTGGCGATCGGGACCGACGTCGCCGTGCCCGAGGAGGCCGAGACGCTCGACGTCAGCGGCTACCGCGTCTACCCCGGCCTCGTCGCCTTCGAGTCGCGCGGGATCGTGGGCTCGCAGCCTGGCGACTCCACCGACGTGTTCGGACTCAACCTGAACCTGGCCCTGGCCACCGGGATCACCACCGTGGGAGCCGGGACCCAGGTCGCCAAGCTCACCTGGGGGACCCTCGAGGGACACGACCTCGGCGAGGCGAACCTCGTGCGGATCGACGTCAGCCAGGCCAGCCTGCGCGCACGGCTCCGCGAAGACCTCGAGCGCGTGCAGGCCTACCTGCGCGACGCCAAGATCGCCGCGGCGGCCAAGGCCCGGGGCGAAGACGACGTCAAGGAGCCGAGCTCGAAGTTCCTCCGGGGCAAGTTCGCCGGCTACCGCGACCTGCTGGTGGGCACCAAGCGTGCCCTGGCCAACGCCGACACCGTGGCCGAGCTGGTCGCCGTGACCAGCTTCACCAAGCGCTTCGGCTTCCGCGCCGTGGTCAGGGGCGCCATGGAGGGCTGGACCCTCCCCGGCGAGCTCGGGCGAGCCGGGATCAGCGTGGTCGTGACCCCGCGCGCCAGGCGCGACCGCGACCCCGACCGCCTGGCGGACAACGGCTGGTCCATCGAGAACGCGGCGCGGCTCCACGAGCACGGCGTCGAGGTCGCTCTCCTCCCCCGCGGAACCGGGATCAGCATGGGGGGCCTGGCTGGGGGCGACCTGCTGACCTATCCCCTGGAGGCGGCCTTCGCCATGCGCGGTGGCCTCGAGGAGGACGCTGCGTTGGAGGCGATCACGCTTACCCCTGCGCGCTTCCTGGGGATCGCCGACCGCGTCGGCAGCCTCGAGGTCGGCAAGGACATGGACGCGCTGGTGGTCAAGGGCGACCTGCTCCACTACCAGACCCTCGTCGAGTGGACCGTGGTCAACGGCCGGGTGGCCTACGACAAGGCCAAGGACAGCCTGTTCGAGCACATTCGCCCCCGCGACGGCCAGGCGGACGAGAACCGCGAGGTGCCCCTGATCTGGCCCCGCCGCGGGAACGCCCCGGAGAGCCCCGAGCGTCCACGCTAGGGTGGAGGCCCGCGATCGCGAGCCCCGCGCACCCCGAGGCGAAGCACTCGAAGCGCTTGCACGTGAGTCACCCCGAGGGGTCGAACGTCGGTAAACTCTGGGCGTGAAAATCCTCGGTATCGGCTGCTCCTCCTTCCACGATCCTTCTGCGGCGTTGCTCGTCGACGGCGAGGTGGTCGCCGCGGCGGAAGAAGAGCGCTTCTCGCGCGAAAAGCACGCCTTCGGCCAACACCCCGTCCACGCCGCGACGTTCTGCCTCGAGCAAGCTGGGCTGCGCCCCGAGGACATCGACCTCGTGGCTTACCCCTGGTCGGGTCAGATCCTCAAGGAGAAGCGCTGGGAGTACGCCAAGCGCGCGTTCCCCAAGGCGCCGTCGAAGGCCCTGCGCTCCTTCACCAAGCTCGAGAAGCTCCAGCGCAAGCGGGTGGGTGCCCTGCACGAGACGCTGATCAAGATCGGGATCGACCCAACCATCGAGACCGCCTTCGTGGAGCACCACCTGGCGCACGCCTCGTCCGCGTTCCACCTCTCGGGCTTCGAGTCCGCGGCGATCCTCACCGCAGACGGCGAGGGCGAGGTCACCTCGACGCTGATGGCCGAGGGCCTCGCCGACGGCACGATCACGAAGCTCAAGGAGATCCTCAAGCCCGACTCGCTGGGGCTGTTCTACTCGACCATGACCGAATACCTCGGCTTCCGCTCCATGAACGGCGAGTACAAGGTCATGGGGATGGCGCCCTACGGCGACCCGAGCAAGATCGACCTGCGGGAGATGCTCCGAAACACCAAAGACGGCTTCCGCTGTGACGATCGCCGGGTGTGGGTGAGCAAGAAGCACCGCTACCAGGGCATGCACTACGCCAGGGCGATGGTCGAGGAGCTGGGTCCCCCGCGCACGGGCGACGCCCTCCGCGAACCATACATCCACGTAGCCGCCGCGGCGCAGAAGATGCTCGAGGACACCACCCTGCACCTGATCGAGCGCTTCCTGACCGAGCCGCTCGAGCGCAACGGAGGCCGGCTGGCCTACGCGGGCGGGGTCGCGCTCAACGTGCGCCTCAACCGCAAGATCATCGAGCACCCCCTCGTCAACGAGCTCTACGTGCAGCCCGCCTCGAGCGACGCCGGGATCGCGCTCGGCGCGGCGACCTACGCGGCCGTGGCCCGTGGGCAAACGCTGCGGCCAATGGTCAGCGCCGCCCTCGGACCCAGCTACTCCAACGACCAGGTCCGCGAGGTCCTGGACCGCTTCCGCATCCCCTACGAGCCGCTGGAGGACGCCCCCTCCAAGGCCGCCGAGCTGCTGGCCCAGGGCGAGGTGGTTGCCTGGTTCCAGGGGCGAATGGAGTTCGGCCCCCGCGCGCTGGGCCAACGGAGCATCCTCGGGAACCCCGGGGTCGAGGGGGTCTCCGACGAGATCAACCAGCGGATCAAGTTCCGCGAGAAGTGGCGCCCGTTCTGCCCGTCGGTGCTCAAGGAGTACGCGGCGGAGATCTTCGACAACACCCACGACTCGCCGTTCATGACCTTCACCTTCGGGGTGCGCCCCGAGTGGAAGGCGAAGGTCCCCGAGGTCGTCCACGTCGACGGCACGGCGCGCCCCCAACTGGTGACCCCCGAGCGTGCTCCGCGCTTCGACGCACTGCTCCGCGCCTTCCACGCGCGCACCGGGCTGCCGGTGGTGATCAACACCTCCCTCAATCGCCGTGGGGAGCCGATGGTCTGTAGCCCCGAGGACGCCCTCGCCATGTTCTACGGCAGCGGGTTGGAGTTCCTCGTCATCGAGGACTTCCTCGTCACCAAGCGCAAGGGCTAACCACGACGCACGGGCGGGTTGCCCCGCCCGTGCCACTCGAGTCGTCCAATCGAATTGGCCGGACTTAGCCTGCGTGCAGCAGGCGGATCGTGCGCATTTCCTTCCAAGCGAACTCGTCCGCGGCGGCGCGCCGACGGCGTGATCCTCGAGGCCGGGGCTTGATGCCCTCGAGGGCTGGAGAGAGGTATTGAGACGTGGCCTTGTCGAGGTCGTCGAGGGTTACCCCCCAGCGCTGACAAAGCTGCTCGACCGAGAGCCCGCGGACGACTTCGATCCCGCGCCGACCTGGCTTGGCCTCACGGTGGGCCCCGTCCTCAAAGGTGATCAACGTCGTCGGGGAAACCGCCAAGAGATAGCTGTTCCCCCGTGTGTAAACGACACCGACTTCGTACTTGCTCATGTGCGTCCTCCTCCCGCCTCGCTCAGGGTCCCGGTGCCACCCTTCACACCCCTAACGACGGTCGAAGTGCGCAACGGACACCTGTTTTTTTTGAAATCCTCCCCGGATTCGTCTCAACAGCGTCCCAGCAATCTGCAGGCCAAAGGCGTCCAAGACGCCAGCCAACCGCCTTACGTTGGGCATACGCTTCGCTTTATGACGATCTTCCACCACTCGGCGGGCAGTATTCAGCACCGCCAGCGCGTAGGATTGCGGCACTGGTGAGGAAGCCCATGGCACGCCTGTTGATCTCGCTCTTCGTCGCTTGTGTGGCCTCCGCCCAGGCCGACGTGATTTGGCTGCGCAAAGACCCTGAGATCGTGAAGCAGGTGGGGAATCAGCTCCAGGAGCCGCTGAAGCTGTTCAAGGGCAAGCGCGCCGGGGGCTGGATGCACTACATCCGCGGCCGGATCATCGACGTCGACCCGTCGGAGGTGGGCAGCGAGCGCCTGCGAGTCCAACCCTGGGCTCGCAAGACCAAGGGCTCACGCGAGGTCGAAGTCGGCGAGCCCATCTGGGTCCGCATGAAGCAGGTCCAGGACATCGAGCACGAGTTCGACTCCTACCTCGACCTCGAGTTCATGTTCTCCAGCCGAAAGAAGTTCGCCAGCAAACGCTGGAAGGAACGAATCCGCCTCAGCCTGGACCCCAAGGGTGAGCTGGGCCTGGTCTCTGGCGCGGCCCTGCCCCCCAAGGAGACCGCGGAGGAGCGGAACGAGGTCCGGCTGAAGGGCTGGCTCCAGTTCTCCCTGACCGAGATGATCTCGCTCCCTCCGGAGGAGGTGATCGCCGCCCCAGACGGCGAGGAGAGCCACGAGGAAATGCTCGAGCGGCTGCGGAAGGCCGAGCAGAACAAGGACCTCCAGCGCTTCCGCCCCGCGTTCCACCCCCTGCGCCAAATGCAGACCCCCGAGGAGGCAGTGCGCAAACTCCTGGAAGGCGCGGCCCTCGCTGCGTCCCACGAGGACCCTTTGCGGAAGGAGCTGGAGGAGCGCTTCCCCGACCCGGAGGACCGCTCTGAGCTCGACTTCGACGCCCAGTGCCGCTTTGGGGTCGGGTTCCTCTGTGCCCTGGCCAAGGTGCCCGCGCCCGCGGCCCTCGACGCCGAGGGCAAACCCGTTCCCCTGGACCTCGACGGCTACACCCGCCGCCACTACCGGGAGGTGGGTCGAGCTGCACGGCGTGAGCTGATCGCGATCCTCGAGCAAGCCGTCTCCGGCACGGCCACCCGCTACGACCACTTCCGGCCGGACGCGGTGGAGGAGGTCGAGAGCAAGCTCGACAAGCTGCGGGGCAAGGTCCGCGACCGGATCGTGCCCTACTACCAGACGCTGCTCGAGTCCAAGGGGGGGAGCAAACGCCTGGACCCCCGCTCCCGCCTGGAGGCGACGCCGAGCGAGCTCGCGCTGCAGGCGCTGAGGGTGATCCGCAATTACCCCACCTGGTGGGTAATCCAGATCAACGCCCAGGACCCCACCGAGGGCGTGGCTGGGCGCTGGCAGAAGCTGGTCGACAACCCGGACCTCCTGCCCCCGACGTCCGAGTCGGACCGCCTGATCGTTGCCCTGGTCCACCTGGCCCAGCGGCGACCCGGGATCGAGGGCTACCCCAGCGGGTCCGGTGACCCGCCGCTCCCCGACCCGCGAATGCTCGACGGCCAGGACCTGCGCGACGAGGTGCAGCTGATGGCTCAGGCGACCCTCACCGGGCTGCTCCTCCCCAGCGCCCCTGACGCCGAGAGCGCGGAGTGGCGCATGCCTCTGGACAAGCTGAGCAAGGAGCTGGCCAGCGAAGCGACCATGTCGGCGCGAGCCTTCCGCCTGGCGCTGGAGCCGCTCTACTACTCGGAGAACCCCGCCGTGCAGGAGGTGGTGACCAACCCCTTGATCGCGGTCGTCGGGCGCCTGGATCAGTTCCTCTTCCCCGAGGTCCTCGACAACCTGTTCTCGACCCTCAACCACGAGACCAAGCCCGACCCGACCGCGAGCAAGTTCGACGTCCGCCGCGAGCGCGCCAAACGCGCCTTCGCCGCACGCCTGATCGTGATCCTCGCCAGCCAGGGGGGTCACGACGACAGCCTGCCCCTGACCGAAGCGCGGATCCAAGACTTCGGCAACGCCACCGTGGACCGCCTCCTCGCCCTGCGCATCGCGCGGGCTGCCGGTGAGATCAGCCCTGGTGAGCGGCGGTTGGACGATGCGATCCGCAAGTCGGGCGAGGGCGGCTCGCCCCTCGGCGAGCGCGCGCGAGCCGTCGAAGGACTGATCGAGGTCGAGCGCGCGGCCCAGGAGGCGGCGACGCGCGAGGAGCTGGCCCAGGCCCGCGAAGCCTACTCCGCCGCGCTGGCGGCGCAGCAGGCCGCCCCTCCCGACGCCGACGCCGTGCAACGTGAAGCCCTCTCGGTCGAGGTGCAGCGCACCCAGCGCGCCCACGAGGCGCTCGCCACGAAGCTCAAGCACCTCCTCGGCGCCAAGCGCTGAGGAGGGCGCGGACCTCGGTCCTGCTCCCCGTCCACGACGCCGAGGCGACCCTCGACGCCTGTCTGCGGAGCCTCGCCTGGCAAACCCAGCCCGACTTCGAGGTCGTGGCCGTCGACGACGCGTCCCGCGACCGCAGCGGAGACCTGCTCGAGCGCGCCGCTCGCCACGACCCGCGGATCCGGGTGCTCCGCCGCCCAGGCCCCCCCGACCTCGTGGGCGCGCTGGAGCTGGCTCGGGCCTCGGCCGTCGGGGAGTTCCTCCTGCGAATGGACGCCGACGACGTGGCCCACCCGCGCCGCCTGGAGCTCCAGGAGCGCGCACTCGCCCACGACCCGCGCCTGGGCGCGGTGGGGAGCCTGGTGCGCTCGTTCCCCCACGTGACCCCTGGGCGCGAGCGCTACGACCGCTGGCTGAACGGGCTCCGAACCCACGCCGACATGGCCCGCGAGCGCTTCGTCGAGAGCCCCCTGGCCCACCCCTCGGTGCTGCTCCGCGCCTCGGCTCTGGAGCAGCTCGGCGGCTACCGGGCCTTCGATGGCCCCGAAGACTACGACCTCTGGCTGCGCATGCTGGGGGCCGGCTTCCGCCTGGCCAAGGTCCCTCGCGTGCTGCTGTTTTGGCGCGACGGAGCTGGCCGCGCGTCGCGACGCGACCCGCGCTACCGCGCCGCGGGGTTCGCCCGCGCACGGGCCGCAGCGATCGCCGCCTTCGTCGGCGAACGCCCGGTGTGCCTGGTGGGCGCGGGCACCGCCGGCCGGCGGCTGGCGCGCTTGCTCCTGGCTCAGGAGGTCCGCGTGCAGGCGTTCTGGGACGTGGACCCCAAGAAGGTCGGGCGCGCCCCCCACGGAGTCGAGGTCTTGCCCCACGCCGAGGGGGTCCGCCGACGGGGTGAGGCCCTGGTCTTCAGCTGCGTCAATGCATGGGGCGCCAGGCAGCGGGTGCGCGCCTGGCTCCGGGAGGCCGGCCTCGTCGAGGGCCGCGAGTTCTTCCTCGCGGGGTGAATCCTCGCTGGCGCGCTGCGTCCGTGCTGTGGTTGTCCCCGGGGGGGCCCCGGGCTAGGGTGGAGCGGCGCCAAAACCCGCCGCTAGGAGCGTTTCCCATGGGTGTCCGTACTCTTGCCGCCGCGTTGATCCCGCTCGCCGCCGCCAGCTGCTGGGGCCAGGCGCCGCCGAACATCGACCCCAAGGCGCTCAAGGAGAAGGTCCGTGAGGGCGTGGCTCAGGTGCTGGCTGCCTCCGAGGAGAAGACGATCACCCTCGAGGGGATCGTCAAGATCACCTACAAGGAGATGCCGACCGATCCGAAGAAGATCGCTGAGATCCTCCAGGAGCAGGGCTCCCTCGGCCAGCTGCCGCCGAACACCGACATCGACCAGTACATCGGCATGTTCCAGAACGACATCACCGAGATGCTCAACGAGAACCTGGCCAACCTGGGGACCATCGAGGCCCTCGTTCCGCTCAAGCTGCGCTCGAAGAAGATCCCCGTTGGGACCTGGGAGTTCGGCCTCGCCTTCGAGGGTGAGCGCCCCGTCGCGATCGTGATCAAGGGCGAGGAGCTGAACAAGGGCAAGCCCGTGGTGCTCAAGCTCAAGACCCGCGCGGTCGACATGCAAGAGAAGCTGGTGCTGGAGATCAAGGAGCCGAAGAAGCAGAAGGAGGGCAAAGAGAAGTTCGACATTCGCATCGCCCTGCTGCGCTCGGTCGCCGAGACCAAGACCGAGCTTCAGCGCGCCAAGGAAGAGTAGTCGCTCCTCCCGATCTGCCGCACCGCGTCGAGGGCTCCAGCCGGAGCCCTCGCTGCATGTACCGCTATCGGGGCCCGTATTCCTGCTGGAACCAACTGTTCCACTGGACGACGTCGCTGCCCCAGTCCACCCCGCTCATCGTCTTGAGCGCCCGCAGCGCCGAGCCGGAGACGCGGGCGCGGTGGTCCTGCAGGAGGTCGAGCAGCGCGGGGAAAATGCGTTGCAGGTCGACGTTCAGCGAGGCGGTGGTCTCGCACGCGGCGGAGAGCACCTCCTGCTCTTCTTCCTCCTGGAGCACCTGCAGCAGGTAGCGCGAGACCCCGACCTTGCTGCCGTTGCGGGCGAGCCCGTCGAGGGCCGCGATCCGCACCGTCGGGACCGAGTCGACCACCGCCAGCTCGCCCAGCAGCGGGACCATGCTCGGCTCCTGGTACTTGCCGCAGGCGCGGGCGCAGGCGCCGCGCAGCGCAGGAGAGGAGGAGTCGAGGCCGGAGAGCAGGGCACGGCGCGCCTCGGGGGGCGGACCCTTGAGCGCGAGGATGTAGGCCGAGAAGGTGGCGAGGCTGTTGCCCTCTTCCACGTTCTGGATCAGCGAGTCCGTGGCGTAGTAGGCGTAGCCCGCGAAGCCGACCACGGCCACGAACACCGCCCCGAAGCCGAGGGAGATCAGCTTCGAGGTCCGCCGCCGGTTGGGCGAACGGTAGATCTCGAACCCCGCGGGCGTCTCGCCTTCCCTGCCGTATTCCAGTGCCATGTTTGGAGGATAACGCGGCCCAGCACGCGCCGGGAGTCTCCCGCTGGCTAGGGTCCGCGGAGCGCCGCCGCGAGCACGAACAGCTTCTCGTCGGGCATGTTGCAGGTGGGCATGCACACCGCGAGGGTCCCGTCGTCTCGCTTCCAGCCGACGAAGCGCAGCTCGGGGCTGCGCCCCACGACGTAGCGACGGCCGTCCGGGAGTTGGCGCTCCTTGCCCACGTGCTGATGGCCCCCGGGGAGGGCGACGTAGCAGATCTCGTCGTTGTTGGGTAGCGAGTAGCGCACGAGCGGATGGCAGGGGCAGCCCTCGGAGAGGAGGGTCTGGCAGCCGCGAACCTCCGAGCCCACGAGCGGCGGGCAGTCGACGCTGCGGTGGATCAGCTGCTCGATCTCGGCCAGGCTCTGTGGCTCTTCCTGCAGTCGGGACTGGGCCTGGAGCAGCAGCGCGTGGGTCGAGCAGCCCCACCAGCAGAGGGGGTCGGATCGGACGAACCACACGCCGCCGAGGCTGAGGAGCAGGGCCGCCGCGAGGGCCAGCGGCCAGCGGGGCAGGCGCCCACCGCGGACGGCGTCTTCGGCCTCGACCCGCGCGAAGACCTCGCCCAGCAGCCCGACACGGGCCGCCGCGGCGAGGGGCTCACGTCCGACGGAGACGATCCGCTCGTGGAGGTGGCGCTCCTGGCTGACGCGCTCGGCGCAGGTGGGGCAGAGCTCGACGTGCTTGAGGCAAGCCACGTTCTGTTCGACCTCGAGCTCGCTGTCGAGGAACGGGTTGAGCAGGTCACGGAAGTCGGCGCAGTTCACTTCGACACCCCGGTCGTCTCGAGGCCGCGTTCCACGGCGTAGTCGCGCAGCGCTCGGCGCAGCTTCTGGCGGGCGCGGAACAACCGCGACATGACCGTCCCCAACGGGAGGTCGAGCGCGGCGGCGACCTCCTTGTAGCGCAGGTCGCCGAGGCTGGAGAGCAACAGGGGCAAGCGAAACTCATCGGGGAGCTCGTCGAGGGCGCGCTTGACCTCGTCGTCGACGACCTCCTGGTAGACCACCCCCCAGTTGGTCTCTGCGTCGTAGACCTCCTGCTGCACGGCGGTCTCCACGTCGGCCACCGCGTCCAGGTCCTGGGGCTGGGGCCGGCGCTGCTCGCGCCGTTGGTGCGAGATCCAGGCGTTGGTCACGATGCGAAACACCCAGGCCTTGAAGTGGGTGCCTCGCTCGAACCCGGCCAGGCCGCGAAACGACTTGTAGAGCCCCTCCTGGAGCAAGTCTTCGGCGTCCGCGCGGTTGCGAGTCAGGCGCAGGCAATACCCGAAGAGGGCGTCGAGGTGGGGCTCGACGAGCGCTTCGAATTCTTGCTTGCGGTCCGACATGGACCCTCCCAGGCATACAACGGGGGGCGAGGGCCCCCTATTCCCGGCGCTTAGCCTACACGCTGGAACGGAACCTCGGGGCCAGGTTCTGTGTGCGCAAACCCGATCGTTGTGGGGGTTTGGGGGCTATAATTCGCGACGTAATGGACCTCCTGACCCTGACCCAAGAGCGGTTCTGCTGGCCGGGCCTCAGCGCGCCGTGCAAGCAGAGCGCGATCGAGGAACTCCTCGATCGGCTGCTGGCCGAAGAGGCCCTCCCGGTCCACGCGCGGGGTGAAATGCTCGACGCGGTCCTCAAACGGGAGCGGCGACTCTCCACGGGCCTGCAGCACGGGATCGCGATCCCGCACGGGACGACCCCCCACGTCACCCACGAGGTAGCCGGGCTGGGGATCTTCCCCGAGGGCGTCCCCTTCGAGTCGGTCGACGGGAGCTTGACCCAGGTCGTGATCCTGCTGATCACCCCCGAGGATCTGCGCCATCGCCACGTGACGAACCTCGCGATGCTCGCCCGTCAGCTGCTCCAACCGACACTGCGTTGCGCCCTGCTCGAGGCCCGATCGCAGGACGACGTGCTCACGGCGATTCGCCAGGCGGACGGCTAAGCATGTTCCCCGTGCACGACCTGCTGCCGGGGCTGCTCCTCTGCGCTGCGGTCCTCGCCTGCCTCGCCACGTTCATGGCGCTCAACGGCAGCGAGGCCCGCAGGCGACGGGTGGCGTGGGATCGCTTCAGGGCCCTGATCCGGATCCGCGGGGTCTCGGTTCCCCTGCGTGACGCCCTCTACACCTGGGCTCGGGTGCACTGTCCAGCGACGCCCCACCTCGTGCTCTCACGGCGCCAGGACTTCGACCGCTTCGCGCGCACGGAAGCCCAGCGCCAGCGCCACAACCCCGCGGCTCAGCAGGCGCTCACCGAGCTGCGCGTCCGCCTCGGGTTCAAGGCCACCAGCGCCAGGCCCCGCTCGACTCACGACCTCGCCCCTGGCGAGCGCCTGAGCCTGCGCACGGACTCGGGGCAGACCCACGACCTGCGCGTGACCGCCGTCGACGAGCTGGGGATCGAGGTCGCGATGCTCCGCGGCCGGGCTCGGCTCGAGCGCGGCTGGGCCTCGTTCTCGCGCGAAGGCGAAGGCAGCTACCGCTTCCGTACCCACCCCGACGGGTCACGCTCCCTCGTCCATGGCACGTTCCTCATCGAGGACGAGCGCCGGCGGGAGCCCCGGGTCGAGCTCCACCGGCCCCCGTTTTGGCTGGCCGTCGAGCAACTCCCCGACGGCAACGCCCCCGACGACCCCGAGGGCGTGGAGGTCGAGGTCCTCGACCTCTCGGCGAGCGGCGTGGCATTCCTCAGCGACCGCCAGGTCCGCCGCGGCTCGGAGCTCGGTCTCGATCTGCCCCTCGGTGAGGACCTCAAGATCCGCAACCTGCGCGCCCAGGTGCTGGCCCACGGCTACCGCCAGCAAGGTGGGCCGCGCCCCCACTTCCTCCACTGCCGCTTCGTCGAGCTGGCGGACGCCCAGCGCAAGGTGCTGGAGAGCTTCGTGTGGGCCCGCCTGGAGGGGTGAACTGCAGCATCGGTTATGCTGCGAAGCAGAGAGGGCCAAAGGCTGATATGAGCGACGACGTCGAGCGCATGAACCATGCCCTCGCCCGCCTGGAGGGGGGCAAGATCAAGGCAATCGCCGACGGCGATCGGGTCTACCTGATGATCCAGGACGCCCCGGAGGAGCTACGCCGGCTCGCTGACGCCCTCGAGAAACTCAACGTCAACGAGATCAAGGCCCTCGTCGCCTACGCCGACCCTGCCCGTCGCGAGAGCCAACGCCTGGCTGAGCTCGACCCGCCCCCGCCGCCGGGCAAGCACGTGGGGTAAGGGTGTTGGGGGGCTGCAGCCGCGCGACCCTCCTGGTATGCGCGCTCGTCGCGACGAGCGCGCTGGCGCAGGAGCGCCTCTACCTGCCCCTCGATCCTCAGGGCGCAGAGCAGCTGGCCCAGGTCGACAAGCTGATCGAACGCGAACAGTGGGACCGCGCGGTCACCGAGCTCGACCTGCTGCTCTCCGAAGGCGGCGACAGCCTCGTCGAGCGGGGAGAGGCGTTCGTGACCGTGCGCGCCGAAGCCCGTCGCCGGCTGCGGAGTCTGCCGCCGGCGGGCCAGGCCGCCTATGCCCTCGTGCACGAGGGCCCCGCCCGGAGTCTGTTCGCGGCCGGGGTTCACACCGCCGACCCCATGCAGCTCGAACGACTGATCGCGTCTCACGTGGCCTCCCCCCTGGTCGACCGCGCTCGCAACGTGCTCGCCTCGAACTACCTCGAGCGCGCCGAACCGGGAGCAGCGCTTCCGCACCTCGACGCGCTGCTGGACCTCGACTCGCTCACCCCCGAGGACCGCGAGCGCCTGCTGGGCCTGAAGGTCATGGCCTTGAGCATGCTCGGTCGCAGCGGCGAACGCGCCCAGGCCCTGGAGCAGCTCTCCGCAGAGCGACGCGCGACCCTGCTGCCCCTCGCCGACCGGCTGCGCCCCGCCGCCCCCGCCGCGCCTCCCCCCGACAGCTCGCCCCTGGCCTGGGTCCGCGCCGAGGCCGGCTACTACGAGACCGCGAACGACTCGCGCAGCGCCTGGAGCTTCCCTCGCGCGGACACGAGCCGGGTCTACCTGCACGACGGGAGTCACGCGCAGGCGCTCGACCTCGAGAGCGGACGCGTACGCTGGCGAACCCCCTTGCGCACTGGGAGTGGGGGGTTCATGCGCCCCGACGGACACTGCCGGCTGGCCCTCGCTGAGGACCGGGTGGTGTGCGTGCTGCCTGGCGAGGGGGGCATGGTCGGCCTCGACCGCGAGAGCGGAGCCCTCAGCTGGCGGGCGACCCTCGCCGAACTCAAGGCCAGCGCCGGCCTCGAGCTGCCTGGCCACTTCTCCGGGCGCCCCGAGGTGGTCGGCGGCGTGGTCGCGCTGACCCTGGTCACCGAGCACGACGACCGCGAGGTGCACGTGCTGGGGGTCGACGCGCGCAGCGGACGCGTGCGGTGGCGGGTGTTCGTCGCCAGCCAGACCGGAGGCGCGTCTCCGCTGCCGTTCCTGGCTCAGGGCGAGGGGCGGCTGGTGTGCGTCACCGGCCTCGGCGCGCTCGCCGCGCTCTC
>Ga0070727_10001449_pt1 | contig 25045 bp, 21 predicted proteins | sample tdAd472_FD_66722 | JGI IMG/M metagenome (GOLD analysis project Ga0070727, IMG submission 66722) | Marine sediment microbial communities from the Atlantic coast under amendment with organic carbon and nitrate - tdAd47.2 | ecosystem: Environmental > Aquatic > Marine > Coastal > Sediment | place...
AGTGACGTTTCTGTCATTTTGAGATAGTTCGCCGTGACTGGCACTCTCCGGGTATGACCACTCTCCCCATGAGTGAGAGCAGATTGGCGAGTCTTGGCGCGCGCACCATCTCGTCGGCGTACGTGGGTCTGGAACAAGAGTTCCGTGATGTGACCGGCCGCGCAGCGGGAAGATTCGATACGCGAGATTGGTCTGGAATGGCCGCCGATGCCCGCGAGCGGTTGAATCTCTACGGCCAAGTAGCGAAAGACACTGCGGCGGAGATCGAGCTCCTTCTTGGCGTTCAATCTCATGACAAGTCGGTTTGGGCTGCCATGAAAGCTGCCTACTCGGCGTTCGCCATGGATCGACAAGACTTCGAGTTGGCGGAAACCTTCTTCAACAGCATCACAAGACGCACGTTTGCCACCGTAGGAGTCGATCCGCGGATTGAGTTCGTCGACACCGATTTCTCGACACCCCCGACCGCCAGCGAAAGCCCTCCTTTTCGCGCCTACGAGGGCGGCGGCTCAACGAGATTCCTCATGAATTCGGCACTCAAAGACGTCGGGTTCGACACGGTCGCAGACGTCACGGAAGCTGCGCTTCTTCTCGACGAGCAGATTTTCCCTGAGATCGTTGATCGTCTCGAGTTCGCGACCAACGTCTTCTACCGGTCCAAAGGTGCGTACTTGGTCGGGCGGGTCATTGCTGGGCCGACGTCGACTCCTGTCGCAATCGCACTGGAGCATGGAGACCAAGGAGTGGGAGTCGACGCCGTTCTGTTGACCGAAGACCTGGTCTCAGTCCTCTTCTCATTTGCGCACTCCTATTTTCATGTCTCCTCGGAGCGGCCGTATGACCTCGTGCGGTTTCTGAATGAGTTGTTGCCGCGAAAGCGACATTCCGAGCTCTACATCTCGCTAGGTCATACACGTCACGGGAAGACTGAACTATTCCGCGAGCTCCGTCGGCATCTGAAGGCGAGTGGCGAGAGTTTCGTCGAGCCACCAGGCAAAGAGGGCCTCGTGATGTCCGTCTTCACTCTCCCTGGATTCGAGATGGTTCTGAAGGTCATCAAGGACTACTTCCCGCCCCAGAAAACGATGACTCCAAGGCAGGTCATGGACAAGTACCGGTTGGTCTATTTGCACGACCGGGCCGGTCGACTGGTCGACTCGCAGTCGTTCGAGCACCTCCAATTCATGGCCGACAGATTCGAACCCGCTTTGCTGACGGATCTGCTCGAGGAATGCTCTCGGTCCGTGCGACTGGTGGGCGACAAGGTGGAGATCGATCTGGCATATGTTCAACGCAGAGTTCATCCCCTCGACGTGTACATCAACGAAGTCACCGAAGACCGAGCGACGGATGCCGTCATTGACTACGGAGAAGCCATTCGAGATTTGGCGGTGACCGGGATATTCCCGGGAGATCTTCTTATCAAGAACTTCGGTGTGACGCGCAACGGCCGAGTCGTGTTCTACGACTACGACGAGTTGACCGAAATGAGTGAATGCAAGTTCCGGGAGTTGCCCCAGTCGTCATCAATAGATGACGAGATGTCAGCAGTACCTTGGTTCCCCGTTGGTCCCGATGATGTGTTTCCGGCTGAGTTCTCGACGTTCTTGGGGATGACTGGCCGCGTCAAGAGTGCCTTTGTCGATCATCACGCGGATTTATTTGAGGCCGCATGGTGGAGTGCAGCGCAGGGAAGACTCACATCTGGGGAGATAGTCTCGATCTACCCGTACCCCGAGGAGGCCAGAGTCACAAGGCCTCAGGTGTCGGCGTCTTCGGGTGACTCGTAGACGGTTGGGTCCAACTCTCGATTGGCCAACTCTCGTCCGAGCTTGAGCCGCATGAAGGCGTTGGTTGAGTAGCGGGTTACGCCATCTTGGAGGTAGTACGTATTCGAGACGTACTTGACGGCATCCGCATATGACTGAACCGCTGCCTCGTCCAGATTGAACCTGTCGTAGTTGATGACCGAATTGACCCTTCCGTCGAGCGAACCAAGGAGACGATCAACGCCTTGGACAACCTGGGCGACGTCATCAGGAGTGCGAATGTGCATTCCTGAGAAGTCCATGAAGACAGTGTTGGTGTTCTTGTCGTATGTCAGCCGGTTTCCGATCCCGATGTCGAGCATCTGTTCCCTCAGACCCATCGGGCCGCTCTCGAAGATGGCTTTGTCCATGCTTCTTGGATCGTCGACCACCACATCAAAAGGCAACAGGGAGAGAATCTGGCTTTCCATATCGACTCCGGGTGCAATTTCGGTCAGCTCCAGGCCATGGCTGCCGAGCTTCATCACACATCGTTCGGTCACGTAAGTGATGTTCTGCTGTTGGCTCAGCGCAACTTCTCCACTGAATGTCACCTGCCCTACCTTGTCTACGAACTTGCCATATCGTCCCTCTTGTCGGATCTCCACCTGACCCTGTTCGATGACCGCCTCCAGCCCTCCGCTGGTGAATGGCGTCAGGAAGACGACGTTCTTCGATCTCTGGGTGAGATTGATTGCACCGCCGCAGCCGGCAATCCGATTGCCGAATCGGCTCACGTTCACGTTGCCGTGTGAGTCACACTCAGCCAGACCGAGAAACACCGTGTCGAGGCCGCCGCCATCGATGAAGTCGAATGCCGAGGAGTGGGAGATGACGGCTTCGCGATTGATCGCCCCTCCGAAGTCGAGTCCACTCAAGGGCACTCCTCCAATGACTCCGGTGTCGACTGTAAACGTGACCAGGTCTTCGAGGCTCTCGTCGCCGGCGACTTGACCAACCAACTCCGGAAGTCCCAGCCCAACGTTGACAACTGAGTCTGCTTCCAACTCCATCGCCGCTCGGCGTGCGATGGCCGTTCGGGTGTTGAGTTCGAGCGGTGAGAGCGACTCGATGGGAACCCGTAGCGCGCCTGACATTGCGGGGTTGTACGGGGTGCCGAACGTCTGCATGTGATTGCCCGGGCTGGCTTGAACCACGGCGTCGACGAGAATGCCAGGTACCCGAACCTGTCTCGAGTCGAGTGAACCAGCCTCCGCGATCTGTTCCACCTGGCAGATGACGTATCCGTTTGATGCTTTGGCTGCCATCGCTAGCTCGAGGATCTCTAGACTTGCTGCCTCTTTCTCGGTGGTGAGATTGCCGAACTCGTCGGCTGTGGTTCCTCTGATCAAGGCCACGTCGATCGGGAATCCCTTGTAGAAAAGCCACGTGCCATCTTCCCGTTCTGTCAGTTCAACGAGGTCGTCCATGGCTGCTCCGTTCACTTTTCCCCCTTCGAGACGTGGGTCGACGAAGGTTCCAACCCCAACGGTTGAAGTAATGCCTGCGGCGCCGCTGGCGATGCTTCGGTACAGGTGTACGAGGATGCCTTCGGGCAGGTTGTATGCCTCGATCTTCTCCTCGACGGCAAGTTGTTCGATAGAGGGGAGGAGGCCGTAGTGGCCGCCGATCGTGCGTTTCAGCAGCCCTTCGTGGCCCAGGTGGTTGAGGCCTTTGGTTCCGAGGTCGCCCTGCCCTCCAGCCCACACAAGGGTCAGGTCTCGTGGCGACTGGGATTCGACAAACCTGGTTTCCAAGGCTGCGAGGACCTCTTCAGAAACTCCATGTCCGCCGTACCCCGAACTAGCGACGACGTCGCCAGAGTGAATCACGGACACAGCATCTTCGGCTGACACGACCTTGGTGATCGACATGAGAATGTGAAGCTAGCCCTTGGCAACTGACCTACGCGTCCCTGGCGAGTCTCTTGATTCGAGAGTTATGCAATAACCTCGCCCCATGACGCTCCACATCGGCCCGCTGCGAGTCGATCCGCCGGTCGTGCTTGCTCCCATGGCGGGGGTGACCAACGCCCCTTTCCGTAGGGTGTGCCGAGAGTTTGGCGCCGGCCTCTATGTCTCGGAGATGATTGGTGCCAGGGGTCTCGTGGAGCGCAACGAGAAGACCTTGGCCCTAGCCAGGTTTCCTGATGACGAAGTCCCCCGCTCCATTCAGCTTTATGGCACGGATCCTGGATCCCTTGGAGAAGCGGTCGCACTCTTGGTCGAGGATGGAGTCGATCACATCGATATGAACTTCGGCTGTCCGATGGCCAAGGTGACCCGTCATGGAGGGGGAGCGGCTTTGCCTTGGAAGACGAACCTGTTTCGCTCCATCATCAGAGCGGCAGTCGGGAATGCGCGCAGTGTTCCGGTGACGATCAAGTTCCGGATGGGGATCGACGAAAACCATCTCACCTTTCTCGAGACAGGATTGGTTGCACAGGACGAGGGTGTCTCCGCCGTAGCCCTCCACGCTCGAACTGCTCGTCAGCTGTACTCCGGTGAGGCACATTGGTCTGCGATCAGGCAGTTGAAGGAGTCGCTGTCGGAGATCCCGGTGCTGGGAAACGGTGATATTTGGACTGCCGAGGATGCACATCGAATGATGGACGAGACCGGTTGCGACGGCGTCGTTGTGGGCCGTGGATGTCTCGGTCGGCCTTGGCTCTTTCGGGACCTAGCCGACATGTTTGCGGGGCGACCATTGCAACCCGCACCCAACCTCGGCGAGGTGGGGTCCATCATGATCCGCCACGCGGAGTTGCTGGCGGAACACTTCGGGGAGAAGTCTGGAATGAACCTCTTTCGCAAGCATCCCTCTTGGTATCTCAAAGGCTTTCCGGCTGGGTCACGAGTGAGGGATGGAATGGCAAGGGTTGGTTCGGTTGCCGAACTTGAAGCGCTTGTCGCTCAACTCAACCCTGACGTGCCCTTCCCGGAAGAGGCAAACCGGATGGTGCGCGGGCATAGCCACGGTCCTCGACCGGTTCGTCTGCCACACGGTTACCTCGAGTCGCGAGCAGGAGACCGGTTGGGCCCTGAAGCTGAACAGGTGGTGAGCGGCGGCTAGTCGAGCATCGGGATATCTACCCCGCGCTCACGAGCGACGTCCTGGGCTTTGGCGTAGCCGGCGTCGGCATGACGCATCACGCCCGTTCCGGGGTCGTTGGTGAGAACACGTTCCACACGGAAGGCGCCTTGCTCTGTTCCATCGGCGACCACCTGAGCTCCGGAGTGGATCGAGTTCCCGATACCCACTCCACCGCCATGGTGGAGGGCAACCCATGCGGCACCGGATGAGACATTGAGCATTGCGTTGAGGAGGGGCCAATCGGCGATTGCATCCGACCCGTCAGCCATTGCCTCGGTCTCTCGGTAGGGCGATGCGACGGATCCCGAATCGAGATGGTCACGTCCGATGACGATTGGGGCCGACACCTCATCCGAAGCGACTAGGTCGTTGAATCGAAGTCCCGCCAAGTGCCGTTCTCCATATGAGAGCCAGCAAATGCGGGCGGGAAGGCCCTGAAAGTGGACCTTTTCCGAAGCCAAACGAATCCAGCGATTCAGTGGATCGTTGTCCGGGAATAGCTCAAGTAGAGCCTTGTCGGTTACGGCGATGTCGGCGGGATTTCCGGACAGCCCGACCCATCGAAACGGTCCAGAGCCCTCACAGAACAGGTCGCGAATGTATGCAGGGACGAAACCCGGGTATGAGAAGGCATCTGAATAGCCGGCCGTCATCGCCTCACCGCGGAGGTTGTTCCCGTAGTCGAACACTTCAGCTCCGGCTTTCTGGAATCCAACCATGGCCTCACACTGGGATGCCATTGATTCTCTCGCTGCCTTGATGTAGGTATCGGGGTCGTCGTCACGGAGAGTCAGCGCCTCATCCAGCGTGTAGCCCGCAGGGATGTAGCCGTAGAGGGGATCGTGTGCAGATGTCTGGTCGGTGACGATGTCGACGTCGAGACCCATCTCGAGGAGCTGAGGGAAGAGGTCAGCTGCGTTGCCCAGCAGACCGATCGAAAGAGCCTTCCTTTCGCGTTTGGCGGCCATCGCCAATTCGATCGCGTGTTCTACCGAATCGGCTTGAACGTCCAGGTATCCGGTTTCGAGTCGACGCTGAATGCGGTGGGGGTCCACCTCGATGCACAGGGCGACGCCACCGTTCATGGTGATGGCCAGAGGCTGGGCGCCTCCCATGCCCCCGAGACCACCAGTCAGGGTGATGGTGCCGGCGAGGGTTCCGCCGAATCGGAGATCGGCGATCGCTACGAATGTTTGATAGGTCCCTTGAAGAATGCCCTGTGTTCCGATGTAGATCCACGAGCCAGCAGTCATCTGCCCGTACATGATCAACCCCGCTGCCTCGAGTTCCCAGAAGTGATCGAGGGTCGCCCACTTGGGAACCAGGTTGCTGTTGGCGATCAAGACGCGTGGGGCGAGGTCGTGGGTTCTGAATACACCCACAGGCTTGCCCGACTGGACCAACAGGGTTTCGTCGTTCTTGAGACGCTGCAAGGTTGCGACGATCGCGTGAAGCGCTTCGATGTTTCGAGCGGCCTTTCCCCGTCCGCCGTAGACAATGAGGTTCTCGGGGTCCTCGGCGACGTCGGGGTCGAGGTTGTTCATGAGACATCGCAAGGCGGCCTCTTGTAGCCAGCCGTTGGTGTTCAGATCGGTTCCGCGTGGAGCGTGGAGTGGGAAGGTGAGATCGAGCATGACTTCGTGAGCCTATCGGTCAGTGTGTGCAGATGTACACGTGTGGCATGTACTGGTGCACACGCTTGGGTTGGTTAGCGGAGAGTGTGTGCAGTGGTACACGTGTGGCATGTACTGGTGCACACGCTTGGGTTGGTTAGCGGTCAGTGTGTGCAGTGGTACACGTGTGGCATGTACTGGTGCACACGCTCAGGACCGGGCCGCTATGAGGAAGTAGGGATTCATCACGCCCTTCCCCTTCACCTCGATGGGTCCACGATCCTCAAAGTGATAAGAATCTGCCAGTCCCGCCTGAACTTCCTCGGTTACTTGGATCCGCCCGGGGACCCCGTGGGACTCCATCCGCGAAGCGGTATTGACCGTGTCACCCCAAAGGTCGTAACTGAACTTCCGCTTACCTATCACCCCGGCCATAACGGGCCCCGTACTTATACCGATCCGCATCTCGAGTTGGCCATGTCCCTCGACGTGGCGACCCACCAGGAATCGGTTGATCGCCAGGGCCATCTCGGCAATCGCCTGGAGGTGATCCGGGCGAGGGGTGGGTAGGCCGCCCACGACCATGTAGGCATCGCCGATTGTCTTGATCTTCTCTAAACCCAGTTCGTCTGCCAGGTCGTCGAATGGAGTGAACAGACTGTCCAGGAGTTCCACCATGGCCCGTGGGGACAATCGTTCGGAGAGAGGAGTCGACCCGACGAGGTCGGCAATCAGCACTGTGACAGCTTCCACGCGGTCGGCAATCACTTCTTCACCCGCCTTGAGCCGTTCGGCGATCGGCTGCGGAAGGATGTTGAGCAGCAGTACCTCCGACCTTTGGTTGGCGACGAAGAGTTCGGCTTCTGCAGTATCGGCGAGGTGCCTGAAGTAGAGGGGAAACACCCCGGCGAACACGGCGGTTCCGAACAAGCTGGTGATCAACAACCAGTCGCCAAGGGGGGTGGTGGCAACGGCCGGAGGCGAGGTCGGCGCGGCGAGAACGACGCCGACAAATGCAAGGGCACACAGACTGATGAAGACGATCTGGGTCGACCGATCGCCCTCGGGCGTGATGAGCACCGCCATGACCGGCAGGACGATCAGGAAGAAGTGAACTCCTGACCCAAGCCCAAGTAGAAGCGATGCGGAGGTGAGGTTGAACAAGCCAGTCAGCATCAACAACCACATGGCGGCGTTGGTAGATCCACGTCCGTTGAGGAAGACGGTGATCATCGCCAGGCCTATGGAGATCGCGTTCGTCGCAATCACCAGGGACAACCCATTTGGGTCGGTGAGCAGAAACCCCACGATGTAGAGGACGTTGCATATTGAGGCCACCCAGGCAACTGTGTTGATCGTGCGTATCCGTCGAGCTTCGACGGTTGGCTGGCCCTCGGCACCGCGGCCAACTATGCGACTGATGGTCATCGCGGCGGAACCTATCAGTTGCGAGGCTGAGAGTGTGTGCAGTGGTACACGCGTGGCCTGTACTGGTGCACACGCAAGGGTTGGTTAGCGGTGAGTGTGTGCAGTGGTACACGCGTGGCCTGTACTGGTGCACACGCTTGAGTTGGCTACTTGCGGAGCATCCCGTCGAGGCGACGGTTGGCGATGACCGCTCCGATCAAACCCATGATGATCAAGAACGCAGCGTGACCGAACATGGTCCAGTCCACGACACCAAGAGTGAACCCGCGCAGGAGCTCAGTCCCGTGATAGAGCGGCGAGATCTTGGCGATGTTCTGGATGATCGGCGGGTACACATCAAGCGGATAGAAGGTTCCCGAGAACAGGAATAGGGGCATGGTGACCAGAGTGACTAGGTCGAAGTCCTGCCACGACCGCATGTAGGTCACTGCAGCCATCCCCGCGGCTCCGAATGCAAAGCCGACCAGCGTCGCGGCGGGTACCGCCAGGATTGCCCACCACGACTCGGTTAAGCCCATGGCGAACATCACGATGATGAAGGCCGTCGAGTACAGAACTCCTCGGAGCAACGCCCAACCGATCTCACCGATGGCGATGTCCGCCGGTTGCATCGGTGTCGTGAGCACACCCTCGTAGACCTTCTGGTACTTGAGTTTGAAGAAGATGTTGAACGTGGTCTCAATGACCGAACCGTTCATGGCGGATGCAGCCATCATCGCCGGCGCTACGAACGCCGCGTACGGAACCACAACGCCTCCCGGACCGGTGACATCGCCGACCAAGGCGCCCACCCCGACGCCGACAGCGAAAAGGTAGAAGACGGGCTCGAAGAATCCGCTGAAAACCACTTTCCAGAGCCGTCTGTAGACGACGAAGTTGTGTTCCCAGATGCGGTGGGCTCGGAACGGCGTGACGCTCCCGAGGGGCGTGATGCGAGTCGGCGCCTGGACGCTCACGGTCGCAACCGTTTGTCGAGCAGTCGGATCGACAGATAGATGCCGATGCCCATCATGGCGACGAGATAAGCCACATGTATCCACATCGGCATGGCGGTGACGATGGTCGCGTCGGCGTCAGACAGTGTGATCTTCCGCACCAACTCCACACCATGAAACAGGGGGGTGGCGTAGGCGATCGGCTGAAGGAAGCTGGGCAACTGACTGATCGGAAAGAACGTTCCTGAGAACAGGAACAGCGGGACGATGGCGAACCGGAACAATGTCGAAAGGCTTCGGCCGTCGTGCTGGGTGAGCGTCCAGGCCGTGATTACGGCTGTAAAGGCCAGCCCGGTGAGCACCGCCGGCGGAATGGCGACGAGGGCCGGACCGAATTCCATCGCCCCGAACAGCACCGCGATCACGGCAAAGACGAGGAGCACGAAGAGCAATCGGGCGGCACCCCAGATGAGTCGACCCCAGATGATGTCGGCGGGTCCGAGCGGAGTTGTGATGGTCCCCTGGAAGTTCTTTCGCCAGAGCACGCCCGCCATCACGGGAAAGGAACCGTCTCCTGCACCGTTCTGCATGGCGTTGGCTGCCATGAGGCCAGTGGCGATGAAAGCGAGGTAGGGGACACCCAAATCGGAGGATCCACTGTCCACCAAAGATCCCAAACCCGACCCCATAGCGGCCAAGAACAGAACCGGACTGACAAAGGATGTGATCACGGTTCCACGCCACGTCCGCCGGTAGGCGATGACCTCTGACTCGGCGAAACGCAGAGACCTTGTGAGTGTGGTCATCAGTCGTTGAGTCTCCTGCCGGTGAGGCGAAGGAAGACGTCCTCAAGCGTTGAACGCCTGACCAAGACCTGCTCGACGTCGATGCCTCGTTTGTGAAGCTGAGACTGAGTCTCGTCGGCGTCGTCCGTGTATAGGAGAACACGGTCGGCGAGGACCTCGGAGCGCGAAGCCAGGCCTTCGAGATTGAGAGTCGCTTCGTCGTGTTGTCCCTCTGCGAAACGAAGCTCCACCACCTCGCGTGGTGCGTACTCCGCGATGAGATCTCTTGGCGATCCCTCGGCCACGATACGGCCTTCATCCATTACGACGAGGCGGTCGCACAGCTGCTCGGCCTCATCCATGTAGTGAGTCGTGATGATGAGCGTGGCGCCTTGCTGCTTGAGTCGATAGAGCCTGTCCCACAGGAGATGGCGTGCTTGCGGATCCAGACCCGTTGTCGGCTCATCGAGAATGATCAGGTCGGGATTGTTGATCAAAGCTCGGGCGATAGTCAGTCGACGTTTCATCCCGCCGGAGAGCGGCTCGACCTCGGAGTCCTTCCGCTCAGTTAGCTGCGCGAATTCGAGCAACTCCTCGATTCTTGGGTTGATCTCGCCCTTCTTCATGTCGTGATACCGGCCGTAGATGTAGAGGTTCTCCGACACGGTGAGCTCGAGGTCCAGGTTGTCTTCCTGCGGCACGACGCCGATTCGTTTCCGGATGGATCGGCTGTCTTGGCGAGGGTCGATCCCGAATACGGTGAGGTCGCCCTCGGTGATGGGGCTCACCGTGGTGATCATCTTCATGGTCGAGGTCTTGCCAGCCCCGTTGGGTCCAAGGAACCCGAACGCCTCGCCTTTCTTGATTCCGAAGTCGACGGAATCGACGGCAGTGAAGTCGTCGAACCGCTTGGTCAGGCCGCGGGCTTCTACGAGGAGATCATTCATGAGTCGGAAGACGGTAGTGGCTGGAAGACGAACCTCACCAAGCGATGTCCGTGTCTATCAGTACCTATCTATCTTGATCACAGAGTCAGCATCCTTGCGCCCCCCGAACTTGCGTGGTTTCGCCGACTCAGTCGGATATCCAAGGGAGATCGCATATCTGACCGTCTTGCCATCAGGAACACCAAGGAACGAGCGAGCGTCGTCGCTCCGGTGGAGTGTGATTGGGCAGGAAGCAACACCTACAGCCTTGGCGGCGAGCATCATGTTCTGCGCTGCCCGACCAATGTCGAATTCGTAGCCAGATTCCTCCTGGACAAGGACGATGGTCGCCACAGAATCCCGGACCGGCTGGGTGAAGTCGCCGTGCTCCGCCAATCCTTGGAGCCGATCGCGATCGGTGATCGCAACGAACGACCAATTCTGGAGGTTCTTTGAACTACCTGTCCATCGGCCAGCCTCGAGAATGGCCATCAGGTCAGTGTCAGACAAAGGCTGGTCCTTGTAGTCGCGCAGTGCACGCAGCCCAATGATGAAGTCGTAGATATCGCTCATCCGATTGAGCCTACGGCTTGATGGTCGAGATCGGATAAGTTGGAGACCGACCGCACACATAGGAGCTACATCCGCCATGCCTACCCCTCATATTTCGGCCGAGAAGGGCGACTTTGCGCCTTCAATTCTGCTTCCCGGTGATCCGCTCAGAGCGAAGCACATTGCCGACAACTTCTTGGATGACGTGAAGCAGGTGAACGCCGTGCGAAACATGCTGGGGTTCACTGGCTCCTACGACGGTGTCCCAATTTCGGTGATGGGGACCGGGATGGGTATCCCCTCAGCTTCTATCTATGCAACAGAGTTGATCACCGAGTACGACGTTGAGCGGTTGATCCGTGTTGGGTCCTGCGGTGGTATTCCTAAGTCAGTCAAGATCCGTGACGTCGTCCTGGCGATAGGTGCTTGCACCGACAGTGTCGTCAATCGGGTGAGGTACGGGGGCTGCGACTTCGCCGCCACCGCCGACTACGGGCTTCTCAACGCATCCGCCGAAGCGGCCAATGCCAAGGGTGTGAGCGTGAAAGTGGGAAATGTCCATTCGGCCGACCTCTTCTATAACCCTGACGCCGAGGCTTTCGACCGGATGGAGGCAATGGGTGTTCTCGCCGTTGAAATGGAGGCCGCTGGGCTCTATGGAGTGGCGGCAGAAAAGGGCGGGCGCGCGCTGACTATCGCGACCGTGTCAGACCACATTCGGACCGGAGAGTCCACGAGTTCGGATGAGAGGCAAGAGACCTTCAACGAGATGGTCGAGATCGCTCTGGAGACTGTGAAGATCGACGTTGCGCGCTAGTTGAGGCGAGCCCCTCACCAAGCGACGCCGTTGTCAATGCCTTAGCCTGCTCCGTTCATGTCCGCTGATAGGTCCACCATCCAGCGAGGCGTTCTCGGCGCCCTAACACTCTTTGTGCCAGCGATTCCCTTCGCCCTCGTGTTCGGACTTGCCGTAGTCGAGTCCGGGCTCAATCCGTTTGTAGGTTGGTCCAGCTCTTGGCTCATTTTTGGCGGTGCGGCTCAGCTGACCTTGATTTCGCTTCTCGGTTCTGGTGCGGCCGTCGCGGCTGCGATTACCGCCGCTCTTGTCGTGAACGCTCGGCACATCATGTACTCGGCGGCGATGGCGCCGGTGTTTCAGCATCAGCCGAAGTGGATGCGCTGGTTCGGCCCGTACCTGCTGATTGATCAGCAGTTTGCTCTTGTGTCCTTCAGGACCGAAGACGATCCTCAGACCTTCCGGACCTACTACCTCGCAGCCGGGCTCACCTTCTGGACTCTTTGGCAAGCCACCACGGCTCTCGGATTGCTGATCGGTCCGGTCATCCCTGAGGAGTGGAACCTTGGATTCGCGGTTCCAATCCTTTTCTTAGGTCTCATCGTCGTCGGCATTGACAAATCTTCGAAGCTTGTGGCCGCCTTGGTTGGAGCAGGAGTGACGTTCTTGGCCGCCGGGTTGCCGAGCCGATCCGGACTGTTGGTGGGAGCTCTCGTGGGGATTCTGGCTGGGACTGTGACTGAGAGGCTCAAACGATGACGGTCTTCGTCGCCATTGTCATCGTCGGTCTTGGCACCTATCTGAGTCGGGCCGTCTTCATCCTGGCGCTCGCTAATCGCAAGATCCCCGACGCGGTGATCGTCGCCTTGCAGTACGTGGCTCCGGCTGTTTTGGCTGCCCTGATAGTTGCTCTATTAACGGATGGGGATGGCAATGTGGCTATCGGAGTCCCCGAGTTCACTTCCTTCGTGGTTGGTGGCGCCGTGGCCTGGAGGACGAAGAATCAGGTCTGGACTCTTTTCGCCGGGATGACGGTCTACTGGATAGTAAGGGCCCTCGTCTGAGCCTATTCCCGTTCAAAGATGGTGCCGATTGCTCCTGGTGGTTCAACCAATAACCACCCCCTGGCTCTCGGCCACCGATCTCCCAGTCGGACGAACCAACCGGCGTAGATCATCACTAGAGCGAGGATCATCAAGGGGAATGGAGCTATCGGTAGTACCTGGGCCACTCCAGGAAATACGTCCTGGAGTTGGAAAGCTGCCACTTGAAGCGCGCCGAAGAGATAACACCCGAGGGCCACGCGCACGGGATGCCAACTTCCGAAGATCACGATGGCAAGGGCGATCCAGCCGAGATTGAGCGTCAGCGTCTCTCGCCATCCCAGTTTTACGTCGAGTGAGTAGGCGGCTCCCGCCAATCCCACGAGGGCTCCTCCGATGACCGTGTAGACGAAGCGGAGTCGATTGACAGGAATGCCTCGGGCGAATGCTCCTTCGGGCCGTTCGCCGATTCCATGGATCGTAAGACCGGCTCTGGTTCGATAGAAGAGATACCAGGTGGCAAACACTGCCAGGAAGCTCCCGTATACGACCAGGTTGTGGTCGAAGAGGACCTTCCCGATGAATGGAATCTCACTGAGCCCGGGGATCGGTAGAGGCGGAACCTGCTCGCCCCGCTCGCCGACAAAGGGGTCGCCAAGGAAGGAAGCCAACTCGACCGCCAGTAGATAGAGCACGAATCCGAGGGCAATCTGGTTGATCTTCAGCTTGATGTTCCCGAAAGCGATGATCGTCGCGATCAAGGCGCCGACAAGCATTGCCGCGGCAAACCCGACTAGAGCATGACCAGCCCAAAAGGCCGCAACAAAACCGACCATCGCGGAAAGGCGGAGACTGCCCTCGAGGGACAGGTTGATCACACCTGATTTCTCACTGATCGTCTCGCCGATCGTGGCCAGGATCAGGGGTGCTGCTGCGGCGACGATTGAGTTGAGGGTTGCGCTCCAGTCCATCAGGGGTCAGAGCTCCAGGCCTTGCTTCGGCGGCGCCTCTCTGTTGCATATGCCGTGCCGAACATGACGAAGAGAACGATCACGGCTTGCAGTACACCACCGAACGCCGAGTCGAGCCCCAATCGAAGTTCCATAGTCGTGCTACCGACGCTCACTGTTACGAAGAAAAGCGCGATCGGAACGATCCACTTCGCCGAGAATCCGGCCAAGAGAACCACGAGGATTCCAAGGAACCCATATCCGCCTGAGACTGAAGGCACGAGTTTGTGGTGGTAGCCGGTTGCCTGAACGGCTCCAGCGATCCCGGCAAGGGCGCCTCCGACGGCGAACGCGTAGAGGATGTAGCGATCGTTGGGGATGCCCATGAGAAAGGCGCTTCTTGGGCTTTGTCCAACTGCCTTCAGTCGCAACCCGAATCTCGTTCCTCGCAACAGGTAGTAGACGGCAACGGTCGCGGTCAGAGCCAGCGTCACGGCGAGCAGAGGCATCTCTGTGCCGAACATCGTCGTTGTCGGAAGCCACGCTTCTTCGCGGAAGATGTCGGTCCCGCTTGTTGATGCTGTTCCTTCGCGTGACCAAGGGCCAATCACGAGGTAGACAGCAACTCCAGCTGCAACGAAGTCGAGTCCGAGGCCACCGAAAATCTCGTTGACGTGGCCCTTGGTTCGAAGGACGCCAGCAAGCATCGCCCAAAGGCTTCCCCCGACAACGCCGGCAACCAGAGTCAGCGGGACGACCAGCCACGCTTCGCCAGGGACCTCGCGAGCGACGAATGATGCAGCGATGGCCCCCATGACGATCTGGCCCTCAACACCGATGTTCCACATCCCCGCAGCGAATGTGACGACGAGACCTGCCGAGGCAAGAACGAGTGGAGTCCAAGCAAGAAGGGTGTTGGCAATCTTGTCGGCAGACCCGAAAGCCCCCTCGAGCATCAGTCCGGCGGCCTCAAACGGTGGCGCGCCTGTGAGCCATAGCAAGAACACGGAAACGACCAACGCGGCCAATACGGAAAGAATGGTCGGGAGAGGGTGGAATTCGGTCCTGGTCTTCACGAGCGTTCCCGTCCTCCGATCAGGTATCCGAGTTCTTCACCGTCGGAAATTGCGGCGTCCAGCACTTTGATGAGCTCTCCGGAGAAGAAGACGAAGATCCTGTCGCTGTAGGTGAGTAGTTCGTCGAGATCCGCCGAAGCGAAGACGATCGCCGTGCCGGATTCGCGCCGGGTCAGGATCTTCGACCAGATGTACTCGGCTGACTCAATGTCGAGCCCTCGCGTTGGATGTTCCATGAGGAGAAGTCTGAGCTGTTCGGGCATGAGGGAGAGAAGGAGACGCTGCTGATTTCCGCCGGACAACGACTCAGCGGTGTTCTCGGCCACTCCTTTGACGTTGAAACCCTCGATTGATGCCTCGGCGGTGGCTGTGGCTGCTTCCCAGTCCAGGAAGAACGGTTGGTCCCTTGTGGTGAGAGCCACGTGCTCCTCGATCGTCAATCCGGCTACTAGCCCTTCCTCCAAACGTCCTGCCGGGAGATAGTGGACGCCGCTATCCATGTGGTCGCGATAGGACAGGTCGGTGAGGTCGATGCCGTCGAGGGTGATTCTGCCCTTCTGTGCCGGGATCAGCCCGGCGAGCGTGTCGAGGAATGCTCTCTGCCCGCTGCCTTCCAGACCTGCGAGCCCGACTACTTCCCCGGCACTGATCGTGAGGTCCAGATTCGTCATGTTGGCTGTACCCGCCGTCACCTCGACGCCGGTCATGGAGAGCATCTCAGATCCGGCCATCGGTTCTGGGCGTCCCGGCTCCTCGATGACCTTCCCAAACATCATGGCGACTAGTTCCGCTGGCGCTATGGGCATCTCGGCTGCACCAACCACTTGGCCCGCTCGCATGACGGTGACCGAATTGCAGAGTTCCTCGATCTCTTCGAGTTTGTGGCTTACGAATAAGACGATCAAACCGTCTGCCGCCAACTGTCTCAAGACCGAGAAGAGCTGCTCTCGTTGGATGGCGGAGATTCCGGTCGTTGGTTCATCGAGTATCAAGACCTTCGCCCCGAGCCACAACAGCCTTGTGATTTCTAGCTGTTGACGTTCTCCGACAGTAAGGCTGCGAACGGGTTGAAGTGGATCGAAATCGAAACCGAGTTCGGCTGACATCCGTGCGAGCTCGGATGAGCCTGATATCCGATCAAGTCGCGCCGGGCCTGGGGTGCCGAGCAGAAAATTGTCGAGCACCGTGAATGGCAGAAAAACGAGTGGATCCTGATGGAGCATCCCGATTCCTGCGGCTATCGCATCAGCCGGGGAATTCAGGTCGAGAGGTTGGCCGTCGAGCACAATCCGACCTGAGTCGGCCTCGATGAACCCCGACAGCACCTTCATCAGGGTTGATTTACCTGCCCCGTTCTCGCCGAGTATCCCGTGGAGGCTTCCGGGTTCAATCGATACCGTAACGCCGTCGTTGGCTCGCACCGCGCCGAAGTGCTTATGGATGTCGGTGAGCGCGAGAGCCATGGGACGAGGCTAAACCCTGAGCGGCGGCCTATGTCGAGCTTGTGGGAGGGCCTGTTGGCCCTCCCACAAGTTTGTCCTATTGAGCGTTGTCAGGAACTCGCTCCCTCGATTCCGTCCAACAATTGCTTGGTGTACCAGAGATCGTGGTCGGTCGCCTCAGCTCCGTCCGCCAGGTACTCAGACCCGTCTTGGTAGTTGAGTGGACCGGTGAACAGGTTGAGCGATCCGTTCGCGAGACCTCCGAAGAGTGTGTTCAGCGCAGCGTTCGCCTCTGCACTCAGAGCATCCCCGGGGATCCAACCGATGGCGGTCGTACTGAGGTTGGTGGGGTCACCCCAGTCAGGTCCGTTCCATTGCCAGTCGGCGGCGAAAGTACCGTCCTGGACCGACTTGGCGATCTCGAGATAGTGGGGACGCCAGTTGAAGTAAGGAACACCGAGACATACTTCGGGAGCTTCCGCGCAAGCATCCTCGAAGTCGTATGGCACTGCCCACACTGACTCGCCGGCTGTGGAGCGTTGCCCTGCCACGACCAACGCTTCGGTCGTGTCGATTCCGGAGATGACTACATCCGCGCCACCGTCGAAGAAGCCGTTCGCGACTTCTGTCGGGTCGAGCGTGAAGCCAGGAATGTTGAACCAGAATCCGATCCAGTTGACCTCGAAAGCGAGGTCGGCGGCATCATTGCCAAGGACTTCTGTCCAACAGTGCTTCGCACCCAGGTAGGCCGAGTTGACCAGACGACGGGTTTCGTCGTTGATTAGCGGGCCGAGGTAGGCGATCTCACCGGTCTGCGACGCCATTGCAGCGGCACATCCGGCGGCCATCTTGGCGTAGTACATCCTGCCCATGGAGTTGCCGAGGTTCTCGAGACCTGCGTATGCCTCACCTTCCTCCCAGGCGCTGTCGCCTGATGACCAGATCATGGGAACATCGGGGTGCGCAGCTGCGGCAGCGAGCGCTCCGTCCCTCATGTCATCGGAGGTCATGAAGACCAGCTGTGCACCCTGGGCGACCATGTCGTCGACTACTTGCTCGACGGTGGTATCCGGCCGGTCGGATGTGTTCACCTTGTCGAGGGTGATCATCTCGGCACCGAGCTGCTCTTCGAGGTACTTGCCAGCCTCGTGGTGGGCCTGTGACCAACCGCGATCGTTCTCGGGTCCAACCAGGATCATCCCAAAGACCAGCGGTTCCATGGGCTCCTCGCCCGTGGTTGTGGTCGCGTCCGGGGCAGCCTCGGTCGTGTCCGGAGCCGCCTCAGCCGTAGTGGCTGTCGAACCTTCGGTTGTGGTTGCAGCACCGTCGTCGTCGGCGGGGCTGCAAGCTGTCACTACCAATGCAAGTACAGCGATCAGCACGAGCGACGCCCTAAGGCGCGTCAGATATCTCATTCACTTTCCTCCAAATATCACGCCGCGGGCTCGAACCCGCTTCAGACGACCCTAGGTGAAAACACGACGCGATGTCTTGTGCCAAATGGCCCGACTTGATTGGGCGAAAGGGCCATGTCTGTGTGTGCAGTAGTACAGGCTCACCTGTACTACTGCACACGCTCAGCGTTGGTTGAGCGCCCGCCAGACCTTTTCGGGAGTGAACGGCGACTCCGTCATCCAGACGCCGGTTGCGTCGTAGATGGCATTGGCGATTGTCGGGATGGGGGCGTTGATACCAATCTCGGAGATGGACTTGGCGCCCATCGGCCCAGTCGGTTCATATGACTCCACGAGAATCGTCTCCAGACGTGGCAGATCTAGCGGGCCCGGGATCTTGTAACGGGCGAAGTCAGGCGTCTTGGGTCGCCCGGCCTCGTCGAAGACGATCTCCTCGCACAAGGCGTACCCGATCCCGTTGGCGATGGCCCCTTCCATCTGGCCCTCGGCCAGCTTGGGATTGATCGCCGTCCCGCAGTCGATGGCCGCCACGTAGTTGAGGACCTTCACCCTTCCGGTTTCGGTATCGACGGCGACCTCGCAGAACGAGGCCAAGAACGGCGGCGGCGAAATCTCGGGGACGCATGATCTCGTCGCAGCGATCTGGTGCTGGTTCTCGCTGTAGAAGGACCGCAGGCCAATGTCCCCGAGCGAGACAGTTCGGTCGTCGCTGGTCGTGACCCTTTCGTCCTCCAGCTCGAGCTCCGAGACTTCGGTTCGGAGCATCTCCGCGGCGACTTCGAGGATCTGTTCCTTCACCGCTTCGGCTGCCCGTTGGGTGGCCATTCCAGACACATAAGTCGTCGAGCTTGCGTATGCACCGACGTCGAAAGGAGTCACGTCCGTGTCTGAGGACATAACGACGATCTTCTCGAGTGGGACGGCGAGCACTTCAGCAGCGATCTGGCCCAAGACGGTGTCCGAGCCAGTTCCAAGATCAGTTGCGCCGACGAGGAGATTGAAGGAACCGTCATCGTTCATCTTGATCGTGGCCGCGGCCATATCGATCAAGGGAATTCCCGAACCCTGCATGTGGATGGACATGCCGACGCCGTGAACCCAAGCACCATCCGGCCGCTTGTCTCCACGTTTGCCGGCCCAATCGATGCGTTCCGCCCCGCGTCGGATGCACTCCTCCAAAGCCGAAGATGTGATCGTCTGCTCGACTCCCTCTCGTCCCTCCCCTAGGGCGGCGAACATCGGGGAGCTTTCTCCCTCACGGATATGGTTCTGGTCTCTCCAGTCGAGCGGGTCGACTCCCAGTTTCTCTGCGAGTTGGTCCACGGCCGTTTCCAGCGTGAAGTAGCCCTGCGTGGCGCCGTAGCCGCGATAAGCACCACCTACGGGCATGTTCGTGTAGACCGCATCGCCTACGAACCGAAGGTGTGAGGCCTTGTTGTAGAGGGGCAGAGTCTTCGATCCGACGTTGGAAAGGACGGTGAGGCTGTGGGTGCCGTATGCACCAGTGTTGGACAAGGCCTCCATGAGAACGGCGTGAAGGGTCCCGTCAGCCTTGGCACCAAGCTTGACTCGGATCCTCATCGGATGACGCGTGCGCGATGAGATGAACTCCTCTTCCCTCGTGTAGACCATCTGGGATGGCAGACCCGTCCTGATCGTGATCAGGGCCGATAGGTCCTCGATGAGGACCTCTTGCTTGACGCCGAAGCCTCCGCCGATTCGAGGTTTGATGACACGAATCTGGTGGATCGGTATGTCGAGCAGCCGTCCGACGATCCGACGCACGTGGAACGGCACTTGAGTAGAAGTGACGATCACCAAACGCCCGTTGTCGTCGAGATAACTGCTGACGACGTGCGGCTCGATGGGAGTGTGCTGTGCGTACTGGGTCTCGGTTGTGACATCGACGACAACGTCAGACTCGGCGAATCCCAGGTCAATGTCACCGGCATTGGCGACGACGTGAGCAGCGATGTTCTGCTCGGCGTCCCAAACATCGAGAGCATCCGCTTCATCGTGGATGACCGGGGCGCCGTCCGCGAGGGCGGCGTCGATCGACAAGACAGGCTCGAGAACTTCGTATTCGACCTCAATCAGGTCAGCCGCAAGTCGGGCGGCGCCGAGCGAATGGGCAGCTACTGCCGCCACGCGATCGCCCACCCAGCGGACTTTCGTGTCGAACATTCGAGCGTCATACGGTGAGGGCTCCGGAAATCCCTGTCCAGCCGTCGTGTATCGTTTCTCCGGAGTGTTTCGATGGTCGAGGATGATCTCGACCCCGTCGACGTCTTCCGCTTTGGTCGTGTCTATCGACTTGATCCTTGCGTGGGCGTGGGGGCTTGTCAGCAGAGCAATGTGGAGCTGACCCGGTCGTTTCGGAAGGTCATCTACAAAGACTGGCTTGCCCGTGACGAGGGCTCGCCCGTCGACACGGTGTTGGGAGGTACCGACGACTTCGAACTTCTCAGTCATCGATTTCTCCTCTCAGCACTGATGCGGCCATCTCGATGGCGTCGATCTGTTTGACGTACCCCGTGCACCGGCAAAGATTGCCGACGAGATATGTGGAGATTTCGTCTCGGCTCGGGTTCGGATTCTTCTCGAGAAGGTCCGCAGCCGTCAGGATCATCGCCGGAATGCAGTAACCGCACTGCACACCGCCCGCATCGAGCATCGTTCTTTGGAGTGGGTGATATGCCTGATCAGCGCCTGTGATGCCTTCGATCGTGGTGATTTGATAGTCCTCGGCCTGGGCGGCAAATACCAAGCACGAGGCCACGGCTCGCCCGTCGATCAGGACTGCGCAGGATCCGCAGTCCCCGTTGGCGCAGCCGTCCTTCACACTGGTGAATCCGTTCGCCCTCAGGGCGTCGAGGAGGGTGTCTCCAGCGTTGACGTCCGCCGATTGCTGCTTCCCATTCACTGACAACAGAATCTTCATGGCGTCTCCAGACGTTCGTTGACGACTTGAAGGCAGCGACGGGTGAGCACCTCGACGAGGTTGCTGCGGTACTCCGAGGAGGCAACCCAGCCTCCTCCGGTCCAAATCTCCCCTCGGGCGGCAACTGCAGCTTCCTGAATCGCGGCGGACGTGAGTCCCTGCTCTTGAATGATCGCCTCGGCATCGCTGGCTCTTTGAGACCGGCGAGGGGTCGCACCCAAGACAATGCGTACGTGGTCGGGTTGCTCTCGACCCAGATCGACTCGGCAAGCGATGTTCAATATCGCGAAGTCGAATGCTGTTCTGGCGAACCGGAGAAACGCTGCTGCGGATCGCTCCGGCAGTTGGGGAAGGCTCAACCCGGTGACGATGTGCGGGAGCTTGTGAAGTCCCTGGTCGTAGTACTCCTGGAGAAGAGCGGTTTGCTGTTCCCCGTCAAAGAACTCGATTCGGGTATCTAAGGCAAGCAGCACTGGCACGACATCCGAAAGCTTCCCCCGGGCGACATGGCCACCGATAGTCGAGAAGTTCCTCAACAGCGGATTGCCTACATGGACCATCATCTCGGGCACCACACCTCCGCCAAGCAAAGCGATTTCTGGGTGCTCCATGACATCGGTGAGGGTTGCCATTGCGCCCATCCAGATCGAACCGTCTGGGCGGTTCACGATCGTTCTGTCGAGTACTCGTCCGACGTCGACCAGGGTCGCGATCTCTGGCGGAGCGTGAATAGTGAGGTCGGCTCCTCCGGAGAGGAGTCTCAGGGTTGGGTCACCAGGCGCTACATGACTCCACGCCTCTTCAAGGCTCGAGGGCCGTAGGTATGTGGTGATTCCCGGTTTGCTCACTGTGCAACCTCTGCGTTGAACTCATCTATCAAACTATCGATCGGATCTACCAGAGCCTGGATGTCGGTCCAGTAACTGCGGTCGTGCCACTGCCGATCGAGTTCAGCGACATTCTTGCCCTGCTGTTCGACCCATGTGAAGTACTTCAGATTGTGAATCCGCTTTCGGTCCCAGTGGCCGAGCTCCTGAACATTCGCGGTGGTCTCTCCGAGCAACCACCGGTGATAGGAGATTGCTGCGTCGGTCGTGGTCAAGGGGCCATGGTCTTCAGTCTGCTCGATGAGCCGGCTCTGGTACATGTCCATGGAGTCGGTTGCAATCGTGAGGATCACGTCGTCCGAGCCGAGTTCGTACCACTTGGCCATCTTGATTGCGGAGGAGAGGTTGGCAATGGAGGAGATACCCATCTGGGGTAGTCGACCAATCACATCATCCGAGACCCCCATCTGGGATAGGTAGTCCACTCCTGCAGGATCGTTGAACAAGCGGATGAGGCTCATGGGGCCGTTGTCATCGATCGCAGTGACCATGTCGGTGTTCGCAGTGTTGTGAACCCACGGCACGTGCTTGTCGCCGATTCCTTCGATTCGGTGCGCTCCAAAGCCGTTCCAGGAAAGAGTGGGGCACTGCAACGCTTCAGACGCAGCCACCTTCACGTCCTGATGGTGCTGTTTGACGTAGTCGGCGGAGGCAATGGTGCCGGCGGACCCAGTGTTGTAGGCGACACCGGCGAGCCTTTGACCAGGTTCTGCCATCGCGTCGAATGTCTCAACCATCGCCGGGCCTGTCACCGCGTAGTGCCAGAGGTAGTTACCGAACTCGTCGAACTGGTTGAAGATGACGAGGTCTTCTCCTGATGCCCGCAGCTCGTTGCACTTGTCGAAGATCTCCTTGACGTTGCTCTCTGAACCAGGTGTCTTGATTACCTCTCCGGCGACGGACTGCAACCAAGAGAAACGTTCGGCACTCATGCCTTCGGGGAGGATGGCAACTGATTCACAGCCGAGGAGGTGGGCGTCGTATGCACCCCCACGGCAGTAGTTGCCGGTTGAGGGCCACACCGAACGCTGCGAGGTCGGGTCGAACTGTCCGGTGACCAAGCGGGGAACGAGACAGCCGAACGCGGCGCCGACCTTGTGGGCGCCGGTGGGAAACCATTTGCCAACAAGAGTGATGATTCGCGCATCCACACCTGTCAGCTCGCTTGGGAACTCAATGGTGTTCACCTCTCCGAAGCCTCCCCCGGACTCAACGGGCTCGTTGTGCCAGTTGATCCTCCAAAGGTTCAGCGGATCGAGATCCCACAGGCCAACGTTGCCGAGCTGCTGGGTGACACCGTCTGGGATCAGTTCCGGATCACGCATCTGAGCGAACGTCGGTATGACGATCTCTCGCTCGCGCACCCGTTGAATGGCGTGAGCACGGCGTTGCGGCTCGATAGTCAGGTCGATCATTTGTTCTCCTCTTTGAGTGCTGCGGCGACCGATTCGAGCTCCGTCGATACATGGTGCGCTTTCACCCCTGCACGAGAAACGGCACGCATCGCCGACGGTACGTCCTTTAGTCCCGTGCCGGTTGAAATGACTACGACCCGATCCTTCGAACCGATCAAACCTCGCGCCCTTGCCGCGTCAACGCCAGCCCACGATGCGGCCGCAGCAGGCTCGGGAAACACCCCCGTGGTAGAAGCCACGACTGGAATGGCCGCAAGAATGGCCTCGTCGGAGACAGTCACGTACTCGCCTTCAGTCGAAGTAACGGCACGCATGGCCTTGATCCGGTCCCTCGGCAGTCCGGCGGCGATCGAGTCGGCAACGGTGTCGACCGCGACGGGGGGTTTCGTTAGGACGTCTTCACCTTGTTCCCAGGCTTCGGCAAGGAAGTTGGAGCCCTCGGATTGGACGCCGAAAATGCGGGGCATTCGACTGATCCAACCCATCTGGACCAGATCGTGGAAGCCTTTCCAGACGCCTCCAATGATGCATCCGTCTCCAACTGAGACGAATACGGCGTCTGGAGCCTTCCAGCCCAGCTGATGAGCGATCTCGTGGGCGACGGTCTTCTTTCCCTCGGACATGTAGGGGTTGAACCCGGTCGTTCGGTTGTACCAACCGAACTCTGCACCAGCACGGAGACAGAGATCGACGGCATCGTCGTATGTGCCGTCGACGAGAAGCACCTCCGCTCCGTAAGCGAGAAGCTGGGCAATCTTGGCCTCGGGAGCTGTTGCCGGAACGAAGATCACTGTTGCTTGGCCGACGGAAGCAGCAAGCCCAGCCAAAGCTGCAGCGGCGTTACCAGTTGAGGCGGTCGTGACGACCTCGGCCTGCCTTTCCTCCGCCTTGACGATGGCCATGGCCGAAGCCCGATCCTTCAGGGATCCCGTCGGCTGTACCCCTTCCTCCTTTATCCAAAGCTGTTCAAGTCCCCCGCCCAGGCGGGCTGCCGAATAGAGAGGGGTGCCTCCAACATGCAGTGGCGGAAAGGCAGCTTCGGCACCGACCGGCAGGAGGGCCCGGTAGGACCACATCGACTCGAACTCGACGGAATCCCGACTGGTGAGGTTTGCGATCCGGTCGTAGTCGTAGATGGCATCGAGGATTCCCTCGTCGCCGTGGTCGGGGCATACGTAGTCCACCTCTTCCAACCCGAACGTTCTGCCGCAGACGAGACACTCGAGATGACTGGCAGTCACCTGGTTATCCGTGTTCCTGCCGCCCCCGTGAGAGCCAGTCCGATGTTCTTCGGCGTCGTGATGATCGCTTCCCTTCCTCCGGCCTCGAGGAATCCCACAACGGCCTCGATCTTGGGCTCCATCGAGCCGGGGAGGAAGTGGCCACCCTCGTCAAGGTATGCACTCGCCTCGGCAAGGGTCATTTCAGAGACCCATTGCTGGGTCGGCTTGCCGAAATCGAGTGCCACTTGATCGATAGCAGTGCTGATCAATAGGAGATCGGCATCGAGTTCGGTAGCAAGCAGGGCAGAAGCGCGGTCTTTGTCTATTACGGCTGGAACTCCGTGAAGGGCACCGGCTTCATCGGCGACGACAGGCAACCCGCCGCCGCCGACTGCGATGACTACGACACCTGCATCGATCAAGGTGCGTATCGCATCGATCTCCACGATGCGCTTCGGTAGAGGAGAAGCCACCACTCGACGCCATCCACGATTGGCGTCTTCGGCGATATCCCATCCCTCGCTGTCTCGCCGCATGGCGGCCTGTTCTTCGGTCAGAAAGGATCCGATGGGTTTCGACGGGCTCTCAAACGCGGGATCCGCTGGATCCACTTCAACTTGGGTCACAACAGTGACAACGCCCTTGTCGATCCCCATTCGTTCGAAGTCGTTGATCAGGTTTTGCTGCAGGAGATAACCGATGGCCCCCTGAGTGTCT